>Ga0187871_10002534_pt1 | contig 14826 bp, 11 predicted proteins | sample June2016WEW_16_1_FD_132988 | JGI IMG/M metagenome (GOLD analysis project Ga0187871, IMG submission 132988) | Peatland microbial communities from SPRUCE experiment site at the Marcell Experimental Forest, Minnesota, USA - June2016WEW_16_10 | ecosystem: Environmental > Terrestrial > Soil >... | reverse complement strand
CATCATCTTTCCGTCGGACCGACAAAGGGCGGGTTGCGTTATCATCCCGACGTGACGCTGGGAGAAGTTGCCGCGCTGGCGATGTGGATGAGCTGGAAGTGCTCGCTGTGTGGATTGCCGTATGGCGGGGCCAAGGGTGGGATTGCCTGCGACCCGCGGGCGATGAGCATCGGGGAACTGGAACGGATGACGCGCCGGTTCACCCAGGAGATGATCCCGCTCATCGGGCCGCATGTGGACGTGATGGCGCCCGACATGGGCACCAACGAACAGATCATGGCCTGGATCATGGACACCTATTCGATGCATGAGGGCAATCCTGTCCCGCAAATTGTGACTGGCAAGCCCGTCGGCCTCGGCGGTTCGGCCGGACGCCGTGAGGCGACCGGGCGCGGTGTGGCCTACCTGGTCAACCGCGCGCTGGATCACCTGAACATGAAATCGGAGGACACACGCGTCGTGGTGCAGGGTTTCGGCAACGTGGGTTCCGTCGCTGCGCAGCAACTGCACCGGTTTGGCGCCAGGGTGATCGGCATCAGCGATTTTTCCGGAGGGATCCACAACCCGAATGGCCTGGACATCAACCAGCTGATCGACTACGCGGCGCACCACGGCAGCCTGGAAGGCTTTGGGGATGGGGGCGACCGCATCACGAATGAGGAACTGCTGCAACTCGAATGTGAAGTGCTCGTTCCGGCAGCGCTGGAGCGCCAGATCACCGAGAAGAACGCCGGGAAGATTCGTTGTCGGGTCCTGGCCGAGGGAGCGAATGGCCCGACCACGGTCGAAGCCGACAGCATTCTGCGTCAGCGTGACGACGTGTTCGTCATCCCCGACGTGCTCTGTAATGCCGGTGGGGTGATTGTCAGCTATTTTGAGTGGGTCCAGGATTTGCAGAGCTTTTTCTGGACGGAAGCGGAAGTAAACGACAAGTTATACCGTCAGCTTGAAGCGGCGTATCAGCAGGTGCTGCAAATGGCCCGAAAGAACAAGTTGTATATGCGGGATGCCGCCCTGGCACTCGGCATCAGCCGTATTGCCCAGGCAAAACAAGTGCGCGGCCTGTTCCCGTGAGTTGGCATGAAACGCGCCGAGAAACCGTCGACCGATCCCGCCCACGACATCTATCGCTCGGGGCGGCGGTCGTTGGACGTGTTCTTCTCGCCGTCAACGGTCGCGGTGATCGGCGCGACGGAAAAAGAGGGCAGCGTAGGCCGCACGATAGTTCGGAACCTGATCACCGGCTCATTCGGCGGGACCGTTTACCCCGTGAACCCGAATCGGCCGAGTGTACTCAGCATTCGCGCCTATCCCCGGATCGCGGACATACCTCAACCGGTCGATCTGGCGGTGATCGTCACACCGGCGCAAACGGTGCCCGGCATCATTGGCGAATGCGTGGAGGCGCGCGTGAAGGGCGCGATTGTAATTTCGGCAGGATTCAAGGAGACCGGCGAATCCGGTGCCGAACTGGAGCGGCAAATCCTTGAGCGGGCCCGGCGCGGCAACCTGCGCGTGATCGGGCCGAATTGTCTGGGCGTGATGCGCCCGCCCCAGGGACTGAATGCGACGTTTGCGGGCGGGTTGGCACACGCGGGCAGTGTGGGATTTATCAGCCAGAGCGGAGCGCTTTGCGCTGCGGTGCTGGATTGGAGCCTGCGGGAGAACGTCGGGTTCAGCGCGTTTATCTCGATCGGGTCGATGCTGGATGTCGGTTGGGGTGATCTGATTGACTACCTTGGCAGCGATCCGAAAACCCACAGCATCGTGATGTACATGGAAACGATCGGGGATGCGCGCTCGTTTCTATCGGCGGCGCGCGAGGTCGCGCTGTCGAAACCGATCATCGTCATCAAAGCCGGCCGGTCGGAAGCCGCCGCAAAGGCCGCGGCCTCGCACACCGGGTCGCTCACCGGCAGCGACGAAGTGCTCGAAGCCGCCTTCCGCCGGTGCGGCGTGTTGCGTGTCAACACTATCGCCGAGGTTTTCTACATGGCCGAAGTGCTCGCCAAGCAGCCGCGCCCGAAGGGCCCGCGACTGACTGTTGTGACCAACGCCGGGGGGCCCGGCGTGCTCGCCGCAGACGCCTTGCTGGGAAATGGCGGTGAGCTGGCGGCGTTGTCGAAGGAAACCACGGACGCACTCAATCGGATCCTGCCCGCCGCGTGGAGTCACAACAATCCGATCGACGTCCTCGGCGACGCCGGTGCGGATCGTTACGCGAAAGCGCTGGAAACTGCCGCAAAAGATCCAGGTACAGACGGACTGCTCGTGATTCTGACGCCGCAGGCAATGACGGATGCCACGCAGACCGCAGAGCAAATGAAACCTTACGCGAAGGCGTTCGGGAAGCCGGTCCTGGCCAGCTGGATGGGCGCCGACGAAGTCGCTGCCGGCGTGGAGATTCTCAACCAGGCTGGGATCCCGACGTTTCCGTATCCGGATACCGCCGCGCGGATGTTTGGCTATATGGTTCGCCACGAGTACGCGCTGCGCTTGCTGTACGAGACGCCGGCGCTGCCGCATGGGGCGGATGCGAATGCGCCGCACACAACCCGCGCGACGAAACTGCTTGGCGACGTCCGCGGATCCGGGCGCGCGCTGCTGACGGAGTTCGAGTCGAAACAGTTGTTGGCAGCGTACGGCATACCGGTGGTCGAGACGCGCATCGCCAGGAGCGAAGGCGAAGCGGCGAAGCTGGCCGCAAAAATCGGCTACCCGGTCGTGATGAAACTGCATTCCGAAACGATCACCCACAAGACCGACGTTGGCGGCGTGCAACTGAACCTGGCCAATGCCAGGGAAATCAAGCGAGCGTTCGCGGCGATCCAGAAGTCGGTCACCAAGAAGGCGGGCGCGAAGCATTTTCTTGGGGTGACGGTGCAGCCGATGATCCAGCTCGACGGCTATGAATTGATACTTGGCAGCAGCATCGATCCGCAGTTTGGCCCCGTGTTGTTATTCGGCGCGGGGGGACAACTGGTCGAAGTGTTCCAGGACCGCTCATTGGCATTGCCGCCGCTGAATGCCACGCTGGCACGGCGGCTGATGGAACGCACGCGCATCTTTTCGGCGTTGACAGGGACCCGCGGCCGTTCGGCGGTGGATTTGGCTGCGCTGGAACAGTTGCTGGTGCGGTTCAGTCAATTGGCCATCGAACAGCGCTGGATTGAGGAGATTGACATAAACCCGCTGCTGGTGTCGCCGGAGCGGATCGTGGCGCTGGACGCGCGGATCGTGCTTCACCAGCCCGGTTTGGCTGAAGACAAACTGCCGGTGCTGGCGATTCGGCCCTATCCTTCGCAATACATCTGGCCAGCCAAGCTCAAAGACGGCACTCGGGTCACCATTCGTCCCATTCGACCCGAGGATGAGCCGCTGATGGTTGATTTCCATCAAACAGTCTCGGAAGAAAGCGCGTACTTCCGCTATTTCCACATGATTGGGGTTGACCAGCGGGTGACGCACGAACGGCTGACGCGGATTTGCTTCAACGACTACGATCGCGAGATCGCGCTGGTTGCCGAGCAGAAAAAGTCGAAAACGACAGGCCGCCGAATCCTCGGCGTGGGCCGTCTGAGCCGGGAACCGCACACCGACACCGCCCAGTTTGCCGTTCTCATTGGCGACCGGTTCCAGCGGCGCGGGCTGGGCACCGAATTGCTGCGGCGTCTGGTCGAGATTGGCCGGGCAGAGAAACTTCGCCGCATCACCGCGGAGATTCTACCAGAAAACCTCGGCATGCAGGCCGTTGCCGAAAAGCTCCGTTTCAAGCTGACCAATGTTGCCGGTGAAGCTATGGTGCGTGCGGAACTGGTGATTTCGGAATAGTGGCGCGGGCGTCTCGCCCGCGGTCGTACGCCGTCAGGATTCCGCCCTTTCCCCCGCGCGTCGTGGAACGAGCCGCCGGCTCGTCCGTTCCCGAGCTTGTCGAGGGATTTCTGTCGTCTCCCTGCGTTGCCCGCCTTCGGGCAGTCACCCTGAACGAAGTGAAGGGTCTCTGACGTTCCAGCCTCGGAATCTCAAGGCAAAGACTGAGACTTGCCCGCCAGAGGCGGGTAAACTTCAATTTGCTCAGAATGAACGATTGGGAGATTGGCTTGGAATAACCGGCGGTCATAGACCGCCGCGACAGAACACACCGACTACAGAACACCATGCGAGGATTCTGCGGCGCCCCCCATCACTCTTAATCGCACCGTAGGTCGCTTGACATTTGAGGGTGGCGGGGTCAGATTTTCATTTGTCGATGAGATCGTGGCTGCCAGCATTAGTTTGTGGTCTGTTCCTGAACATGGCGTTGTATTTCGGCGTCGTTCATCAGCACGACGGTCCGATAAGATCCGGCCGCTGCAACAACTGTGCTGCCTGCCAGTGGCAACTCAATGCCGTCACCGATGTTCCGTGTATCACGCCGGTCATTCTCGGTTGCGTGCTGGAACGACCGCTGGAAGTTTTTGATCTCCATTCTTATTCTGGGCCATCCTATTTCTTCTCCCCGAGTCGCGCTCCTCCTGTGGCTGGGGCATAGGGTCGAAGCGACGTTTTTTCGGTGAGACTCTCTAGCCGGATCGGCCGGGAGTTGATGATTTCACAAAACAAATGATTTAGAGAACACATATGTCTGACATTGAAAACAAAACCATTCTGGAATTGCGCGAGCTACGCAAATCGTTCCGTTCCGCGGACGGCGCGCCAATGGAAGTGATTCGGTTGCGCCGGTTTGAACTTGGCGCGGGCGAGCAGACGGCATTGGTCGGTGAGAGCGGCTCGGGCAAGAGCACATTGTTGAACCTGATCTCGGGCATACTGTTGCCGGACGCGGGAGAAATCCTCATCGACGGGACCGATCTGACTCAACTGGGCGAGGCGGCCCGTGACCGTTTCCGCGCCGCCAAGATTGGATACGTATTCCAGTCATTCAACTTGCTGCAGGGATTCACTGCGCTGGAAAACGTGCTGCTGGGCCAAATGTTTGGCGGCAGCAACGGCGGCACGGGTCGGGCGGTGGAATTATTGAAAAAGGTTGGATTGGAACATCGGCTCGACCACAAGCCGCGCGCCCTGTCGGTGGGCGAACAGCAGCGAGTTGCCATCGCCCGGGCGTTGGTCAACGCGCCGCCGCTGGTTTTGGCCGACGAGCCGACCGGCAGTCTCGATTCGAAGAACGGGGCGGCGGTGCTGGAGTTGCTTCAGCAGATCTGCGCGGACGGCAAACACGCGCTGCTGCTGGTCACGCACGACCCGCAGGTGATGGGCCGGTTCAGGAAGGTTGTGCGCCTGGAGGAGTTGCAATGAACCTGGTAAAAATCGTGAGCAAGAACATGCGGCAGCGGGCGTTAGCCACCTGGTTGACGGGCGCGTCGGTCATGCTGGGCGTGGCGCTGGTGGTGGCGATCCTGCTGATCAAGCAGGGGGTGCAGCAGCGCTTCGAGCAGGGCACGCTGGGCTACGAGATGGTGGTGGGCGCCAAGGGCAGTCCCCTGCAGCTGGTGCTGAACACGGTGTACAACCTCGATATCTCGCCCGGAAACATATCCTGGAAACTGTTCGAGCAATTGCGCGACGACAAGCGGGTGAAGCTCGCCGTGCCGTTCTCGGTTGGCGACAATTACAAGGGGTTTCGGATCGTCGGCACGACCGACTCGTTCTTCAAAGAGTTCGAGTTTGAGCCGGGGCGCAGACCGGAACTCGCCGCCGGACGGGTCTTCAATTTTTCCGAAGCCGCATTGAAGAGCGCGTTTCGGGAAGCCGAGGAACGGGCGCGGGAACGCGAAGCCCGCGAACGGGGCGAAGAGTTCAAACCGGCGGCGGAACCCGCAGCCGTCGAACGCCCGTTCGAGGCGGTGGTCGGTTCGACGGTAGCCGAGGACACGGGGTTGGCCGTGGGCCAGAAGTTTATCGCGGCGCACGGCGTTCAACCCTCGGCCGAGGCGATCGAGCACACGGCAAATCCGTGGACCGTGGTGGGCATACTTCGACCCACGCACACGGCAGTTGACCGGGCGATTTACATCAATCTCGACAGTTTCTATCACATCGAAGGCCACGAATTGCGGGCGCCGGGCGGGCAGGCCAAGGAAGAGAAGCCGGCAGCCGAGGAAGCCAAGGACACCGACCCGGACCCGGGCCAGGTGTCGTCGATCGTGCTAAAGCTGCGTAGTCCAATTACGGCTTTCGGGCTGTATCGCGAGATCAATGACCGGGAGGATGCGCAGGCGGCATTCCCGGCGGCGGAGATCCGCAAGCTGTTCAGTATTGTCGGCAATATCGATCGGTTGCTGTTGGCGCAGGCGGTGCTCATTCTGGTTGTGGCAGGCGTGGCGATTGCCGTGTCGATTTACAATTCGATGAGCGAGCGACGGCGGGAGATCGCCATACTGCGGGCGCTGGGGGCCAGGCGGGGAACCATCTTTTCGATTGTCCTGCTGGAAGCAGTGAGCATCTGCGTGTTGGGCGCGGTGGCGGGCCTGCTGTGTGGACATCTGGTGGTTGGGCTGGCCAATGAAGCTTTGTACAAGGCTTCCGGATTCGTCATTCCGGCATTTCACATTCAACCCTTGGAATGGTATGTTCTTGGCGTGGCGGTTATATTGGGAGCGGTGAGCGGGATCGGGCCGGCGATCGGGGCGTATCGGACGGACGTCGCGAAAAACCTGGCCCCCAGCAGTTAGGAATATTCGATTATGAGCGTGGCAATAACCAGGCAACAGTTGAAAACGTTCAGCACGGGCGCAATCGTGCTCGCGCTGGTCTTGCTGCCCGGGTTGGCCAGCTTCATCCAGCAGCAATTGTTGCAGCGAAAGATGGCGAAATTGAACCGGGTGCAGGCCGTCAGCCTCCCTTCAGTTCCGGGTTCAGCCCCGGCCGACTCCAAATATACCCGACTGCAGTTCGATACGCTCAAGAGCTGGACGTATATCGAGGGCAAGACGCCGATCCCCGACTTCATCAAGAAGCTCGACGGGCAGGACATCGAGATGGTGGGATTCATGATGCCGTTGAGCGAAGTCAAGAACATCACGGAGTTTATTCTTGTTCCATCGCTCTGGGGTTGCTGTTACGGTCAGCCGCCGGCAGTCAATCACGTCGTGGTGGTCAAGATGCCGCCCGGGCAGACAACGAAATTCTTCAACGACGTCATTCGCGTGCGGGGAAAATTCAGCGTGGGCGAGACCAAACAGGATGGTTATACGGTGAGTCTGTACGTGCTCACCGTGGACAAGATCGACGCGCAATGATTATGGAGACAAAGATCGCGGCCGCCAGCGGAGAGCGGATCACGGAGCACGGCGGCAGCGACGTGGTGCTCCGCGTCCAGCCTCTCGGACAGGAGCACGTGGGACATCACACCCACGTAAAGTTGGACCGGCTCGCGTTCTGGTTGTCCGCCATTTGTGCCGTGCATTGCATGGTGATACCGATCGTATTGATTTTGTTTCCGGTGGTGACTTGGATCCACTGGAGCCGAATCATGGATGTCGTCGCCCTGAGCGTGGCGGCGGTGTTTGGTTTGGGGGGCTGCACTCTCAGTCTGCGTCATCACCGGGATTTCTCACCGCTGTCTTTGGTGATCACCGGATTGATGCTGAATGCCACGGGACGATTTGCTTCCTCCCATCTCGGTCCATTCCTGGCGCAGACATTGATCGTCGGCGGACCGTTGATGATGGCCTATGGATTGTGGAAAGACCGGCGGCTCTGCCGGTGTAGTTGTCGCGAACATTGACGAGCCGCTTAGTGGCGCGGGCGTCTCGCCCGCGGTCGTGGGCTGGTGAGGACGTTGCGCCGCAGTGTCCGTTGTAGGCCGCGTGCCCCCACGCGGCGGATTGGAACGGACTTTTAGCCGCCCAAGAAGACCTGTTGTGCGTGGGGCTCCTGACCCAGCACTGTTTTCGCGACCGAAGGTCGACATTGCCGCCGCCGGACCGCCTTTATGCAGGGCGGGATGCCTGCCGTGTCGGTATCCCGCCGCTTCCTCCGTGCCAATACGGATAACGGAGACCGCCCAGCCCTATCCCTTATTGTCCAAGCGAGAGGGCCTGGGGGAGGGATCCGTCTCCAGTCAACAGAATTGCCATTTGAATCGTCTTTGGCAGATAGTGGTGTGGTGAAGATCGTTGTCGCGCTGGACAAATTCAAAGGCAGCCTTACCGCGCCCCGAGCCTGTGAGATCGTGCGCAATGCACTCCATTCGGTCCGGCCCGACGTGACCGTCGTTGTGCGGCCGATGGCTGACGGTGGCGACGGCACTGCTGAAGTGGCTCACCTCGCGCGCGGGGGGTGGTGGCGCACGCGCGAAGTGGTCGGTCCGCTTTCAACGATGCGCGTCAATGCGTCGTATCTTTGGCTGGAGCGTGAGCGAATGGCCGTGGTGGAGATGGCCCGGTCGAGTGGATTGGTCCTGTTGAAGCCGGAACAGCGGGACCCATTGAGGACCACGACGTTCGGAACCGGCGAATTGATCGCCGATTCGCTCAAACGCGGGGCGCAACGGGTTTTGGTGGCGGCGGGCGGCAGCGCGACGGTGGACGGGGGCGTGGGCGCCGCCATGGCGCTCGGTTGGCGATTTCTGGATGCGCAGGGAAACCCAGTGGGCCCTGGCGGCGGAGAATTGGAGAGGATCGTACGGATCGTACCGCCGTCCAATCGCGCGCCGGTGGTCATCGAAGTGCTTCATGATGTGGACAATCCGCTTTGCGGCCAGCACGGCGCCGCGCGTGTTTTCGGACCGCAGAAGGGCGCGACGGCAGAAATGGTGGAACGGCTCGATGCGGGGTTGCGGCATCTGGCGGAATTGGTGAAGACACAACTCGGCAAGGATATCGCCGATGTGCCGGGTGCGGGCGCGGCGGGCGGCTTGGCATTCGGCGCACTTGCGTTCATGGATGCGAGGTTGATTCCTGGAGTTGAGGCCGCCGCGGAGGCGATAGGATTGGACGCCGAGCTTGCTGAGGCCGATTGGGTTATCACGGGCGAGGGGCGATTTGACGAGCAGTCGTTGCGCGGAAAGGTTGTGTCGGGGATTGCGAGGCTGGCGGCGCAGCACGGCGTGAACGTAGCCGTGCTTGCGGGAAGCGTGCGGGTTCGGCAAGACGTATGGCGGCGCGAAGGAATCCAGATGGCGATGTCCGCGATGGACACCGGAATGAAATTGGACGAAGCGATGGCGTCGGCAGAGGATCTTCTGGCGTCCGCCGCACGGCGGCTGGCTTCCAAAATACTGAGTTAGGAGATGACGTCTGCCGCCCCCATAGGACTCGAAACCAGAGGTTATCCAATACCGGCCTGCCCGGAATCGGGTCAGGCCCACAAACACGCCCTCAAAAATTGAGCGCGGATTGGCGCGGATTGGCACTGTTTGGCACGGATGTGGAGTGAATACGCGGAACCGTCGCTATGGTTTCGGGGCGATGGGGGGCTGGATGGCTAACCGTTGAACCAATGCCCTCACCTCAGCATCGGCCACTGGCAACGCTTCATCTGCGGTCGTGACGTGCAGGTCGCCGACATGCCAGTACTCAATCCGATCCGCCCATTCAGGGAACCACCGTTCCATGTACGGGCGGTGTTCTTGTTCGTCGAGGGCGATTACCAGGTCTGCTCGCTCAAAATCTTCGGTCTCTACTTGAATGGGGGAGCGATGATCGTTTCCAATGACGACACCCCGGCTCCGCAGCCCGTTGGTGGTGTGCTCTGAAATTACATCGGTGTTGTCGGCACCCAGGTTGGTGGCAATGCCACGGGAATCTGCCGTCCAGTTCAGTTGATGCTGAGCCGCCAGATGGTTGAACAACATCTCGGCAAATCGACTGCGGTAGTAGTTGGCGGTGCAGAGGAAAAGCAGCTTGGGCATGGCGGGATGGTAGCGGTTGGTGAAATGGTTGGCAACGTCAACGGAGGAGCCGGCGGGGATGTTGCACCAGATGGTCGGGGGCAATTTACATCACGTCGTTTGAATCGCGAAGTTCCACTTCTTCACCATCCGGCCCCAGGAGGTAGGCGATCTTCGATGCCCCCTCCACTGGCGGGACGAACGGCGCAGGATGGGAAGGATGGAAGCGCGCCCCCTTGGCCAGAGCCTCACGTAGAAACGCGTCGAGATTGGGAACGAGAAAGGCCATATGCACAGGGCCGGAGGCGAAATCATTCCATGGCTGCAACGACTCGCTCGCCCGCTGGCTGAAGAGTTCGATCTTAACAACGCCGACCCGGAGCCAGGCCATCTCGCGGCGCTTGAACTTCCCCCGCATGATCAGCTCGGCACCGAGGATGCGCAAGTAAAAGTCCAGAGCCGCGTCGAGATCAGATGTCTGGACAGCAACATGATCAATGGCAGTGATGTTCATGGTCTGGCGATTGGTACGCTTCATCTGGTTTGACGTGCTGGACTTGGATGATCATGTGGCCTTCGACGCTAAGGCGTAAGCCTGCTGCCGCACAAACGGAAACGGTGATCCACATAAAGCCGCCTGACGAAAGTCAAAGCGCAGCGGTACGATTCGCCAATTGCATCGCGATCACACCGGCTTTGAGTCGTTGGCGGCTATCCGCAGCCGTTGGACTGGTTACCTGGTTGCGGCTCCATGAGCTGCCAGATGGTTGTTATGCGCCTCTTGCGCATGCGAGGCTTGCACGGGCGTCGGGCCTTGATGGGGTGCGCGGCTCGCCTCCACTTCGCCTTTCGATGGTTTTAACTCGATTCCGCCCTTACCGTTGAACGCGTGATTCGGACCCTTGACTTCCCGAACCACCGAGCGGTCCTCGTATGTATTGTGGACGTTGTTGCGGTCCACGTTCGCGATGACCGTGTTATGCCGGAACACGCCCCCCTCCCAACGTCCGCCGGTGAAGCCCGAACCGAAGTAGCCGTTGCCGTAATTAATGCCGCCGTAGAAGCCAACTTGCGAGCCCCAATACCCTTCGTGCCAGACGTACCTGCCGCCGTCGTGGCCCCAATAACCGGGCGTCCAGAGAACTCCCACGCTGGGAGGAAGGACCCACTGACCTGGTACCCAGTAGTAACCATAATCACCGTACTGATAATAGCCAGGCGTCCAAATGTACCCGTCCCCGGGACAAGCCGGCTGATCGAAGACGGCGATGGGCGGAGGCGCGATGTTCACCGAAACCTGAATTCCGGCGAAGGCGTACGACCCGAAGAGGGCGGACAGCACCACAATCAAAAGCATATGTAGTTTGGACTTCATCTTTGTGTTCTCCTTTCCGGTCTGTTCACTTGAAACCGGGTAAACGATTTTCATTGAACTGATGGGAATTTGCTCTGTTGACACCGTTCGGCTCAGAGAGAACTGCCTTCAGCATCATGTTCATTTGCCAACAATGTTACGCCTTTGTCGGCGCATGGCAAAGTTGTTTTTAGCAGCCCTTGGCCTTCGGGCGGTTCGCTAAGGCCGTGGAAGTGACGTCGGTTCGGCAAGCGCTTTGCTGGCACTGGAAATCTCGGCACTCCAGCGCTTGCGCTGCTGGACGACGAAACCCGCGCGCCCGCCAAAGACCGTGCGAACCAGCCAGCCGTTGGGGACCATTTTGGCGCTGAGCACCGGAGAAGCCTCGGCAATCTCCGCCAGAGGCAGATCCAAGTCGTGCGGCTGGACGTTGAAGCCGTGAGGGCGAAACAGAAGGCGCCAGAGATCGCAAGTTCTGGCGCAGTTTGGGAGCGGTGCGGTGGGGCCCCGAAAAGAATTCGGCGTGAAAGACCGGCGCCGAACGATTCTACTGATCTTGCCGGCTTTTCCGGTTCTAACGGCTTTACCGGCTTATTTAGGCAGCCTCTTCGAGCACCCAGTGGTCTGGGCGCGCTTCGCGGCGAATCAGTTTCTTCTGCTGCAGCGCCGCGCGAGCCTGCTCGGGCGTGGTGCCTTCGGGAGGCCAGATGACTCGCGGCGGTTTTCGAGCCGGGTCAATGGTCGGGACGGCTGACAACAACGCTTTGGTGTACGGATGGATCGGATCGGTGTAGATATCGGCGGCGCTGGCTTCCTCGACGATCTTGCCGAAATACATGACGAGTACGCGGTCGCTGATGTGTTCGACAACGGCCAGATCGTGGGCAATGAACAGGTAGGTCAGGCGGAGTTTTTCCTGAAGCTCCTGCAGCAGGTTGACGATCTGGGCCTGCACGCTGACGTCGAGCGCGCTGACGGGTTCGTCGCACACAATGAATCGGGGCTCTACGGCCAGCGCGCGGGCGATGCCGATGCGCTGGCGCTGGCCCCCGCTGAACTCGTGGGGGTAACGACGTCCGTGTTCCGGCGCGAGGCCGACGGCGCGCAGCAATTCCGCAACGCGCTCGCGCTGCTCGCTCCTGCCGGCGCACAGATTGTGGATGCGGAGGGGCTCGGCAATGATGTTGCCGACGGTCATGCGCGGGTTGAGCGAGCCATACGGATCCTGAAAGATCATCTGCGCCTTGCGGCGGAACGGCTTGGCCTGCGCCCCCTGGAGCTGGGTAACGTCGCTTCCGTCGAATCGGATCTGTCCCGAGACCGGATCGATCAACCGCAGGATTGTCCGCCCGAGCGTGGTTTTGCCGCAACCGCTCTCGCCGACAAGGCCGAGCGTCTCGCCCTCATTGATTTCAAAACTCACGCCGTCGACGGCGCGGACCCAGCCAACCGGCCGCTGCAGCACGCCTGCGCGGATCGGGAAATGCGTTTTGAGGTCGTTGACTTCGAGCAGGCTCATGGGATGGCTCTCTTCAAATTGGGTCTGTCCCAGTACGGACAGCGGACATGGCGGGTATTGTCGCCCGCTTCGGCCAGCAGCGGCTCGGGATCCAGCAGGCAATCATCCTGGGCCCGGTCGCAACGCTCCGCGAATTTGCAGCCGGCGGGCAGGCGCGCCGGATTTGGCACGGAACCGGGAATCGCCTGAAGCCGTTCGGCGTGGGCGCCAAGCACGGGGATCGAGCGCATCAGGGCGACCGTATAGGGATGGAGCGGGTTCCTCAGAAGCGCGGCGGCGGGCGCGTATTCGACGATGCGGCCCGCGTACATGACCGCGACGTTGTCAGCCAGATCGCCAACGATACCGAGATTGTGCGTAATGAGCAGGATGCTCATGCCGATCTTCTGTTTGAGGTCCTTCAGCAAATCGAGAATTTGCGCCTGGATGGTCACGTCGAGGGCGGTGGTGGGCTCGTCGGCAATCAGCAGCGCGGGATTGCAGGCCAGGGCCATCGCGATCATGACGCGCTGTTGCATGCCGCCACTGAGCTGGTGCGGATAATCGCGCATGCGGCGCTCGGGCTCGGGAATGTTGACCACCTTGAGCAGGCGCGCGACCTCGGCATCGGTGGCGTCGTTCGGGCGATGAATCTGCAGCGATTCCTTGATCTGGTAGCCGATGCGAAACACCGGGTTCATTGATGCGGCCGGTTCCTGGAAGATGTAGGAAATCTTCGCGCCGCGAATGGACCGCAACATTTCCTTGTCCATCTTAAGCACGTCCCGGCCCTCCAGAAGTATCTGGCCGCCTTTGTATTCACCTGGCGGTGTGGCGACGAGTTTGGCCAGGGAAAGAGCAGTCACGCTTTTGCCGCATCCGCTTTCGCCGACCAGCGCCAATGTCTCTCCGCATTTGATGGTGAAGCTCACGCCATCGACTGCGCGAACCTCACCTTCATCGGTGAAAAAACTCACCTGGAGGTTGCGGACATCGAGAAGGGGGGAGGGCATCATGAGTGTCTAAGTGCCGTAGGAGCGAATTGCCTTCGCGATGCCTGAGTGCCGTAGGAGCGAATTGCCCTCGCGATACTGAGTGCTGTCGGATTCGCGGACGCGATAATCTTGAGGATTGTTGGGCAAGCGCCTCGGTTTACCCCGAATCCCTTTCGGGGTTGCCGCCGTTTCCGCCATGGCAGGCGGGGCGCCTGCCCTACAAAGATTTTCCAACCCATGGCAGGCGGAGGCCTGATGTCCTACTTGGCGAACCAGTTCCAGGTCCCTGCCGAAGGATGGCAAGCGGGTAAGATCGTATATCGCGCTGGTCACGGCACGGGCCTTCTGCCAGCATATCAGGTCTTCAAATCGCTCCACTTTCATTTTATGCACTCTAGCACTTGGATACTTAGACACCCATGCACTCAGGCACTTTTTAACTTGGGTAGTCATCCTGTTTTCGCCTCGGCGGTGCGGAGTTTGGGGTCGAGGGCGTCGCGCAGGGCGTCGCCGAAAAGGTTCAGGGCGAGCACGAGAAAGAACATGGCGATGGTGGCGCCGGCCAGTTCCCACCAGTTGCCGAGCCAGAGGCGTTGTTTGGCGTCGTTGATGATCGTGCCCCAACTGGGCTCATCGGACACGCCGACGCCGAGATAGCTGAGGACGGCTTCGGTGAGGATGAGCCCGGGGAATCGCAGCGAGAAATTGATGATGACGAGGTGGGCGACGTTGGGCAGGATGTGACGGAACATGATCGAGAGATCGCCGGCGCCGAGAGCGCGGGCGGCGAGCACATATTGGCGTTCCCGGTGCTTGAAATACTCGCCGCGAATCAACCGGCAGAGGCTGACCCAGCCGGTGAAACCCATTCCGAAGCAGATGGCCAACAGGCCGCTGTCGATGTAACGGGTGACGTTTTGAAACAGGGGGGAACGGTCGATCGCCCCGCGCACGACGTAGGCGATGGCCATGATGAGCAGGATGCCCGGGATCGAGTCCACGACGGAGTACAAGTACACGATCGCCGTGTCGATCTTGCGTCCGAAATAGCCTGCCAGCGCGCCAAGCACGAATCCCAACGGGATGACGATGAGGGAAGTGAGCAAGCCGATCTCGTAGGCGATGCGCGTGCCCTGGACGACCT
>Ga0187871_10002533_pt1 | contig 14827 bp, 8 predicted proteins | sample June2016WEW_16_1_FD_132988 | JGI IMG/M metagenome (GOLD analysis project Ga0187871, IMG submission 132988) | Peatland microbial communities from SPRUCE experiment site at the Marcell Experimental Forest, Minnesota, USA - June2016WEW_16_10 | ecosystem: Environmental > Terrestrial > Soil >... | reverse complement strand
CTGACAGAATTCCAGCGCATTGCTGGGACTGGGGACGATGTCGAGCAGGCGTTGATAGAGATGGGGCTGGTAGACCAGGCGGGCGGTGCCGCGGAGGGTGGGCATGGGGGGATCGTCGGGATGCGCGGCCAGACGCACGCCGGCTTCTTCGGCCACCGGGATCACGGCTTTCAAGAAATCTTCCAGGCGTTGCCAGAGTTTTTCGCTGGTGACTTCTCCCACGGTTCCGGGCCCGGCGTGCGGATCGTAAATCATGTTCCAGACTTGCCCGTTCGGGATGGGCGTCTCGGCGGGACCGTCGGGCCCCAGGAATCCGACGGTCTCCGCATCGCCGCGGGCGAACGGTCCCACCACATGTCCCCATACTCCCGCGATGCTGAAGTTATAACCAATCACCGGAATGCCCGCCTGGCCGGCGCGGCGGACGATGGTCTTGATGTCTTCGAGTTGTTGCGGCTTCGACGGACCATCGAGCAGGATGTCGTACCAGTGGGCGGGGTCGAAGTTCTCGATGGCGGCCAGTTCCAGCCCCTCCGCGTTCACGGATTTCTTCAGCGCGGCGAGTTCTTCATAGCTCCAAAGGCGGCCGCGGTTTTCGGTGACGCCCCAACAGGTCTGGCCGTCGGTGGCGGGCAAGTTGGGTGAGGTTCCAAAGTAATCCACCCAATGCGCCACGATGTGAGTGGCGCCCGCCTGCCGCGCGAAGCGGAAATTGTCAGGCGTGAGCATATGGCGGTAGAGTCCAAGTCCAAGCTTCATGATGGAAGATCTCCAAGAATCGAAATGGGGCGCATCAGAGGATTCCGTACCTGGCGAAGGCGGCGGATGCGGTCATGCCCTCATCGAGCGCCTTGCCGACCGTCTTTTCCGCGCGCGCTTTCTCGATGGCGCGGGCAAAAACCTCCTGTTCGGCGGCCTTGGGGACCACGCACACTCCGTCCATATCGCCGAACAGGATGTCGCCGGGCGCGATCCTGACGCCTTCGATTTCGATGGGGACGCGATAATCCAGGACCTTGCCGCGCGGTCCCTGGTCTTGCGCGTAGGAACCGCGTGAAAACACCGGAAATCCGGATGCCAGAATGCGGCGGGTATCTCTCGAATAGCCGTCCAGGACGGCTCCCGCGGCACCACAGCGGATGGCGCGGCGGGTCATGAGCTCGCCCCACAGCGCATAGCGCGGCGAGGCGCCGGTCGAGACATAAACCTCGTCCGTTTTCAGGTCGTCGAGGGCTTCGAGCATGAGACCGAAGGGCCGCGCCGAGATGGGATTGTGCGAGCCTTCGATGGCTTCGTCGAAACAATCCGCGGCGAGGACCGTGAGCGCACGTCCGGCAACGATCATTTCACGCTGGAGGGGTTGAACCGGCTGGGGCAGGAACTGGCGGCGCATACCCAGCTTGTCCATGACATCTCCGATCACGGCCGTGAAAAGTTCGCGCCGCACCATTTTGAAGAAGCCGGAGTCGTCGTGGCGGATCATCATGCATTGTAACGCGGAGCGGGACTTGAAAGTCCCGCCGGGTCGCTGAAGCGTGCGCCACGGCTACATCAGAAGTGGAAGCCTAGCGTGGCGGTGATGGCGCGCGGCGTGACATAGTGTGTTCCGCTGAAGGTAGAGAGGAAATTGTAGAGCGCGTATGCGTTGGTCACATTCACCGCCGACAAGCGCAAGCTCCATTTGTACTTGTCGCCATGGAAGAGGTTGTCTTCGCCCACAGCCATATCGAAGAGGCTGCGCGGCGCGATGCGCGGCGGATTGTGGTCGTCGTTTTCCGTTCCCGCCGGCGGGATTTTCACCAGGCTTGAGCCATACTCCGACGCCGGGCAGAGGCCATTCGGACTGATTGGCGAAGTGGGGGTCGCATGCACGGTGCCGCAGTAGAGCCCGGCCTGGAATTGCTGATCGGGCGACAGGCCGGAGACATCCACTTCCGTATCGGTGCCGTTTGGCCCGTTGGCGCAATTGCCGCCGATGCAGGGCACCGGGCCGGCCACCAGGCCGCTATCGTAGCGCCAGTTGAAGCTGAACCACGGCCCTTTTTTCCAGGGCTGATATTGCAAGTGAGTGGTCTCGTTGAAATTCTCGTCGTGATCGATGCGGAAGACTTCCGACCCCACCGGCGTCGCGCCGATGCCGCTCACCTGCGGTTCGAAGAATCGGGCGGCCACGTGCGACATGACGACAAACGCCGTGAACCCGTGCCAGTTCGGGACGCTTAGGCGAATGGCATAGCCGGGAATCTTGGAGCGGTCCCACTCGATGGGAAAGGTAATCGGCGAGTCGCCCAGCACGCTGAAGTCGTAGGCTTTGTGCGTATATTTCCAGATGTACTCGCCATCGAATACGAGATGCTTTCCGAAAGCCTGCTCGAGGCCCGCGTGGAACTCGTTGCGCCAGCCCGGACTCAGCGGCACGTTGGCCACACAGGGCGAGATGGTGGATGCCATCAGCGCATTAATCACCGGATTGTTGCAGCCTTCGCTCGAAAGCACGAGGTTTTCGTTGAACGGAGTTTCGAGCGTGCGGGCGTAGGAAACGCGCAGCACGGTATTGGTCGCTTTGATGTTGTAGGCGATACCCAACCGCGGTTCCGGCTGGGTAGCGCCGACCAGGCCATCGTAGTCATCGAAACGAAAACCCAGGTTAAAGGTCCAGTTCTTCCTGGTAATAGTGTCCTGAATAAACGAGGAAAGCTCGCGGATATTGGCGTGGCCATACCAGCGGTACAAGCCGCTGGTGGAGCTCGGGCAGCCGTCGGATGCGGGCAGCGCGGCGGTGCGGGTCAAGTCATAACAGCCCAGCAGCGGAACGAAGCCGGGATTCGGAGCCAGTCCCGCGCCGGCGCATTGCGTGGAATTCGTCAACAGGGGATTTGTGTAGGCGCTGCCATCGGCGTTGAGGCACACGGCGTTCGCGGTGGGGTCCACAATCCCAAAGGCGTCTTTTTCGGTCAGGATGGTGTCGGTAAAAGTAATGCCGGCTTTCACGTTATGGATGCCGTTTACGTACGACACGGTGGTGTGTAAGCCGAGGTTGCTCAAGGTGCGATCCTGGCCGATGGTCTGGAGTTGCAGATCCGGCTGCAGGTCGGCGAAGGGATTGTCGCTCGGATAGTAGTTATATTGATCCTGCCGGACGAAGCCGCCGAAAGTGAAGACCGTGTGGGCATTCGCGACCCGGGTCCAGGTGGGCGCCACATTGAATGTCCGGATTTGCGAGCGTTGATCGGTAGGACCGACGGGCAGGCCGTTGGGACCCAATCCGTTATTATCGACCACCAGTCCGGACCAGGCGGTGGCGTTTTCAGCGTCGAACGAATTGGGCGTCTGGAACCAGGAGCGGGTGAAGCCCAGGTTCACGTTGATCGTATCGGGCTGGGAAAGCTTGAAATCCACCCGATCGAAAATGTTTTCCTGGTTGCCTTTATCGTGCATGATATCGAATTCCGGCCCATCCAGGAAGCGGCCCGTATGCATGCCGCTGGCCGAAAAGAAGTTTCCCCAACTCTGCCCGCCGTAGCCCAAGTCGAATCCGGCGGTGCTCGTACCAAAGCTGCCGTATGATGCCATGGCGTCGCCATGCGGCTGTGTCTCGCCGAGCCCGGAACGGGTGGTCACGACCACCACGAGGCTGGTTTTATCGCCGTATTCGGCGGGCGGGGCGCCTTCGATCACCTCCATCGACTGCACGGCATCGACTGGAAGCTGGTTGGAGAAAGTCTTGCTCTGTTGATCGCTAATGGGCTGTCCATCCACGGAGAAGGAGTTTGACGCGTGATCGCCAAGCCCGTGAAACATGCCGTTCGAGTCCGCCGCGACGCCGGGGGTGGCCAGGGTAACCATGGAACTGAGTGAAGAAGAGCCGCTTTCGAGGGGCAGCTTATCGAAGAGGTCGCGATCGACATCGGTGTGGGTCGTGGAGGTGGTCTCGATCAGGCCGGCTCCGGCTTCGACGGTGACGGATTGGTTCTCCTGGCCGAGTGCGAGGGCGATCTTCAGCTCCAGGGGCACGGCCGACCTGACGTCGAGATCCTGCGTGGCAAGCTGAAACCCGGTTGCCGCGGAGGTCAGGTGGTAGTTATTGTAGGGCACATTCGCAAACTCGAATTTGCCCTGGCTATCACTGACGCTGCTGCGATTGTAGTGGGAAACCGGGTTTTGAATGGTGACGACCGCGCCGGCGATGGTCGCTCCGGAGGGATCCAGCACCGATCCGTTCACCGTTCCGCTGTTGCTTTGAGCGAGACACGAGAGTGCGCCACCGAGCGAGAGCACGAGCAGGATCCTGGTTGCAAACCCCTTCATACTATTAGCTTGCGGGCGGAGGGGGACGCTTCCTAGGTTTATCTTATAGGCGGGCTGTGAATTACGGTAAGCGGGCTACTTCGGCCGATAGGCGGGCAATCAGCAGCGAATCTTATTCCAGTTCGAACAGCACCTGGCCGGCCTTGACCGAGTCGCCGGGCGCCACGTGCAGCGCTTTCAGCACGCCATCGGCCTCTGGAGCGACGTTGTTCTGCATTTTCATGGCCTCGATCACCATGACGGGCCGATGACGAGTGACGGGTTCGCCTGCGACGGACATCACCGCAATCACCAGACCGGCGATCGGGCTGCGGCAGAATGCATCTTCCGGAAGCCGTAGAGGCGGACGGGCGCGCAGGACGGACTCGGGAATCACAATTTCCGTGTCAGGCTCGCCGGGGGCAGCGTCGCGGGGCGGCTGGGCGGCCAGCAGAGGGGAATCCTCCGGTTCGGGTATCCAGCGGGCGAGAGGCGCGGTCAGGCTGTGCGATGCCTGGAGATCCTCGCGGGCGTGACGCGCCCAGAGATTCGCACCGTGGCCGCCCACGCCAGCGCCGGCGGCCATTGCAAGTTCATCGTCTTCCTTGGCCATTGCGATCCTCAATGGGTTAGAGCGGGATCAGTCCGTGCTTTTTCTGCGGGCGCCAGTCCCGCTTGGCGGCCAGGGCCTGAAATGCGTCCGCCACTTGCGCGCGGGTGGTAGCCGGTTCGATGATGTCATCCACAAGGCGCAGGCCGGCCGCCACATAGGGAGTGGCAAATGTATCGGTGAACTGCTGCACCAGTTCGCGGCGCTTCGAGCCGTTATCCTGCGCCGCCACCAGCTCGCGGCGAAAGAGCACCTCCACCGCGGCTTCCGCTCCCATCACCGCGATTTCGGCCGACGGCCAGGCCAGCGTGCAATCCGCGCCCAGTTCCTTGGAGCACATGGCAATGTATCCACCCCCGTAAGCTTTGCGCAGAATGACCGTGACTTTGGGCACGGTGGCCGCGGAATAGGCAAACAGGAGCTTGGCCCCGTGGCGGATAATGCCGCCGTATTCCTGGTCCACGCCCGGCAAAAATCCGGGTATATCCACAAAAGTAAGCAGGGGAATGTTGAAAGCATTACAGAAGCGCACGAAGCGGGCGCCCTTATCGGAGGCATCGATATCCAGAGCGCCGGCGAGAACCGACGGCTGGTTGGCAATCACTCCCACCGAGCGCCCGCGTATGCGCGCAAAGCCCACCACCAGATTCTTGGCGAAATCCGACTGCACTTCGAGGAAATCGGCGCGATCCACGACACGCGTAACGATGGTCTTCACGTCGTAGCTGTTTTTGGGATCTTCCGGAACGATCTCGTTGAGGCTGTCGTCGTCGCGCGGGGCGCCGCCGGGATCCAAATGGGGCGGCTCTTCCAGGTTGTTGTTCGGCAAGAACGAGAGCAGGCGCTGGCAGATCTTCACGGCTTCCACGTCGTTTTCGGCGACGAAATGCACAACACCGGACTTGTTCATCTGGGCGCGCGGGCCGCCCAACTCGGAGGGGTCGACGATTTCTCCGGTGACCTGCTTGATCACCGCCGGACCGGTGATGAACATCTGCGCGTCGTGGGTTTGAATGATAAAATCCGTCAACGCGGGGCTGTAGGCGGCGCCGCCCGCGCAGGGCCCGCAGATCAGCGAGATCTGCGGCACGACACCCGAGAGCATCACATTCTGATAGAAGATGCGCGCATAACCCGCCAGGCTGCCGACGCCTTCCTGCACGCGCGCGCCGCCGGAATCGTTGATGAAAATGAACGGCGAACCGGTCTTCAGGGAACATTTGAGCGTGTCGGCTATTTTGTTGCCGTGCACCTCTCCCGCCGAGCCGCCCGCCACGGTAAAGTCCTGGCTGGCGACATGCACGAGGCGTCCGTCGATCCGGCCCCTGCCGGTGACGACGCCATCCGCCGGCAGTTCCTTACCATCCATGCCAAAGAGGCGTCCATTGTGCTTTGCAAACATCCCCGATTCACGGAAAGATTTCCGATCGAGCAGCAGCGTCAGCCGTTCGCGCGCGGAAAGTTTTCCGGAGACGTGCTGCTTTTCCAGACGGTCGCCGCCACCGCCCAAATGCAGGCGTTGCCGCGACCGCTCCAGTTCGCGCATCCGCTCTTTGGTCGCAGTTTCCATAAATTAAGGATCGGGCCGTCCTATATTGTAGCGGGTTTTCAGGCCCTTGTATCTGGTACCCAAATTTGAGGTTATAAACCTTATTCCAGATGCTATAATCCTATTTAATAAACAGTCCGCAATCCATCTGCAATCGGAAGGAGCCCAGCATGCCGCAGAATATAGCACCCCCTAGTGAAACACGCATGGCCTACCTGGAGTCCCTGGTCAGCCAAGCCAGCGCCGCCGCGGCGGTCTTCACCCAATACACTCAGGAGGATGTCGACCGCATCGTGAAGCAGATGGTCCTGGCCGGACTCGCCCAGGCGCAGCACCTGGCGCGGCTGGCCGTGGACGAAACCCGGCTGGGCGTGATGGAAGACAAGACCATCAAGAACATGGTGGCCACCGAGTTCGTCTACAACTACGTCAAAGACAAGCGTACGGTCGGCATCATCCGCGAGTTTCCGGAAAGCGGCCTGGTGGAGATGGCCGAACCGATCGGCGTGATCTTCTCGCTGACCCCGATCACGAACCCCACGTCGACGGTTTTGTTCAAGTGCATCATGGCCATCAAGACGCGCAACGCGGTGGTCTTCAGTCCCCATCCGAACGCCTGGCGCTGCTGCGCGGAGGCGGTGCGCATCATGTACGAGGCGGCCGTAAAGCACGGCGCGCCGGAAGGCGTTTTCACCTGCGTGGAGGAGCCCACGCTATCGGACAACGCCTGGCTGATGCACCACAAAGATGTCCGGCTGGTGGATGCCACGGGCGGGCGCGGCGCGTCCCGGGCGGCCTACAGCTCAGGCAAGCCGGCCTTGGGCGTGGGGTCGGGCAACACTCCGGTGTATCTGGAAAAGACGGCGGATCTGGACATGGCGGTGGTGGACATCATCACTTCCAAGACCTTTGACAACGGAACCATCTGCGCATCGGAACAGACGGTGGTGATCGACGATGAAATCTACGACGTGGCGCTGCGGAAATTCGCGGAGCTGGGCGTACACATCTGCAGTGCGGCGGAAACGGAAATATTGGGCCGCACGGTCATCGATCCGGTAAAGGGACAAATGCAGCCGATGGCGGTGGGCCAAAAGGTGACCGATATCGCGCGCATGATCGGTTTGCGGGTACCGCCGCACACCCGGCTTTTGATCGCGCCGATAGGCGGTGTGGGCCGCGAGTATCCGCTCTCGGTGGAGAAGTTGTTCCCGGTGCTGGCGGTGTGCCGCGCGCACTCCGTGGATGAAGCGCTGAGGCTGTGCATCGACGTGAATCATGCCGGCGGCCTGGGGCATACCGCGGTGATTTTTTCGCGCAACGACGAAATTGTCAAGAGGTTCGGCGAAGCGATGAACGCCGGCCGCATCATCGTGAATTCGCCGGGGGCGATCGGCGCGCTCGGGGGCGTTTACAACGATCTGGTGCCCACCTTCTCGTTCGGATGCGGGACCGGCGGCGGCAATAGCACCATGGATAACGTGAATGTTTACCATTACCTGAACATCAAACGGGTGGCCCGGAGGACACCAGCGCATATGTGGTTCCGCGTTCCCAATCAAATCTACTTCGATATGAACGCCGTGGAAGTGCTACGCGGCTTTCCGTCGAGTTCCACGCTGATCGTGACGAATCCGGCTTTGGAGCAGATGGGCCATGTGAACATCGTGCGGCGATCGATTCCGCCGCAAACGACGGTCCATGTGCTGGCCATTCCGGATGCCGAGCCGGAGATCAAGGTGGTGATGCATGGGGTGGAGACGCTGAAAGCCTATGCCGTGGACCAGATCGTGGCGTTAGGGGGCGGCTCGGTGATCGACGCGGCCAAGATCATGAAGCTGAAGTACGAATTCCCCCAGGCCGATCTGGACGAACTGGCCGCGCCGTTCCTGGATATCCGCAAGAGGGTAGTCGAGTTTCCCACCGAAAAAACGAACCACGCGCGACTGATTGCGATTTCGACCACCAGCGGCACGGGCAGCGAAGTCACCCCGTTTGCGGTGTTCACGGACAAGGTGCGCGGCCGCAAAGTGACACTGGCCGATTATTCGCTCAGTCCCGACGTGGCCATCGTCGATCCGCAGTTCGTGATGTCCATGCCCAAGGGCCTGACCGCGGACACGGGAATCGATTGTCTGACGCACGCCCTTGAAGCGGCCGTTTCGGTTTACGCTTCACCCTATACCGACTCGAACGCCATGCAGGCGATCCGGCTGGTATTCAAGTATCTGCCGATCGCCTATGAGAACCCGCGCGACGAAGAGGCGCGCAGCATGATGCACAATGCCGCCTGCATTGCGGCGCTGGCATTTTCCAACGCCTCGGTGGGCGTGAACCACGCGCTGGCGCATGCCTTCGGAGCGCGGTTCGGAGTGGCGCACGGGCGCGCCAACGCGCTGATGCTGCCGCATGTGATCGCCTACAATGCGGCGGTACCCACGAAGTTCAGGCCATCGCCAAACCAGCGGGCATACACCGCGCACAAGAAGTACGCGATGATTTCGGACCTGCTGGGATTGGGCGGCAAGACCGTCGAAGAAAAGGTCCGCAACCTGGTGGCCGCGACCGAACGGCTGCTCGACCAGTTGCAGGCGCCGCGCTCCATCGCGGACCTGGGGATCTCGCGGGAGGAATTCGAACGAGCCATGCCCGAGTTGGCGAAGATCGCTTTTGACGATCCCTCATGGCAATCGAACCCGCGCATGCCCATGGTGGATGAATTAATCGAGCTATTCTGGAGCGCCTATGAGGGGCGCGGCGTAGCCAGGAAAGAAGCAGAAATCGAGGTGTGCGTATGACGACAAGTGCAATGGTCGAGGAAGCGTTCGGGAAGCTGGACACGGGCGCCGAGGTAGTTATCGATTTTTCGCCGGTGCGCCGCCTGGCATCCGGCGATCTGAGGGAGCTGCGGAAGCTGGCCAACGCCGCCGAGGAGAAATCCGTCAAGGTGGGTTTGTGCGGGGTGGATGTCTCCGTTTATCGAGTGTTGAAGCTGGCTAAGCTCGACGGACTCGTTCTGTAGCGGGACTTAAAAGTCCCGCCGGGTCGCTGAAGCGTGCGCCACGGCTACATTCCCACTTTTTGGTGGTAATTCGGGTAGTCGGGGCGCTTATATTCCGGCAGCGGATTCTTCTTGAGTTGCTCCATCACGACTTCGACGGCTTTTTCAAGCTGCGGATCGTGCCCTTGGCGCACGAGCGCGGGATCCATGTCGACTTCCACGTCGGGGGTGATGCCGTGGTTCTCCACCTCCCACTCGCCCTTCAACCCATAGATCGCCACGCGCGGCGCGGTGACGCGGCCGCCATCGACGAGTTCCGGGTAATCGTAGATTCCCACCAGGCCGCCCCAGGTACGATTGCCGACGAGCGTACCGATGGCCGCTTTGCGGAAATACCAGGGCATGGCGTCGCCGCCCGATCCCGCGAATTCGTTGACGATCATCACCTTGGGTCCGTAGATGGCGCCCGCGGGGCTGGAGAAATCATGGCCCTCGCGCGTCGTCATAAGGCTCATCAGCGGCCGCCGCAGGTGATCGATGATGTAGTCGGCCAGATCGCCGCCGTGATTGTAGCGTTCGTCGAGTATGGCGGCATCCTTGCCCGTCTGGGCGAAGAAGTAGCGATTAAAACTGGTGTACCCGCCGTTAGCCGTGTCCGGCAGATGGACATAGGCCACGCGGCCGCCGGTTAACTGGTCGACCTTGCGGCGGTTGGATTCGATCCAATCCAGGTGGCGCAGCCCGAACTCGTCGTCAGCGGGCACGACGGTCACCTCGCGCGCGCCCGTGCCGGTTGGGTCGGGGCCGACTTTGAGCACCACCTGGCGCCCTGCCGTCTCCTGGAAAAAGCCGAAGATTTCATCGGAACCGTGCAATTCGCGGCCATTGACCGCCAGCAGATAGTCACCGGTTTTAGCGTTAATGCCGGGTTGGGTGAGAGGCGCGCGAAGTTCCGGATTCCAATTTTCGCCGTTATAGATTTTGGCGAACCGGTAGCGGTCATTCTCGATGGAATAATCGGCGCCGAGCAATCCGATTTTGACCTTGGGCGGCTCGGGACGATCGCCGCCCCCGAGAAAGACGTGGCCTAACGTGAGATTGCCCAGCATCTCGGTGAAAAGGTAGTTGAGATCGTCGCGCGTGGAGACGCTTTCGAGGAACGGAGCATAGAACTTTTCGGCGGCGGCCAAATCGAGCCCGTGCGCGTGTGGATCGTACAGGAAGTCGCGCTCGATCCGCCACACTTCGTGGTACATCTGCTTCCATTCTTCGCGCGGGTCGATCCACACCTCCATGTCCGCCAGTTTGAGGGCGACGGCATCCGGTTTGGGCGGCTCCGCGGTGGGAGCGATGCGCCATTGATCGCCCTGCCGGTAAAGCATTTTCTCGCCATTGGCGGAAACCACGAAGCCCGAGATGTTATCGGCCAGTTTTTCGATCTTACGCTTCTTCAGGTCGAACTTCTGGATGGTGAATGCCGAGGGTCCATTCCCGTCGAAGTCCGGAGAGGCTTCCTGCAGGAAGACTTCGCCCTCTTTGCCGGCGGACAAGCCCTGGTAGTTGCGCTCCGGCACGGGCAGCGCCAGGATACGCTGGCCGATGCCGTCGAAGTCGATGCGCACGACGGGCGGCGTCTTCGTTTTATCCTTGGCCTCCTGGGTCTTGGCTTTGTCCCTGTCTTTGTCTTTATCTTTATCTTTGCCGGAATCTTTGCCGGAATCTTTGCCGGAATCTTTGCCGGAATCTTTATCGGACGATTTATCTTTGTCGGCGGTTTTTTCCTCGTCGCTTTCGGGCGCCAGCGGCGAGGGATCGTCCTTCGAGAGCACGGCCAGATAAACGCTGCGCGTACCGGGGTGGCCGATGCTCGACATATCCAGCCAACTGACTCCCAGACCGACATCCGTGCTGGCCGTCAGGTATAGATACTTGCCGCTCTTGTCCCAGTCGGCATAGAGCGCATCGCTGAACCCGTCGGTAACCTGGTTGCTCTGGCGGCTTTCCAATCCGTAGATGTAGACGGCGTGGAGATGGCTGCGGAGCTGCTTGGTATAGGCCAGCCATTTGCTATCCGGCGACCAGACCGGATTGAGCGTATGAAAGGGGCTATCGTAATAGTCGGTATCTACTTTGACCGGCGTGCCGGTCTCTACATCCACATACCAGACATTCAGCCGCTTGTCGTTGTAGGCGACCTTTTTGCCGTCCGGCGACCAGACCGGCGAGTAATAGTAAGACGGCGCGTCGCCCAGCTTGATTTTGGTTACGTCGCCCATGCCATTCTGATTGCGAATATGCAGGGCGTACTCGCCGGACTCGTCCGAAAAGCAGGCGATGCGCTTGCCATCCGGCGACCAGGCAGGATCGCGATCGGCCACGGACGGGCTATTGGTGAGATTGCGTATGTCGCCCTTCTCCGCGGGGACGGTGACAATCTCGCCGTGGATCTCGAACACGGCGCGGGCGCCCGACGGGGAAATGCCGGCGTTCAGGATGCGCCGGGCCTCCAGTTTTTCGAAATGCGGAAGCACTTCGGGAAATTCGCCGGGTACGCGCACGTTTACGGTTCTTGTTTTTCCGGAGTCCAGGTCGAGCAGATGCAGGGAACCGAACTGTTCATAGACGATGGCGCCGGCGCCGGCGCCGGCCGATTTGAAGTCGAGCCCCTGGTTGCGCACCACTTCGGTAACTGCATGGCTTCCCGTATCGTAGGCGTACAAGCCGACCGGACCGTCGCGATCGGAAAGGAAGTAGATCTTCCGGCCCACCCACATGGGATTAAAGTCGTTCGAATTGTTGCGCGGGATTTTCTCGACGTGCGAATCGGAGAGCCGCGCGATCCAGATGGCCATCGTCTGGCCGCCGCGATAGCGCTTCCAGGCGGCTTGCCATTGAAATTTGGGCGTGTAGGCGATTTCGGAGCCATCCGGGGAGAAAGCGCCGCTGGATCCCATCGGCAGCGGCAATTCCGCCGGATATCCGCCCTCGAGCGGGACGGTGAAGAGCTTGGGCGGGTCGGTGCTGCTGGTGCGGCCGGAGAAGAACAGAATCCGCTTGCCATCCGGAGTCCATCCCGCCGCCACATCGGCAGCGGGGTGGGATGTGAGACGCCGTGGTTCCCCGCCCCCCGCCGGCATCACAAATACATCCGAATTGCCGTAATAGTCGGCGGTGTAAGCGATCCACTTGCCGTCCGGGGAGAAATACGGGTCGCATTTCGAGCCCACGCCCGCCGTGAGGCGTTCCGCGTCGCCGCCGGCGCGGGCAACCGTCCAGATATCGTTGGCATAGCAGAAGGCGATTTTGTCGCGGCTGATGGTGGGATGGCGGATGAGCAGCGGTTTGGGAGTCTCCGCGCAGCACAGTGCGGAGAACAGGCAAGCAGAGAGCGCGAATATTGAAGGGCGGTTCATAAAGCAGGCCAGGCTTCCGGCTAGGAGATAGTATACATCCATACGGAAAGCTGAGCGGGCCACCAAATGTGATGAGCTCAATTTGGAGGGCGGCCAATCCTGGCCGCAGCCGGTTTTCAACGGTGCGCCACCGGGCGATCAGGACTGGGTCAGGATGCGTCGAACCAGGGCAGTGTTTTCGCCTACTTCATCCTTGAATCGCGGATACATCCCGACGATGACTGCGTCGGTAGGCTTGATGCTTCCGAGCGCGAAGCGAAAAGCGCGTTCGACCTGTTCGGGGGAACCGCTGGCGCGCCCGGCGCCGAACAGCTTGAACGCCAGGCAAGGCTTGCTGGTCTGGCGGATCATGCGGCACATGCGCTCGGGATCCTTTTCCATGAATGTTTCGCCGATGGGCGACTCGCCAAATTCCGCGCGGGCCTCTTCCGGCGTCCGGGACACGCGGTACAGGCAGCATTGGTAGTAGTCGATGTCCCAGTTCTCGCTTTCGGCGGTGTCGACCACCGCGGGGTTATGCGTGGACAGGCCGACCATCACGCCGGTGTCGCGCACGGCTTTGAGAAAGTCTTTGATCTTACCTTTCTCGCCGTTGCGGAAGCGCTCGTCGGTGCGGTTGCCGTGGTGTCCGATGGCCAGCGGGCCGAGTTTGGCCACTTCCGGCAGGAGTTTGGGATTCTGCATCAAGGCGAAATCGGCCAGCAGGATCAATTGCATTTTGCCGCCCTCTTCGCGATAGCGCTTGAAATCCGCGATGGGCTGATCGTTGTAATGCAACTGCCAGGTATTGATGCCATGCCGCTCGCAGGCGTGCAACACTTCCATCTTGCGATCCTGAGTGTACCAATCGCGCATGAGCTGGTCGAGCGTGCGATTGAAGTGGGAGTACCCGTAGAGCGGATTCGAGCCGATAATGAGGCGGGTGATGTCGAATTTCCCAAACTTGACGGTTGGCAGCGCCGGCGCGGCGGGCTGGACTGAGGGTCGGGCGGCGGACGGCGCCAGCGCGCCCATGGCGGCAACCGCCTGGAGGAAGGTACGGCGGGAATTGGATTTCATATCTCGGCCTTTCAGGCCCTATTCTATTTATATTCGCCGCGGAAATCAAGGATGTAGGGAATTACAATCACTCTATGCGTTATGCACTGTGGATGGCCCTCTGCGCGGCGGCGCTGCCGGCCGCGGATCTGAAGATCGACCATGCGACCGTGGCCGGAAGCAACTTGAAGCAACTGGAGGCGCATCTCTCCGCCATTGGGATCGAGACGGTATACGGAGGCCCGCACAGCAACGGCGCGACGGAGATGTCGATGGTCAGCTTTCCGGACGGGTCGTACCTGGAACTGATGGCGCCGCAGGCGAAGGCCGATGCGGAGGTGCTGGAGCGCCAGCCGTGGACGAAGTACATGAAGGGGGATGCCGGGCCTTGCGCCTGGGCCGTGCGGGAAAAGGATGTGGCCGCGGAGGTCCAGCGGCTGCGGGCGCTGGGGATCCCGGTTTCGGCTGCCGTGCGGAACGGGCGGCAACGTCCGGATGGAGTGCGCCTGGATTGGGAAACCGCGCAGGTAGGCACGGAACCGAACGGCACGTTCTTCCCGTTCCTGATTCACGACTTGACGCCGCGCGAGCAACGGGCGTTTCCGCAGGGCAAGCCGCTGAATAAGGACTTCGGCGGCGTGATGAAGATTGTGATCGCGGTTAAGGATCTGGACGCGTCGGCGAAGCGTTATAGCCAGGCTTATGCCACACCACCCGCGATCAAACAGGTGGATGCAGCTTTCGGGGCGCACCTGGCGCTGATCGGGGGAACGCCCGTGGTGCTGGCGCAGCCGCTCACCGCGGATTCGTGGCTGGCCGAGCGCCTGGCGCAATTTGGCGAGGGACCGTGCGCGTTTGTGCTAGGTCAGCGGCGCGGCCATTATCAGGCGGCATCGGAGACCCGATGGTTCGGCGCGCGGATCTCCTGG
>Ga0187871_10002531_pt1 | contig 14839 bp, 11 predicted proteins | sample June2016WEW_16_1_FD_132988 | JGI IMG/M metagenome (GOLD analysis project Ga0187871, IMG submission 132988) | Peatland microbial communities from SPRUCE experiment site at the Marcell Experimental Forest, Minnesota, USA - June2016WEW_16_10 | ecosystem: Environmental > Terrestrial > Soil >... | reverse complement strand
GTCGGTCCCGTGACGAGGACGAAGCCGCGCGGCTGATCGGCGATCCAGTTCGCGGCGTAGGGCAGTCCGAGTTCCTCGAACGAGGGGATGCGTGTCGGGATGACACGAAGGGCCAGGGCGGTCTGACCGCGTTGCGTGAAGATGCTCCCGCGAATGCGGGCCTTGTCGCCCCACGAGAAGGCGAAGTCCACGTCCAACTGCTCTTCGAAGATCATCTTCTGACCCTCGGTCAGCAGCGGCTGGGCGATTTCATTGATCTGTTGGCCCGTCAACTCGGCGGCGCCGGCCAACGGTCGCAACTGCCCGTCGACACGGATACGCGGTGCCGATCCCCCGGATAGGAGGAGGTCCGTGCCACCCTGGTCCCACAACTGCTGTAGCCACGGATCAATCGGGGAGGTCGCCTGGTCGCTCATGGGCACGTCCTTTCAAGAGGCGTGTTGAGTTGAAATGCCCGGCTTTACGCCGGGCATTTCAACTCAACACACAAAGATTAAATCAGGTAACGCTGTTGCAGGAACTTGGTCCGGCGTAGGCATAGCCGGGAGCGGTCACACCAGCGGGGTCTACGTTGAGCCCGGCGACACCCGTTGCGCCAGCGGTGACGTTGAAGCTGTAGTGCGACGAGTTGTTAGGCCATGACTGAAGGTACGGACCACCGGAGGCCCCGGAGACCAGGTTTGACGCAGAACCACCGGTTATCACGGTTCCTGGGTACTGGGCTTCAAGCGCGGCGATGGCCGTCGAAACCGTGGCACCGTCAGCCTGGCAGGCGGCGATTGCGCTCTTACCGGTGATGCCACCGAGAGCGAAGATCACGACCGCAGCCAAGATACCGAGAACAACGATGACGATGAGGAGCTCGATCAAAGTGAAACCGTCGATCTCTCCAGCATCCCTCTGGCGCTTAAGCCGTTGGTAGGTCGAAATCATATTCATACTCCCTTATGGTTAGTGGGTTTAACCGACACTCGGAACGACCCTACAAAAGCAGCCGTTTGAAGACATTTCGTACGGCTGTGGCAAATTGTACATGAAATCGGTAGTCAATTCAGTCAATTCAAGCACAACTCCCTACGTAGTTTTCCTTTTCTTTAACGGGGTTTCGAGACAAAAACTGAAGATTCTCTTCCCGGTCCGTATTTCGCAAATACCGTTTGACCGTGACTTCCTTCACGGGCCGCTGGAGGGGGTAGGACATCGACCCTACGCTCAGTCCGGTGAGGTAAGTGCCGGAGACGAGGTTGTCTCAATGGCTCTGTCCTGGCACGCCTTCACGCTGTGGGTCTGTCGCGACGGGCATTGGATGCGCTGGTGCATGAGACCTTGATGGCGGTGGTGGTCGGTCGCCACCTGCATCTCAGTGCAGCATTCATGAGATCGAACCCCGAAGTCTTCTCGCGCGACCTCGTCTTGGAGAGTGAGGCTCCAGCGGGATCGGTCCCGATGGTCAAAGTGATTGCCGGGAGGTCGCTCACGGCGATCACACCGTGGTTCTCGGCCACCGTGTCACTTTGCGAAATACTCGTCGCCGTTGCAGTTACGGCAACGCTTAGGGGTCGAGGATCGCCTACGTCGATCCCGCGTTGGACTAAACGATTTACGAATAGTTGGCCGTGAGCGAGGCTATTCTTCCACGACAGTGAGACCGCAATGATTAAAGGTAGAGGAAGCGGAGTTTCCAGACTTCAGGCATTGATCACGATGGGGATTTTCGTCGCGACCTTGCTGCCCGGCTCCGTCGCCTCCGCAACCCCGTCTCCGAAGACGACATCTGAGGTATTTACCTACACCTGTTGCAGCGGCTCTGTCGGAGCCCACGCCTACCATCCAGGCGAAATCATTGCAGTGCGATGGAAAAGAGTTGCGAGTCGCGAAACCCAGAGATCTCCAATCGACATAACTCTCATTGTTTCAGCTACCGGACCATACGCGAGCGTCGCAGCTCTTAGGCGAGCGTTCGCCAAAGCTCATCCGAATTATGGGCGAACCAACTTCGAAGCGAAACCGATTGAACTTTCGGATACGACACCGGCGTACCCTGTCTCCTCACTTCGAATTCCCAACAATGCTGGTGCGGGTTTTTACAATCTCACGGAGATAGTTCAAAAGGGACTACATTTTTCGAGCGGCAAGTCGGTCGTAACTGTTCGGCCATAAGAAGAAACTCGCAGTGGTCCAATCTCGATCCTAATTCGACCTGCGCCACTTTCCTGTGAACGCAGCTACTGCTTCCAATCCCAGGTAGTCACGACCATCCCTGAACCACACCACACATTGCACTGCCCATCGATGGGCGCGCTCAGCGAAGAGGGGTAATCGTCAAATACAACGACAGCGTCAAGAACGGGATCGGCTTGGCACGCACTGGCGGTGGTACCTCCCACGGGACTCTGGCAAGCCCAAAACGTGACGGTCCGAGTGGCGCTCGAGGTAGGTGCCCAATCGGTGTTGCACCACACCGCCATCGTGTTGGTGAATTGCGTTGGGTCGGAGTTCGGCCCATTCGTGAAGGTAACCGTTGGAGGCGTTGCGTGTGCGCCCAAGCAGGAAATCGCGGACGGCTGGTTGCCCCTAACCAGTGGGGCCGAACTATAGCGAACGTACTGAATGGCCACCTCCATCGCGCCTCCGGCCGCGTTTTGGAGTGCGAATCCCGAAGAGAAATGAGTGGTGTCGTTAAGGTCGTCGATTGCCCAACCCGACAGCGCCGCGATAATCACGCTCACGGTTACGAGGTAGACCAAGGCAAGGATCAGCACGGCGCCCGATTCGCTTCGAGCACCGTGGCGGCGGTCCAGCGCTACGTTCTTGAACCTTGAGAAGCCGCCCGCAGACCGTCCAGACCATGACGAAGGCTGCATTGACGACTTATCGGTGTTCGCTTGGTTCGACGTCACGTCAACCACCCTGGCCATTCGTCGGGTTGGATGTGTTCGACACGTAGGCATTGCTCGGCGAGATCGCCGTCACCGTTGCGTAATAGGTCGTTCGGTTATTCAACCCAGAGAACGTGGAGCCGGTGCTTGCTGCGTTGGTGATGGTTGCACAGCCCTGCACCATGCCCGGGTCGGTACAGAGAGTGTCCGTGTAACTGGCTGGCACCGCTCCCGTCGATCGGGTAAAGGTGACTGTAAGAGTATTCCTTCCTCCGCTCGCATTGGTATTGACGTTCGTCGGATTATTCACCTGACTGGTTGCGGCCTGCGAAGACGCGGAGTGCGCCGATGGAGGGGACGCCGTATAGCCAGTGACCGCGTTGGCCGTCACCGTCACGTAGTAGACGGTACCCGGGCCACCCGAACTGCCCGGCGTGTAGTTGAGTCCGGTCAAGTTGCCGCCCGAGGCGATAGCTCCTTGGTTGACACAGTTCGCCGTCATGGCTGCGTTGGTACAGGCTTCGGCGCTATAGGTCTGTCCGCCTACCGCGGGAGAGGATGCGGTGAAGGTGACCTGCACGGAGCCGGCCACAGAGCCGAAGTTGAGCGTGGGAGTGCCGGGTGTCCCCATCGGCCCGTAGTTCGTAATGGTGGGGCCGAAGACCGCGGAGGTCGAGCCCAGGTAACCGGGATTCCCCACGGCGATGATCTGAGAGTAGTAACCGGTGCCGATGACACCCTGGATCTTCGAACCCGAGGTGTACGAAGTCTTCGTGACACAGCCGAGTGACATACCGGGGTCGGTACAGATCTCCGCGGTGTAGCTCGCAACCCCGGCCGAGGGCGACGAAGCGTTGAAGTCGACGTCGAGTCCTCCCGGCGTGGTGGCGTCCGGCACGGCCGTGGTGATCACCGGCGACGTGAGTTGTGTGTAGTTGTAGAACGAACTACTGACCGCCGGCACCAGAGATCCGTCCGACGCCGTCAGCGTGTAGGTGTTGGATGAACCCAGGTTGATACTGCAGCCGGAGAACGAGGTGACGCCCGACGTCTCGATACCTTGGCAACTGCTTGATATGGTCGCTCCACTCGCCCCGGTCCCCGCCGTGATGGTCAGTTGAAGCCCGGTGGACGCGTCGTGCCTCGCAATTGTGTCTTCGGCCGTCACCGCCCACACCACTGGCTGAGTGGAGAACGCCGTGTTGACGACGGCACCGGCCGGTGAGGTGGCGAAGACGAGGTGCGTGGGCGTGCAATTCGGCTCGACGCAGAGGGGAAGCAGGGGAACGGCCACTGAATTGTCAACGACGAAGCTGTTGGAGTAGGTGGTTTGATTGTTGTTGTCGGTCACGGTGATCGTTATCTGCTGGGGCGCGTTGTTGGCCGCGACACATCCCGAGGGAGAAAATACGGTCCCGTTCCAATAACTCACACCCGTGATCTGCGCCGAGTAGTTGCTGCCGGCAGGAGCGACATTGGCAAAGTTCACGGCGCCCGGGCCGGTTTGGTAGTAGGCGGTCGTCGCGCAGGGGTTGAACGTCACCGCGCCATTGCCCTGGATCTGAGAGATCGCCGTCTCCGTGGCACTTCGCAACACGGTGTTGAACGTGGCCAGGCTCCGATGCTCTCCGGAGGCCCCGATAGTCGTCGTAAAGGCTGTGATCACCGCGACCGAGGCCAAGCTCAGCACGATGAGGGTGAGCAGGATCTCGATCAATGTGTCACCAGCCTCGGAGCGTTGCGAGCGACCTCGGAAAAAGGAACGCAGGAACCTCTCCCTCGTGCACGAGCGACGATTCACGAGACGACGACCTCGTGCGTGAAGGTCAACGGATCGGCGTGCGTAGGTCGAATCATGACGGCAGCATCAATCCGAAAAAGACGCCTTGAAGGCCCGCACCGTGCATTTGAACGCTCACCGTCGTCGGCGTCGGGCTTTCGATCATTACGGCTCCGGTCCGGGGCGTGGTATCAGAGTCCTGCCAGGAGGCCTCACACGTGACGGTGGTGGTGCCGACTCCGGTCAACACGTAACTGCCTCCGGGACCGGGACTGCCCTCGAAGCCGACGGGCGCGTTGCAGGCGTCCCCCTCTTCGAGTTGGCCGGCGACCTGATCGTTCGGAATCTGGGTCCAATCTTGATTGGAAGTCCAGATCAGGTACTCACCGGGGTCCGTCGACTCAGCGTCTCCGCTGACAAGTTGCCAACCGGTCGCCGCCACGCCCTCGGGATCGAGCACCTTGATACTTCCGATCGTGATCGTGTTGGTCGATCCGCTGACTGTCGTATAGAGCGCGGGATCGGTGCACGAAGCGGTGCCATAGGTCGTTCCACCTGAAACGTAGGTCGGACTGGTACCTGCGGCACATCCGACGCCGGAGTAGAAGGGGACGCCGTTCGTGGCGTTGCCCAAGAAGGAACCGCCCCAGGTCGGGAATTTGAAGGCCTGGACCGGATCGCTCGCTTCCGCGGTGATGCTGATGGTGAAAGACAGTGTGTACCCACCTGGAATCGCTACGGTCATCGCCATGCTGCCGGGCGCAGTCGCCGACGTCTCGTTGGCCGGAATGTTCAGCGGAGAGAAATCGACGAAGCAGAGCGATGACGAGTAGGTGCCCGTACCGGCCAGAGCGAATTCGCAACTCGTCGTGGTCGCTGTGGGCGAACCCTGCTGCCCTAGTGGTGCCCCGGAGGAGGGAACCGCAACCAAGGTGTACGCATAGGGAGCGCCACCACTGGTGCCGCTACCTGGTTCGACAATGTTCAGCGTCACGCCTGTGACGGGCTGCGTCGACGCCCATCCGCTCGCGGCGGCCGTAGAACTCGCACTCGGAAGTATGGACACCATCGAGGAGGTGGGCGGAGGCATATTGTAAGAGACCGTCTCCGTAGACGACGGCGTGGTCGAATGCCCGGCCGCACAGTAGTTACGCTGAAGCAAGTACTTCGAGCCGGCCTGGACAACGACGTACGAAACCACGGTTTGGTACGCCGTACCGCTGTAGTCCGATTCGAGGCCAAGTAACTGCGTCTCGCTGGCCGCTCCACAACCAGGCGTCGTGGCCATGTTCGCGGTAGTGATCATTTGCGCGGCCTGGACGTCTTGGATGTAGTTGGCCGACACTATCTGCGAATCACTTGAGTTCGCCAGACGGTTTGAGACGCTGTTCTGCAGTGAGAACACCGCGAGTAGGCCGGCGGACAGCGCGCCGATAATGACCGGGACGATGGTGATGACGATCAAGAGCTCGACGAGCGTAAAGCCTCGGTCGTTCTTGCTACGAGAGCACTGAGAATGTGCGTCATTCGAACCGTTCACGCCTCGTCCTTGTGAAGATTGGACGTTCGATTGGAGGGGTGTGCGGTTCATATAGCAATGTGCCCGACTGTCTATTCTTTCACTTCGGAAAGTCAAACGGCCATCAACAAACCATCAACTGTGCCCTTGTTAGGCGTACAGTAGCGCGCTCCTCCGGGCGTTTCGGTGCATTCGCGAGCATTTGTTGCAATTATGGAAGACAGGAATGTGGACTCCTGATAAATGCAATCGAGACCATTGATACAAAGGAGTTGGAGTCCACCCGATGTGGATTTTTTGGGCGCCTCCGAGGCGCAAGATCCGGTGCTTGGATACCCGATTCGGGTCCCATCAACATGTGAAGTTCTACATCTGAGGTACCCTCGACTGTGTTCGACTCCCACTCCAGCGCGGTGGTCGAGGAAGGCGCGCGCGTCGGAGAAGGTACAAGGATCTGGCACTTCGCCCACGTTCGGAAGGGCGCGATCATCGGGATGGATTGTTCGATTGGGAAGGACGTGTTTGTCGACGCGGGCGCCGTCGTTGGCGACCGATGCAAGGTCCAAAATGGCGTCTCCATCTATTCGGGAGTCACCCTTCAGAACGAGGTCTTTGTGGGGCCGAACGCCGTGTTCACCAACGATTTACGGCCACGGGCAGTGTCGCCGAACTGGAAGATCGTTCCGACTTTGGTGCGCACCGGAGCCTCGATTGGAGCCAACGCAACGATTGTGTGCGGAACCGAGGTCGGTAGCTACGCGATGGTGGCCGCCGGCGCCGTGGTGACGCGCGACGTCGCTGACCATGAGCTCGTCATCGGGAACCCTGCGCGGCACGCGGGATGGGTCTGTCGCTGCGGGGCGGTTTCCAGCCGCGACTCCGAGCCGCCAGCGACGTTTGCGTGCGACGAGCACCGCGGTGCCGGGGTCGACTGGGATAGATAACAATGATCAATATTTCCGAGGTCAGGCTAGGGACTGAAGAGGAGACCTCCGTACTCGAAGTTCTCCGCTCGGGGCGTCTCGCCCAGGGTCCAAAAGTTGAAGAGTTAGAGCGCCTCTTCGCAGAGGCCCACGGGTCGGCATTCGCCGTCGCGGTCAATAATGGCACGACCGCCCTCGTCGCGGCGATACGGGCACTTGACCTCGAGCCGGGCGACGAGGTCGTGACGAGCCCGTTCAGCTTCGTGGCCACGTTGAACTCGATCCTCGAGGCCGGTGCAACCGCGCGCTTCGCCGACGTCGGTGACGACTTCTGCTTGGACCCTGACTCGGTCGAGGCCCTCATCGGCCCACGAACGAAGGTACTTCTGCCCGTGCACCTCTTCGGACTGCCGGCTGACATGAACGCGCTGTCTCAGATCGCCGACCGCCACGGTCTCGCGATTGTTGAGGACGCCGCCCAGGCCCACGGCGCGACCGTCGGTGCTCGGCCCGTCGGCACGTACGGGCTGGCGTGCTTCTCGCTCTACGCAACAAAGAACGTTACTTCGGGCGAGGGTGGGATAATCACGACGAATGACGCAACCAGGGCCGAGCGGCTACGTATTCTCCGAAATCAGGGCATGCGCGTCCGATACGAGTACGTCATGGCGGGCCACAACTACCGGATGACCGAACTTCAGGCCGCGGTCGCGATCCCCCAGATGCATCGACTCGGCGAGATCACCGCCCGCCGGCGAGCCAACGCCGCGCGGCTGTCCGCCGGTCTGGCGGGGATCGCGGGCCTGGGCCTGCCCATTGAACCAACGGGCCGCACTCACGTGTACCACCAGTACACGGTGCGCGTCGGCGCCGAGGCCGCGTGCGACCGTGGCCAACTGGCGAAACGCCTGGAGGACGCGGGCGTGGGCTCGGGGATCTACTATCCGCGCCTCATGCACGATTACGACTGCTACAGAGACCACCCCCTCGTCGGCAAGGACGAAACCCCGCGGGCGGCGTCGGCTGCGGCCGAGGTCCTGTCTCTTCCAGTGCACCAGCACCTCACCGACGCGGACGTCGACCAGGTCGTTGCCGCGGTCAGGGAGGCGCTTCGATGATCCGGGTTGCGCTCGTGGGTGCTGGCGTGATGGGCGCCAACCATGCCCGACTGCTGGCGTCGATGCCTGAATTCGACCTGGTCGCCGTCGTCGAGCACGACGACGTGCGCGGCCAGGCAGTCGCCGCGATGTCGGGCACTCAGCACCTCACCTCGATTGACGAGCTCCCGGACGACGTGCAGGCCGTCGTCATCGCGACCCCTACCGAAACGCACGAGGAGTTGGGTCTCCAATTACTGGGACGCGGGATTGACCTGCTGATCGAAAAGCCCGTCGCCTCCAGCACTCTCGAAGCCCGGCACCTTCTTGAGGCCGCCGAGGGCTCCGATCGGATCCTCATGGTCGGACACATTGAACGTTTCAATCCCGCCTTCAACGAGCTCGTGCGGTTCCTCGACGAGCCGCTCCACTTGGAGTTCACGCGGGTCGGTCCCTACTCACCGAGGGTGGGGACAGACGTGGTCCTCGACCTCATGATCCACGACCTCGACCTCGCCCTCGCGATGGCCGGCTCCCCGGTGGCCTCGATGTCCGCGACGGGACGCGTCATCATGGGTGACACCCTGGACCTCGCCTCGGCGCTCGTGGTCTTCGAAAGTGGTCTCACCGCCACGCTCAGCGCGAGTCGTGTCGCTCAGATCAAGGTCCGCAAAGTCGACGTGACCCAACGGGCGAGCTTCTTGAGCGCCGACCTGGTGCGCCAGGACGTAACGATCCACCGTCTTCACCACAGCGAATTCCTCGCCGAGGGAGTCCCCGTGTACCGCCAAAGCGGCCTCGTCGAGATTCCCTACGTCGAGCAGCGCGGCGAACCTCTCGGTGCGGAACTGCGCCACTTCCTCGACAGCGTGCGTGACCGGACGCGGCCCGTAGTCGGTGCGCCCGAAGCCATTGCCGCGCTCGAGCTCGCGCTCGCCGTCAGAGACGCCGCGCTCGAGGGGATGAACTGAGACATGTACAAGGGCCTCAAGATCTCTGTGGTCGTCCCGGCCTTTAACGAAGAGAGGCTCGTCGCCGAGACGATTCGCTCGATGCCCGAACTCGTTGACCACGTCTTCGTCATTGACGACTGCAGCGCGGACGGAACCTCAGAGGCCGCCAAATCGGTCGACGACCCACGGGTCGAGGTGATTCGCCACGAGGTGAACACCGGAGTTGGCGGGGCGATCATCACCGGGCACCGGCGCGCGATGGAGGTTGGCGGGGACATCGACGTGGTGATGGCGGGCGACGCGCAAATGGACCCGCGCTACCTCCCCGCATTGCTCGACCCGATCGCTGACGAGGGCTACGGCTTCACGAAGGCCAACCGTTTTTTCGGATTCGAGTCCTTTCATGGCATGCCACTCCACCGCGTCTTTGGCAACGTCATTCTGTCGTTCTTGACCAAAGTGGCGTCCGGGTACTGGAACCTCTTCGACCCGCAGAACGGTTACACCGCGATCCGTCAGGACGTGCTCGCTCGGCTCCCTCTCGACAAGATCGCCAAGCGCTACCAGTTCGAGAACGACCTCCTCGTTCACCTGGCGATCCTGAGTGTGAGGGCCAAGGACGTGCCGATACCTGCCAAGTACGGTGCGGAGATCTCCACCATGCGACTTTCGCGCGTGGCCAGGGAGATTTCGACGTTGCTGTTCCGCCGGTTCTGGCAGCGGATCTGGTGGAAGTACGTGTTGTGGTCGTTCTCGCCGATCGCGCTACTACTCTTTTCCGGACTCGGACTGATGCTCTTTGGACTGGGGTGGGGAATATTCGCCACCGTCAGTGCGCTCAACGCCAACAGCCCCACGGCCGGCACGGTCCTGCTCGCCGTCACGCCGATGATGACAGGGGTCTACATGCTCATCCAGGCGTTGATCCTCGACATCCAGGCAACCCCGAGTTGACCGAGCTGGCCGAGGTGGGTACGTCCACTCGACGGGACGCCGCGATTGAGCAGTTGCGACGTCACCCCGCGCCGCGCTACCTCGTCGCCGGTGTTGCGACATTTCTCGTAGACATAGGCAGCCTGCGGTTCTTCCACGGCACCCTCGACGTCGCGCTCGCGCCTGCCACGGCCATCGCCTTTTCGATCGCGTTCCTCGTCAACTTCACGGCGGCGCGACTGTGGGCGTTCTCCGCAACGGCCAGAGGCGGCGATACACGTCGACAGTTGAGGCGCTATCTGGTGCTCGTTGGCCTCAACTTGATCTCGACCCTCGCCATTGTCGTTGGGCTTTCCGCCGGCGGGATGAACTACCTGTGGGCCAAGGTCGTTGCGGCGAGCGTGAACGCCATCGCTAACTTCTTCGCATACCGATACTGGGTATTCGTGTCGCCACAGATGCAATCAACGATTCCGTATCGGTCACAGATGATGAGCGTGGACGAACCGGAGGGAGAGCCGACAACTCCTGCTGCAACCCGACCTTCTCGTCGCTCATTCTTCTCCAATCGTGCGGACGTATCGAGTTCGGGAGCGCTGGAGGCTCCAACCGAGGACCTGCCTCAGGGGGACGGGAACCCGCGCGAGCCACAAGAGCCCATGATCTCTGGCTCTGGAAGAGGGTCTTGGCGCCATTGGGGCCCCGAAATCCTCGTATTGATCGCGGTGTTGTTCAATCTTTGGATACTGCGTGCCGAGAGGCTCCCGGTCGCGTATCCAAATGACAGCGCGGTGCACTTGCAAATGGTGACGTTCGCTCAGCACCTTCTGTCAGCCGGTCAGTTCCCGCTTGATCGTTGGTATCCGTACCTAACGCAAGGTTCGCCGTACTTCGTCCAGTACCAGAGTGCTTCGGCGATCCTTACCGGCGCGTTGGCGCAGGTGATTGGTCCGCAGCAGGCCGTTGCGTGGACGCTGTACCTTCTCTTGTCGCTCTGGCCGCTTTGTATCTATTGGTCAGCGCGACTTCTTGGCTGGAATAGATGGGCCTCCGCAGCCTCGGCGGCCGTGTCGCCTCTGCTCTTCAGCATTACGGGCTACGGCTATGAGGACCAGAGCTACGTGGCGATCGGTAACGGTTTGTGGTCCCAACTCTGGGCGATGTGGACACTTCCATTGGCTTGGGGCTTTAGCTGGCGTTTCGTGAGTCAACGACGATATCTGTTCGGGGCCGTATTCACTTTGGCCCTCACGATCGCCTTCCACTTCTTGACGGCGTACCTGGTGGGCCTCTCACTTATCGTGTGGGTGCTCTTGCGGCCGCGCGAAATCCTTCGGCGCCTGGGCCGGGCCTGGTTGATCGGCATCGGCGCGATCCTGGCGACCCTTTGGGTGACGCTCCCGCTCCTCGTCGAATCCAAATGGCTGGGTGTCAATGAGTACCAGATCGGTACGTTCTGGGACGACTCCTACGGGGCGCGCAAGATACTCGGCTGGCTCGTCACGGGGAAGATCTACGACTACGGTCGTTTTCCCATTGTGACCATTTTGGTGGCCATCGGACTCATCGTCTGCCTCGCTCGGTTCCGCATAGATGAACGTGCGCGGGCCATCGTGGGCGTCTGGGTTCTCAGTTTGTTGCTCTACTTTGGGCGCCCGACGCTGGGCCCGGTACTGAATCTGCTGCCCGGCAACAGCAATCTGCTGTTTCAGCGCTACATCATGGGCGTCCAACTCGCGGGGATATTCCTTGCCGGGATCGCCGTGATAAGCCTCGCCCGCGTGGCTGAGATCATCGTCCGTCGAGTATCCAGCGTGACGGTCGATCGCCTGTCGGTTAGTCCCTTGATCAGGGCGATTCGGGTCCCGATCGCCATCTTGATCGTGGTCGCCGCCCTAGCTCCGGCTTGGACGGAAGTCGCGAACTACGACCTCGCGGGCGCGGCGTGGATCCACTATCAACAAGGCGCCGACGAGAGCCAAGGCGTACAGCTCAAGGATCTGATTGCGATCGCCGAGGCTCGAGGCGGAGGTCGTATCTACGCCGGCCTTCCCTCCAATTGGGGCCACTTTTTCACCGTCGGGGGGGTCCAGGTCTATATCTACTTGGCCGAATCCAGCATTGATGCCGTCGGATTCACCCTGCGAACGTCGTCGCTGATGACCGATCCGGAGGCGTACTTCGATGAGTCAAACCTCGGAGATTACGCGGTGTTCGGCATACGGTACCTACTCTTGCCGGGAGGTCATCCTCCACCCGTGCCGGCACACCTGATCAAGCAGAGGGGCCCCTACCTGCTCTGGCAGGTCAAGTCGCCCGGGATGATCCAAGTTGTTGACACACAGTCCTCGATCGTCGCCGACGGAGGCGACCTGGGACCCCAGACCTCACACTTCCTCGACTCTGATCTGCCCGCAAAGGGCATCTACCCGACGATCGCCTACGCCGGGCAGCCGGCAGCTCCGCCGACCTTGGCTCCCGGTGCAACCGTGTCTGGACCGGCCGGCACGGTCCTCGGCGAAAAGCTCGACCTGGAGGAGGGCAGAGCGGTCGCCACGGTTGTCGCCACCCGAACAGCTGTAGTCCTGTTGAGGAGTTCATTTGACCCTGGTTGGACGGTCACGGTTGACGGGAAACCGGCGAAGACCGAAATGGTGGCGCCCGCACTGGTCGGCGTCACCGTCGCCCCTGGAAGACACACGGTGGACTTTCAGTTCATTGGGTATTCGTCCTACCCGCTGCTTTTCGTGGTCGGTTTCCTGACGCTCATACTCTTCGGAATCAAATCGTCATGGTGGCGCCGTCTCGATCGTCGAATACGGCCAAGAGTGCGCAAAGGTGGCACTGACACGTAGCCGCCCGTTCGGACCTATCGCAGTCGAGAAATCGAGAACGAGCGAGTCCTAGGAGGGCGTTTCTCACTCTGAGAATCGTCACTCGATTCAATCCTCAGGATTCAATTCGGCTGCAGGATTTCGGCGCCGGGCAAAGAAGTGACTCTCGTCAGTCTCGAAATCCCCCCGAATTACGCTGTCACGACGTCAGAGACTACGACCAGCTCCACTGATTCGTCGTAGCGGCGAATCCGCAAATGCCCGGTCCACCGGCACATGTCGTCTGGAGCAGACCGCCGCCTCCGGACGGGTAGTCATCGAACGTAACGACGGCTTTGAGCATTGTGCCGGAAAGCTCGCCCGCATCACAGAGCCCCATCGTCGCGCCCGCGTTCGCCTGTGAGACCTGCGACGCTGTCACCGGGCACGCCCAGAACGTGACCTTTCGCGTATTGGGACTCTGGAGATTCTCGAGGGTGGTGCACCACACAGCGACGGTCGTGTTGTCGTCCGCGGAGAACGTCACGTCCGAGGCGTACGACCCCGACGGCGGAGTCCAACAGTTGGATACCATGGGTGACAGCGTGGTTGAGATCTGAGGGTAGTAGCGCATACTCTGGATCGCTATTTCAGTCGCGCCGGACACCGCGTTGTCAATTGAACTCGCGTTCTGGAAGTGCGCGGTGTTGCTGAGGTCGTTCATCGCCCAGTCCGCGAGCGCCCCGACGATCAGGCTGACCGACACGATATAGACGAGAGCAAGGATCAGGGAACTACCCCGATCGTCAGTACGTCGTCCTTTTCGTTCGACGCGACCTGGCCTTCGATCAAAGATCCGGCGCCGGGTGCCGCGCTGGCTTCGTGCCATATGTGTACAGATTATCGTCATTGGGTGTACGTCACGATCCACCATCCGTTAAAGGAGTCGCCCGAGACTTCACGTTGCGCCTTCATATCAAGGTAGGTGCTCGCAGGGAGCACTACGGGCGTCCCCGCCCAGGTGCAATTCGCTCCACCATTCACGTTCATCACGACGTTGCAAGCGGCGTTCGTGGCACTGAAGCCGGACGATCCTGTTCCTACGGTGAACTCGGCCAAGATCGTAGCCGATCCTCCTGGGAATGCGGTAGTGAGGTAACCGGTCACGCTCGTGATCGTCGTTATTGGCGTCATCAGGAGGTCATCGCTCGAGCCCGCGCCGTTAGTGCCAAAGGTCGTACCGCTAATGAGGAAGTCATCGCTCGCAGTCGTCGGGAGCGGGTTGGTACCGCTCGAGCCCAGGATAAAGCCGAAAGTGTGAGCTGACCCGGCCGCGGCGTAGTCGGTGTTGCCAAGGTACGATGCCGCGGCGGTGTAGTTCCCGACGCCGGGAGTCGCAATGGTGCACGTGGCGGTCGTGGGACCCGAGCCCGAGAGACCGGTACTGCTGGTGCAAGCCGACGCCGAAACACCCTTCATGATTGTCCAGTTCAGGGTGCCCGACGGTGCTGCCCCCCCGGTCACCCCCGTGACGGTGGCGGTAAAGGTGAGGTTGCCCGCCCCGATTCCGGTCGGGATGACCGTGTTTGTGATGATCACGGTCGGAGTGGCCTGGTTGACCGTCACCTGCCCAGCCACATAGGTGATCGAGTAGTTGGCGTCCGTCGCGCCAGTGCACGAGGTCGACGGCGTGGTGCCCGCCGCGCTCGAAGTGGTGTACGTGGTCGAGCAGGTCGGCGGGGTGGTGAGGTTGCCCGCGCCCTGGCCGTTGACGAAGCCCCCGTAGATAGCGTTGATCGTCGGCACGGCGCTGCCATAGGTGACCGCAAGCGACGACGCCGTGATCAGCAAGGCAGCCTGGTTGACGGTCACGTTGGCCGCCACGTGGTTGAAGGTGTAGTTGGCCGCCACCCCACCAGTGCAGGTGTCAGCGCCGGTGTCG
>Ga0187871_10002529_pt1 | contig 14847 bp, 17 predicted proteins | sample June2016WEW_16_1_FD_132988 | JGI IMG/M metagenome (GOLD analysis project Ga0187871, IMG submission 132988) | Peatland microbial communities from SPRUCE experiment site at the Marcell Experimental Forest, Minnesota, USA - June2016WEW_16_10 | ecosystem: Environmental > Terrestrial > Soil >... | reverse complement strand
GTTTACGGGGCAGCCGCCACAGGTCAACGGGGTTTTCGACCAGATGGAGGCGGGCTACGTGCCGAATATGCCCAAGGACCGGCCCAACATGGGTTCCTTGATGAAGAATCTCGGTTACCGGACAGCGTGCGGAAGTCTCGTCTGATCGTTAAGAAAAGCGAGAACTGAGTGGGTCAACTCCCGAGTCGGGCGCTACCCGGAAATCAGGAGAACCACTTGCCTTGGTCATCTGATGGAAAATCGCCTTCGCGTGAGCAGGGACACGACAGTCCCATCGGGACGCTTATAGGAGCATTCCACACTTTTACGATAGCGAGTGATAACAGGCGTGACTATTGAAAAACTCGCTGGCAGCGATTGCGCCGAAAATTCGACGTGCCAGGATGCCCTATAAACGATTTTCTCCCACTTAGCATACATAGAAGGTTGCCACGCATTTCTGAATGTCCGGGGCGCTAGTCCTGATCCTGGGAGAAAGCGGTTACTTGTGGGCTGCACTGTCGGTAGCTGTGCGCTCCGGCAGCGGCCACACCACTGATAACACCCATGCGACCGCTAGTCCGACGAGACAGCCAAACAACACTTCGCTCATCCGACGGACGCCCGCAATCAGACCATGTTTTCGGGAGTGGTACTCCAGCCCGGCTGCGATGACAAAAGCCGCACTGATAGGTGCCTGACGCCACATGGTTTGGATACGCAAAACATACGAAGACAGCAAAACCGTTACCGCCATAGCGAGGGGCAGCATGATCAATCTATCTCCGCCGATGGCAATAAACAATAAGCCTACGAGGCAGCCCACTAGCGTGTTGGTGATTCGCGCACGCAATATCAGCAGGGCCTGCTTCATCATGGGGTCGCTGGTCGCCACCATGGAGCTGATGGCCCAAACCGGGTCAGACTCGGCCATCTTGTGAACGAAAAACCAAAGTAAAGCAGTCGCGAAAAAGATGCTCACGGCGTAGTGAACTCCGTGCATATCCCCGTTGATGGAGAAAGCCTTCATACGTACGCGTATCTCTTATTACTGCCTTAGCAGGGCGAAGAAATCAAGGACGCATCGCTTGGCTGCAGATTTACTCATGGCTCTGTGGCTCGTTGCCCTGTAGCCTGTACACCATAGCCGTCTTGGTGACGCCCAGCGCAAGCCAATCCTTCACCTCTTGTTGCAGCGTGACGTAGAACTGGGCAGCCAATTTCTTGGATTTTTCGGCCACAGACTCGCGACTGGGGAACTGCACCTGGAAAGCAAACTCCCCAACCAACGGCTTATGCTCGCCGCGTGTGCGCCATAGCCCAATGTCGCATTTTCCTACTTGGCCTTTGCCGAAGTCTAACTGGCCAAGCGGCAGGAGTATTTCCTCCACAATGCCGCCGTTGACCAGGCTGATGTGCTCGCCATCATCCTTTTTTATAGCAGCAATTGCCGGAAATATCTTTACCAGCGTTTTGATCGAGGCCTTGTCCGCGTCATGGATTTGGCTTAGACCGAACTGGCAATTGTGCGAATACAGGATGCGATACCCGCCGATTTCGTCCTTCAGCGGTAACGCCTCCGCCTTGAACTTGATGCGATACTTCCCGGCGATGTTAGGGCGCACGTCCATCAACGTCGCTTTCTGCTCATCCGGATGGCGATACTTCAACACAATCTCCGGGTCACCGACGGGAAAACCGTCCACATAGCAAATTCGCCGCCGCAGGATGAAAGCATTGTTGTAGAGGCGAAAATCGAAAGTGTCGCCGAATGTGATTTCGCGAATCTCGGGACGCCGTTCAGAATCGGGATCGGCGATGAAGCCAACACCAACTTTCTTCGCCGTTTTCTTTACGATGTTCCCGAAATTACGGAAGCTCTGGACTGAGGTAAAACGTTCAGGCTTCAGAATCAGCTTCGCTTCCAGATAAGTCACGCTGTCCAGAGGCGTGCCGTCAGCATAGGCCGCCATGGCGGGTGTAGGCGCCGCGCCGGAGCCGACCCCGGTTACAGAGGGGTCAGGTGCGGATTTGGATTTTTTCTTCTTGCCGAGTTTCTTCTTCCCGTCTTTTGCCAAAGCTTCTCCTCGGGGTCATACGTCAGACACCAGTTAGCTATTCCGATGGGCTGACACCGCCGGAGCATCCGAGCATAACGAAAGGGATGCTCCGGCGTACCTGCCAAGAATTCTAGTCGGCGGATTTACCCTTCGCAAAGCCGCCTGCTTTGCCAGCATCCAGAAGCCGTTGCGGATCGATATGACCGAAAAGCCCATCCGGTCTGATGGCTGGCGCCCAGGCCAGCACCGTTATCGCCGCCGCTCGCTAAGGTAGGGTCCCCGTTTCCTCCACGGAGTTTTGGCTGTACGCGCTTGTTCGAGTCGCGCGGCTTCCGGGTCTCTGAGCACTTTGCTCCTCTTTCTTTGCCCCACTCGCCTCGACCGAAGGGCCTGAACGTCTGTCTGCAAGTCATCGGACTGGCGAACCTTGGATCTTCGGCCTGGAACTCTCCATTGTATGCGTCGAGGCGACGATAGGAGCCTCATTGGCTGCGCTGATTCAGAGCGCGTCCTTTCAAGGTTCTTACGAATTGATCCCGTGACGGGCAAACCGGGCCGACTATCCCAGTTCAGGATTGGCTGCGACTTGGCCCCACACAGGGTCGGGTGGTGGGTGAGCTTCCGAATCCTGTTCCTAGCCTACTTCTTGCACGAAACGCGAGGAGCTGGGCATCTCACGCGCCAAAATGATTGAGGCGGCAAGCGCCGCAGCTCTGTGATCCTTGGTCCAAGGTGGTCCGATTAAACTTCCCAGGCTTGAGATCCTGCGTTGCACCCCGCTTGCTGCATTCCCGAATATCGTCTTCGACCGCTCATCGAGTTCTCGTTCTCTAATTGCCATGACAGAAATTTTCGAATGTTCACAAGCTTTCCTAACGGCATCGCGAAAGAATTCGCCTTCCGCCGTGTGAATCAGCGGGTGCGACGCGAGAATTTTGGAAAGAGATGGCAGAAGGCGACCTGAGGCCAAGAGGACGGCACAACCTACGATTCGATAGTGGCGTCCTTGCAATTTCTCGATCACCCCTCCGACAGCCGCTAAAGCCAAGCGCTCCGAGACGGCTGCACAGTTCGCAAGATATTTCTCCGACTCCAGGAGTTTGAGGCTGGCTGCAAAGTGATAGGGCTGGCTGGCTCCTGGGATTGTCGGATCCGTGGTGACGATTCGCCTCCGGTCTATTATTTCCGCCGATTTGGCGTCTCCGGAAAGGGCCACCAGCACTCCCCAACCGGAATGCATTCGCACACCGAGTGCTGCGCGCTTCATGTTTGAGATTTCCCAGTAACGCGACATTCTAGCTCGGGAACCCAGAATCGGTTCAATGGTTCTCGGCCATCTCGTGGCGGTCGGGGAAATGGCGATACCCTGCGAGAACCCTCAAGAGCCGGATTCGTCCCGAGTCGATGAGATGACTCGGGAGTTAGCGATCCAGAGATAGCTGTTGATGTCAGGCCAACTCACACTCAATCAGAGTACTCGACCATTGGCAGGATCTCGAACCGGTCATTCACCGGTGTGCAGTCGGTTAGTTGCTGGATGTGACAGGCATCACAGATGGGCCTGACTAAACCTGAGAAAATCTTGAGCGATGGTGTGCGCTGCACTTTTACCACCCCACAATGCGCACAGTACCGCGACCGACATGCGGAAGCGTCCAGGCAGAGCCTGAGGACTGCGGTTCCGAACCGCGACCCTCGCAACTACGGTTCACATAGGGGATAGCAATGATTCCTCTAGCTATCTTCGTCTCGCTTCTTTTCCTCTACAGCCTGTTGTCGGGGCGCCTGGAGCGGACGATCGTCACCGCGCCCATTGTGTTCACGGTCGCGGGAATGCTGATGTTTCCTGCCGTGCAGGGAATTCTGAGAGCCGGGTTCACTGCCAAGGCCACACTCCATATTGCCGAAGTCGGGCTGGTGATGCTGCTTTTTACGGACGCCAGCCGCACCGACCTGAACGTTTTGCGCAACATCAGGAATCTGCCGGCGCGGTTGCTGAGCACAGGCTTGTTGCTGACCATTCTTCTGGGCGTGGTTGTCGCGCGGCTGGTATTTCTGCAGCTCTCGATCTGGGAAGCAGGAATTCTGAGCGCCATCCTCGCCCCGACCGATGCCGGCCTGGGACAGATCATCGTGAACAGCCCACACGTGCCCATTCGCATTCGCCAGGCGCTCAACGTGGAGGCTGGTCTCAACGACGGACTCTCGGTCCCGTTTCTCCTGTTCTTCATCGCCATCGCGGCCGCCAAAATCGAAGGTGGCGCGGCCAGCCTGATGCAATTCATTGTGGAACAGCTTGGCTTTGGCGCGCTTATCGGCCTGGTAATCGGCCTCGCCGGCGGATGGTTGCTGGGCCTCGCGCGCCGCAAGGAGTGGATCGCGGAATCATTCCAACAAATCGGCGTGGTCGCGTTGCCGCTACTCTGTCTGTTGGCGTCCGAAATGGCTGACGCGAGCATGTTCATCGCGGCGTTTGTCGCCGGCTTGGCGGTACAGTTCGGATTCAAGGAAGCCGGTAAGCACAGCGTCGAGTTTGCCGAGGAATGGGGACAGTTGCTGAACCTTGCCGTGTTCTTTCTATTTGGCATGGCGGTAGTGCGGGATTGGCCGCAGTTCAGCGTGGCATCTTGGATATACGCGCTTCTAAGCCTGACGCTGGTGCGGATGTTGCCGGTGGCAATCGCGCTGATCGGTACGCGTCTGAGTGCGGCCAGCGTAGTCTTCATGGGTTGGTTCGGGCCGCGGGGCTTGGCGTCCATTGTTCTCGGCCTGGTCTATCTGGAGCAGGAGGCGCATTTCCGGGGTGAGCCAACCATCCGTTTCGCGGTAATGGTGACCGTGTTGCTGAGCATCTTTGCGCACGGACTAAGCGCAATGCCCGGCATCGGCCTCTACGTGCGCAAGATCGCATCGCTCGCTGCCGACGCCCCGGAGCACCAGGGTGCAAGATGATGAGTAGAGGGAAACACTTTAGGGGCATTGCGGAGGCCTTTTCTCACCCAAGGACGCGCTTTGTAACGAAGTATTTGGATCCTGCAGACCGATTGGAAGAAGTCCTGTGTGGGCTGATCATGGTGCTCGACTTCACCCTCATTGCGGGGCTGACCGCGGGCGCTGGAAAACAGGGAGTACGGCACCTGTTAATCGCCGCTCTCGGCTGTAACGTCGCTTGGGGCATCATCGACGGCGCTCTGTACGTGGCGGGCAATTTAACAGCTCGCCGCCAGCGTTTCCGCTTGCTTAGCAAAATCAGGAACTCTCCCAATGAGAGCGCGGCATTCTCGGCGATTAGTGGCCAGCTCGACTCGCTGCTCGAGCCCGCGACGAGCGCGGAAGACCGCTCCCGCATTTGTCAGGCGTTTCTGCCCGCGCTGTCACGAATCCGATTGCCTGAGGCTGGCCTCATCAAGGACGATGTCTACGGGATGGCCGCGATATTCTGGATCGATCTAGCGTCGGTATTCCCGGCCGTGATCCCGTTCCTAATCTTTTCTTCCGAGCCGCGCTTCGCTCTTCGAGTTTCCAATGCCCTGCTGATCGCATCGCTGTTCGTAGCAGGGTTCATGTGGGGAAAATACATAGGCTCCAACCGCTATCTGGCGGGATGCTGCGCGATGCTGATGGGCTTGGCGCTCGTCGGTGTTGCCATTGCACTCGGCGGATGAGCCACGACATCGGTCACGATCATACTCTGAAGCCCATGCAACAACTCGTAGTGCTCGCTGTGGTTGTCCTCCTGGGCGGCCAGGCATTGGGCCAGGGAACGGCGAGCGGCGCGCCGGCTAAGCCTCCTGATGCCGCCAAGAACCCGTGGGCCTACAATCTCACGGTCGATGGCTACATCATTCCGAACGATCAATCCTACGTGGATCCAGTTTTCACAGCGGACCGCAATTGGCTGCATCTGGAGGCGCGCTACAACTACGAGAACCTACACACAGGATCGTTGTGGGCAGGCTATAACTTCAGCGCCGGCAAAAAGCTGGTGCTGGACGTGACGCCCATGATCGGGGGCGTTTTCGGAAGAACAGCGGGAATCGCGCCCGGTTGCGAGGCCTCGCTGACCTATAAGAAAGTCCAGTTGTCGATCTCCAATGAGTATGTAATCGACACGACGCATAAAGCTGGAAACTTCTACTACTCCTGGCCGCAACTTACGTACTCGCCACTGAAATGGTTTCGCGTAGGCTTGGTGGCGCAGCGCACAAAGGCTTTCCACACCAGCCTTGATGTGCAGCGCGGATTCCTGGTCGGCATATCCCATAAGAAGTGGGAATTCACGACGTACATTTTTAATGCGGGTTTTACCGATCCGACGGTAGTGCTTGAGGCGGGCGTCAGTTTTTGAGCGCCGGTCCGGCATCACGACCGCGACAGCAGGGTTTGCGAACGGCTGTATTCCGCGAATCCTTATCTCTGAGGTCAAACGACCACGCTTCGCTTTCAGCGTTGTCGCCGGAGCTTGGCTTCGGTTACGGTTGCAGCAAATGGCTAATTGGCTTTTCCGGTCCCTCATGAAGCTTTCGTTCTCTTCGACTCCGGAATTGAGCTATGAGCCTTGGTGTGTGCTTGAAAAGCGGCTTGCTGAAGTGCAAGTCCAGGAATATTCCTTTGGCTGTATGTTCCTCGCTTGGGGTTCAATCAGATCTTCTTCTCCAACTATCGATAAATCCCCACAACACCAGTCATCACGTGGCGTTCTCGGGTCATTGAATTGCTAGCATCCTCCTCATCGCACCGCTTGCGTCCAAATGACAGTCGGCGCATCAGAGTACCATCCGACTAATCTCGGAACTACGGAGGATGACGACGTCAGACGCTACTTCCAACCGGCCCCACGTCAACGGGATCCTGGAGACTTCGCTGTACGTCGAGCGACCAACGCGATCCGTCGAATTCTATCGCCGCGTATTCGGCTTTGAGCCGATCGAACCCGATCAGAAGGAAGGGATCACCGATCAGACACGGCTCTGCGCGATGCGTGCCGGCGACCGTAGTGTTTTGTTGCTGTTCAAGAAAGAAGCCACAGCGAACACCGACGCTAGTGGTGCGATTCACATCGCGTTCGGCATTGGGAGTCATGGCTAACGGAGCAAGGGATTGCAATTGAATTCAGGAAAACCTGGGAGAGCCAGCGTACGAATTCAGGACGGTGAAGACTTGTGCTGGTGAGGCAGTCGCCGTCGCCACGCAAAACGCAAAGACGATACAGCCCATCTCTGAGAAGCCGAGTTTCTTCAACGGCAGACGATTTGCAGCGTGCGCATGGCGCCCTCCCGACTAATCTTCCCCGGGGTCCGCTGCGAGGGTCCGGCGACAATCGCTTTCTTGCCTTATCAGGCTATCGTTTGTGTCACGAAAATGGAGTCAATGAAAAACTGAGAAAAGTGTCGGTTCCATTACCGGAATGGAAATCCCCCCTCCCGCGCGCGAAAAGCGCTTGACTTGCGTTGCAGCAGTGCTAACATTCGCTTCCGTCCGCAGCGCCCAAAGCCGAACTGAGCGTCTGACGACGTTAAGGGATTGCTTGCTCCAGCAATCCGGTCCGCTAGCGCAATGGCAAATCAGCATTACGGGCGGATTGGTTGTTCCGTAGAAGTCCCCGCTAGGGGCCTGTACAAGCGTGGCCTCGGTGAGTGCGATACTTTGCAGTTCCGTCAACGTACCCCCGGAGGTGGCTCTGAAGACCCCGCCGTCAGTGAAGATCCCGCTATTTGTTCCGTAGAATTTCCCATCGGTGCCCTGAACGAGGGACATTTGGTTTACTCGGCGCCGAACATGTGCCGCCTTCATGCTCGATCCCAGCGCTGGGATCTTTTCCGAATGGCCGTTTATCAGAGCAAAGTCCGTATGGTGCGTTTCGCGAAGAGTGGATTGGGGTAGCGGCTGACTGCACCACGCTCTGATCAGTGCACTCGGAAGAATAAGCGGAAATCTCCTGTACTCAATGCGATCCTGGGTGCGTTTAGTTTTGACCAGGCACAGGTCTTGAATGCCTCTATCGCTTTATAGCGACAGTTCGCGAGCACCGGCCTTCATTGCCTCGTTGACTGCGGCTAGAGCGATTGTCCAAGCTTCGGCAGTCCGACTATCGAAGTCGGCTCCTAGCGCCTGGGTGAGTGTCCACGACAATGCAGTGGTTAGTGTCTCGTATTGTTCGGAACGCACGCCGTAACTAGCATGCTTGCGGCCAAGCTCGGCAAGCTTCGCTTGTATGGATTCGAAATCATCGAGCGCTTCTACAATGGAACCGAGCATGTCCATCACCTTCTGCCCCTGGAGGTCGAGATCGATGTGAAACAAGCGACGCGCCGAAGGATCCAGCTCGAAGAGTTTGCCATAAAACAGCAGAGCAACCGGTCCGGTTATGTCGCGCAGCAAATCGAAACTGTCACGCACCAGGCGGCGTTGCTCAGCGGTCATGCTCTCGATGGGCTTAGGCATATCGTCTATATCCAGAGCTAGCGGTCGATCTGGTAGAGCGCTTCTTCCACTTCCTTCATCTCGCGTTGATGATCGACTGAGAACCAAGGATCGGACTGGGCTGCGTGCCACGCGTCCACACTCCTCCCCAACCATCGTTGAGCTCGCTCAATGTCGCCCGGTTCGCGCAGTGGACTCTTCGACAGTGCGGCATAGGTCAAACCGATTGCACTAACCGCGCGTGCTGAGGCGAGGCGGCTCGCGGTTCCCGCTGGCGGAGCTTCGCTAGCACGCAACGCACGCTGCACAAATTCCAATGCTACCTCACGGTGACCGAGCGCGACGGCGTTTTGTGCGAGCTTGTAACTCGATTGAATATAGAGGATGAGGCACTCCGCCTGGCCGGCCTTCATGCATGATTCGGCAGTATCTGCCGATTCCGAGTATGCCTGCTTCGCAGCTTGCAAGTCGTGCGATGCTGTCAGCGAATCGCCGATCTGCTGATCGACCAATGACTGATATACCTCCCGCAAACGCGTGTGGGCTAATCGTGCCTGGTGTACCGAAACTGCCAAGCCAGCTGCCAGGGCTAGAACTACGGCCGATGCGGCGACAACCCTGACCCGGTTTCGGCGGATGAACTTCAGCGTTCGATAGCCTCTGGTTAACGGCCGTGCATGAACGGGTTCATTCGAAAGGTGGCGGTGGAGGTCTTCGGAAAGCTGTGCTGCCGACTCATACCGGCGCTCCGGCTCGGCTTCCAGCGCATGCATGACGATGTTGTCCAAATCGCCGGAGAGCTGTCGCGCAACCAGATTGTCCCGGACCGCGGCGCTGGGAAGTGTTATTGGGCGCGCGCCATGAGTGTGCCCCATCGCTTGCGGAGTATCGCCCTCAGAGTCGCGGGGGATCACTCCGGTCAGCAACTCGTATAGAACCACGCCCAGGGAATAGATATCGGACATAGGCGTCGCGGCTTTGCCGCTCATTTGCTCGGGGCTAGCATAGTCGGGGGTGTGCAGGCCTGGGGTGGTATCCGCGGCTGACAACACGTCGGCCTGGAGGAGCTTACAAATACCAAAATCGAGCAACTTCGGTATGCCGTCGGAGCCCACGAGGATATTCCCTGGCTTCACGTCCCGGTGGATGACGAAGTTCCGATGGGCATAGTCCACAGCCGTGCAGACGCTGGCAAACAGGCGCAGCCGGTCGGGAATCTCTAGTTGATGCTGCTTCGCATAGCGAGTAAGGGAAGGGCCATCAATATATTCCATTACGATGTAGGGCAATCCGTTTTCCGTGGTGCCTCCATCGAGCAGGCGGGCGATGTTAGGGTGTTGCAGGCGCGCCAGAGTTTGCCGCTCGCGGCGGAAGCGGGCGAAGATGAACTCCGTGTCCATCCCGGTACGGACCAACTTGATCGCCACTTGGGAGTGGTATTGCTTGTCGTCGCGCTCGGCGAGGAAGACGGCTCCCATGCCGCCACGTCCCAACTCGCGGATAAATCGGTAGGGACCAACCCTGATTGGCGGTGGGGCCGCCGGATTGGTTGCGCAAAATGAATCCAGGGCGCTCTTGATCCTGTGTTGAACGAAGCCGCCCGGCTTGGCGTCATAGCTGGCCAGCAGCGACAAAACCTCGCTACGCACCTCGTCGTCGCCCTCGCAGGCCCTCTCGATCCACACCTGCCGCTCCTCGGCAGCGACCGCTAGTGCGCCGTCGAAGAGTTCGCCAACTGCCTGCCAGCGCTGGGGATTCATGATCTTCGCGACAATTCACGGTGCAGCCACGCCTCGGCCATGCGCTGCTCGCGGCCGATAGTGGCCACGGACAGGCTCAGCACCTGTGCCGTTTCTTCCACACTGCAGCCGCTAAAGTAACGCAGCTCGATGACCATACACTTGCGTTCGTCGATGGCTGCTAGGGCGTTCAGTGCGTCGTCGAGCGCCAGAACGTCCTTGCTCTTCGCCGAGGTAAATCCCAGAGCCTCGTCAAGAGGGATCGCCGGCATGCCTCCCCCGCGTTTGTCGCTGCGATACTGACGGGCATGGTCCACCAGGATTTGCCGCATCAAGTGCGCCGCGACCCCGAAGAAATGCGCGCGGCACTCCCAGTCGGGCATGTCCTGCGCGACCAGCCTCAGATAGGCTTCGTTCACCAGCGCAGTAGGTTGAAGAGTGTCAGCGGCACGCTCGTCACGAAGGTAATGTCGCGCTAGGCGGCGGAGCTCGTCGTAAACAATCGGCGTCAGCAACTCAATCGCCTGCCGATCGCCATTCTTCCAGTCAACCAACAATCGAGTGACCTGCGGACGAGTATCCATTGTCGCTCCCTCGTGCAAGGCGCAGGGTCAGGATCCTTGTCTGGACAAAGTCACGCGCGAATCCATTGCCGTGCTGTCGGTAGAGGTCTCGCTTCAATAAAACAGGAACCACGCTACTATCGCGCAGCATACGATCTTATTCAATCGTTACCACCGAGATAACACTGCCTTTGCCACCACCTTAGTCTGGCGTTTGCCAACTCCCTAAGGAAGCTCTGAATAACTCGCCGAACTTGCCGCAGGGGCTAAAGCCCTGCTGATTCTCCGATGCTTGCGGCACGGCTGAAAGCCGTGCCCTTTCAGAACCCGGAGTTGAGCAGAGCTTCACTAACTTAGCGCACCGGCCTGAAGAAAAATTTCTACCCATGATCGTTTTGGGCCTCGGTTTTCGCCCGACTTAATGAAAGCGATTCTGCACCTTGCAAAGCCTTACCTCGGGATAGTCGCGTGTCCGAGCCAGGCAAGCCCCAGGGCACGCGAACTACAACACAAACATAAGAAAAGAGGAAGAACAATGAACATAAGAATGAGTCAGATGACGAAACACACTGCGGGCCTGGCGCTGTTGGTCTGCCTAGCCGCTTCCATGGGGTTTGCCCAGATCGATCCAGGCGGCCGCTCTATGATGGTCCGGAATGGCGGCCAAGCAGGCGAGGGGGCCAATCGGCCCAATGGGCGGTTGGATCTTACCGACCCGTTTGGTCTTCTTCACCGTCAACATCTCGCACTGCCCAATTCCGGAACCGAAGTCCCGGATCCTGTGAAACTGGGGCTCGCCAGGAAAAAGACCTACACCTTTTCTACTGCTGACTATCCGGGCGGGGACTTCTCGGTCCTCACCGACGACAACGGCTCTACCGCGGTGGGATATTTCGCATTCAGTGTAAAGAACCTCAACTTCACCGCCTTCACCCTAACCGGCAACGATTACGAAATTCTCGCCATTCCCGGTTCGGCCGGGAGTCAAGCTATTGCGATTAACACCTCGGGCCAGATTGCGGGCACATTTTCCGACGCGGCTGGTGTCAATCACGGATTTCTCGACACCGCAGGGACCATCACAACCATCAACTTCCCTGGCTCCAGCAGCACAAACGTGTTCGACGTAAACGACGGCGGCCAAATGGTCGGATTGTATGGAGACAGTGCCGACAACGCACATGGCTTCCTCGATAATGGAGGTGTGTTTACTCCCATCAACTATCCCGGTGCCGTCGGGACCGTTGCAACGGGTATCAATACCGCCGGTGCGATAGTCGGAATTTGGGTGGATGCCGGTAACAATGTTCACAGTTTTCTCTTCAGCAGCGATGTCTTTACTTCGCTCGACTTTCCCTTGTCTAGCGGCACTCAGGCGACGGGCATTAACGACTCGGGCGAAATTTCCGGGACGTATACCGACGCAGCGAATGCCGGCCACGGGTTCATCTATTCCAATGGCGCCTGGAGTAGCGTCGACGTTGCCGGAGCCACGGATACGGAGCTCTTTCGCATCAAGAACAACGGCAACGTCACCGGAGACTATACCGACGACACAACCGAAGACCACGGCATCAAAGGTCACTAGCGGTTGACTTGCGGTACGGCATCCCACTTTCCACCAGGCTGTGCGGAAAGTGGGAATTTTTCTGCGTAATGTGTCCTTTGTGCTCTGCTCTCTTTTCGCGCCGACCTGACGCCAGAAGAAACAGAGCGAAGCTGGCCATTTTCGTATAAAGCATGGACTGAAAGAAAAATCCTTCACCCATGATCGTTTTGGGCCTCGGTTTTCGCCCGTCCTAATGTAGTCGATTCCTTACGAAGCTTTACCTCGGAGTCCAACTTCACGATTTCAAAGGAGAGATGTCATGACTCAGAATGTTTGGAAGTGTGTGATCGCTGTTTCTCTGTTCTCAGCCTGCACCCTCGCTTCGGTTCCGTTGTTCGGCCAAGGTGGCGTGACCCAGCCGGTTCAGGTGGTAAACACGCCCAATGTCAACGTCGTCAATACGCCCAGCGTGAGCGTTAGCAACACCCCCAGCGTTAACGTCGCCAACACTCCAACCGTGACCCTGGAAGCAGGAGCCGGCGTCAGCGTTACCAGCCCACTCGACGGCGAGGGCAATCCTGCCCCACTGGCGGTGCTGGACGCCGTCCAACCCTACGAGGACTTCTGCCAGGTAGATTTTTCTGGATCCGACCTCGCAAGCTGTAACTTCCAGGCCATCCCCTCAGGAAAACGGCTGGTGATTCAGGAATTCGACTTAAACGGGATTATGGAAACGGGATTGAAGCCGGCAATTGTAGGTCTTATCCCGTCCACCATTCCGCATGTCTTCACTGCGACATTCATGGGCAGTTTTCCCGACGGCTTCGACGAGTTCGCAACGCATCAGGAAACCCGCCTGTACGTGCCCGCAAGCTCGGCGCCGCAGTGCATAATTCGCGCGACCTCCAATTCGAATGGAAGTTTTAACTGCCAGCTCTCCGGATTCCTGGTAGACGTTCCCTTGGGCGGCTCCGGCGACGTGCAACCGCACCGAGCCCCGTCGCTACCAAACGGGCACAACCCTTTGCTGGGACGGCAACCGAACAACCGCGGACGCTGACTTCTGACGAAAGCATGAGTCCTGAGATGTGAGCTATGCCAATAAGTCCTGCGCCGGGCAGCTCCTCTTGCTGCCTGGCGTGCGCGTCAGCCGAAGTCCTGTCCTGGGAAGTTGACAACGTGGCGAACCGCCTCCGGGCGAATCACGGTTCGGGAAAGCGAATGGTGCCGGGAGGGGGGCGAACCCCCATGACCCGAGCCGCCAAGTTGGGATTTCACGTTGTTGAAGCTGCAGCCTAACACCTGACTCTATCGCAATCGGAGTTTCTGGGGAGACTTGCCGAGACTAATCGGCAATCGTCCATCACGAAATGCCGGATTGCCTACTTTATGTCAGGTGCTTCGAGCAAGGATTGCCGATAGAGCACCGCACCCCGGAAGAAGATTCTATCGATGTGGTCCAAGGCTGCAAGATCGCTGCGAGGGTCGGCGTTGAGGATAAGCACGTCGGCGACACGCCCCGGTTCGATGCGCCCGATGTCACGCCAGCCATAGATATCGGCAAAGTTGCTGGTGGCCGCTGCGATAGCCTCGCGCGGAGAGAGGCCGATCCGATGCAGCAGTGTGAGCTCGAGGTGGAGACCGCTGCCGGGCATAATTCCGTAGGTCGTTGCCGAGCTTCCGGCCAGATACTTCGCTCCAAGCTGATAGAGGCGAGCATCGAACGCCTCTTTATGCCAGGCACAGTCTCGAACCCGCTTTCTGCGTTCCGCAGCGAGGCTGGCCAGAAACGCCGATTCTCCGGTCGAGGGGTCAACAGGGTCGTCCAAATCGGCGGCCTTGATGAGCGCGGCCGAGGGGGCACTCCAGGGATTGGGAACGTCCAGAGCGTCGGCGGTAGCCTCCATTGACAACGTGGGCATCAGGGCGGTGTTGGATTCGGCGAGCTGTGCTCCGAAATCTGCAACCTCGCTGGAGGCTGGGTCAACCGTGCAGATGGCATGGGAGGCGGCAGAGCCCGCGCTGAGGTTATCGGCGCGGTCCAGCAGCACCGCAGGAGGAGCCAACTCGAGGAGATAGTGATCGTTGCGCAGTAACCCACTGACGCCGGCGTGGATTGTATAGGGATAGGTTGTGAATGCAGGTCGGCAAGCGTGGCCATACCTCGCCGCCTGCTTTCGGCGACAATCACATCGACCTGATCGGGCCAGACGTCGTAACTGATGGTCACTCCGCGAAAGCCCTGATCGGCCAATTGATCGACCCTCGCAATGAGCTGCTCATTGGACAGTCGCCGATCGTGCAGCCGATGGTCCAACATCGGCTTATCGGACGGGTCTGCTCCCTGTTCCGAATAGCCGGTCATTGGCGCTCCCAGGAACAAGCGAGGTCCGGTAGATGCGTTTCGCACAATCTTCAACTCCCCGTCTCCGCCCCCATTGGGCAGTACGGTGGGGACGTAAACCGTCGTGATTCCGTCATATAGATAGGCATTCGCGAAGGCCTGGGTGCGCAAGGCGCCGAATCCATCGACG
>Ga0187871_10002527_pt1 | contig 14855 bp, 6 predicted proteins | sample June2016WEW_16_1_FD_132988 | JGI IMG/M metagenome (GOLD analysis project Ga0187871, IMG submission 132988) | Peatland microbial communities from SPRUCE experiment site at the Marcell Experimental Forest, Minnesota, USA - June2016WEW_16_10 | ecosystem: Environmental > Terrestrial > Soil >... | reverse complement strand
ACGCACGATCCTCGCTTCGCGAAACACGCCCAGCGCGAAGTGCATCTGTTCGACGGCAAGGTTGTGGCAGAAGAAGAACTGAAGAAGCTGATGGCGGATGTGCACGCATGAACGGGGTGGTTCAAGACCTGCGGTACGCGCTAAGGCATCTGCGCAAGAGCCCAGGGTTCACTGCGGTCGCGATACTCACCTTGGCGCTGGGCACCGGCGCCAATACCGCAATCTTCAGCGTGGTCGAAAACGTGATTTTGCGGCCTTTGCCTTTTGGAGCTCCTGATCGTTTGGTGTGGCTCAACGGTAAGTTTCCGTTAAGCGATGAGGGGGCAGTGTCTCCCCCTGATTTTAGAGATTACCGCGCAGATAATCGGACCTTTGACCGGATTGCTGCCATGGGATATTCGGCTGGCCCATCGAATCTTTCCGGCGACAAGCCTGAGCAGGTACTAACCACAATCGCTTCCGCCAATTTCTTCGACACTCTTGGTATCCGTCCGTTGTTGGGGCGTGAGTTCCTTCCGTCGGATGAGCAGGTTACCCTGCCGCAGGTAGCGATTCTTGGTTATGGACTGTGGAAGCGGAATTTTGGCGGCGATCCCAGCGTGCTCGGACGCACTGTGAGAATGGATGGCCAAAGCCTGACCGTGGTGGGCGTTCTGCCGACGGATTTTCCTTTGCTTACTGAAGCCCAGATGTGGCTGCCGGTACCATTGCTGAATCCGGGCATGAACTGGCGCTTGGGCCACTCTTTAAAGGCGATTGGACGGCTCAAGGTGGGCGTAACGCTTGAACAATCTCAGGCGGACCTGGATGCGATCGCCGCGCGCCTTTCGCGACAATATCCAGAGACGAACCAAGGTTGGTCTCTCCGCCAGCGGCCGCTGCGGGATGTGCTGATAGGACCCGTGCGTCCTGCACTGCTGCTCATGTGGGGTGCGGTCGCTCTTCTGCTTCTTATCGCGTGCGTCAACGTCGCGAATTTGCTGTTGGCGCGGTCGCTGGCACGTCAAAGGGAGTTCTCTCTGCGATCGGCGCTGGGCGCAAGCCGAGGCCGAATGATACGGCAGATGCTCACGGAAAGCGTCCTGCTCGCTAGCGCGGGAGGTGCGTTAGGGGTGCTCGCGGCAACCGGCGGAATTCAGGTGCTGCGCGCGGTGGGACCATCCAATCTTCCTCGGCTAAACGAGGTGCACATCAACGCGTCGGTGTTGCTTTTCACGATCTGCGTTTCATTGCTGACGGGAGTTGGGTTCGGACTGGTTCCCGCTTGGCGGCTTTCTGGATCTGGATTTGCCGAAGGGCTAAGAGAGTCCGGTCGAACTTCAGCGTCTCATACGCATAAACGACTGAGCCGTGCGTTGGTGATGGGCGAAATCGCGGTCTCGCTGACGCTGCTGGTGGGCGCGGGATTGCTTCTGAAAAGTTTCTGGCGGCTCATTCACGTGAGTCCGGGCTTCCAGACGGAGCACGTGATAACGGCGCGCCTGAGCCTGAACGATCCGGCATACGGACGGTATGGCGATCCGGCGCGCCGCGCAAAATTCTGGCGGCAGTTCGAAGAACAAGTCAAATCTCTTCCCGGAGTCGAGGCCGTCGGAGCCACCTCGAACTTGCCGCTTGGCGGCGAGAATCTCGACAACCCCTTCCATATTCCTGGCCGCAGCTACGGTCCAAGCGAGTTCGATGACGCGCAATTCCGCCAGATAACGCCCGGCTATTTTTCAGCCATGAGTATCCCTCTCATCGCAGGCCGATGGTTCGAGGCGCGCGATTCTGAAAATGCTCCGGGAGTGTTAATCGTAAATCGAGCCTTCGCGGTGCATTTCTTCAATGACGAGAACGTGATTGGCAAGCGCCTGGAGTTGATGGGCGATCCGAAATCGGCGCGCGAGATCGTGGGCGTTGTCGGCAATATCAACCACAGCGCGCTGAGTGATCCGCAAGAGCCGGAAATGTACGTTCCTTACGCGCAAATTGCGTTTCCAAGTATGAACTTAGTAGTGCGCGCCGCAGCCGATCCCATCAGCCTGGCTGCGGCCTTGCGGGCAAGCGTAAGCGCGACTGACAAGGACGTGACGCTTTCGAGCCTGAGGTCCATGGACGATGTTCGGGACGCTTCGGTGGCGCAGCCGCGTTTTTCGTCCCAACTGCTTGGCCTGTTCGCGGCGCTGGCGCTCGCGCTAGCCGCAGTCGGACTCTACGGCCTGATGGCTTATTCCGTGACGCAGCGCAGGAACGAAATTGGCATCCGCATAGCGTTGGGCGCTACGCGCGAGAATATTCTGCGACTCGTGCTCGGGCAAGGCTCACTGCTCGCACTGGCAGGCATCGGCATTGGATTGATCGCGTCGATTCTGGTAACGCGTTTTCTATCAAGTCTGCTTTTCGACGTGAGCCCGAGCGATCCGATGACATTTCTGATGGTTGCGTCACTCCTGGTGGGCGTTGCTCTTTTGGCAACCTACATCCCGGCGCGCCGTGCCACCAAAGTCGATCCGATGGTGGCTTTGCGATACGAGTAGGGAAGGCGAACGATGAACAGCTTGATCCAGGACGTTCGTTATGCCGCCCGGCAGCTGCGAAGAAGTCCGGGGTTTACTGTCGTGGCTGTGCTCACGTTGGCGCTGGGCATCGGGGCAAACACCGCTGTGTTCAGCATTCTGGATGAGGTGTTAGTTCGGCCGTTGCCTTACCCGGACGCCAAACAGCTCGTGAAAGTAAATACCTATAATCTAAAGTCTGGTGACGTGTACGGGAACACGTCTTATCCAGACTTCGTTGATTGGAGCGAACAGAACCGGTTTTTCGGCAAGATCGCCTCCTACGAAGAGAAGGCGTTCAACCTGGCTGGAATTCCCCAAGCAGAGCGAATACGGGGCGAGGTTGTGTCGTCTGATTTCTTCGAGACCCTTGGCGTTCAGCCCTATAAAGGCAGATTCCTCGCGGTCGGCTCTAATCAGCAAGCCGTAGTCTTAAGCCACTCCTTATGGTCCAACTCCTTCGCTTCTGATCCAGGCGTGATAGGCCGATCAATCACTTTGGATGGCTATGCTTACGAGGTGATCGGCATCATGCCGCCAAGCTTCCAGTTTCCCGACCCACACACAGAAATCTGGGTCGCTATTACGTCAGCGCGGCCGGACTTACGCGAAGAGATTGTCACACGCGGCAATCTCGGAATGTCGGTGATTGGCCGCCTCGCCGCCGACGTAACGTTGTCCCAGGCGCAAGCCGGGATGGCGGCTATTGCGAGCAGCCTGGCGCAAAAGTATCCCGCTTCCAATCGAGACCTTGGAGTCAGACTGGTGCCTTTACGCGAGGACATAGTTGGGAACTTTCGGCCTGCGCTCCTCATCCTGATGGGATCGGCTGCTCTTGTACTCTTGATCGCGTGCGCGAACATTGGCACCCTGCTTCTCTCGCGTGCCGCTGCGCGACAGTCAGAAATTGCGATTCGCTCTTCGCTCGGCGCGACGCGAGGCAGAATCATCGGGCAATTGCTGACCGAAAGTCTGCTCCTTGCGCTCATCGGTGGCACGTTGGGAGTGCTGGGTGCCTTCTTTCTACTGCATATCTTAATCGCTTGTGCGCCCATCGACATTCCCAGAATTTCATCCGCACATATCGATCTGCCTGTGCTCGTGTTTGCTTGCTTAGTTTCGTCCTGCGCTGGAATCCTGTTTGGCCTCGCGCCAGCCTGGCAGATCTCGCGCAATGGCCCCGAAGCGTCTATGAAGCAGACCGCTCGGAATGCGCAAGAGCATAAACCCCTAACTAGAATCTTAGTCGTCACCGAATTTGCCGTGTCGCTTGTGTTGCTGGCGGCCGCTGGTCTGCTGGGAAAGAGCTTGCTTCGCCTGTACAGAGTCGACCCCGGCTTCCGCACGGATCATCTGTTGACAGTCGAAGTACAGCGTTCAATGTCCGATCAAGACAAAAGCAATTGGACCGGGTTCTATCGCCAACTGCTCGCTCGTATTGAAGCGCTCCCAGGAGTAGAGTCCGCAGGTGCGACGTTGGCGCTGCCCATCGAAGGACAGTCTTGGCACATCGGCTTCAAGATCGACGGGCATACATATGACAATTCCTTCGATCAACCGGAAGCAGAGGCACGCATTGTCTCGAACAATTTCTTTGACGTGTTGAAAATTCCTCTTCTTCGTGGTCGACATTTCTCCGACCACGATACCAAGGATTCCCCACACGTCGCTGTCATTAACGATGCGGTTGCTCGAACTTACTGGCCCGACCAAGATCCCGTAGGTCGATTTCTTGACACGCCGGCATTTGGTATTGGTCATTGCGAGATCGTAGGGATCGTCGGGAATGTGCGACAGAACAAATTGACCGATGAGCCCTCCCCGGGAATCTACATTCCTTACACACAGGCGACTATGCCATGGCAGACGCTTGTGATCCGCACAAAAAACGACCCTGCGACTCTTAACGCGGCAATTCGACGCGAAGTCCGGGCGCTCGACCCAGAGCAGCCCGTGGGCCGTATCGCCACGATGGATCAGTTATTGGAGGCGTCTACCACCCAGCAGCGATTTCGCGCTTTTCTTCTGGGGAGCTTTGCAACCATCGCATTGCTGCTTTCGGGTGTTGGAATCTTTGGCGTGATGGCCTACGCAGTCAGCCTACGCACGCGTGAAATTGGCGTTCGAATGGCATTGGGAGCGCGTCCCGCCGATATGCTTGCTCTGATTTTTGCCGAAAGCATGGTCCTGGTTTCGCTTGGAGTGCTGTTTGGCCTCGCCGGCGCGTATGGAGTAACGCGTGTGCTGAATAGCCTTCTCTTTGAAGTGAGTAGCACGGATCCGTTCACCTTCGCCGCTGTTACGGTTCTTCTTTGCTCCGTGGCAGTTGTTGCAAGCTATATCCCCGCGCGCCGCGCGGCGAGAGTCGATCCCATGGTCGCGCTGCGCTACGAGTAAGGAGACTCCGATGACTGGCCTAGCCCAAGATCTTCGCTATGCAACACGGCAGTTGCGAAAAAGTCCTGCCTTTTTCTCGATTGTCGTTTTGACGCTTGGACTGGGCATCGGGGCCAATACCACAATTTTCAGCATGGTGGATTGGCTGGTGCTGCGGTCGCTGCCCATCAAGGATCCGGCGCAAATGCATGTTCTGTCTTTTGCGCGGCCCGGTGGGAATTCCGAAATCGAATTCTCCTATCCGGAGTTTACGGAAATCCAAGAGCAAACCACGGACGTTTTTTCGGGAGTGACGCCATTCATTTTCGGCGGGTTGGCGGGCGAGCAAAACTCGCAAAGTGGAATGACTGCCGACAGCGTAACCAAACCCGTGCAGACGGCTTACGTGGGAGGAAATTTCTTTTCACTGATGGGGATTGCGCCGGCCGTGGGCCGTTTCATTTTGAGTACGGAAGGGAAGGCCGCTGGCGCCGACCCGGTCGTGGTGCTGAGTTACAACTATTGGCAGACTCGTTTCGACGGCGACCGCTCGATTGTCGGCAAAGGCGTTTCGATCAACGGTCACCCGGTCACGGTTGTCGGAGTTGCGCCCAAAGGGTTTCTTGGTCCGACTCCCCTTCTTAATATTCAGGCTTATCTTCCGCTGAGCATGTTTGTCATCGAGAGAGGAGTGGCTGGCGATTTTCTTGCCAATCCTAAAACTCGCAGCATGCTCGCTCTAGCACGCGTGAAGGCCAGTGCGAATATCAAACAAGTCGATTCTGAACTCGCAGTCGTGGGCCAGCATGTGCTGAAGCAATATCCGAGAGATCGAGGAATCGGTGCGCTGGGCGCCACTCCCTTGCGGCCGCCCGGAATCATTAGCGGGCAGAATCCTTTTCCCAAGCTGGCGGCACTGTTCCTGAGTCTGGCTGCCCTGGTGCTGGCCCTGGCCTGCGTGAATGTTGCGAACCTTTTTCTGGTTCGTGCGGCGGCGCGCCAGCGCGAGATGGCGGTGCGCGCGGCGTTGGGCGCTGGAAATGGACGGCTCGTCCGGCAACTGCTCACCGAGAGTCTGGTGGTGGCGGCTTTCAGCTGCGGCGTGGGCGCCCTGCTCGGATTGGCCGGTGCGCGTCTGTTGGGCTCGGTAAATACGCAAAGCGAGTTGCCGATCGTTTTTGATTTCGATTTCAACTGGCACGTTCTCGCGTATGCCCTCGCGGTAGCAGCGTTCACCGCGGCCGTCGTCGTAGTGGTGCCTGCGGCCCGGGTCTGGCACGGTAACTTGCGGGAAGTGTTGCACGAAGGTGGACGAACCTCGACTGGCGGACGCCAGCGCTTGCGCGGCATCCTCGTGGCCGTGCAAGTCGGCGGATCGCTGACCTTGCTGATCGTTGCTGGATTGTTTGTGCGTAGTCTTCGCGGAGTTCAGACTGCTGATCTGGGGTTCGATCCCGCGAGCGTCCTCAACTTGACGCTTGACCCCAATCAGATCGGCTATACGGAGGCGCAGGGGCGGGCTTTTTATCGATCCATGCTGGAGCGGGCGCGCGCGCTGCCCGGAGTACAGTCTGCCAGCCTCGCATCGGTAGTTCCGCTGAGCGACTCCGTGCAGGGCAACGACCTCGCGATTCCGGGATACGCAACTTCCCCTGACCAGGAAGCTCCTCATGCCGAAGTCGATGCCGTATCCCCGGGCTACTTTGCAACTATGCGCATCACGCTGAATCGCGGACGCGATCTTACCGATGCGGACGACGAAAACGCGCCGCATGTTGCGGTGATCAATCAAGCCATGGCGGCGCACTTTTGGCCAACCCAGGATGCGTTGGGCAAGTCTTTTACTCTGACTTCGGATCCCAAGCATCCGACAACCATCGTGGGAATCGTGCAGAACAGCCGGATGAGCCAACTCTACGGTCCCTTCGAGCCGATCTTCTATCTGCCGGTCGCGCAGAGTTACGTGTCAACTCAAACGCTGCAGATACGCTCGGAACGGAGCGTGCAGGAAACGGTCGCCGAAGTGCGATCCATCGCACAGTCTCTGGCGCCGACGATTCCAGTCTATGGTGTGCGCACCATGACTGAAGCTCTGCACGGAGGCAACGGCTTGTTGTTCTTTGAAGTCGGAGCGAGTCTGGCCGCTGCGATGGGATTGCTCGGGCTGATTCTTGCCATTGTTGGCGTGTACGGCGTCATGTCCTACGCGGTCAGCCAACGCACGCAGGAAATCGGTCTTCGCATCGCGCTGGGCGCGCAAAAGAGCGACATCCTGCGGATGATCGGACGCCAGGGCGCCGTGATCGTCGCTTCCGGCCTGGCGGTTGGTTTTCTGGCGGCGCTCGCCGCTGGGCGCATGGTCAGCGATTTTCTGGTGGGCGTTGCGCCTAGCGATCCGCTGACCTACGTAGGAGTGTCGATCCTGTTGGCCGCTGTGGCGTTCGTGGCAACGTACATTCCAACGCGCCGTGCGACCAAAGTCGATCCGATGGTGGCACTGCGCTACGAGTAGGAGGATGGGAACAATGAACGGTGTGATCCAGGATCTTCGCTATGCAATGCGCCAACTGCGCAAGAATCCAGGTTTTGCCGGCACCGCCACAGGGGTGCTGACTCTGGGAATTGCTGCCGTTGTATCTATTTTTGCTTTTGTCGATGCTGCGCTGATCAAGCCGCTGCGTTACGTGAACCCCAACCGCCTGGTATTTGTAACCGAGAGTGTTCCGATGATTCCGGTCGCCGACCTCTCCTATCCTGACTATGTTGACTGGAAGAAACTCAACAAGGTCTTCAGTTCGATGGATGTTTATAACGGGACCGGATATCTACTGCGCACTCCGGCAGGCACCGAGCCGGTGCCCGGAATTCGAGTGAGTGACGGGTTGCTTCGCACTTTGGGCGTCTCTCCTGTGCTGGGGCGCGATTTTTATACCGGCGAGGATTTGCCGGCGGCGCCGAAGACTGTGATTCTGAGCTTTTCCGCGTGGCAGAAACGGTTTGGTGGAAGGAAAGAAGTGGTTGGAGAGACCGTTTCTCTCAGCGGCACTCCTTACACCATTGTCGGCGTATTGCCCCAGGATTTCCAATTCGCGCTCGACGGTAATGCCGAGTTCTGGACGACGCTTCACCCCGACGATTACTGCTCCCTCCGGCGAAGCTGCCACGGCCTTCTCGGAATCGGACGGCTCAAAGACGGCGTCTCGGTCGAGATGGCGTTGGCCGACATGAAAGCGATAGCGGGTCAACTGGAGCTGCAGTATCCCAAGGACAATCGCGGCCAGGGAGCGACTGTTCTACCACTGTCCGAATTCATTGTTAAAGATATCAGCCCCATACTGCTCGCGTTGCTGGGCGGAGCGGGCTTACTGCTGGTCATCGCGTGCGTGAACGTATCAAGCTTGCTGCTGGTTCGGTCCGAGAGCCGCAGGCGTGAGATTGCAGTGCGCGGCGCGCTCGGAGCGTCCCGCACTCGGCTGATACGCCAATTCATGACCGAGGGGCTGGTTCTGATGGCGGCTGGCAGCTTGCTTGGTCTGGCTGCTGCGAGTGGAGCGATGCAGATCCTCATGCGCCTTATCTCCAAGGACATGATGTCGAGCATGCCGTACCTGGCTGATCTTGGGTTGAGTTCTCACGTGCTGGTGTTTGCGGCCACCATCTCTGTATTGGCGGCGGGTCTCTTTTCTCTGGCGCCGATCCTGCGCTTGCCTCTCACGAAAGTGCGAGAAGGGCTAACCGAGGGCGGCCGCAGCTATGCGGGAACATTGTGGCGGCGTTTCGGCGCCAACCTGGTCGTCGTTGAATTGGCGATTGCGGTGGTGCTGCTGGTGGGCGCCGGGCTTCTGGGCAAGAGCTTCTATCGCCTGCTTCATGTGGAGATTGGATTCGAACCCGATCATCTGGCCACGGTGCAAGTCGCTTTATCGGATGTGAGCTACCCGAAGGACGAGCAGATCGTTGCGGTTCAGAAGCAGATCATCAGCCGCGTTTCCAGTTTGCCGGGAGTTCAGTCGGCGGGTATCTCCAGCGTGTTGCCCGTCAGCTTTAACGGCAACACCACCTGGATCCGCTTTGTAGGCCGTCCGTATAACGGAGAACACAATGAAGTGAACCAGCGGGACGTGAGTTCCGCATTCTTTTCGACGATTCGAGCAAAGCTGCTGCGCGGCCGTTACTTTACAGAAGCCGACGATGTGTCGAAGCCTCTCGTTGTCATCATTAATCAGACTCTGGCGAAGAAGTATTTTCCCGGGGAAGATCCAGTCGGCAAGAAAATCGGCGACACCGAGCTGACGCCGAAGTCGATCACGGAGATTGTCGGCGTTGTGGAGGACGTGAAGGACGGTTCGCTGGATTCCGAGATCTGGCCTGCGGTCTACTATCCATTCAACCAGAATAATGACACATATTTCTCTCTGGTCGCGCGCACGTCGCAGGCCGAGGCGTCACTGTTACCCACGCTGATCGCAACCATTCATCAGATTGATCCTGGCATTGGCGCGATGAACGAAGCCACGATGACCGGAAGAATCAACGAATCACCGACCGCATATCTACACCGATCCTCGGCGTGGCTGGTGGGGGGCTTCGCTGGGATGGCGTTGTTGCTGGGCGTGGTTGGTTTGTATGGTGTCATTGCGTACTCGGTAAGCCAGAGAACTCGGGAAATCGGCGTCCGCATTGCCCTCGGGGCACAACGTCGCTCGGTGTATGAGCTCATCCTGAAAGAAGCGGTCTGGCTGGTAGCGGCGGGAGTTGCCGCGGGGCTTGTGTGCTCGATCGCTGCCGCAACGTTGATTCGCGGCCTGCTGTTCAGAGTGGAATCCTGGGACGCCACAACGCTAGCGGCCGTCTCCGCCGTGCTCGTGATTTCGGCGCTATGTGCCAGCTACATTCCGGCTCGCCGCGCGGCGGAAGTCGATCCCATGGTCGCACTTAGATACGAATAAGAGGACGCAAATGATGAACGGCCTGCTCCAGGACTTTCGCTACGGGCTGCGGCAGCTACGTAAGGCGCCGGGCTTTACCGTGATCGCGGTAGTTACGTTGGCGCTCGGAATCGGCGCGAACACGACCGTTTTCAGCACGATCAACGCGATGATGCTCCGGCCGTTTCCGTTCCCGCACCTCGATCGGATTGTCACCGTCTGGGAAACCATTAACAAGTACGATCACCTGAGCCCGGCTCCGGCAAACTTTCGGGACTGGAGCGAACAGAGCACACAGTTCGAAGAACTGGCGGCTGTCCGCGGCTTTGACGCCAATTTGACCGGCGGCAATCTGGCGCAGCATGTCGAAGGTTCACAGGTAACGTCAGACTTCTTTTCTCTGTTGGGCATGCCGACGCAATTGGGCCGTTACATTGGGCCGGCTGATTTCCGCGGCGGGGTTGCGCCCGTGGCCGTGATCAGCTACGGATTCTGGCAGCAATATCTGGGTGCCGATTCCTCTCTTGTCGGCAAGCAGTTGCTGTTGAATGGCCAGTCGTTTACCGTGATCGGCATTGCGTCGGCCGACGTTGATTTTCCGACCGGATCAAAAATCTGGACTCCGCTCGACCTGACCGGCGCTGCCGGGGAAGACCGCGACAATCACTATCATCTGAACGTGTTTGGTCGCCTGAAGAATGGCGTGTCCATGTCTCAGGCCCAGGCCAACCTGGCCACGATTGCCGCGAGCCTTGCCCAACGGTTTCCGAAAACCAACACTGGCCACGGGATCAACGTCCGCAGCACGGTAGACGATCTCAACAGCGATTCGGGGCAGTTTCTTATGCTGCTGGCGGGCGCGGCCATCTTCGTTCTTATGCTGGCTTGCGCCAATGTGGCAAATCTCCAGTTGGCGCGCAGCTCCGGGCGTCAAAGAGAGATCGCCTTGCGGGCCGCGCTGGGGGCGAGCCATTGGCAAGTTGGACGGCAGTTGCTGGTGGAGAGTCTTTTACTCGCACTGCTCGGAAGTGCCGGTGCGCTGCTGTTGGCGAGGTGGGGAAACAACCTCATGGCCCGCAGCATTCCGCCTTTTATCCTGGAGCATATTGCCGGACTCCAACACTTGCAAATCGATTCGCGAGTGTTTTTGTTCACACTGCTTGCGGCCGTAGCAACCGGAGTGCTCGCCGGGGTTGCGCCGGTTTGGCATTTTTCCCGGCCGAATGTGAATGACACCCTGAAAGAAGGCGCCCGGGGCGGCACCGCGAGTGCCAGCCGAAAGCGCTTCCGCACTCTGCTGGTCACCTGCGAAATCGCCATGGCGCTGGTTCTGCTGGTAGGCGCAGGTTTGATGGTGAAGGGATTCCGCGCTCTCATCACGCATGACATGGGATTTGATCGCAGCCACGTCCTTACATTTCATACAGTGTTGAGCGAGGAGAAATATCGCGATAAAGACCGCATTCGCGGCTACTACGAGCAGGCCCTGAGGAGTATTCGGGCGCTGCCCGGCGTGGAGTCGGCAGCCTGTCTGACCAGCGTGCCTTCCGGATGGAACTGGAACTGGACGGAGTTCAACGCGGAGGGCGCGGCACCTGCGCCAGACGGAGATAAGCCATTCGGTATTTCGCAAATCGTGACCCCGGAATTTTTCTCTGTGTTGCGCGTTCCCCTGAAACAAGGGCGGCTTCTCTCCGATCAGGACACTTCCAGCGCTGCGCCCGTAGCAGTCGTCAGTGAGTCGATGGCGCGGCGCGCCTGGCCAGACCAGAACCCGCTGGGGAAGCGCGTTCGGTTGGGCAGGCCAGAAGACGGTCAGCCGTTTCGCACCATCGTCGGAGTCGTTGGCGATGTTAAGCCGAACGCGATGGATCACGATCCCTCTCCGACGGCGTACGTGCCTTTTGAGCAGCAACCTGAAGCGGCTTCTGCCATCGTGGTGCGAACCTCCGGTGATCCTTTGACCTTAGCCAGCCTGGTCAGCAAACAAATACTCAGTCTGGATCCTGAGCAGCCCGCGTATGACCTTCGGAGTGTGGATCAGGTGGTTTCCGACGGCCTGAGCGGCATCGAACTCGCCTCGCACATGATGCTGATCTTCGCGCTCTGTGCTCTTCTGCTGGCGGCCGCTGGAATCTTTGCAGTCACGGCGTACTCGGTAACTCAGCGCACTCATGAAATCGGGGTGCGCGTGGCGCTGGGCGCACAGCGTTTCGACGTGCTAAGGCTCGTGGTGGGCGGAGCCATGAAGACGGCCGCGATTGGCCTGGGCATCGGGGTGGCTCTCGCTGTGCTTTTAACCCGCGCCGTTTCGAGCGCGCTCTTTGGAGTCGTTCAATTCGACACGATCACCATCGGGCTGCTGACCCTGGCGCTTGCGTCGGTGGCAGCGCTGGCCGCTTACGTGCCAGCGCGTCGCGCAGCAAAAGTCGATCCGATGGTGGCGTTGCGCTACGAGTGACGAGGAGAAATCACGATGGCCGGAATGACTGGAATGCTACAAGACATTCGTTACGCTCTCCGCCAACTGCGGAAGAGCCCCGGCTTTACTCTGGTTGCTGTGCTCACGCTGGCGCTGGGCATCGGGGCGAACACGACCATCTTTAGCGTATTGAACGCGACGCTTCTTAAACCACTTTCTTTCCCTGATCCCGACCGGCTGGTGCTGGTGTGGCAAACATTCGGCAAGGGACCGGATAACTACAGCATCGTCTCAGCACCGAATTTCTGGGATTTCGAACAGCGCAATCACGCCTTCGAGGGGATGGCACTGTTCGATTCCGCAGGCCGAGGCTACAACCTTTCTGCCAGCGGCAGTAGCCGCGAGCCCGAGCAGGTCTCCGGTCTGCGGGTGTCCGCGAACTTCTTCAGCGTGCTGGGTGTGCAGCCTTTTCTGGGACGGACTTTCCTGCCAGAGGAAGAAATCCGCGGGAAAGATCATGAAGTGATTTTGAGTTTCGGGCTTTGGCAGCGGCGTTATGGGCAGGATCGCACGCTGGTAGGGAAGACCATAAAAGTCGATGGCGAGGACTTCACGGTGGTTGGCGTAATGCCGCGCGAGTTTCACTGGGAATTCGAGAGCGGACACCGTCAACTCTGGGTCCCGGTGGGCTACACCGACGGGGACAAATATCGGGGAGCGCAGAGTTTTGTTTCTTTTGCCCGTCTCAAGCCGGGCGTGACTGTCGAGCAGGCACGAGCGGAGATGGAAGGCATCGGAACCCGGCTTTCTCAACAATACCCCAACGACGATAACGATATGAGCGCGACTGTCGTTCCCATGGGCGACTTCGGGCTCGAAAGTCTACGCAGAACCTTGTGGTCCCTTCTCGCCGCCGTCGGTTTCGTGCTGCTCATTGCTTGCGTGAACATCGCCAATCTTCTTCTGGCGCGCGGCGCCGCGCGTCAGAAAGAATTCGCTCTTCGCCAGGCGCTGGGTGCCGCGGGGTTTCGCATCGCGCGGCAGTTGCTTACGGAGAGCCTGTTGCTGGCCCTGTTCGGCGGAGTGTGTGGGCTGGTTCTGGCGGTGTGGAGCACGGCCTTACTGCCCACCGTTCTTCCCGTCGACGCTTTCAATATTCCACTGCGGCAGGTCGATACCATTCCGGTCGATCGTTCGGTGCTCGGTTTTACGCTGCTGGTCTCCTGTCTGACAGGAATTGTATTTGGCCTGGCGCCGGCGGTGAGCGCGCTGCGGGGGGACGTCTCTGAGCCTCTGAAAGAAGGTGGCCGCGGCTCCACGGCAGGGCGCAGCAACCGTTTACGCCACGCCCTGGTGGCATCGGAGGTGGCTCTCGCGCTGGTAGTACTTTCCGGTGCAGGCCTGATGATCGAAAGCATGTCGCGACTGCTTGGCGTCGATCCGGGGTTCAACCCGAAGAACGCGCTGGTCATGAGTATGTCGCTGCCGCAGGAAGATCTCTACAACGGACCTCCCGGGCACCCGCTCTTTTGCCGGGATCTGGACGAGCACGTGAGCGCGATTCCCGGTGTAGTCGCAGTAGGAGCCGTGGGCCATTTGCCGCTGCAAGGCGATGCCGGTCGAAGTTTTGCTGTCGAAGGACAGCCCGACCCCGGTGAAGGACATCGCCCCGGCGCCCACTATTCCGTGGCGTGTCCTAATTACTTCAAAGCGTTGGGCGTCCCTGTGCTCGCGGGGCGGGAATTCACTCATCTAGATACCGTTGCGTCACCGGGTGTCGTGATCATCAATCAGACCATGGCGCAGAAATTCTGGCCCAAGGAAAGTGCCGTGGGCAGACGCATTCTGGAAGGTGGCTCCTGGCTCACGGTAGTGGGCGTGGTCGGCGACGTACGACATTGGGGGCTGGACAGCGAAAGCGTGCCGCAGTTCTTTCGTCCTTACACGCAGGCTGCGTGGCCGGTGATGACCGTTGTGGTGCGAACCGTGGGATCGCCCATGTCGTTCACGCCCGCGATCAAGAAAGCGATAGGCCAGGTTGAGCCGGACCGGCCCGTGTCGGATATCGACACGATGCAAAATGTTGTCCGCGATTCGGTTGGGTCAAGGAGTTTCACTACTCTCTTGCTGACAGCGTTTGCAATGCTGGCTCTCGCACTGGCGGCAGTTGGCATTATCGGGGTGGTCAGCTATTCGGTGGCGCAGCGCACTCACGAGATCGGCATTCGGATGGCGCTGGGGGCGCGCACCGCCGACGTGCTGAAACTGATGCTCAGCGGAAGCATGACCTGGGTTGCGGTGGGGGTATGCGTAGGGATTGCAGGCGCGCTCGGCCTCACGCGGCTGCTGGGCACCTTGCTCTACGACGTAAAGCCCTCAAATCCGATCGTGCTCGGCACCGTTTCGCTGCTGCTCGCGAGCGTTGGGTTGCTGGCCAGCTACATTCCGGCGCGCCGCGCGGCGAAGGTCGATCCCATGGTGGCACTGAGATACGAATAGGAATCCTATGAGAACACTCCGGCAAAACGCTCGCTACAGTATCCGCTTGCTGCGGAAGAACCCTGGCTTCACGCTGATTGCCGCAATTACGTT
>Ga0187871_10002526_pt1 | contig 14856 bp, 13 predicted proteins | sample June2016WEW_16_1_FD_132988 | JGI IMG/M metagenome (GOLD analysis project Ga0187871, IMG submission 132988) | Peatland microbial communities from SPRUCE experiment site at the Marcell Experimental Forest, Minnesota, USA - June2016WEW_16_10 | ecosystem: Environmental > Terrestrial > Soil >... | reverse complement strand
CGCTTCGGGAGCTTCACGTGACAGGCGGTGAGCCAATGCTCCCAGTCATCCCAGCGGCGCATGAGGAGCGGAAAGCGCAGCACATCGGCCGGCTCGTGCAGTCCTCCGGGCACGTTCAACAACGTCGGGCTGCACATCGGCATGAATTCCACGTCGTAGAGATGCTGCACCCAGTGTTTCGGCCACTGGCCGTCGCCGAAGGCGATGAACAGATCGACGTCCGGGTCCGTGACCTCGTCGAGCTCCGCGGCGCCGACGATCCGCAGCCAGATATTCGGATGCTCGGCGTGGAACAGGGCGATGTGCTTGCACAGCCACATGGAGGAAAACCCGGCGGTGCTCGAGACCCGCAGTACCCCCTCGATGTCGCGGCTGGGGCGCTCCTGCTGGGCGTTGGCGAGGAGCGCCAGCGACTTGCGCACCTCCTGCGCATAGCTCTTGCCCCGCGGCGTCAGCACGACGCCCGTGCCGGCGCGCGTGGCGAGCTCGAAGCCGAGAATGTCTTCGAGCATGGCGAGGCGGTGGCTCACGCCGCTGCGCGAGATGCCGAGCTCTTCCGCCGCCTCCCAGACGGTGCCGAGACGCGCCAGCGCCTCGAGCGCAACCAAGGTGTGGGTGGGCGGAATGCGCGTCTTCATTGGTGCAAGATTTTCACCTAGGAGCTGCAAACATATCACACAGAGGGCGTTTCGCCGACTCGATAATCGGGCCATTACACAAGTCGGAGCGTCGGGGATGAACCAACCACATCGGCTCGTTAAACCGGTCGCGGCACACGCCAAGGTGCGGCTGGCGGCGGCGATCTCGGCGATCCTGACGAGCGCGACGCCGCTGCTCGCGTCGGTTGCCTCCGCCGCCGATGCCGCCGATGCCGCCGATGTCGGCGATCTCGGCGCGATCGTCGTCACGGCGACGCGCCGAAGCGAATCGGTCTCCGACGTTCCATACAATATTTCCGCGGTGAGCAGCGCGGATATCGTCAACTCGGGCGTCACCGACTTGGTGGACCTGGCGCATATGGTGCCCGGCCTGGTCACGCCGGATCTCGGCCCGCGGGCGAGCAACACCAATGGGACGCTCACGATCCGCGGGCTCAATGCGAGCAGCGTGAATGCCCAGGATCAGAGCCTCTCGGTGCCGGTGGTGTCGACCTACGTGGACGAGACGCCGCTGTTCGCCAATCTGAAGATGACCGACATTGCGCGGGTGGAAATTCTGCGCGGTCCGCAAGGGACCCTGTATGGGTCCGGATCGTTGGGCGGCACGGTGCGCATGATCCACAATGAGCCGGATCTGACCACCACGGAGTTCGACGTGACGACCCGCGGCTCGCACACCGAGAATGCGGTCAACCCGTCGGAATCGCTGGACTTCATCGGCAACCTGCCGTTGAGCGACACGGTGGCCGTGCGGGTGTCCGGCGGGTACGAGAAGCTCGCCGGCTTCACCAATGCCTTGTCGGTCGCGGAGATCACCGCCAATGCGCAGCCGGTGCTCGCGGATCCGAGCGATCCCCTGCACAGCGGCCTGACCTTCATGCAGCAGCAGGGGGTCGATTGGTCCAATACCTGGTATGCGCGCAGCGCGCTGATGTGGAAGCCGGGTGATGATTGGAAAATCATGCTGACCTATCAGCACCAGACCGATCAATCCGGCGGCTATTCGCAGACCAATCCGGCGTATCGCTACGATCAGACGCTCTATGTCGATCAGCCCGGCGAGTTCCAGACCGATCTCGGGTCGATCGATGTCTCGAAAGACGTGGGCTTCGCGACGGCCTCCTCGGACACGTCGTTCACCAGCCAGAACTCGATGAGCGAATACGATCTCACCGGCCTGTTCGAGTCGATCGCGAGCTACTACGGCAACTATCCGCGAAATCTCTCGCCGATCTACATCCAGTCGACGGACAAGGATTTCACCGAAGAGGCGCGCCTGGTGTCGAAGGAGTCCGGTCCCTGGGATTGGGTCGCGGGCGCCTACTACAGCGAGCGCCGGCAAACGCTGGAACAGCTCGAAACGCTCGAGGGGTTCGGCAGCTGGAGCCAGCTGCCGGGATCCGGCGAGCCGGCCGGCTGCACGGTGCAAAGCCCGACCTGCCCCTACCCGACGTTCGGCGATGTGATCCAGTACGTGAATGGCGGCACCAATCCGGCCGATATGTCGAATCCGGATTTGAACTTCACCTTCAACCGGCATGTGAGCTTCACCGACGAGGCGATCTTCAACGAGACCTCCTATCATTTCACCGACAAGTGGCAGGCGACGGCCGGCGGCCGCTACTTCTGGCAGCATTACGCGCAGGAGCTGCAGCAGGATCTGCCCACCTCGACGGGCTTGCTCAGTACGGCGGATGCCGCGGGATTTCATAACGAGATCTTCAAGCTGAACACCTCCTACGAAATTGCCGATCACACCTTGCTGTACCTCACCTGGTCGGAGGGTTTCCGGCGCGGCGGGGTCAACGCGCTGCCGATCGGCACGTGCTTTTTCTGCGAGACGCCCGCGCTTCTGACGTACAAGCCGGATGAGGCGCGCAACACCGAGCTCGGCATCAAGGGCTCGTTCGGGGCGGGCACGAGCTACACCTTCACGATCTACAACATCAATTGGTCGAATCCGCAAATCGAGGCCAACACGGTGCTCGGCGGTTTCGGCTTCGTGACCAACGGCGTCGCCGCGCGCTCGCGGGGCGCCGAGGCGGAGCTGACGATGCCGCTGTCGACGACGACGAAGCTCGAGCTCGGCTATAGCTATACCGATGCGATCCTGACCGCCGGATTCACGGCGGGCGTGGTCCCGGATCTCGTGGGTTACGCGGGCGACCGGCTGCCCAATGTCTCGAAGCAGCAGGCGACGGCCGCGCTCGATTTTGCGGAGCCGCTCGCCGACAACCGCGACTTCCATGCACGCCTCGATGCCTCTTATCGGAGCGATTTTTGGACCGCGCTGCCGAGCACGGCCTTTGCGACGGATCTGCCGGGCTTTGCGCTGGTGAATGCACGCGCCGGTTTCGGCTTCGGCAAGGCCTGGCGGCTCGACGCCTTCATCAACAACCTCACCAATGCGGAGGCCGCGACGTCGGTGTCGACGGTGCCGGGCCCCGAGCATGATCGCGCGTATTTCGTCGGCCGACCCCGCACCATCGGCGCGGAGTTCAACTATTCCTTCAAGGATCATTAGGGTCGTTCAACATGAACACGGCTGGTAAGCGCCTCGTATTCGACTGGGTCGACAGCCACGCGTTGACGCTGTCGTGCTGGCATCAGGTGATCTGGCATTACGCCGAACCGGCCTTGCGCGAATATCGCTCGGCGGCGTGGTACGTGAAGACGCTGCAAGAGTCGGGCTTTACGGTGGAGACCGGCAGCGGCGGCATGCCCACCGCCTTCGTCGCGACCTATCGCCGGGGCGACGGTCCGACCGTTGCGACCTACGCGGAATACGATGCCGTGCCCGGGCAATGCCAGGCGGCGACGACCCGCGAAGAGCCGCGGGCCGGCCTGTCACGGCACGCGGCGGGCCATACCGATCCGCACAGTGCGCTCGGCATCAGCGCCTTGGGCGGGGCGCTCGCGGCCAAGGACGCGATGGAGAAGCTCGATATCGAGGGCACGCTCAAGGTGTTCGGCGAGCCGGGCGAGAAGCTGCGGGTATCGAAGCCGGTACATGCCGCCAAGGGCTATTACGATGACCTCGATGCGGCCGTGAGCTTTCACCCGCATTGGTCGATGCCGGTGTGCAATACGACGGTGTGGAACACGCATTGCGGCGTCGGCTACAACTATGTGTACACCTTCAGCTGCGCCGCGCCCGAGGACTGGCTCACGAACGATCGATCCGGCACGAGCCGCAAGAACGTGCACTACGCCGCGCGCGCGCCGGGGGCGACGGATGCGCTGGTGTTTTTCTACCAGTTGAACGAGAGCACGCGCCGCTCGATGCTGCCGGCGAGCGGGCTGTGGAGTTTCAACGAAGCGATTCTCGCGGCGGGGCAGGCCACGGCGGACAACCTGGTGCCGCAGTTCGCGGAAATCGACTACATGGTGCGCGCCGCATCGATCGAACAGGCGGACGCCATCAGCGCGGTGATGGACAACAACGCCGAGGCGGCGGCGACCGCCGGGTTCTGTGAATGGCGCAAAACCTGGGTGTCGAAATCGCGCGCGGGACTCGCCAATCAGGTGCTCGCGCGCGCCGCCTATCGCAATCTGGAATTGGCGGGAGCCCCGGTGTGGGGCGCCGAGGCGATCCGCACCGCGCAGGAGATCCAGCGGCATCTGGGCATGCAGCCCCAGGAGCGGCCGTTCGCCGCCGCCACCGAGAGCTTGATCGATCCGGAGGCGGCCGAAGCGGCGGTGCGCAAGTTCCTGCCGGAAGTGCAAGAGCATTTGACCTCCGATGACTACACCGAATACACCTGGCACTGTCCGACGGTGCGCCTGATCGTCGCCCGCCCGGCGCTCGCGGCGCCGCCGGGAAAGAGCTACCCGGCCTGGGTGCACAACGCGCTCGGGGGCATTCCCGCCACCATCGACCCGACCATTCAAACGGCCGCCAAGGCGATCGGCGCGACGCTGATCGAGTTGTTGATGGACGAGAAGCTCCTGGCCGATGCGCGGGCGGAGTTCGTCGAACGGACCGGAGGCGGCGTCGGGGGCGAGCGCTGGCAGGCGCCCTTGCTGCCGAGGGACTTCAAGGTCCCGCATCGACTACGATGGCCGGAATACGTGACCACCGCGCGCGGCGAGGAGTGGTGCATCCCCTGGCGGGAGGACGAGTAAGCGGTTGACGGCCTCGAGGTAGCGCGTGACGCACAGCGTTCGGACGGCTCGGTTCACTTCACCCACGCGGCTGGTGGCGCTCCTGTCGGTGGGCGTGTTCATCAACTACGTCGACCGCGGCAATCTGGCGACCGCGGCGCCGCTCATGCAGGGCGAGCTGCACTTGAGCGCGAGTGAGCTCGGCGCGCTGCTCTCGGCGTTCTACTACGGCTACGTGCTCGCCATGGCGCCGGTGGGCTGGCTCGCCGAGAAATACGGCGCGCAGCGAGTGCTCGCGATCTGTGCGGGCGTGTGGTCGCTCGCGACGCTCTGCACCGGCTTCGTGTCGAGCTTTGCGGGGCTGCTGCTCCTGCGCCTGTTGCTCGGGGTCGGGGAAAGCGCGGCATTTCCGTGCGCCTCGAAGCTCCTCGCCCAGACGGTGCGCGTGAGCCGGCTGGGCGTCGCCAATGGCGTCTTGAGCTTCGGCTATCTCTTGGGGCCTGCGGTCGGGACGTTGCTCGGCGGACTCCTGATGACGAGATTCGGCTGGCGGCCGGTGTTCATCCTGTTCGGCGTCTGCTCCCTCGTCTGGCTCGTGCCGTGGCGGGGCGTGGTGGTTGCGCCGGCGGTCCCTGAGGCGGCTGCGAGTGACCCGGCCGCGAGCGAGCGAGCGCCGGCCTTCCGCGAGATCTTGAAGCAGCGCGCGCTCTGGGGTGCGGCGATCGGGCTGTTCTCGGGCAACTACGGCTTTTACTTCATTCTCGCGTGGCTGCCGTTCTACCTGGTGAAGACGCGAGGCTTCTCGATGGAAGCGATGGCGTGGACGGCCTCGTGGGCTTATCTCTTGAACGCGGTGAGCGCGCTGCTCATGGGCTGGCTCACGGACCGTTGGGTTCGCGCCGGACGCAGCCCGACCGTGGTCTACAAGGGGGTCATGGGCATCTTCAATCTGGGAAGCATCGCCTGCATGATCGGCATGGTGACGCTGCCGACGACGGCCTCCATCGCGACGCTTTTTGTCTATGAGGTGCTCGCGGGCCTGTCCTCGCCCGCGATCTTCGCCATCCCGCAGATCTTTGCGGGACCGCGGGCGGCGGGCCGTTGGGTCGGCGTGCAGAACACGGTGGGCGGTCTGGCCGGTCTCGTCGCACCGGCCATTACCGGCGTCGTCATCGATAAGACCGGACATTTCGGCGCGGCCTTCGGACTCGCGGCCGCGCTGCAGGTGGTCGGCTTCATCGGCTGGGTGGTGGTGCTGCCGAAAGTCGCGCCGCTGCGCTGGGGCCCGGCCACGGCCTGAGAGATCGAACGATCAGGCGCGCGTTCCAGCGTCCAACGCCTCGCCGGGGCAGCCGGCCGCCCGCTTGCCCGCGATGTAGTCATCGATGAGCTCGAGCATGCGGCGGCGGCCGAAGCTCGGGCAATGACCGCCGTGGACGACATTGACGGGGATCTCTCGGAGGCGGGACATGCTCTCCAAGTATTCGTCGGGACCTCGAGCGTAGTTATCGTCGATCAAGGTGCCGTCGTACAGGGCATCGCCGGTGAACAAGGTGCCCGTGGCTTGTTCCCAGAGGCCGATTTGACCCGGTGAATGGCCGGGCAAATGAACCACGGCAAATACCCGATCGCCGAGGTCGATGAGGTCGCCGTCCTCGACCTGGCGCGTCAAGGGAGCGGGGCGGACGGTGTAGGTGAGCGGCTCATATCCCGCGTGCGGCAAGCGCGTGAAGCTTTGCGGCGAGAGGTAGCGATCCGCCAGCGTCGTGCGGCCGGTGGGTGCCGCATAGACTTCCGCCTCGAGCCGATGGCCCAGCCTCTGGTCGAATTCGTAGTTGCCGCCCCAATGGTCGAAATGACAGTGGGTGGCCACACACACCACCGGCCGCTCGCGCAGCCTCGGGATCTCGGTGCGAAGCGGGCGCACACCTAAGCCCGTATCGATCAGCAAATCGCGATCGCGGCCTTGAACGTGCCAGATGTTGGCGCGGATGAACTCATCCACGTGGGGTTCGTAGATCAGCGCAATCCCATCGCCCAACGTGTCCACGTGAAACCAGCGATCGGCGACGTCGAGTGTGCTGTTCATTCGCGAGGGTCACACCATGTCATGGAGAGCCACCGGCTCAATTGATGAATTAACTTGGCCGAATTGTCAATGTCTGGGTAAAGGCGATGCGGCGGGTTCTTGCTGGGTAATGCAGTGGATGCCGCCGCCGCCACGGAACAGATCCCCGAGAGCGACCGGCACGATGGCGCGGTCCGGATAGGCGCGGCGCAAGGTGTCCATGACGCCCTCATCCTCCGCGATACCGTAGGCCGGTGCGATGACGGCGCCGTTGGCGAGGTAGAAGTTGACGTAGGAGCGGCAGATGCCTTCGGGCACGCCGGAGCGCGGCGCTTCGGCAATCGGCAACAACTCGAAACGGCGCCCGCGCGCGTCCGTTTCGCGCTCGAGGACGCGACGGTTCTCGGCCATGATCGGATAGCGCGGGTCCGCGGGATCGGCAACCACCTCGCAGAGCACCGTGGCGGGCCTGACGTACGCCACGAAGCCGTCGACGTGGCCGTCCGTTTCCGTATCCAGCACGTCCCCGGGCAGCCAAATGACTTTCTGCACGCCGAGCATGGCTCGAAGCTCGGCCTCGGCGTCTGCTTTGGTCCAGCCGGGATTGCGATTGGGGTTGAGCACGCAGGTCTCGGCGGTAATCAGCGTTCCTTCACCGTCGGACAGGAAACCGCCGCCCTCGACGACGAGTTTGGACCGGTAGACCGGAAGATCCGCGACGCGAGCGATGCGCTCGCCCAAGGTCGCGTCCTGGTCATGGGGATGGTATTTGTTGCCCCACGCGTTGAACGTGAAGGCGGCAGCCGCGCGGCCACCGGTCCGATCGACGAGGAACGTGGGCGCGGAGTCGCGCAGCCAGGAGTCGTCGATCGGCATCGGCAGGACGCTGATCGAGGGACCGCAGCGTCTGCGCGCCTCGGCCGCATCCGCAGGGTCCGCGATCATCGTCAGGGGTTCATGGGCGGCAATGGCCCGGGCAACGCGGACGTAGTCCGCCCGTGCGCCCTCCAGGTACTCCCGCCAGAGTTCTCTGCGCTTGGGCCATGCCATCCAGCAACGGCTGTGTGGCGCCCACTCGGCGGGCATCGTATATCCAAGGTCGGCTGGCCGCATCTCGACTCCCATTGCTTTTAGCGAAAATCGCTCATCGATTTGATGAATTTTCCTCTTTTGAATGATTCGCGGCGCCTCACTATGCTGCCGGGGTCGAAATTTCCACGCACCGAGGTTGCCATTTATGTCGGGTTCTCAGGAGCGGTCCCCCACGGCGTCCGCAGGCTTCGGTGCCCTCATGCTCGACCCGCCACTGAGCGCGGGATTTCGAATGCCCGCCGAGTGGGTGCGGCATGAATGCTGCTGGATGGCGTGGCCCAGTCGCGAAGACCAATGGGTCGACGGTCTCGCGGGGGCACAACGAACCTACGCGGCGATCGCGCGGGCCATCCGACGCTTCGAGCCGGTACGCATGGTGGCCGAACCGCAGTGCGCCCAAGACGCGCAGGCTCAATGCGGCGCGGATATCGAGATCGTCCCCCTTCCGATCGATGATCCCTGGATGCGCGACAGCGGTCCAACCTTTCTCACCCGGGCGGACGGCAGGAGGGCCGGGACCGCGTGGCGCTTCAACGCGTGGGGCGGGAAAGTGTCCGAGTACGTGGACAATGCTCGATTGGCCAGACGAGTGCTGAGCCTGGCGGGCGTCCCCTCGTATCAATCGAGCCTTTGTCTGGAGGGTGGGGCGATACACACCGATGGCGAAGGGACCGTCATCACCACGGAATCGGTGGTGCTGAACCCCAACCGCAATCCGGGAATCAACAAGCGTGCGGCGGAACGCGAGCTTTGCGACGCGCTCGGCGCAAGCACAGTCATCTGGCTGCCGGGCGATCCCGACAAAGTCCATGTGGATATCACGGATGGCCACATCGATGGGCTGGTGTGCTTCGTCAAGCCCGGAGTCGTGCTGTACGAGAGCGATCCGAGCGCCTCGGGGGCCGCGCGGCAGCTTGCGGCGGACAATCGGCGCGCACTCGAAGCCGCCGTGGATGCGGCCGGGCGCCGGTTGCAGATCATTTCGATCGACGATGCCTACGAGGCAGCGACGCCGCACGACATGTTCTGCCGCTCCTACGTGAATTTTTACATCGCCAACGGCGGCATCGTGATGCCCGCCTATGGCGTTCCCGGCGACGCCCGAGCCCTCGCGGTGATCAAGGCTTGTTTTCCGGACCGCGAGGTGGTGCAAATAGACGTGACCTACCTTGCCAGCGGCGGCGGCGGAATCCACTGCATTACCCAACAGCAGCCGGCTTGAACACCCTGGCTCAAAGTCCTGCGGCGGTCACGGCCGATGAGCGGCGCAAGCTCTGGGTAGAGGACTACGGCACTCCGGGATTCGCCTCCGAGGAAGCGACCACCCAAATTGAAGTCGCTCGCTCCGGAGAGCTCGCCTATCAGCGGGGCACTTACGTGAGCCGCGCCGCCAATGACAAGGGCGAGATCGGCAGCTCGACGGGCAAGTTCCTGGTGGTCTGGAAAAAGCAGGCATCCGGTGGGTGGAAGGCCATCATCGACATCGATAATTCAGATCAGTGATTTGCAAGCCGCGGATGCAGACCCGCGAACTTTCCCGCCGCACCCTCAACCCATCACGGTGCCGAACACGCGCCCCACGCAATAGGTGATCAGCGCGGCCGCCGCGCCGATGACGACCTGCCGCGCACCGGAGAAGAGCGGCGACCGGCCGTTGAAGAAAGACGTGACCAGTCCGAGCAGAAACAACGCGGTCAGCGCCGCCGCGATGCTGGCGATGATCCCCGAGCGCACCGTCAGCACGAAAAACGGCAGCAGGGGGACGCTTGCGCCGAGCGCAAAGAGCACGAACGAAATCGACCCGGCACTGACGGGATTGGCGCCGAGATGAGCGGGCTCGATGCCGAGCGCGTCGCGCACCAGGGCATCCGCGGCGGCCGGCTCGTCGGAGAGTATTTTGTCGGCGGCACGCCGGGCGGCGTCCTCGGTCATCCCTTTGGCCTCGTAGATCAGCGCCAATTCCTTGGCCTCCAGCGCGGGACTCGCGTGCGCATGCTCGACTTGCTGGTCGATTTGGCGCGCGGCCATTTCGCGGGCGTTGGTGACCGACAGCCACTCACCCAAGGCCATCGCGCAGGCCCCGGCGAACAGGCCGGCGACACCGGTGAGCAAAATGATGGAGCGCCGCCCGCCGCCGCCGGCGACTCCCATCAGCAGGCAGAAATTCGATACCAGTCCGTCATTCGCTCCCAGCACGGCGGCTCGCAAATTGTTGGCCAGGTTGCTGCCGCCCCAACTCGATCCCTCGGCCTCCTCTGCGCCGCGCGGAGGCGCATAACTGCCGATGGTCCGCATGACCGCCGCATGAGCTCGTTCCTCTTTGGCCAGTCCCGCTTCACGGGCGTCGTCCTGCCCCGAATAATGATCCCGGTCCGCAAGCTCCCGGGACGTGATGCTGGGGATGACGAAGGCGACGCCAAACTGCCGCGCCAGCTGCGTCAGCATCCGCGTGCGCAGGGAGGGTTGGAATGGCGGAATGGGGTACCCCGCCGAGCGCAGGCGCTCCTCCCAGAAGCTCGAGTGCTCGCGTTCCGACGCCGCCAGCTTGCTGAACACGCTGCTCAGGCTACCATTGCGTTCGATGCCGGCAAGCGCCTGGTAAAGCGCCGCGCTGTCGCGCTCCGCTTTCCAGTTGCGCAATAATCGGTTTAGCTCATTCGATTCCACATGCGGTCCGGCGCACGGCCTAGCCTTCGGAGTGACGCGATGCGCCTACTATACGCCCAGACCGGTCGTCTGAAAGGGAGTCCCACGCAATGCATGAGGTTTCGCTCTTTCGGCTGTATGTCTTGCGGGCCATGTATATGTTCATCGTGACGGGGCGGGGTGTCCCTCTTTGGCCGGCGCGTATGATTCAGAATCGAATTTCATGGCGGGGTAGTACGCAAGCACCTTTGGGCAGCGGTCGATTGCCGTCAACTCTCGACGCGGCGGGAGCTATGTGCCAAGCACCTTTAAGCCGTGGGCTTGTGCGGCAAGACTCAGTGCGCCATCGTGAGTGGTCATGATGAGATCAGTCTCCATCGCGACCTTCCATAACAATGCGGACGCGAGATGAATCGCATCCAGCGTACCCAGCTGCGTCGGCATCGGCTGTGCGGCGCGATCCAGAACCATCGAGTCGATCTCGACCAGCTCGAGCGAGTCGATGAGATTCAGAATCGTTGCACGCCGTCTCGCAACCTCCGCGTCCGTCAGGCCGGCGCGAATTCGCACCCGATCCAGTGTACGCAGGCTTTCAGTCGAGATCAGCACGCTGGAAACTCCGCGATCGATCTGTCGCCACTCCGGCAGGGCGTTCGGTTGTCCGAGCGCCACGCGCAGCAGAACGGATGAATCGACATACGCAATCATCGATGGCTCTGCCGCTCCTCGAGCAGCAATTCCAGGACGTCGATCCTGGGTGCCGTGGGCTTCGGGATCGAGACTCTATTGGGCGTCGGTGAGCCGGGGGATGGCTTGCGGATTCGTAATCCCGGGCGGTCGAGTATCGGCACGATGTGAGCAACCTCTCGGTTGCGATCGAGAACCGCGATCGATTCCCCGCCCTGAACCGCTCTCAGGAACTCGCTCAGTCTGGACTTCAGCTCCGCGATACCGACTTGCTTCATGACTATATATGACCACAAGTGGTCACTAGGGGCAAGCGCCGGGTCCTTGCGGAGGGGCGCGCTGGGGCGGGTGGCTGTCTTTCTGGGTCGCTGGCTCACCGGCGCGTATGATTCAGGATCAAATTTCATGGCGGAGTGAATAGTGTCTACGCAAGCGCCTTTGCGCACCGGTCGATTGCTGTTAACGCTGGACGCGAATATCACCTGTCCGCGCTGCGCGGACGAGTTCTCGCTTCAGGAGGGGTTTGCCAAGAAGGCCTTGGAGCGGTTGGAGGAGGCGAGTGCGGGCGCGATCGCGGCGCTGCGCGATGCGGAGCGGGCGGAAGTGGAGAAGCGGGCGCAGCAGCTCGCCGGGGAGAAGGCGCGCGCCGCGCAAGGCGAGGCGGAGTCGCTGAAGCGATTGCTGCAGGAGCAGGCGGAGGCGCACGCGAAGGCGCTCGCCGAGGTGCGGGCGCTGGCGGACAAGGCGGTCGCGCCGCGGATCGAGGAGATGCAGAAGGCGCTCGAGCTGGTGGCGGTGGAGCGTGAATCGTTTGCCGAGCAGCTGGCGGCGCGCGACGGCCAGGTGGCGGTGCTCCGCGGCGAGCAGCTGCAGCTGCGCAAGGAGCGGGAGCAGCTCAAGGATGAGAAGGCGGCGTTGGCGCTCGAGGTGCAAAAGCAGGTCGATGCGCAGGTTCAGCAGCGCGAGTCGGTGGTGCGCGCGCAAGAACAGGAGCGGGCGCAGCTCGAGAAGGCGGAGCTGCAAAAGAAGCTGGACGATGCGGGGGAACAACTGGCGGCGGCCCAGCGCAAGATGGAGCAGGGGTCGCAGCAGCTGCAAGGGGAAGTGCTGGAGCTTGCGATCGAGGAGGGACTGCGGCGGGCGTTCCCGCTCGACACCATCGAGGAGGTCAAGAAGGGGCAGCGGGGCGGGGACGTTCTACAACACGTCACGACCCGGACGGGCCAGGCGGCGGGAACCATCCTGTGGGAGACCAAGCGGGCGAAGGATTGGAGTCCGCAATGGCCTACGAAGCTCAAGGAGGACATGCGCGCGTGCGGGGCGGCGGTGGGGATTCTGGTCACGATGCCGGGAGCGCTGCCGAAGGAGTGGCCGGAGTCGGCTTACTTCGCGCTGCATGACGATGTGTGGGTGACGCAGGCGGCGTGCGCCGTGGGGATCGCGGAGGCGCTGCGCGTGGGGCTGATCGATTTGCACCGGCAACGCGCGGTCTCGGCGGGCAAGGGCGAGAAGATGGAGGCGCTGTACGATTACCTCACCTCGCCGCAGTTCGCGCAGAAGCTCAAGGCGGTGTACGAGACCTTCAAGAAGATGCGCGAGGAGCTCGAATCGGAGAAGAGCGTCACGACGCAGCGGTGGGCGCGGCGGGAGAAGCAGCTGCAGGCTGGGATGACGCAGTTACTCAGCATCGGCGGGGAGATTCAGGGGCTGGCGCAGCAGGAGCTGCCGATGCTGGAGATGGAGGCGCAGAAGGACATGCCGATTTGAGGCGGGCGGGCCCGGAACCCCCCGGCACGCGGATGTGCAGCCGGAGCCTTCGGGGGCATTGAATCCGCCATTCGGACTTTCCGGCCTATAGGGGACCCCGGATCTCGACCGGCAGAGACGTGTTGGTCACCAAGACCGGCAGGGGACTGGTGTTCCAGATACCACTGGGCACGACTACTTCCTGTGTACCTGCCATGGTGTATGGTTCTGCGCAGACATCGCCCGCCTTGTTACACAAGACGACCTTGAGAGGAGATGCTGACGTATCTGCCCTCGCTGTTTCAGTGAGATCCCTGCACGCGATAACACAGAGCGCGGCTGCGATGACGGTCAAAGCCGATTTCGTGTACGTATCCATGGGGTACCCTCTCCAAATTTAAATTGTCCTCGGTCGGCGACATGGGCGTTTCCGCGGAAACGTTTTCGCTTTGCGCCTCGCAATCCCGAGTTCGCCGACACGTTGGGTACGCCCTTTCGCGGTCTGATGCAATGACCGGGACCCCGCCGCGTAGGCGCGGACACTGGATGTTGCGTCGCGAGCAGCAGCGCCCACTCGCGCCGCGGTTCAGTGCGCGGTGATGATGACCGGCACGGTCAAGGTTGCGCTCAGCCCGGCGCCGTCCTTCGCCAACGGCAATGGCGGGGTGGTAAGCGACGCGAGGGGCGCGTCGCTTACCCGATTACTGCTGGCTGTCTACGATTATTCATGACTCGCGCTTGCGCCCACGCAGCACGAGCAAGCCTCCGGCGAGCAACGCGAGCGCTGCAGCAGCGGAAGCGGCATCGATCTCCGGCGCTGCCAGCGGTGCGGCGGGCGGGGGCGGCGGATTCAAGCCCACCGGGGGCGGGGGCGGCGGTGGATTCAAGCCCACGGGCGGCGGGGGCGGGGGATTCAGGCCCACCGGCGGCGGCGTCTGAGCAATGCTTGTACTAACCATAGCTGTTCCGGCCAGGCCCATCAGCATCAGACCGGCTATCAGTGACTTGCGCATCGCCTTTATCGCCTCGCGTAATTGAAACGTTTAAAAGCTTACCGGAATCAAGCATCCATAGGCGTGACGAACGGCTGACACGCCATGACAATATGTTAAGGCCGACCACGAAACTGGATTAATCGGGTTAGCCATCCTGAGCGCCGTGCGACCATTCACATCGTGAGCGGCGCCCGTTTGAGCACATTGCCAACCGCGTTAATAAGCGGTTGACTGGTGTTCGGTAGGTCAAGCCGTGCCGTGACGGCCGTAATTCGTTGATTCTTAAGCAGTAGTTGACGAGGCGCGGCCGGCACTGTTTAATACGCGGCCTCCCCAATGGCCAGGTAGCTCAGTTGGTAGAGCAGCGGACTGAAAATCCGCGTGTCGGGGGTTCAATTCCCTCCCTGGCCACCATTTGACACCGCACTGACTACGCCCACGCACTCCAGACTACGTCTGAGTATGGTGTAAGTCTTTGATTATAAATACTATAATATCGTCGTCACCTTCAAGGCCGCCTTTTGCCCTGCAATTCAAGCCGGGGGCAACTGGGGGCAACTTTCCCAAAAGTTGCCCCCAAAGTTTGGTCGAAAACGTCGAGTTGCCCCCAGCCTTCTTCAAACCCACGGAGGAGTTGCCCTCAATGCTCTCCAAGCTATTGATTGATAAGACGAAACCGCAAGCCAAAAGTGTGCGACTTTCGGACGGTCGCGGGATGTACCTCGAAATTTCGCCCGCGGGCGGAAAATGGTGGCGCTTCAAATACCGCTTCGCCGGCAAGGAGCGGCGAATCTCGCTCGGCGTCTATCCTGACGTGCCGCTGGCCGCCGCGCGCGAAAAGCGCGAGGAGGCGCGCCGG
>Ga0187871_10002523_pt1 | contig 14859 bp, 12 predicted proteins | sample June2016WEW_16_1_FD_132988 | JGI IMG/M metagenome (GOLD analysis project Ga0187871, IMG submission 132988) | Peatland microbial communities from SPRUCE experiment site at the Marcell Experimental Forest, Minnesota, USA - June2016WEW_16_10 | ecosystem: Environmental > Terrestrial > Soil >... | reverse complement strand
GACGGGCGGCGTGGCGGCGGCGTTGATGGCGAAGACATCTTTATCGGGCAGCGAAAGATTTACTGCGCTGTCCCAAACTGTATTGGCTTCATCCTGCCAGTGCATCTTGCCGTCGGAGGCGCTCAGGCGGAATTTGACAATCAATCCAGTTGGGGGCGCGAGGATGCCCTGGAAATTTGTGTACGGAGCAGGTCCGGCATTGGTGGGGATGGAGCCAGTGGAAATAGTGGTGGTACCATTGCCGGAACGAAAAGCGGCGGCGTAAACGGTGTTGCCGTCGGGGGTGACGGCGAGTGCGCGCGGTGTGTCGGCGAAGAGCGTGAGAATGGTCAACGGCTGGCCGCCGAGAGTGTTGCCAAGATTCGTTGCATCAAAAACCCAGACATCGGCGCGGCCGACACCGGGAGTGGTGAGCTGCGGATCGATGGATGAATTTTGTCCGCGATGCGCGGTGGTGATGAAAGCGCGGTCATGCGCGGGTCCGGCGAAAACGATATCGCTGGGCTCATCCCCAACAAGCAGCGTTTGGACCACGCGCGCGGTCTGAAGATTGCTGACGTCGATGATACTCACGCTGTCGGAGAGGTGATTGACTACCCAGACTTCGGTGGGGGATCGAAGGGCGACGGCGACAGGTTCGAGTCCAACGGGAATGGAAGCGGCCAGCGAGAATGTTCCGGCGGATTGGCCCGAAATGGAGAAGATTTCCAAACGGCCGGCGGGCGTGTTGACGGCAAAGAGCAGCGATCCATCGGAGGAGAGCGCCAGGGGACGGACTTGGCCAGCCTCGAAGAGGGTGTAGGAAGAATCCGGGGTGGTTGTGGCGCGGGGCTTAGCGGCTAGCCGGGACGATGCCAAAGTATTGGCCGGCGCATGACGAGGCGTTCGTGGTTTTCGGGCGTTGGAGGCCGCGAGCAAAGCCACCGAAAGCAGGGCGAGTGCGGCGGCGAGGGCCCGTGAGATGGACATATGTTTCTTGATGGTAGCTTAACGGGTTAGCGTCCGATTATTTGCCAGTCCATTAAATGTTGGTTGATGCTATTGAGATTGGCCGTAAACCGCGCTTAAACGCTATTCGGGTCAAACGAAGTGTCAACCTATTCACAGCCGCCATCTTTTCCGATAACAGCTTGGGGTCTTCGGCCTCTACTGCGGGAAGAATGGTGGCTACAAGGTCGAGCGATGAAATCATCAGCATCAGCTCGTCGTTTGACATTCTGATATCGTCGGCTGGCATCTCTTTAGCGTTGCTTGGCGAATCGATTCTATCACGCGGCGATTAGTCAAACTTGATCGAGCGGTCCGCTAAATTTACTTTTGGCGCACTACCTATTTGGTCCAATCGGAGAGGCGGAGGCCTTTAATTCGGGAGAATTCCTTAGTATTATTGGTGGCCAAGATTGCGCCCCGGCTCACGGCGGTTCCTGCGATCAGCAGGTCCATTGGACCGATCAGCAACCCGCGAGCTTCCAGATCGATACGGATTCTAGCGGATTCGAGCGCAGCCTCACCATCAAAGGGTATCTGCTGGATATTAGCCAGGAGTCCGGAAACAATTTCCCGGCGGCGCGCCGAATTGAGCTTGAGCGTTCCATATTCGATTTCGTAGGCGGCGATGCTCGAAATGGCGAGCTGCCGTGGAGATGCGTTCTGGAGCCGGGAGACAACCGATGGATGTCCCCGCAGATAGTGGATCAGTATATTGGTGTCGAGAAGGGTCAGCGGATGGGCTCCCGGGCGGAGTCCTTTCCATAGCGCGCGCGAATTTCTTCCACGTCCGGGAAATCCGGGAGGACGCCCGCGGCATCCAGGACGCTCTTAGGCCAAGCGTCATCGAGAGTGTCAACCACTCGCTCGGCAATCCAGCGGCTGACGGACGTCCCTTTCATTTTGGCGGCCTTGCGCGCCTTGTTTTCGATGTCATCCGGCAGATAGATGGTGATCTGTGCCATATACTATACAGTATACTAGAGCCACTGCGGAGGCCTTGGCATTTTTGGCTGTGCAAGAAAAAACGGGCGAAATGCTTGACGTGGATGGCCGGTTTCGATAAACATGGCCTACGGAAGGACGCCGCGGGATTAATGAACACGCAACTCACACCCTACCAGGATGGCGATACGCCACTAACCGGCTTCCTCGCATGGGACGACGCAACAGGCGATAAACGCCCCGGCATTCTGGTCGTCCATGGGGGAGCCGGTCTCGACGATCACGCGAAGGAGCGCGCGCGACGCCTGGCTAGCCTGGGTTTTGTGGCGTTCGCCTGCGACATGTACGGTGACGGCGTTGCAGGCGATCGGCAACGCGTGATGGCGCGGATCATGGAGTTACGGGATGATCCGGCGCGACTCTGCCGGCGGGCGCAAGCGGGAATCCAGATGCTGGCGTCGAGTCCGGAAGCCGACGGGCGTCTGGCTGCGGTGGGCTACTGCTTTGGCGGGATGACGGTGCTCCAACTGGCGCGCAGTGGCGCCGAGCTGGCGGGTGTGGTCAGCGTCCATGGCAGCCTTAAGACCACCAGCCTTGCTCAGCCATCCCGGATGAAAGCAAAGGTGCTGGTTTGCCACGGCGCCCTGGACCCACATGTCCCCATGACGGATGTGACGGCGTTCAGCGAAGAAATGAACAGCGCGGAGGCCGATTGGCAGCTTCTGATTCTAGGCGGCGCGATGCACGGCTTTACTCATGAGAATGCGGCTCAGTCAAAGATGCCAGGCGTCGCTTACAACGCCGTCGCCGACACCCGGTCTTCGGCCGCGATAAAAACATTCCTCGCAGCGTTATTCAACTCCGACTAGCGAACCGCGACCGCGAGGAGCCGGTGCATTACGTCAGCTTCACATCAAAAGCCAGCTCTTCGATCATCTTGTCGAGCGCCGCCTGAGCGCTGTCCTTCTGTGCCTCCAGTTGCTGGCTCTCTTTGCGTAGCGTTTCCAGGCGATTCTCCTGCTCATTTAGTTGCTGGGTGTAGCGTTGCAGCAGCGCTTTCTCCTCGGCGCTGCCCCGGAGCGCCTTCATGTTTTCCCGCAGCCGTTGTTGATCGTCGAAGATCTTCTCCATTTGCCCGTCGCGATCCTCCTTTTGCGAATCGAGCTCCGCAATCACGTTCTTCTGCGCGAGGATGCGGCGCAGCGCGGCTTCCACCGTTTTGTCGATGGAATTCTCGCGCACGAACAGACTCACCTGCGCATCCGTGATGTTCGAGAGTTGGTAGCTGTTTTGGATCGGACGGGCTTCGTCGATCTCAAGCGACGCAGTCTGCTTGGGCGCCACCTGTAGCCGGAACCGCATCCAGCCTGCGCTGGTTTCTACCGGCTGAGCCTCGCTGCGGAGCGTGTACCCGGTCCGAACCGGATGCTCCACGATCACGGTTCTGGGTGAACTGTCTTCGTTGCGGAACGTGTATGTTTTGCTTTCTCGCATCTCACTCATATGCGTCATCATCCCGTGGCTCACCAACACTTGAGAAACACGCTGCGCTTCACTGCCCTGCTTCGAGCGGACGTTGAGAGCCAGATCCGTGGCATACGAAATCAGGCGTTTCTCTGCGGGACGGATGGGATCGAAGATTCCTTCACCGGCAAAGGTTTCGTCTTCCAATACGCTGAAGCTTCCGCCATCCAGCGTCAGTCCGCTCGAGTTGGTCAGCCACAGAGCGCGCTGCGGCCGAGGCAATCCAGCGGATTCGTTCCAAACCGAAACTTTTTCGCCGCCAATATTGGATTGGACGATGGGGACAAGGGCGGAACGGTTTTTGAGGATGCTGATCGGATCTTTGAGCTTGTATTCAAACAGGTCGCCGAGTTCTTGCGCCATGGCTGCCGATGCCGCGCGGGCGCGCGCCGCGCCAACGGCGTAGGCACCGCCTCCTACGCCGCCGCCCGCACCCGATCCGAATCCACCTCCGCGGCCGGATTTACCGAGGGCCACTCCGGAGCCGAGCATTCTGCCGCTTCCGGCTGTGCCTGATACGCTCATTTGCGCGGCTTCTGTCTGAACTAATGTAGTAGCCGCGTTCACCGACACACTCTGATTGACCGAACCAACCTGCAGCGTGGCATCCTGCTGAGCGGTTCTTCCCTGCGAAATCGGCACACCGTTGATCACCGTTCGCTGGAATCCCTGCGCCTCAATCTGTAGTTGGACCGGGCCGTCGGGCAGCGATTGAAATTCGTAGCGGCCCGAAGCATCCGTTCTCGTTTCGCCCACGCGCGCGCCGTTCGCGACGGCTGTTACAGTGGCTTGGCCAATCACAGCGCCGCTCGGGTCGCTAATGGTTCCACTGAGCTGAGCCGCGCCAGGCACCAGCGTGGATTCAAATGTCTGAGGATTGCTCAGCACGCTTTCCGGCAGCGGCACCACGGGGCGCCTGGAATAATACGGCTGCGAGAGATTTTGAATGAAACTCTGCGGCGCGCCGGCCACCAGCGACAAGTGAATATTCTCCCAGTCCTGTCCGGTAGTGTTGTCGACTATGGCCCAACCTTGCAGTAAATGATCCGGGCCTTTGGCATTCAGCACGATGCGGTAGGTTGCCTTCCATACGGGCACCTCGCTGATGTAGCTGACGAACAAAGAACGCTCGCCTGAGCCTTGCGTCGACACCACCATGCGCCGCACGTCGGCTTCGCGCTCGGCTGAGACCAGATCCAGCAGGCGATCCACTTTACCCACGAGACCGCGCTCCAGCAGCCTTACCGAAAACGCGGGCGAGACCTCGGTGGTCTTGATCTCGCCCGCGTCGGTGATGAGCGATATGTAGTCCACTTCGAGCGTAGTCCCGCCGGACACGCGCGTCTTATGTTCCACGCTGAGCAGCCGGCCAGTAATGATGGTGGCTCCGTTGCGGGCTTCCAGGCGCGTACCCCTCAAAGCGCCCAGGAATTCCGCAAGCGTGGTTTTGTCGCTGGAGGGAAGGCGCAGATCACCCAACTGGCGGTCGACCGGAGCGGAAGTGCCATAAGCTACGCCGGCAATGCGTCCTCCGTTGAGATCGAGCACGGTTAGCGTCTTCAGGACGTCATTGAGTTGGCCGGATGTAAACGGAATGGCGACGTCCTGGTTGTCACGCACCTGGCCCAGATGTTCGAAGTAGCCCACGCCGTTCTTATAGAGAACGACACGCTTCACGGGCAGCTTGCTGTTATCGTTGGTTTCCTGAGCCGGCGCGGACGCGAGCATCAGAAAAAGACACACTGCGGACATGGAGTGAATTCGAGACATAATTCTCCTTTTGGCTTGATCCTTTTCCCCTGACGTGTGGCCTTCCGCTTATGGTACGGCCGCACGAAGCAAATTCTTTGACCTCAGAATATGCCCTTCTTCGATGGAAATCAATCCTTGACTTCTTGTGGCGTTGTTAGCGACTCTGAAACAACAGTTGTGGAAAGTGCGTCTCTGAGTGTGAAGCGCGTACGGCCGGATTCCCTGATGCTGGGAATAGCTGCGCTCATACTGCTGGCCATGGCCGGGATGGTTTATCGCGATTGGGTGCAGTATCGCCGCGCCAGCGCCGATGCGGATCACTCCCGCGGCATTCTAGATTCCATCCAGCGTCTCTTCTCCACCGTCCAGGATGCCGAGACTGGGCAGCGCGGATACCTGCTCACGGGTGAAGAAAAATATCTGGAGCCCTATTATCTGGCCATTCAGCTTGCGTCCGGCGAAATGGCGACATTGAAGAGTCTTCTTACTCGCCCGGAGGACAAGCCTGAGGACGTGACGCGGCTGAGAGCGCTACTGGACGAAAAACTCGCCGAGCTTCACCGAACCATTGAACTCCGCCGGAGCCAAGGCCTGCAGGCCGCGCTAGGTGTCGTCCTCACTGACCGCGGCAAGCAGTTGATGGATCAGATTCGGCAATCGTGCACGGGAATTCAGTCCCGGGAATATTCCGCGCTGATTGACGGATCTCGCGAGGAGGAGAGCTACGCGAGGCAGACCGAGCTAGTGATGATCGCAGGCTCGCTGATTCTCTTCGCTTTTCTAATGGCGGCGAGCGTGGCGACGAATCGCGCGGTTCTGGCCCGCGAGCAATCGCTCGGAGAAACTCGCGAAGCCCGGGATTTGCTTGAAACCACCTTGACCAGCATCGGAGACGCGGTTATCGCCACGGACGCCGAAGGGCGCATTGTCTTTTCGAATCCGACGGCCAGGGGGCTGCTCCGCGCTGGAGACACCGATCTGGCAGGCCGGCCTCTGCAGGATGTGTTTCGAATCGTGAACGAATACACGCGCGCGACTGTCGAGAGCCCGGTGGCGAAAGTGATGCGAGAAGGCACGGTAGTGGGGCTTGCTAATCACACGATTCTCATCGCGCAGGATGGGACGGAAATCCCGATCGACGACAGCGGGGCCCCGGTTCGCGGGGCGGACGGAAAGATTCGTGGCACCGTGCTGGTATTCCGGGACATCACCGAGCGCAAACGTGCCGAAGAAGCCACTCGATTGCTGGCTGAGGTGGTGGAATCTTCAGACGACGCGATTATCAGCAAGGACCTGGATGGCCGCGTCACCAGTTGGAACAAAGGCGCGGAACGGCTTTTCGGGTATTCGGCTGCGGAGATGATTGGCCGGCCCATTTCGGTGCTGGCGCCCCCGGACCGCGTCGGCGAGATGCCCGCAATTCTGGAACGCATCAAACGGGGTGAGGGTGTGGAACATTTCGAGAGCATCCGGCGGGGAAAAGACGGCCGCTTGGTAAATGTGTCGTTGACGGTTTCTCCCATCCTGGATGCTTCGGGGAGGATTGTGGGGGCATCCAAGATCGCGCGCGATATTACCGAACGCACGCTGGCCGAGCAATCCATTGCCGAGCAGGCCGACCGGTTGGCGCGTTCCAATGCCAATCTGCAACAGTTCACCTACGCCGCGTCGCATGATCTGCAAGAACCCCTGCGGACGGTGGTTACGTTTACTCAACTGCTGGCGGACCGTTACGGCAAAAAGCTGGACGGCGAAGCCAACGAGTTCATGAATTTCGTGATTTCCGCCGCGAGGCGGATGCAGCTTTTAATCACGGACCTGCTGAGTTACTCGCGCAGCGTTCACCACGAAGACGTGCCGCTGAAGGAGGTTTCATTGAATGACGCCGTGGATCTGGCGGCGCATAATCTACAGCTCGCCATCGAGGAGAGCGGCGCGGTGCTCGAGACCGGCCGGCTACCCGCGGTCTACGCCGACAAAGTGCAAATGATTCAGCTTTTTCAGAATCTGATCAGCAACGCCATCAAGTATAAGAGTAAGGATTCTCCCCGGATTCAAATTGCCGCTGAACAGAATGGGGAGGAGTGGGTGTTCAGCGTGTGCGATAATGGCATCGGGATTCCTACCGAATACAAAGAATATGTTTTCGGCGTTTTCAAGCGCTTGCATGGCAATGCGCAATCAGGAACCGGGGTGGGTTTGGCAATCTGCAAGAGCATCGTAGAGAGGCACGGCGGCCGCATCTGGGTGGAATCGGAGCCGGGCCAGGGATCCACATTCAAGTTTTCCATTTCCGCGAAGGGAGCGTCCGGCGGCGCAGCCGGGTAGCATGGCTCGGGTTTTAATTGTCGAAGATCACGCGCCGGATGTTTATCTGGTGAAGGAAGCGTTGCGAGCCAGTGGTGTCCCCTTCGAGCTTACCCAGATTAACGACGGAAACGCCGCACGCGTATATCTGATCGATGCCACTAGCGGCGGAGTACCCGATCTTATTTTCCTGGATATCAATCTCCCCAAGGCGGATGGCCTGGAAATCCTGCGGATGATTCGCACCTGGCCGCACTTGGCGCAAGTACCGGTAGCCGTTCTCACTTCGTCCAGTTCGCCGGAGGATAAAGAAAGAGCATACCGGTTCGGCGCCAATTTGTATATCACGAAGCCCACCGGACTTTCGGAGTTTCTGGCAGCGGTGGGCGGTGCCGCGAAACAACTGCTGGGAGCGGGAGCGGATGGCGGGAGCACGCGGCTGTCGTGAAGATTTGGCGTATGTGCATGACGCCGGTTTTCGCGATTACGCGCTAACAGCCCGTGTCAAAAGTCATGGCAGGCTGAAGGCCGCCCCACTCGCGCCGCAGGTTGTTGATCCGTAGACGCGGCGCAGACGCTTTCGCCTGCGACCCGCTGGCATCAAACCCGCATCCCCCGAAAAATCTCCGCGTGTGCTGCCAGGATGCGCGCTTCTGCTTCGCGATTCGGCTCCAGGTCCCAATTACCCTTTTCATGCGTCCCGCCCAGAAGAATGCCATCGCGGCGAGGAAACATGTAGAGATCCCCCAGCGGCAAAGTCGCATACTCCACTTCCGGCTGTGGCAGCAGAATTGTGAGCTGGCCTTTCACGGGAGTTAATTCCGAATCATTGAAGAGAGCCTTGGCTCCCAGGCCCGTGCAGTTTACGATGACTGGCTGCGGCAAATCCAGGATCTCGCGCATATCGTGCATCTCGCGCACCAGCACCGTCCCGCCCGCGATCCGGAATTCGCGCAGCATCGCCTCCAGGTAGATAGAGGGCTGGATGAACATGGTGTCGAACTGGCGAACGTAGGGGAAGGGAAACGGATGTTCGTCCTTCGCCAAATCGTGCAACTCCGGCAGCAGGTCGGCGATGGGGCTTTGTTTGCTGGCCAGGCCGCCTTCAGAAGGCGGTTGGTTGTCCATACTGTAGTTGGGCATCCAACGAATGCCGTAATAATCGCCCACCATGAGTTGGTAGCGGCGATAAGCAAAGCGCGCCGCTTCCAGGAATTGGGCGAGAAAGGTCGGTGTGGCTGATGCCTGCGTAAATACGCCGAAAGGGAACCATTGCCCTCCGGCGATATTGGACGTGGTCGCGGGCGGAAGGTCCTTGGCGTAGATCGTCACTTCAACGCCGTGCTCCTGCAGCAGCCGCGCGGTGGCGAGTCCAACCGCACCGGCGCCCAGTACGGCCATGCGGCGGGCATTGGTTGGCAGCGCTTGTTCCACCGCCAGATGTGCAGTGCCCCACGAGAGCGTAATGCCGCCTCCACCATGTCCGTAGTTGTGGACGATGGTTTTTCCTTCAAGGGATTCCGTTCGCACCACAAACCCGGAAGGACGGAACGGGCGGAGGCCTGTCACCGTGCGAATGATGCGCTCCTTCGAAACAATAACGCGAGCCAATCGGCGGCCAGCGTAGGGCGCGGCAGGCGGCTGAATGTTGGTTCGCCGCGTGGAGCATCCAGTTGTGAGCGCGAGCGCGCTGAGGAAGTGGCGGCGATCCATGAACTCGTAAAGGTACCAGTTTAGCCGTTCGTTATCCTGAGTGTATGAAAATCGGATTCATCGGGCTGGGACGAATGGGCGCCGGCATGGCGCACAACCTGCTGCGTGCCGGCAATGAGCTAACGGTTTACAACCGGAGCCGCGAAAAGGCAGAGGTGCTGTCGAAAGAGGGCGCGCGAGTAGCCGATTCGCCCGCTGATGCCTGCAGCGATGCCGATGCCGTTTTCACCATGCTGGCCGACGATCCAGCGGTGGAGCAAGTGGTGTTTAGCGAAAAGGGTGTTGCATCCGCTCTTCGAAAAAATGCCGTTCACATTTCGAGCAGCACCATCAGTACCGCGCTGTCGCGCCGGCTTGCGGCCGAACACGCCTCGCGAGGACAGGGCTATCTGAGCGCTCCGGTTTTCGGAAGGCCGGAGGCGGCGGAAGGCAAGAAGCTTCTGGTAGTGGTTGCGGGCGAGCGAAAGTTGGCGGAGCATTACGCGCCGCTGTTTGATGCCATCGGGCGCCAGACCTTCGTGATCGGCGTTGAACCGTGGCAAGCCAATACCGCAAAGGTATGCGGGAATTTCATGATCGCCAGTATGATGGAAGCGTTCGCGGAGGCCTTCGCTACATTGCGGAAAGCGGATGTGCCGCCGCACGCATTTCTAGAAATCATGAGTACGCTGTTTGGGTCGCCCGTGTATTCCAACTATGGGCGCTTAATCGCGGACGGGAAATTCGAACCGGCGGGGTTTGCGTTGCGGCTGGGATTGAAGGACGTTCGCCTGGTGCTCCAAACCGCCGAGGAGTGCGCGGCGCCCATGCCGCTGGCGAGTTTGATTCACGATCAATTCGTCTCGGCGATGGCGCATGGGCAAGCCGATCAGGATTGGGCCAGCGTTGCGAAGGTGGCGGCGCGGAATGCGGGCCTGGAATAGTAAAGTGACACATCGAACCGGTTCGAACGTGGGTGAAATGCCGCAAGCTGCTGAGTCTCTTGAGACAGCTACCGGCCGCAAGCCGCCTAGCGGGTGGATCCTTTGGTGGCTATAACTTAGTTGCGGATGATCTCAACCGAGCAATGCGCATGCGCGGCCACCGCTTCCGAGACGCTTCCCAGTAAGAACCGATTGATGCCGCGGCGCCCGTGTGAACCCATTACGATTATGTCTGCGCCCCACCTCTGAGCTTCCTCGAGAATCAATTCCTTCGGAGTCGCGCTGGGAACCGCAACCGTGGCCGTCTCCGTCAAGCCCGCGTCCGTTATGATCTTCTCGGCAGCCATCACCACCTCTTCGGTCCGCTGCATGGCTTGCGCACGCAGCTCTTCCATGGCGTGCGAATCGAAGTAAGGGGGATAAGGTATCCGGAACAAGGGCACCGAAAGCTCCACCACGCTCAAGATATGAACTTCCGATCCCGCCGGCCAGGGGCGTTCCGCAATGGAGCGGGTGGCAACTTCGGAACACTCGGAGCCGTCCGTCGCTAGTAGCACTCTGATTGCGGTGGGGTGGTCTTCATCCCGCACTGCCGGCCGTACTATCTCCACCGAACAAGGCGCGAATCGCGCCACTGCCGCAGTGACGCTGCCCAGCAGAAATTTCGAGAGGCCGCTCACGCCGCGCGAGCCCATGACCACCAGATCGGCGTGCGTTTCACTGGCCCGGTCTATAATCACAGCCTTCGGTTCCCCGGAGAGCAGCTTGCTAGTAGTCTCAATTCCCCTAGCCCGCAGATCGTGGAATGCGCGCTGAAGCATCTCCATGGCCGATCGATTTTGGCCCTCCAGAAGTGCCGGAATCTCCCAAGGTTCCACCACCGTGAGCACTTCCACAGTGCTGCCCGCCGGCCACGGACGCGCTGCAACCGCTTGGATGGCAACCTCACTGGCAGCCGAGGAATCCACAGCCAGAATAATCTTCATAATTAGCCTTTCTGATTGGCGCTGGTTTTAAGATGCAACAGAAGGGCCAATCAGTTCGGCATCTTATTCTTACTTGCTTCCGCCTGAGTTTTCTGCCAGAGCGCCATCATATCGTCCAACGTCTTTTGTATCCGCTCCGGATGCTGAATCACTTCCAGGAACATCACCCGCATTTCCAAAGGTGCATGCAGGAACAAATGGCGCTCGGACAGGAGCGGGGGCCCTCCTGGAGCGCCGGCCGGCGGGATGGGGGCCGGAAGCCGAATGGCATACATGCCGCCTCGCGCCAGTGGCTGATGCGGATACTGCATGATCCACCCGCAGTTATGACCATCCAGAATCATGTTCGCGGAGAGGAAAACCCAGTGGCCGCCGTCGGAATCCGCCGGAGCTTGGCAATCCCACAATCGCGCGTGCGGCACGAACACCGTGGCGTCGGATAACCCATAGTTGTCCAGGGGCACATCCGCCAGCGCGTGCTCGCGTGCGAACTGCTCCACTTCCGGGAGCGCCTGGTCCCAATCGACATTGGAGTCGCTCATCAGCCAGTAGGGCGGTTGACCACCACCGAACGGGCTGACGTACGGGAAGTAGTAGGGATACAGCCGCAATGCGGCGATCAGGCCAATGGCTACCATCATCGCGGTAGCGGCGGCCGCGGCCCATCGGATGGCGCGCGTGGACTGCTGGATGAGCCGTGGCAGAGGCGCCAGCAACAACATCAGCAGTACCAGCGGAACGCTGAAGTGCCGGATGCTGATATCCATGGTCCCGATCAGGCACACCGCGATGAAAACCAGCAGCGCTATCCAGATGGCGCGCCAGTGGGAAGCCAACTCAGGAGGCACCACCGTTGCCAAGCGCGACTTCTGTCTGTGCCATAGCCCGAGAGCCAGCGTTAATACCAACAGGCCCAGGAAACCCGGCGGTGATTTCAGAACCAGCAAGACAGGAAAATAGAACCACACGCCGTGCGGGTAAGCATGGCCCAAGAGGAACGTCGGCCGCACGGAAGTGAGCAGCATCCAACCCAATCCGCGCAGGAATAGCCATGGCGGCATGAGCAGGCGGCCGGCAAAAGCGATCAGAGGGCCATGGTTGGAAAATCCGGGAATGTCCACGGGCTGATTCCACGAGAAGACGAAATACACCAGGTACACCACAGCCGCGGCCAGCAGCGTAGCTTTGCGCAGCGCGCGCCAGCGGAGCTTCCGCCAGGCGCGTGCCGCGGGCTTCTCGGCAGGCTGATCCGCCACGGCCCACCTCCGCGTAGTTAATACAAAGATGAGAATGGCGATGATCAGTATCCCTGAGGAAAACTTGGAGAGCAGCGCGCCCGCGAGAGCCAGACCGAACCAGCGAGTATTTCCGATGTCTGGAATCCGCCATAATTCGCCGAGGGTCCACAATGTCAAGAGCGCGAACAACGCAATGGCTACGTCCGTCAGCACCAGTGGGCCAAAAGCCAGAAACGCCGGCATCGTTGTGTAGACGGTGAGACAGAGCAGCCCTCCCCAATCCCCACCCAGCCTGCGCCCCAGCACGAACAGCACCCAGCCCAGCAGCAGCGCCAGCAGCAGCATGGGTAGACGCGCCCACATGAGGACGCTGCGCGGGTTGTTCCAACGGCCCAGAACCCAGTCCCCGAACACCCACTGGGCGAGATAGGCGGGAAAGAAATTTTGACCTATGGTCCACTGGACGCTGAAGTAATCGGCGCGCGTGCCTCGCATGGCCAGCGGCAGACCCGCCAAGATCTTGGCCAGCGGCGGATGCTCGTCATTGAAACGCAGATCCAGCTTCTGGACGTAGCTCAGGCCCGCGCCAATATGCGCTACTTCGTCGATGGTTGCCGATTCGCGAAGGGCGGCCCCTCCGGCCAACACGAACATCATCAGCAGCAAGCCTGCCGCAGCCAAGGTCGAAACCCGGATGTGCATGGGATCCCCAACAGTGGTACGCAACCCAGCGGGGGTGATGTTCGAGCAAAAAGCCGAGCCGCGGAGCGAAACCACGAGTGCCGCTAGTTTCGTGGGTTAGTGGTAGCGCTTCCTTCCGGGCGCGGCTCCTCGGGCGAATCGATGCGCCGGATGATTACAACAACAGCCGCCTCCACCCGATACGCACACACCGCCGCCCTTGTCGGCACAGCCGATGAGGTTTTGAACCCGATATATAGCGGGCTTCGTATTGATCCGCGGCTCCTGGATCATTTGTGTAGATGGCGGCGTGTACTATAGGACAAAGACATATGAATGAGATCGAGCTTCTGTCGGTGGTCGCTTTAATGCACGACAGGCCTGAAGCAGGCTTGGTCCGCGGACAAGTCGGCACGGTTATCGAGCTTCTCGCTCCGGAAGTATTCGAAGTTGAATTCAGCGATGACAGCGGCCGAACCTATGCCTCGCTCGCCCTGAGAGCCAATGATCTGCTGCGCCTGCATCACCGGCCGCTCCACCAAGCAGCTTAACAATCCAACTCGATAACGCGGCGCAAAGTTTACAACAGCAGCGCCTCCACCCGATATGCGCACACAGCCGCCCTTGCGGGCGACCATGCGAATACTGTGAACCGGCCGTCTTGCGACGCAACCAGCGCTACAGAGTTGATTTGATCTTGAGCGAATTGGGCCGCGGATAGATGCCGCGCTCCTCCGAAATGGGTCGGGCTAAGAGTGCGGCCGGCTGCGCCTTCCATCAATTCGGTATCCACCACGTGGTCCACCCGCGCCCACGCATCGCGGCGCCCGATTTTCGCGCCGAACGCCAGTAACTCACATTGATCGGTCATCAGCATGGCTCCGTCCACGGCAGTCAAGCCCGCTACGGCCTCCACGGCGCGGCGCAGTGCCTCCTGCCAGCGCCGCTGGCTCCTTTCGGCTGGTTCCTCGCGGATCAAGGCGGCGAGTTCTGAATAAGGCGGCGAGATTGAGTACGGTGTCGGCCCGACAATTGATTCCCGCCAGGCTGCGGTGCCATGCGGCACTATCAGCATCGATCCACCGCGTCCGTGCGCGCGCATGGACGCTGCAATCTGGATCAATACCTGGATGGAGTCGGCCGCAGAAGTGGGCACATCCAAACCCAGCAAGGACGCCACCAGCGCCGGTGGATCGGGAAGGTTCACCGACTTGTGATCCAGCACTTTAATCTGGTCGCCCTCCAGCACCGCGACATTGACGAACTTGCCGGACTCCGTGCCGCGGCGATGCTTGATTACCAAAAGACCGGGATCCACCACCTCGACGACGAAGCACAGAGCGGGCAGTGTGCGCGTGGCGCCCCAGATATGGAATTCCTCGCTCTCGCGCCATACACCCAGGTGGATTCCCGGGCGCTCCACCGCCGGTGCCAGCCGGGCGATGCTCTCGGGAAAGAGGGGAAGCCGGCGCTCGAAAGTGAGCGGGAGGCGCGACTGTTCCGGAGACAGGAATGCCAACGAGAATTTTGGCGGATAGTGTTCCTGGCGGAGCAGACTGGCCCAGAATGCGGCGTCGATCAAAGCTTCGATAGTTGCGGTTTCCGGCTCGGAAGCTAACTCTTGGGTTCCACGCGCGCGCTCCTCGGCAAGGTGCCGGGAAAAGTGCAACCGCACCTGACTCGCAACGGCGCGCGCGGCGGGATACGCGGGTTCGCTCATAGAATAATCATAAGGAGGGTTCCAATGACTGGGAGATCAGAGGTCCTATTCGAAGGGTACACCGAAGATGAACTCTTAGATCT
>Ga0187871_10002520_pt1 | contig 14875 bp, 15 predicted proteins | sample June2016WEW_16_1_FD_132988 | JGI IMG/M metagenome (GOLD analysis project Ga0187871, IMG submission 132988) | Peatland microbial communities from SPRUCE experiment site at the Marcell Experimental Forest, Minnesota, USA - June2016WEW_16_10 | ecosystem: Environmental > Terrestrial > Soil >... | reverse complement strand
GACGGCGTTATTTTTGCCGGTCCAACCTGCGGGGAGCGGGCCGGCCTCAATGATTTGCAGTTGAGGGCTGGCAAAGGATTGGGCTATGTCGCGAGTGCGGTCGGTTGAGTGGTCGTCGACTATGATGACTTCGAAAGAAACGCCGGCCTGCGAGAGAAGCGACTCGATACATGCGGCCAGGCAGGCTTCTTCGTTGCGAGCCGACACGATCACGGACACTGTGGGCCGCGCCGGGACTGGGGATGTCGCAGGCATAGGTCGAATCCACTATTATAGCTGGGTGCGACGTTTGACTTTTGCCGGCGGCGCTGCCGCGGTCTTCATTATTATTCTGCTTCTTTCCGGTTGCTACGATAGGAGCCGGCCTTCGCGGGTCGGTTCGGCTGCGCCGGATTTCACGGTGCGCGATTCGGAGCACACGGTTACGCTTAGCCAATACAAGGGGCAGGTGGTGGTGCTGAATTTCTGGGCTACTTGGTGTCCGCCTTGCGTGGAGGAGCTTCCGTCGCTGGTGCAGATGCAGCAGCGGATGAAATCCCACGGGGTTACTGTGCTGGCGGTGAGTGTTGATGCCGATGAAAATAACTACCGGCGGTTCCTGCGAGACCACAATGTGAATCTGCTTACGGTGCGGGACGCTGATCAGAAAAGCAACAGCTTGTACGGAACCTCAAAGTTTCCCGAGACTTATATTATTGACCGCAACGGCGTGGTGCGCCGGAAGTTTATTGGAGCGGTCGATTGGACGGGGCCGGAGGTTGTGGATTTTCTGGGGAAGCTGTAAGGCGATTGATGATTGCTGATTGATGATTAAAATCCCTAGGCTCTTAAATCATCAATCAACAATCATCAATCAACAATTGGTTTAAGGCACGTTCGGCTTACAACTTCACGTTGCGCAGGCGCAGGGAGTTGGCAATTACTGAGACGGAGCTGAAGCTCATTGCGGCTGCTGCGAAGGTGGGGAGGATTGACCCTGGGAGCAGCAGGCCGAAGAGCGGGTAGAGGACTCCGGCTGCAATGGGCACGCCGATCGCGTTGTAGACGAAGGCAAAGAATAAATTCTGCCGGATGTTGCGCATGGTCGCCTGGCTCAGTTTGCGGACGCCGACGATCCCGGTCAGATCGCCTTTCAGCAGGGTGATGCCACCGCTTTCCATGGCAATGTCGGTGCCGGTGCCCATGGCGATGCCGACGTTGGCCTGCGCGAGCGCCGGGGCGTCGTTGATGCCGTCGCCGGCCATTGCGACTACTCTTCCCTGCCCTTGCAGCTTGCGGATGATTTCCAACTTCTTTTCCGGCAAGACTTCGGCTTCGAATTCATCGATGCCTAGCGTTTTTGCGAGCGCCGCAGCGACGATGCGATTGTCGCCGGTGAGCATCACGATCCGAATGCCCTGGCTCTTTAGAGCGCGCAGGGCTTCGGGCGTAGAGGCTTTCACCCGATCGGCGACGGCAAGGTTTCCGACGAGCTTGCCGTCGATGGCCACGCACAGAACCGTGTCGCCCGGCTGCATAACAGCGGCCAACACGGCGGGCTTCTGCAAAGCTCCGATCTCGACCATCAAAGCGGGACTGCCGACGGCGACTTTTTTCCCATCGACCACGCCGACAATTCCCTTGCCGGTGACGGAGTGGAATTCTTCCGGTTGGGAAAGTTTGAGCCCGCGTTTCACGGCGGCGTCGACGACCACAGAACTCAGAGGATGTTCGCTGGCGCGCTCGAGGCTGGCGGCCAATCGCAGCAGTTCGGAGTCATCCGCAAGCGCCTGAGAGACGCTTACAAGTTGCGGCTTGCCTTCGGTCAGGGTCCCCGTTTTGTCGAGGACCACGGTGTCGACCTTTTCCATGGTCTCGAGCATCTCGGCATTCTTGATGAGAATGCCGGCGCGCGCACCGCGGCCCACGCCTACCATGATGGCCATGGGCGTCGCGAGACCCAGTGCGCAGGGACACGCGATGATGAGTACGGCAATTGCGTTGATGAGGGCATGCGCGAGGCGCGGCTGCGGACCGAGGAAGAGCCAGGCGCAAAACGCGATGACGGCGACGGCGACTACGAGGGGGACGAACCAGCCGGCGACGCGGTCCGCTAGCCGTTGGATGGGAGCGCGGCTGCGCTGTGCCTGGCCAACGAGTTGCACGATTCGCGCCAGCAAGGTTGCGCTGCCCACGCGCTCGGCACGCATCATGAACGAGCCGGTGCCGTTGATGGTGGCTCCAATGACATTGCTGTCTGGCGACTTTTCGACCGGGGTGGATTCGCCCGTGATCATCGACTCATCGACGGTGCTGTGGCCTTCGAGCAGAACGCCGTCGACCGGAATTTTTTCGCCGGGGCGAACGCGCAGGCGGTCGCCAGGCTTGACCTGCTCGAGCGGAATGTCTTTTTCGCTGCCGTCAGGGTTGAGCACGTGCGCGGATGTGGGGCTGAGATCGAGCAGGGCGCGAATGGCGGCGCCGGTGCGGCTGCGGGCGCGCAATTCCAGGACCTGGCCGAGCAGAACCAGAGTCGTGATCGCGGCCGCCGATTCGAAGTAGACGTCGGGATAGCCTCCCATGGCGCGAAGCGATTCAGGAAAAATCTGCGGCGCGAGCGTGGCGATGGCGCTGTAGCCATAGGCGACCCCGGTGCCCATGCCGATCAGCGTGAACATGTTTGGACTGCGATTGATGAGTGAAGTCCAGAAGCGCTGAAAGAAAGGCCATCCGCCCCAGAGCACTACCGGCGTGGCCAGCAGGAATTCGAGCCAGGGGAGAATCCGGGCGAAAGGTGTCGGCAGAAAACTGAACTCGTTCATGAACGCCTGCGGCCAGATCATGCTGCCCATCGCGATCGCGAGAAGCGGCGCGGTGAGGACGAGGCTGACCCAGAAACGCCGGGACATGTCGCGCAGTTCGGGATTGTCGATCGCGCCCGATGCAGTGACCGTGCGAGGCTCAAGCGCCATGCCGCAGATCGGGCACGAGCCCGTCGCGGGCCGCGAGATCTCGGGATGCATGGGACAGGTGTATTCAGTGCGGGTTGATGGCAGGGGAACTTCCGATTCGAGAGCCATTCCGCAAGACGGGCACGCGCCCGGCTTTTTTTCGCGGACCTCGGGGCACATGGGGCAGACGTAGGCGACGTTTTCAGTCGCTGCGCGTGGCTGAGACTGGGTTGCCCCCATGCCCCCCAGCATTACCAAGCCGGATGCGCGCGGGGGAGCGGTCGGGTGCAGGTACTTCGCCGGGTCCGCCTTGAACTTTTCTACGCACGGAGCGCAGCAGAAGTAGTAGTTCTTCCCGCCGTGTTCGTAGACATGTTTGGTGGTCGCGGAATCTACGTTCATTCCGCAGACCGGGTCGCGTACGACGGTGGGAGCCGGGTTGGATGGGTTCGTCGACATTCAGGAGGCAGGTGCACCGGGGGCTAAAGCCCCATTATTTTTTTCCTTTACGCGGCGCTGAAGCTCCGCTCTTCCGCGTTACTGCACGCTACGTCTTCGATGGAGAATGCTTTATATTGGATTCAGACCCGGCGTTCCGCCTGGTGCCTGCATTCTTGGGCAGCGAGGATTATCCCATGACTTATCTGGAAATTGTTTTTCGTTATGGCGCGGCGCCCGGCGAGAATGAACTGCGGGCCATCGACGGCATGCGTGAGGTTTACGGAGTGCGCCGGGTTTACTTTAGCGAAGGCGAGCGCACGGTGCGGGTGGAGTTCGACGCGTCGCGCCTCAAGGCGGATTCGGTTGCTAAGCTCTTGCGTCAGGCTGGAGTGGATGTGCGGGAGCGGTTAGCGGTGGTGTAGCCGAGAGCATTGGCCGCGCTGGCGAACAGCAGGTTTCTCGCTGGGCCTTCGGCCCCATTCGGAATGACAAAGTTGTGGGGGAGGAATGGGGTTTGTGCCGCAAAGTAAATGCAAGGGGCGCCCAAGAAAACCTCTGGCCGAAGTTCTTCCTGGAGCGCCCCGTTGCGCGCCACTTCGTCTGGTATTTGAATAGCACACAGCGTGCCGTCTCTAACCTACAGAAAATGCAAGCCATGACTGGGAAGGGCTTTGTAGGAATTGCTCTGAGGCGGGAAAGATTTACTTCGGGCGCCGGAGGCCAAGCAAGGAGGTGGCCGAATGGTTGTGGAAAGGAACAAACGGGTAAGCTTTGTCCATCTCTCGCAGCGAGCGGGAACTTCCGCTATAATTCTTCAGGAAGTTTTCCTGCCAAAGCAAACCCTGCGCCCTTAGCTCAGCTGGATAGAGCGTCTGGCTACGAACCAGAAGGTCGGGAGTTCGAATCTCTCAGGGCGCACCATCTCTCTCCATTTCCCGCCGAATCTTCTGTGGGCTTCCCTGCGAACTTTCCCACGAACCCAGAAATACACGCCACGTATGTGGAATGGTTTCGCTGGTTGCAACTATCTCTGCTAGTCTAGGCGTACCCTGTTGTTCCTTAGACGTTGTTTCAGTTATTGACCGGGGTATTTCCGGAGATCAGGTTGCGCGCCATGTCGAAGGCTGTCGAACAAGAAATGTCTGTGCTGTCGTCGTCGAAGCGCGGATTGGTATATCTCACGGCGAATGACTGGGCGCTGCTCGTCGACAAGGCCAGCCGTGTCCATTTCAAGAAGGGCCAATCCCTGATTCAGAGTGGCAAGAGAGCGAATGGCGTTTATCTCTTGCTGAAAGGGACGGCTCGAGTGCAAATCCCGCCGCAACCTGTGGTTCCAACGATCGGGCCGGGCGAGATCTGCGGAGAGATGTCATTTCTTGAAGAGGCCCCCGCCAGCACCACCGTGGTTGCCGAGGAAGAGGTTGAGGCCTATCACCTTGATCGTCCGGCGCTGGATGGCTTATTCGAGCTGTTCCCCCATCTCGCCTCGCGCTTTTACCGGTCATTGGCCAGGAATCTCTCCCGCCGGCTGAGAGATCTGATCGACCCGAGTCCTATTGTGCGGGCACGAAATCCTTAGCTTATTGCGGTGCTGAAGCGCCGCTCTTCGCTCTTCCACTCACTGCCCCTAAAATTTAAGAAGCGCCTCGGAACTCGCGTTGCAGTCCGCGCGTGAATCCTATTTTTGTGGGGAGCGGATGGCACGAGACGGCCAGGCCTGTCTGCCCTCCACTCAAAAACTCGACCTAAGCACAATCCGCAGCGCATGTGCGATTACCGCAGTAACCCGCAAGCCGGGATTACCGTTGACCCCACTGGCCCGCGCTCCTTACATTCACCACAGGGGGTCGTATGAAGGATATTCATGAGGTGTTGCGGCAGAAGCAGACCAAGTACGCCCAGCTGGGCAAACAGATTGAGATGCTCCAGCAGGCGGCAGAGAAGCTGCGTGAAGTGGCTCCCTTGCTTGCCGAAAATGATGATGAAGACAACGCGGTCCTGATGGAAGTCGACGACGGTGCGCCCCAGTCTGAGAGCATGGCGGCGAAAGCTGGTGCGGCGAATTCAGGCACGGGGTCGAAACCTAAGCCCTCGGCGCCTCGTTGGCCGTAAGCTGGCCGTAATCTGGCCGTAATTTCGGGCCCTAGTCTCGCCCTGGTTCGGCGGGAAATTTAGTTATGACGTTTCTGGCATTGCTGGTTTCCACTGACGATAGCTCGTCCGAGGTCCTGGGCCGGGTTCTGCCGGCTTCCGGGATCGCGGTGGAGCGTTTCGCCGTTTTCGCCGACGCTGTCGACCGTCTTCAGCAGCAAAAGTTCGACGCACTGATCGTTGATTTCGAAGACCCGGAGTTCGCGGCCGAGTTGCTCGAAGAGGCCCGCAGAGTGAATCCGGGAAGCCCGCCCGTCACCGTGGCCCTGGTCGCGGAACCATCCAAAGCGCGCGATATTCTCAGCAGCGGCGCGCATTTCGTGCTGTACAAGCCATTCTCCGATGAAAAAGCCGCGGCCGGTTTGCGTGCTGTGGCCGCCTTGTTAAATCGCGAACGCCGCCGTGCTTACCGCGTGCCCGTGCAAGCTCCGGTGGAACTCGCCTTGCCCGATACCTGCAAAATCGAAGGAATTCTTCTGGACCTGAGCGAAAGCGGAATGGATGTTCTTACGGCTGAACCTCAGGTTCAAGGAGCGCTGCTCAATTTCCGCTTTCAACTACCGGACGGAAGCCTTGAAATCCATGCGCAGGGAGAGGTCGTATGGGCGAACCCGAACGGACAAACGGGAGTCCGCTTTGTGGACTTGGATCCATCCATTAAAGCTCAGCTTCAGATCTGGCTGCAGGCTGCGGCGGGACCACCTGTTGGCGGACCGGAAGAAACGGTTTCACATTGCAAGCTCACCGATTTGAGCCTGGGCGGCTGTTATGTGGAAACCGATTCGCCATTCCCGGAACAGGCGCTGGTCGACCTTTGCCTGAAGGCTGACGAAATGGCCGTTCATACCGAGGGCTTGGTACGGGTTACGCACCCGGAGCGCGGCATGGGAGTGGAATTCGCGTCGCGCACGCCGGAACAGCGCGCCGAAGTGGGCAATCTGATCGAGCTTCTCCGTAGTTGTACGGAATCCACACCCGAATTGAGCGTTTCTCCACGCGCGCTGATGGCGGACTTGAACGAATTTGAGCACGCGTCGGAACCTGCGAAAGATGCTGCGAAAGATTTGAGCGGCGAAGAGATGGAAGATCCGTTGCTCGAGTTACTGCGACAAGGAGCGACCCTGCAACCGGACGATTTCTTCGCCGAACTTCGACGCCAGCGCTCCGGCGAAAGCGTTGCGACGTAGCTGAGGTTTTCTGTACTTCTGGCTTCCCTGCCGTTTATTCAGCGTTTCATCCCTTCAAGTATTACTTTAAGTGCGGTCTCTCGCTGCGGGGGCGGTTTCTGGAAGTTGAGGAACCCGTGTCCCGTCTCTGTGACAAGGGCTCCTCAACTCTCCGAGGTCTGGGCGACCCCAATTGTGGCTACGCTAACCCAGCTTTGTTGCGGGGACGTTTCAGGAATGTTAATTCTCGATTAAACTGACGAGCGCGTGCCCTCGTCTAAATACATCTACGGATTCAGCCGCGCCTACTCGTGAGACGAACCCGGTGATGCGAAGGATCCTCATCGCTACTTCCAATGCCGGCAAGCTGCGCGATTTTGCCGGCGCCGCTCTGCGGCATGGAGTCGAAATCGCCGGCGTCCCTGACTTCTCTTCTCTGCCGGTCGCGGTCGAGGATGGTCTCACCTTCGAGGCCAACGCGCGCAAGAAGGCAGAAGAGTACAGCCGATATGCGCCGGGGGAAATTGTTGTCGCCGACGACTCCGGCCTGGAGATTGATGCCTTGCACGGAGCGCCGGGCGTGCACTCTGCGCGCTACGCCGCTCGCAATCCTAGCCAGGCCGACGCGAACACCGATGACGCGGCCAACAATGCACGCGTTCTGCGCGAACTGCGAGGCGTTCCGCCGGAGAAACGCACCGGCAGATTTGTCTGCGTTCTGGCTGCCGCGCGCTACGGCAAGACTCTGGCTACTTTTCGGGGAACGGCGGAGGGAATTATCCTCGACGCTCCGCGCGGCATGAATGGCTTCGGCTACGATCCGCTGTTTTATTTTCCCCAGATCAAGAAAACATTTGCGGAGCTGAGCGCGGAGGAGAAATCCAAGTACAGCCACCGCGGTGCAGCGTTCCGGGAGTTCCTCGGTTGGTGCGAGCAGTTCACCGCTAACTAATCACTGACCACTAGCCACTGCTTTCTTGACTTCACTTCTCTCGTGCGCCGATAATATGAAGTTCTTTTATCGTTTCTGAACTCATAAGGAGCGCTTCGTGGCGTCAGCAGCCAGTTCTACTGCTCCCGTTGTCAAACAAGGTGTGAAACAAATTAAAAAACATGGGGTCGCGCCGCTGCGCGCCGGTCAGGGTGTGTCGTTTGTTCTGCGCCGCTTACATTCCCTCTCTGGAATCGTTCCAGTCGGCGCATTTCTCTTTGAACATATTCTTATTTCGAACTCCACCGCGATCAGCGGACCGGGCGCGTATGCCCGGCAGGTTACGTTTCTGGCCAGTCTTCCGCTGGTATCGCTTCTCGAGTTCTTTGGGATCTGGCTGCCCATCGCGTTTCACGCGCTCTACGGTTTTTACATCTGGTATCGCGGAGACGGGAACGTGATTGAATATCCCTGGACCGGCAACTGGATGTACACTGCGCAGCGCTGGACCGGCGGTATCGCCTTCGCTTACATTATTTTTCACACCTGGACGATGCGCTTCAGCGGAGTCGATCTACACGTATTTCCCAACTATTCCTTCGGCAAAGTGCAGGAGGACTTGTTCCAGCCCTGGCTGTTTGCCTTTTACATTGTTGGCCTGGTGGCGGCGTCATGGCATTTTTGCTACGGCATCTGGCTGTTTGCCGCCAAGTGGGGCATCGTTTCGGGAGACAAAGCGCAGAAGCGATTCCTGGTCGTCTGCCTGGGCTTGTTTGTGTTGATGACCGGAGTGGGCTTTGCCAGCTTCTACTCGTTCCGGTCGCGCCCGCAGCAGCCAAGCGGAGCCGGAATCGAGGCGACTCAAGTGAACCACACAAGAGGAACTGACGGAAGGCCGGTGAACTGAAAGATGGCGGCCCCTAAAATCATCGTCATCGGAGGCGGGCTCGCGGGCCTTGCCGCTGTCATCAAGATTGCCGAGATGGGCGGGAACGTGGATCTGTTTTCCATCGTTCCGGTGAAGCGGTCGCATTCGGTGTGCGCGCAAGGCGGCATCAATGCGGCCAAGAACCTGAAGGGCGAAGGCGATTCCACGTGGAAGCACTTCGATGACACGGTTTACGGCGGCGACTTCCTCGCGAACCAGCCTCCGGTTAAGGACATGTGCGAGGCCGCGCCGGGCATCATCGACCTGCTCGACCGCATGGGCGTTCCTTTTAATCGCACGCCTGAAGGGCTGCTCGACTTTCGCCGCTTTGGCGGGACTTTATATAACCGCACCGCCTTCGCCGGGGCGACTACCGGCCAGCAGTTGCTTTACGCACTTGATGAACAGGTCCGCCGCTATGAATCCGAAGGCAAAGTAAAGAAATACGAGCACTGGGAATTTCTATCGGCGGTGCTCGACGGAAGCCGCGTCTGCCGGGGCATTTGCGCGATGGATTTGCGCTCCATGGAAGTTCGCACTTTCCCGGCCGACGCCATCATTATTGCTACCGGCGGCATTGGCGCCATCTTCGGCAAGTCGACAAACTCGGTGGTCTGTACCGGATCGGCGCAGTCGGCGCTTTATCAACAAGGCTGCTTCTACGGCAACGGTGAGTTCATTCAGGTGCATCCCACGTGCATCCCGGGCAATGACAAGCTGCGTCTGATGTCGGAGTCGGCGCGCGGCGAGGGTGGACGCGTCTGGGTCCCGAAGACGGCTGGCGATAAACGCGATCCGAAATCGATCCCAGAAAAAGAGCGCTGGTATTTTCTGGAAGAGTGGTACCCGAAGTACGGCAATCTGGTTCCACGTGACATCGCTACGCGAGCCATTTTCAAAGTTGTCTTCGAGTACAACCTCGGCATCGATGGCAAGCCGATGGTTTATCTCGACCTCACCCACATTGACCGCAAGATCCTTGACCGCAAGCTGGAAGGGATTCTCGAAATCTACGAGAAGTTCGTGGGCGACGATCCGCGCGATACGCCGATGAAGATTTTCCCTGGCATGCACTACACCATGGGCGGCATGTGGATCGACTTCAAGCAGGCCACGAATATTCCCGGCATTTATGCCGCGGGCGAATGCGAATATCAATATCACGGGGCGAACCGGCTGGGAGCGAACTCGCTGGTCTCGTGCATCTACGGCGGAGGCATTGCCGGACCCAACGCTGTGCAATACGCGCGTGGATTGCAGGCGCTTCCTGATGGCAACGGCTGCTTCGAGGCCGAAAAGAAGAAACAGGAAGAGAGCAATGCCCTGCTCATGAACAATCAGGGCACGGAGAATCCGTTTCGGCTGTGGCAGGAGCTGGGCGAATTGATGACCAAGGAGTGCACGGTCATCCGCTATAACAAGAACTTGCAGCAGACGGATGCGAAGCTGGTTGAGATGCTGGAGCGCTTCCGGAAAGTGAACCTGAGCGACCGCACGCAGTGGGCGAATACGACCGTGGTCTTTGCGCGGCAGCTTTACAACATGCTGCAGTTGGCGCGAGTGATTGCCCAGGGCGCGCGTTTGAGGGACGAATCGCGCGGGGCGCACTACAAGCCAGACTTCCCCGACCGCGACGACAAGAATTTCCTGAAGACCACGAAAGCATATTTCGCGCCGGATGCGGATGAGCCGAAGTTCGAGTTCGAGGCGGTGGATACGTCGCTGATTCCGCCGCGGCCGAGGAAGTATGATGCGGTAAAGTGAGGGCGTGTATGGGTAAAACCGGGGAAAAGCAAGACTTACTCGTTCGGAGACCGGGAAGGGCACGAGTTCCACTCGTGCCGATCAGGACGCCCGTTGATTTGCGGCTTCAGCCGCTGTGGGCCACGAGTCTAGTTTGAATCCAGGGAATGCGGAACAGTACCGGAACTCGCACGGTTCGGTCGCTATACACCGCTCGACGGGATTTTGATGAATGTAATTTCGATGATGCATGAAGTCAATGTCGTTACGGATTCGGTGATCTGTGAATCCTCGCTGCCAGATTTCTTGATCGCGCCCGATCAAGGCTCCGAGTTCATGCGAGTACGCGCCCTTGATCAGCTGAATAGCGCGTTCAATCGTCACGTTCCGAGTCGAGGTAAGAAACAGATGGACATGCTCTGGCATCAGGACGAAAGCGTGCAGACTGTAACGGCCTTCTCGACGATGCCGGTAAAGCGTTTTCAAAAAGATCCGCACATAGATTTCAACGACGAACAATTTGCGGCGGTGGTGAGTCGAAAAGGTTACGAAGTAGGTTCCGGGTGGCGAGATGAGTCGTCCAGGTTTCAAGAGCAAACCCCAGCGGCTGAAAGCCGCGCGTCTGTGTGGAGCTTAAACCGGCACGAGTGGAACTCGTGCCCTTCCCGGTTATTTTTCTTAGATGTGTCTCGTTTCGGGACGGATGGGTCGTTCAGTGGACCGGCTGCCGGTTGCGCCAAGGCCGAGGAAGTATGATGCGGTAAAGTAACGCGCACTGAGAGAGGTGGAGGAATACAGTTATGAGTGCATTCGAGTCCCTAAGCGTCCGTCCTCATGTAACACGGATTCTGATGTCGGTTGTTTGGATCGCTGCTGCCCTTTGGCTGATCGCCCGCGGGAATGCATTCGGATGGTTCCTGTTACCTGGCTGGCTTGTTGTATTGGCTTTGTGGATCGCTCTAGCGTTAAGGAACCGAGTGAAGAGCTAAATGGCTAATAAATCCGTCATCATAAAAATCAAGCGTCAGGACACTCCCACTTCCAAGCCGTACTGGGAAGAGTTCGAACTGGCTCATCATCCGGGCATGAACGTAATCTCTTCGCTGATGGAGATCGCCGCCAACCCGGTCACGCGCGAGGGCAAGACAACTTCGCCGATCACCTACGACTCGAATTGCCTCGAGGAAGTCTGCGGCTCCTGCGCCATGCTGATCAACGGACGCGCCCGCATGGCTTGCTCCGCGCTGATCGACAATCTCGAGCAGCCCGTCAAGCTCGAGCCGTTTTCGAAGTTCCCTGTCGTTCGCGATCTGGCTGTTGATCGCAACGTGATCTTCGAAAATCTCAAAGTGGTGAAGGCCTGGGTTCCCATCGACGGCACCTACGATCTCGGTCCCGGCCCTCGCATCTCGCCCGAAGAGCAGGAAGAGGCGTATCCCCTCTCCCGCTGCATTTCTTGTTGCTGCTGCATGGAAGCTTGTCCCCAGTTCGATGAAGACACCGGCTTCGTGGGCGCGGCCACCATCGCGCAAGTGCGCCTGTTTAATATGCATCCCACGGGCAAAGAGCTGCAGCGCGACCGGCTGGCGGCGCTGATGGGCGATGGCGGCATTCAGGAATGCGGCTACGCGCAGAACTGCGTCGAGGTTTGCCCCAAAGATATTCCTCTCACCAAGGCTATTTCTCATGTGGGCGGAGAAGTCATGAAGCAAGCCCTCGGTGACCTTTTCCGGCGCTGATTTTTGTCACTCCCGCCTCAAGAGAACGGCTCGTTCCGTCTCTAATAAAGCTAACTCGTTGCCCTGCGGGCATATGGCATGGCTCTGAACCCCGCGCTGGGATGGCGTTTCGCGTGCTCCGTTTACTGGAGGAGCAATTTGCGAGACGGCTCTAGTAACCGGTGGTAACCAGTGCGGCTATTGCTGGGCCATGGACGCTGGTAACGGCCAGCCTGCGAATAAACGTTGGGCGGCTTGACATCATGGCTTAGAATAGCCGGACTAACTACAGGTTGAGCCGTACGCAAGATTACGGAACTCATTGCGAGAAAAACTACATCGTCGGATGATGCTGGCTTCTCTGCTGGTTGGGGTGTGCTGCCCGCTTTTTGCGGCAACCACTACTACGCCGCGTAAACCGGCACACTCGCGTCACCATTTGCACTGGACGCGGTGGAACCCGATGTTCCGGCCCTCCCACGAATCTCTTTTGTTGCAGAACGCCGAAGTGGACCGGCTCGACTTGCCCCGCATTCAGGACGACGACGAGCTGCAAGCGCTGAAGGACAGCGGAGCGCTGCAACCGATCATCGCCGGAGAAACGCTGCGCTTTGATCCGCGCCTCGATCCTTCGCGGCGCTATTGCCGTCCGTGGACTCGCGATTTTGTGCAGGATATTTCGCAGGCCTACTACCATCGCTTTCACCAGCAGATTCAGGTGAACTCCGCCGTGCGTACGGTGACGGTCCAGAAAAAACTTCGCCGGCACAATCGCAATGCAGCGCCGGCCGAGGGCGATACCGCATCGTCACATCTCGCGGGTCTCACCGTCGACCTACAGCGTCGCGGCATGTCACAAGAACAGATTCACTGGATGGAGCACTACCTCTTCTACATGAAGGCCCTCGGCCTGGTTGAGCCCGAGGAAGAGCGCCATCAATGGGTCTTCCACATTATGGTTTCGGGCCGCTATGCGGATTGGCGCGAGACCCAGGACATTGTTCCCATCGAGCGCCCAGAGCCCGCCACTACTATCACCGCCGACAGCCGCGCCGAATAGCCGCTCCTCGTATAGTTTCGCCCCGATCGCGATTGCAACCGTCTGCTCTAGTTATTTTCTGACCGTACTTTCCTCCTCGCGCTCCCGCCTATACAATCGTTGGCTTGCTCCAGTAATCGGCGGCAAACCTTCCATGACTCATTGCAGAATTCTCTTGCTTGCATGCCTGCTTCTTGCCGTTTCTTCGGCAACGGCTCAATCTGCGAACACCCCCGATACACCCGTCAGTGCAAAGGCTCGTGCCATTCACGACTCCGCGCTCGTCGTCGACACCCACGCCGACACGCCGCAGCGTTTTCTCGACGATGGCTTCGACATCGGATCGACTGATCCTAACGACATCGGCCACATCAGTCTCGACAAGGCCCGCCGCGGCAATCTTGGCGCAGAGTTCTTTTCCATCTGGGTTGATCCCGAAACCAACCAGGGCCATTACGCCCGGCACACCTTCGATCTGATCGACTCCGTTTATGAGCAGGCCGCGCGGCATCCCGACCGCATGATGATGGCTTTTTCCGTCGCCGACATCGACCGCGCGCACAAAGAACATAAACTCGCCGCGCTCATGGGAATCGAAGGCGGCCACTCGATTGAGAACGACATCCACCTGCTGCGCGATTACTACCGCCTAGGTGTGCGCTACATGACGCTCTCCTGGTCAAACACGAACGAATGGGCGGACTCCTCCGGCGACATCGACGATCCCAAGGTTGAGCATCACAATGGCCTCACCGATTTCGGCAAGCAGGTGGTGACGGAGATGAACCGGCTCGGCATGATGGTCGACATTTCTCACGTGGCCGACAAGACTTTTTGGGACGTGATCGCAACTACGAAGGCTCCGGTCATCGCGTCGCATTCTTCGGCGCGTGCGCTTACCAATGCTCCCCGCAACATGACCGATGACATGCTGCGCGCCGTGGCCAAGAACGGCGGTGTGGTGCAGGTGAACTTTTTTTCCGCTTTCGTGGACGAAGACTTCCGCAAAGCCGAGGAAGCCCAGCGCAAGGATCGGAAAGCCGCGATTCAGAAATATCTCGACTCCTTAAGAGCGCAGGGCCAGCCGGTAAATTACGTTGAAGTGGATCGCATCGAACGACAGTGGATGGCTAAGATTCCGCGTCCGCCGCTGAAGTCGCTGATCGATCATATCGACCACATCGCCAAGGTCGCGGGAATCGACCACGTGGGCCTGGGCTCGGATTTCGACGGCGTTAGCGGCGCTACACCGCAAGGCATTGATTCCGCCGCCGACCTGCCGAAGATCACGCAGGCTCTCCTCGATCGCGGCTACGGTGCGAATGACATCAAGAAAATTCTCGGCGGAAACATTCTCCGTGTTTTCCGCCAGGTAGAAACCGTCAGCCGCGAGATGCAAGCGCAGTCCCATTGATCCCAAGTGCTGTCGTACAATGTGGAGTCCAAGGTAACGGCACAATTCAATTGCAACATTGCAGATAAAACACCGGGCACAACGTGCCCCGCAAGGAGCAACTATGCGTAACGCCTTCTTAGTTTCCGTTCTGCTTTCTACGGCTGCGCTCGCTGGTTGGGCGCAGACCGGCACTCAGGCATCGCCTGCTGCGAAACCGGGCACTGCAACCAAGCCGGCGGTTCACCATGCGGCAGCGGCAACAGGCCCAACCACAGCGATTATTGAAACCTCAGTCGGAAATCTGACGTGCACGCTCTTCCCCGACAAAGCCCCGCTCGGAGTCGCGAACTTCATCGGCCTCGCCACCGGCACCAAGGATTGGAAGAATCCAGTCAGCGGAGCCACCAAGCATGGCGTGCCGCTCTATGACGG
>Ga0187871_10002518_pt1 | contig 14879 bp, 13 predicted proteins | sample June2016WEW_16_1_FD_132988 | JGI IMG/M metagenome (GOLD analysis project Ga0187871, IMG submission 132988) | Peatland microbial communities from SPRUCE experiment site at the Marcell Experimental Forest, Minnesota, USA - June2016WEW_16_10 | ecosystem: Environmental > Terrestrial > Soil >... | reverse complement strand
TCTTTGACCTGATGGCTGATGGAAACTTGGGTCGCGCGCTCGACGGTCAGGCCGTCGGTACTCTGGTGAGGTAATGGAAAACGAACTCGTCGAGCTGGTGATGCAGGACACTCGTGAGCGCATGGCGAAAGTGATCGAGCACGCCAAGGTCGAGTTCTCCACCGTGCGCACGGGTCGCGCCTCCCCGGCGCTCATCGAGAACCTGATGGTCGAGTACTACGGGACCGACACCGCACTGAAGTCGCTCGCGAACTTCTCGGTACCCGAACCGCGACTCCTCGTCGTCTCGCCCTTCGACAAGGGGGCGATGGCCTCGATCGAGAAGGCGATCTCCAACGCCGACCTCGGACTGAATCCTTCGAACGACGGTGTGGTCATCCGCCTCACGTTCCCGTCGCTGACCGAAGAGCGCCGCAAGAGCTTCGTGAAGATCGTCCACGCCAAGGCCGAGGAGGGTCGCGTCGCGTTGCGGGGCTGCCGTCGTCACGCCCGTCAGGAGCTCGAGGCCCTGGAGAAGGACAAGAGCATCTCGAGTGACGACCTCGAGCACTACGAGAAGATTCTTGACAAGATGACCCAAGAAGAAGTGGCCGTCGTGGACGCGCTACTCGCTCACAAGGAGCAGGAACTACTTGAAGTCTGACGACGACGACGGCACGCTGTTCGACGAGCCCACGGGCGAGCTGCCCGTCGTGAGCACGACCGACTCTCGCGTCACCATCACCGGCGCCGAGATCGCCGCCGACGCCGCCGACGAGACGATGATCATCGACCCCACGACGTTGCTGCCCCACTGGACCGACGCCCCGACCGGACAGGTACCGATCGTCGTGGCGCGAGAGGCCGCCGACAGCGACGACCCGTGGTCGGCGATCCCCGCGCCGGCGTGGCGCGAGGGCGAGGCCGACTGGGTCGCGCACGAGGACCAGTTCGACACGGCGATCCTGGCCGGTGAACAACGTGAGGACACCGCTCGCCCGTGGGAGTTCGCCGAGCCCGAGCTGGTCGCGGTCGACGAGGAGGTCCACGAGGCGCCGCGTCCGGAGCCGGACCGCATCCCGCGCACCCGCCGCTCCATCTCATCGAACCCGTTGGCCGGTCGGGCTGTTCGCCAGAGCAACGACCGCAACTTCGCGCGGGCCCTGACGACCGGTGTCGTGCTCGCGGGCGTCGTCTCGGGCGTCTTCTTGCTCGGCGCGCTGCCCGTCGCGATCATGGTCTTGGTCGTGCTCGGCCTGGCCGGGGCCGAGGCCTACGCCGGGTTCCGTTCGGCCGGCGCCCACCCGGCGACGGTGCTCGGCATCGTCGCGATCCTGACCCTCGGCGTCGCGGTCTACAACAAGGGGCTGACATCGGTCGGGGCCATCAGCGTGCTCTTGGTCATCTTCGGGTTCGTCTGGTACCTCAACGCCGGACGCGCGGTCGACGTCCTGGACGGACTGGGCGCGACGGTCTTCGTCTACGTCTGGATCGGCGTCATCGGTTCCTACGCGTTGCTCTTCGTGGCCCCGCACTCCTTCGTGCACGGGCACGGGCTGTCGTACCTCTTCGGCGCGATGTTGTTGACGGTCGCGAACGACTCGGGCGCCTTCATCGTCGGGCGACAGTACGGCAAGCGGCCGCTCAACAAGTTGCTGTCGCCGAACAAGACCTTGGAGGGCACGATCGGTGGGACGGTCCTGACGCTCATCGCCGGCGCGCTGCTCCTGCCGCTGATGAGCGTGTGGACGCGTAAGGCCGGCGTCGAGGTGGCCGTCGCGATCTCGATCGTCGTGCCGCTCGGCGACCTCTTCGAGTCGATGGTGAAGCGCACCATCGGCGTGAAGGACCTCGGCCGACTGCTGCCGGGACACGGCGGACTGCTGGACCGCATCGACGGGCTGTTGTTCGCGCTGCCCACGATGTACTACCTCTGTCACGTTCTCAAACTGGGCTGACGGTGCCGGGCGTGCGGCGCAGCGTCGCGCTCTTGGGTGCTACCGGTTCGATCGGCACGCAGACCCTGGATGTGCTGCGTCACGAGCCCGAGCGCTTCGAACTCGTGGCGCTCTCGGGCGGTGAACAGCTGAACGAGTTGGCGGCCGTCGTGAACGAGTTCCGCGTGACCCGCGTCGCGGTGATCAGTGATTCCCATCGCGAGACGCTGGCCGCGCTCGTGGGATCGAACGTCGACGTGGTGGTCGGCGACGAGGGACTGACCGAACTCGCGGGAAGCGCCGACATCGTCGTGAACGCGGTCCTCGGCTTCGCCGGTCTGCCGGTCACGCTCTCGGCCCTGAAGGCCGGTAAGCGACTCGCCCTCGCCAACAAGGAGTCGCTCATCGCCGCCGCGCCGCTGGTGGCGAAGGTTCGCTCGACGCCGGGCGCGATGATGCTGCCGGTCGACTCCGAGCACTGCGCGATCCACCAGTGTCTCGCCAGCTCGCCGGCCGAGCCGGGCTACCCCGACGTGCGCCGTCTCCTGCTCACCGCCTCGGGCGGACCGTTTCGCGGTTGGTCGATCGAGGAGCTTCGTCACGCGACCAAGGCCGACGCGCTCAACCACCCGACGTGGTCGATGGGCCCCAAGATCACGATCGACTCGTCGACGCTCATGAACAAGGGTCTCGAGGTGCTCGAGGCCTCGGCGCTCTTCGGTATCGACGTCGAGCGCGTCGACGTCGTCGTGCACCCCCAGTCGATCGTGCACTCCATGGTCGAGTACGTCGACGGATCGGTGCTCGCCCAACTGTCGCGACCCGACATGCGCTTGCCGATCGCGTACTGCCTGGGACTACCCGAGCGACTCGACCACGGGTGGGGCGCCATCGACTTCACCCAGGACCTGGAGTTGACCTTCGAGGCCCCCGACCCCAAGGCCTTCCCGGCAATCGGTCTCGCCTACGAGGCGGCGCGACTCGGGGGAGCGGCGCCCGCGTGGCTCAGTGCCGCCAACGAGGTCGCCGTCGCGGCCTTTCTGGCCGACGAGATCGGCTGGTGCGACATCGTGGACGTGGTCGCGCGCGTGATGGACGGCTACGTGGCCGATCCCTTGGATTCGTTAGGGGACTTGGTCGCGAGCGATGCGGCCGCGCGACGACGAGCCCACGGTATTCTCAAGCAATAGTCATGGATTCGAAACCCGAGACCCGTCGGTCCCTGATCACTCTCCTTGTCGGCACCGTCGCCTTCGTCGCGCTGCTGACGTGGTGGGTGGGCTGGGCCCTGCCGCTCGTGATCTTCGCCATCATCTTCATCGTGATGGCCCACGAGTTCGGACACTTCATCACCGCCAAGCGCGCGGGGATGAAGGTCACCGACTTCTTCGTCGGCTTCGGACCGGTGATCTGGTCGACCACGATCGGCGAGACCCGCTACGGCGTTCGCGCGATCCTCGCCGGCGGCTACGTGAAGGTGCCGGGCATGACCTGGACCGAGAAGATCCCCGAGGACGAGGAGGCCCGGACCTACCGCTCGGCGTCGTATCCGAAGAAGGTGCTCTTCGCCTCGGCCGGATCGCTGATGCACGTCGTCATGGCGCTGCTCTTGGCCTGGGCCGCGCTGACCTTCGTCGGCCTTCCCTCGACGAGCCACGTCGGCGTCGGGGCGTTCACGAAGTGGCAGGGCCACAAGGAAAACGCCGCCCAGCTCGCGGGCCTCAAGGTCGGCGACCAGATCGTCGCCATCAACGGCACTGACATCACGAGCGCCAGTCAGTTGCAGTCGATCGTGAGTCGCGCCACCGGACAGAAGCTCACGCTGCTGGTGGCCCGTGGGGGTCACGACCTGACGTTGCACGAGGCACCCGTGAACGGCGCCAACCTCAAGGTCGATGGCAAGTACCTCGAGGCGCACGGTTACCTCGGCATCGGTCTCGAGTACCTGGCGGCGCGCGACGCGTGGTACGTGGCGATCCCCGGCTCGTTCACCGAGGTCGGCTCGCTGCTCGGCACCGCGGCGCACGCGATCGTGCACGTCTTCTCGCCGGGCGAGTTCTCCAGCCTCATCCACCAGGTCGCCTCGCCGGCCGCGGCGACGAACCCGAAGAATCAGCTCACCCGACCCGAATCGATCATCGGCGTGGTGCGGATCGCGGTCCAGAGCACTCAGACCGGTCCGGGCGACCTGTTGCTGATCCTGATGGCGGTCAACATCTTCGTGGGAGTACTCAACATGTTGCCGATGTTGCCGCTCGACGGGGGCTACGTGGCGATCGCCACCTACGAACGGCTCCGCTCGAGGCGCGGCGTGCGCTATCACGCCGACGTCAACAAGATGGCCCCCGTGGCCTACGCCTTCATGGGCGTGCTGCTCGTGCTGTTCGCCTGCACGGTCTTCCTCGACATTGCCCACCCGATCGCCAATCCCTTCCGCTAACGCTTCACCGAGCGCCGAAACGGGCAGACTGGAACCGTGGACGTCACCGCCAGCCCTTTAAGTCCCCGCCGAAAGACGCGCCAGATCGCCGTCGGACCGGTGAAGGTCGGGGGTGACGCGCCGATCTCGGTCCAGTCCATGACGACGACCAAGACCGCCGACGTCGAGGGCACGCTCGAGCAGATCTACGCCCTGGCCGCCGAGGGCGCCGACATCGTGCGCTGCACCTGCAACGAGGTCGCGGCCGCCGAAGGACTCGCGCAGATCATCCCGCGCTCGCCGGTGCCGATCGTGGCCGACATCCACTTCCACGTCGAGATGGCGCTCGCCGCCCTCGAGGCCGGCGTGCAGGGGCTGCGGCTCAACCCCGGCAACCTGCGCAAGCCCGAAGAGATCAAGCTCGTCGCCTCCGAGGCGCGCGACCGCGGCGTGCCGATCCGCATCGGCGTGAACGCGGGCAGCCTGCACCCGGACATCTACGAACGATTCGGCGGCGCGACGCCCGAGGCACTCGTCGAGTCGGCGAGGTTAGAGCTGGCCTACTTCGAAGAGGTCGACTTCAACGACGTCAAGATCTCGGTGAAGGCGTCGTCGGTCGCGACGATGATCGCGGCCTACCGCTTGGCCTCGGAGACCTTCGACCACCCGCTGCACCTCGGCGTCACCGAGGCCGGCCCGTTGCCCAGCGGACTGCTGAAGGGCACGGCCGGTATCGGGACCCTGCTCGCCGAAGGCATCGGTGACACGTTGCGCTACTCACTGACCGCCGATCCGGTCGAGGAGGCGCGCGCCGGCCGCACGCTCCTCGAGGTCCTGGGGCTGCGCGAACGAAAGGGACTGGATTTGATCGCCTGTCCCAGCTGCGGGCGCGCCGAGGTCGACGTCATCAAGATCGCCAACGAGGCGCAAGCGGCGCTGTCGCTGTTGAACCTGCCGATCCAGGTCGCGGTGATGGGCTGTGTCGTGAACGGACCGGGCGAGGCGCGACACGCCGACCTCGGCATCGCGGCCGGAAAGAAGCGCGGGCACCTGTTCATCAAGGGACAGATCGTGCGTGTCGTCAAAGAGGACGAGATGGTCGAGGCGCTCGTCGAAGAGGCGACCAAGATCGTCGCCGAGGGTGTCGAAGCGAGGCTCGCCGCGCGCGACGAGGGCGCCGAGGCCGAGGCCGAGGCCGACCGCGCGATGCTGCTCGATGACCGCGGCGCCGACGCGAACCACGCGAGTGAGCGCATCGAGAAGATCCGTCGACGCGTCGAAGGATAAATTGCTGTTTTAGTAGGCTGACGCGACGACTCAAAGGAGAATCGTGGCCAGCGTGCTGACCCCCCAGAGCGAAGACTTCCCGCGTTGGTATCAAGACGTCGTGGCCAAGGGCGAGATGGCCGACAACGGGCCGGTGCGTGGCACGATGGTGATCCGCCCCTACGGGTGGTCGATCTGGGAGCGCATGCAGGCCGAGATGGACGCGCGCATCAAGGCGACCGGCGCGCAGAACGCCTACTTCCCGCTCTTCATCCCGCTCAGTTACTTCCAGCGCGAGGCCGAGCACGTCGAGGGATTCAGCCCCGAACTGGCCGTCGTCACGCACGCCGGCGGCGAGGAACTGGCCGAGCCGATCGTCGTGCGCCCGACGTCAGAGACCGTGATCGGTGAGTTCATGGCCAAGTGGATCCAGAGCTACCGCGACCTGCCGTTACTACTCAATCAGTGGAGCAACGTCGTGCGCTGGGAGCTGCGCCCGCGGCTGTTCTTGCGCTCCTCGGAGTTCCTCTGGCAGGAGGGCCACACGGCGCACGCCACCTACGAGGACGCCAACGCCTTCGCGCGCAAGATCCACCTCGAGGTCTACAACGACTTCTTGGTCGAGGTGATGGCCGCGCCGACGTATCTCGGGATCAAACCGGCCAGCGAACGCTTCGCCGGCGCGATCAACTCACTCACCGCCGAGGGCATGATGCGCGACGGCAAGGCGTTGCAGATGGCCACCAGCCACGAGCTCGGTCAGAACTTCGCGCGGGCCTTCGACATCTACTTCCAGAGCGAGGCGGGACAGGCCGAACTGTGCTTCACCAGCTCCTGGGGCGCGTCGACGCGCCTGGTCGGTGGACTCATCATGCTCCACGGCGACGACGACGGCCTCGTCGTGCCGCCCAGGCTCGCACCGATCCAGGCGATCGTGATCGCCGTGCGCGACGAGCCCGAGGTGAACGAGGCGTGCGAGAAGGTGGCCGCGTCGCTCAAGGTGGCCGGCGTTCGTTCCCAGATCGACCGTGGTCGCGGCAGTTTCGGTCGACGCGTCACCGACTGGGAGATCAAGGGCGTGCCGCTGCGCGTCGAAGTCGGGCCCCGCGACCTCAAGGACGGTCTGGTCACGGTCGTGCGCCGCGACAACCGGGCGAAGGCCCCGTTGGCGATCGACGCCGTCGCCGCCAACGCGCTGGCCCTGCTCGGCGAGATCCAGGCCGACATGTTCAACGACGCCAAGGCCCGACTGGTCGACGCGACCCACGACGTCGCGAACGTTGCCGAGGCGATCGAGGCGGCCGAGTCGGGTTTCGCGCGACTCGACTGGTCGAAGGTCGGCGAGGCCGGTGAGGCGGCGTTGAAGGTGGAGGCGATCACGGTGCGCTGCCTGCAACGCCGCGACGGTTCGATACCGCTCGACGACAACGAGGACGACCTCGTGTGCATCGTCGCCAAGTCGTACTGATCGACCTACGGCGTCAACTCACTCAGTGAGGCGACGACGGGCGAGACGTTGAGGATCTGGCCCGGTCCGGTCGACGGTCCCGCGCAGTAGTCCATCTGGGAGACACCCGATCCGCTCAGGTGTCCGACCCACGGCGAACCCGACGTGTAGAGCGGCAGGACGTAGAAGAACTTCGACACGTAGCGGTCGCGCAGGTCGCATCGGTACTTGGCCACCACGAAGTAGGCGTGGGACCGTGGCGAGAGCGTCACGACGCGCGGCGTCGTGGTTCGAAAGTACTGACTCTTGTGCTTGAGCCCGAACGTCAGCAGTCGCCCGGCGCTGGTGTAGAAACGCAGCGACGGGTAGCCGTGGACCTGGCACGACGTGGTACTGACGTTGGTGAGGGTGATCGTGAATCCGTGCTCACCGGTCTGGGGCGAGAGATATCCCGGACCGGCGAAGGAGAGCTGCGCCGACGTGCACTCGAGGGAGTGCTTGATGGTCGTCGTCGTCGACTTCGATTTGGTCTTCGAGGCCCCCGCCCCGAGCGCGGGCGAGAGGAGCGTCGCGACGACCACGAGGATCACGAGGGTGTTGGCGACGCGCAGCGATCGGGGGGTGGCCGGTGGCATACGTCGAAACTAACAGTGGCATTCACCGACGCCACCGGCAGCCTCAAGATAAGAAGTTTCGATGAATTTTGGCGGCTCGCGAGTCGGATTCCAATTGTCATCAGGGGCGAGAAATGCTATTATTCTTGGCTACAGTCCGCTTTAGGACGTATGGACTCGTTTAAGCGCGGGCCTCGGGCCCGCGCTTTTTCTTTGTCTGAACGTCCTGGTGGCATAGGGAGAGGAGACGTTCGTGGACCTAGAGACACCGCTGCGCTCCCTCCTATCCGAACTCGGACTCGACCTCTACGACCTCGAAATGGTCAAGGGGACCCTCAACGTCGTCGTGACCAGGGCGGGGGGCGTGGACTTAGAGGCCCTGACCAAGGCGAACCGCCAGATCTCGGAGTGGCTGGACCTCAACGACCCGATCGCCGGGCGCTACACCCTGGACGTCTCGAGCCCCGGGTTGGAGCGCAAACTACGCACCCCGGCGCACTTCATCTCGACCGTCGGCGAGGTCGTCACGCTGCGTGAACTGCGACCCGACGCCCCGACGCGTCGCCTCGAGGGAACCGTCCTCGCGGCCGACGAGACCTCGGTCACGATCGAGGACTCCGAGCTCGGCTCGGTCGTCGTGCGTCTGGACCAGGTCGAGCGTGCTCGCACCGTCTTCAAGTGGGGCGCCGAAGCGAAGCCTTCGCCCTCACGCGCCAAGTCAGTTGCTTCATCGACGAAGAAGGGAGGCTAGGCATGGCGAACTTTGAATTCCTAGAGGCGTTGGGACAGATTGCTCGTGACCAGAACATCGACGAAGGGGAGTTGCTGATCGCGCTCGCCAACGCGCTCCTCGCCGCCTACAAGCGTCGTCCCGACTCGGCCGAGGACGCCGAGGTCGAGATCAACCCCGAGACCGGTGAGATCAAGGTGTGGGGACTCGAGCTCGACCTCGAGGGCAACGTCACGCGTGAGTGGGACGCGACGCCCGACGACTTCGGACGCATCGCGGCCCAGACCGCGAAGCAGGTCCTGATGCAGCTCATCCGCGACATCCAGCGCCGTCAGATGTACGAGGAGTTCGCGAATCGCGAGGGCGACATCGTCTCGGGCACCGTGCAACAGAACGACAACCGCTACACCCTGCTCGACCTCGGTCGCGTGGAGGCGCTGTTGCCCCAGGCCGAGCAGATCGCCTTCGAGCGCTACGAGCACGGCGCGCGCATCAAGGTGTACATCGTCGAGGTGCGCAAGACCAACAAGGGTCCCCAGATCGTGGTGAGCCGCACGCACCCGGCGCTGGTCGCCAAGCTGTTCGAGATCGAGGTGCCCGAGATCGCCAACGGCATCGTCGAGATCAAGGCCCTGGCGCGCGAACCCGGTCACCGTAGCAAGATCGCGGTGGCCTCCAACGACCACATGATCGACCCCGTCGGCGCGTGCGTCGGCGCGCGCGGCTCTCGCGTGCGCAACATCACGAACGAGCTGCGCAGTGAGCGCATCGACGTCGTGCCCTACAGCGACGACCCGATCGAGTTCATCCAGGCGGCCCTCCAGCCCGCGCGCGTGCGCGAGGTGCGACTCGACGAGACCGAGGGTATCGCCACGGTGATCGTGCACGACCAGCAACTCTCGCTCGCCATCGGCAAGGAGGGGCAGAACGCCCGACTGGCCGCGCGACTAACCGGCTGGCGCATCGACATCCGTTCGGAGAACGAGGGCGCCGAAGAGGAAGTGGTCGAAGAGGTCTGGACCGACGGCGACGTGGTCGTGGACGAGACGACCGCGGTGGCGCTCGGCGAGGACGGCGAGGCCGTGGTCGTGGTCGACGAGGTCATCACCGACGCCGAGGGACACGTCGAAGAGGTCATCGTCGTCGAGGAGATCGAACCCGACGGGGCCGAGACGTCCGACGAGGTCGAGGCCAGCACCGTGGCGGTCGCGGAGGACGAGGCATAGCGCCGCTTCGCACGTGCGTGGTCTGTCGACGGTGCCGCAACGACGCCGAGATGACCCGGGCCGGCCGGTCCGACGGCACGTGGTACCTCGGACGAGGCCCCGGCCGGGGACTCTGGTTCTGTGACGAGGACTGTGCGCCGGCGCTGCGCGTCGGGCACCTCGCCCGAGCCCTGAAGGCGGAAGTGGACGAGGGTGACCTCGAGGCCGTGCGCGCTCTGAAACCGGGTCGCGGACTGCTTTAGCGGCGGTTGTGGAAGAATAGATAACTGTGCTCGCGAAAGCGGGTACGAGAAGCAAGGGAAGGTTTTGGCCCAGAAGAAGATCCGTGTGCACGAGCTCTCCAAGGAGCTCGGTCTCACGAGCAAAGAGCTACTCACGCTCGCCCAAAAACTCGGCATCGGTGCCTCGAGCCCCTCCGCGTCGATCGAGGACGCCCAGGCCGACCGGATCCGTCGACGGGCCGACGCCGACGGTCTGCGTCGCGAGGTCGTGCCGGAAGAGGCCGTTAAGGCGGCCAAGGCCGCCAAGGCGACGAAGGCCGTCAAGGCCACGGGCACGAAGAAGGCGGCCGCCGCCGCGCCCGCGCCCGAGGTCGTCGAAGCGCCGGCACGCGTCAGTCGCGTGACCCAGCCCGCCGCGGCGGAGGCCGCGCCCGACGCACCGGCCCCCGAGCGACCGCTCGCGCCGGCGGCCGTCGAACCCAAGGTCGTGCGCAGTCGCGCGCCGGTCGTGAAGCCGGCGCCGACGCGCATCGCCTCACCCAGCGGCCCCACGACCATCCGCCCGACCCAACGCTCGGTCTCGGGCGAGGCCGGTGAGGGCGGTTCACCGTCGACCCGGCCACCACTCAGTTCGACGGGCCGCCCGATTCCGCCGCCGCCCGGTCGACCGATGAGTTCGACGGGTCGCCCGATTCCGCCGCCGCCCGGTGCGCGTCGCCCGATGTCCGCTCCGGGCACTCGACCCTCGGGCCCCGGTGGACCGCGTCCGATGAGTCCGCGTCCCAACCCCGCGTCGCGCTCTGGTGGCCCGACCTCACGACCCGGCGGAGCCGGTGGTGGGTTCCCGGGACAGCGCCCCGGCGCGCCGACCAGCGGCGCTCCGAGTGGTCCGAACCGCGGAGGCCCGCCGAGTCGCGGCACCGGTGGACCCCGTGGATCGCAACGCAAGGCCACGCGCCGGCGCCGGCGCAACGTCGAAGAGCTCGAGCCGACCCAGATGACGACGTGGCAGCCGAGCAATCTGCCGGTCCCGGACGGTGAAGTCATCATCGAGCGCGGCTCGACGGCGAAGGACGTCGGTCCGAAGCTGAATCGAAGCGCGGCCGACATCATGCGATTCCTCTTCTTGCAAGGTGAGATCATCACCGCGGTGCAGAGTCTCAGCGACGACATGATCGAGCTCTACGCCGCCGAAGTCGGCGCCAGCGTGCACATGGTCGATCCCGGCGAGCAACAAGAGGCCGCGCTCCTGGCGAAGTTCTTCGACGAGGACGACCAGGACGACGAGATCCCCGCCGTCGCACGGCCGCCCATCGTCACGGTCATGGGTCACGTCGACCACGGCAAGACACTCCTGCTCGACAAGATCCGCCAGACCGACGTGGTGGCCGGCGAAGCCGGTGGCATCACCCAGCACATCGGGGCCTACCGAGTGCAGTGGAAGGGCAAGGCGATCGCCTTCATCGACACGCCCGGTCACGAGGCCTTCACCGCCATGCGCGCGCGCGGGGCCAAGGTCACCGACATCGTCATCCTGGTGGTGGCGGCCGACGACGGCGTCATGCCCCAAACGATCGAAGCGATCAACCACGCCAAGGCCGCCGACGTGCCGCTCATCGTGGCGATCAACAAGATGGACAAGGCCGACGCCAACCCCGACCGCGTGCTCCAACAGATCAGTGAGTTCGGACTGGTCCCCGAGAAGTGGGGCGGCGACACGATCTGCGTCGAGATCTCGGCCCTGCAGGGCACCGGCATCGACGAGCTCCTCGAACAGGTACTTCTCGTCGCCGAGTTGGAAGAGCTCGTGGCGCGCCCGAGCGGTCGGGCCGTCGGCACCGTGCTCGAGGCGAACCTCGAGGTCGGTCGCGGACCGGTCGCGACCGTCATGGTGCAAAAGGGCCTGCTCGCGGTCGGCGACCCGGTCGTCGCCGGTGCCGCCTACGGCAAGGTGAAGGCCCTCATCAACGACCAGGGCAAGCAGATCAAGTCGGCCGGACCGTCGACACCGGTGCAGATCCTCGGCTTCAGTGAGCCCCCGTTCGCCGGTGACGAGATGCGCGTCGCCCACGACCTCGCCCACGCGCGGTCCCTCGCCGAGGCCCGCGCCCAGCGCGCGCGGCTCATCGGCCACCAGCCCGTCGCCTCGACGAGTGGCGCCCGACTGGAGGACCTGTTCGAGCAGATCCAACGCGGCGAGACCGCGACGCTCAACATCGTCTTGAAGGCCGACGTCCAGGGTTCGCTCGAGGCGTGCACCGAGTCGCTGCGCAAGCTCGAACGCGACGACGTGAAGCTCGTCATCGTGCACCGCGGCGTCGGCGGCATCACCGAGAACGACGTGCAGCTGGCCAAGGCGTCGAACGCGACGATCATCGGCTTCAACGTTCGACCGGACAAGCGCAGTCGCGACCTGGCCGAGGTCGAAGGCGTGCAGATCCGCACCTACGAGATCATCTACAAGTTGATCGAGGAGATCGAGGCCGCGATGCTCGGACTGCTCTCCCCGGTCTACGAGGAGATCGTCACCGGCGAAGCCGAGGTGCGCGAGGTCTTTCGGGTGCCCAGGATCGGCGCCATCGCCGGTTGCTTCGTCCTCGACGGCGTCATCACGCGAGGATCAAAGGTGCGCTTCCTTCGCGAGGGGACCATCATCTGGAAAGGTTCGATCACGTCGCTGCGTCGTTTCAAGGACGACGCGCGCGAAGTGGCGTCCGGTTTCGAGTGCGGTATCGGTCTCTCCGACTACCAAGACCTCAAGGCCGGCGACATCATCGAGACCTTCGAAGAGCGCGAGATTCCCAGAACGGCCTAACCGATGGCTCGTTCATCTGGATCACACCATCCCTACCCGCGCTCAGCACGCGTCAATCAGATCCTCCGCGAGGTCATCTCGGACGAACTGACGCGCATCTCGGACTTCGACGACCGCATCGGCATCGTGACCGTGACCGGCGTCGAGACCACCCAGGACCTGCGCCAGGCGATGGTCTTCTTCGACTCGCTCAGTGCCGAGACGAGAGACGCGCTCGAAGAGCGCCGGGCGCAGATCCAGTCGGCCGTCAACGCACAGACCCGCTTCAAGCGCACGCCGAAGCTCTCGTTCATGGCCGACCCGGCCGTCGCCACGGGCGAGGCCGTCGAGGAGATCATCCGTCGCCAGAGTCATGACGACGAGTAGCGGCCTCCTCCTCGTCGACAAACCGCAAGGACTCACGAGCCACGACGTCGTGGCGCGCGTGCGTCGGATCCTGCAGGAGAAGAAGGTCGGTCACGCCGGAACGCTCGACCCGATGGCGACCGGACTCCTCGTCCTCGCCGTGGGACCCTCGACGCGTCTGCTGCGATTCGCGCAGTCCGAGGCCAAGCGCTACGTCGGCGCCGTGAAGTTCGGCGTCGCGACCGACTCGCTCGACGCCGACGGCGCCGTCGTTGACGAACGACCGGTGCCCCCACTGACGACCGCGGTCGTCGTCGACGCGGCTTCGGCGATGCTCGGTACGCAAGAACAGACGCCCCCGATGGTGTCGGCCATCCAGATCGACGGACAACGCCTGCACGAACTCGCGCGTCGCGGCGTGGAGGTCGAACGGCCGCCTCGCTCGATCTCGGTCACGACGTTCGCACTGACGCCCACGGATGATCCCGTGGTGTGGCGCTTCGACGTCGAGTGTTCGGTTGGCACCTACGTGCGCGTCCTCTTGAGCGACCTCGCGCGCACGCTCGGCACCGTCGGTCACCTCGTCGAACTGCGACGAGTATCGAGCGGCTCGCATTCGGTGGCGGACGCACTGACCCTCGACGCACTGAACGACACCGTGGCCAACGGGGGCAGCGTGTTGGCGCCCGCGGCGAGCTTCGTGAGCGGCCTCGAGCACGTCACGCTGAGCGAGGACCAGACCCGTGCCATGCGAATGGGGCAGCGCGTCGTGCTCGAGCAGTCGTTTCGTGACGACGAGATCGCGGCCCTGGACTCAAAGGGCGAACTCATCGGCATCCTGCAGCGACGCCACGATTCGTGGAAACCGGAACTGGTATTGGCCACCCGATGAATCGACTCTTAGGTAGTTTGACCTGATGCTTGTCGTGCGCGATGGAGAGACGTCGAAACTGTCGGGCGACGACTCGGTGATCGCCATCGGCGTGTTCGACGGCCTGCACCTGGGACACCAGGCGGTCATCGACATGCTGTTACACCTCGACGGCGAGCGCGCGATGGACGCCGTGCCGACCATCGTGACCTTCGATCCGCATCCCGCCTCCATGCTCGCACCGGAGCGCGACCTACGTCTCATCGGCACGCTCGAGCAGCGCCTCGAAGGTTTCGCGGCCCTGGGTATCGAACAGGTGCGCGTGGTGACGTTCGATCGAGACCTCGCCAACGAGCCGGCGTCGGACTTCATCGGCCGCGTCCTGGCCGGGGAGTTGCACGCCTGGGAGATCGTGGTCGGCGAGGGCTTCCGATTCGGCCACGACCGCGTGGGCGACGTCGCGTTACTGAGCGCCGAAGGTCAGCGCTACGGATTCGGGGTCTACGAAGCACCGACGTACGGCGCGCCGCGCTGGAGTTCGAGCGCGGTGCGCGCGGCCCTCACGGCCGGGGACGTCGACAGGGCGAACGCGACGCTGGGGCGACCGTTCGTCCTGCGCGGTCGCGTCGAGCACGGCGACGCGCGCGGGGGAGCGCTCGGCTTCGCCACGGCGAACCTCGCCACCGAGCCGACGCAGCTGATACCGCTCGAAGGCATCTACGCCGGCGCGGCGAGGACGCCGGATCGGACGTGGCGGCCGGCGGCAATCTCGATCGGCACGCGTCCGCAGTTCTACGACGACGGACCGACGCTCGTCGAAGTGCACCTGGCGGGCTACGAGGGCGATCTCTACGGCGCGTCGATCGACGTCGCGTTCCTGGCGCGGCTGCGCGGCGAAGCCGTCTTCGCCGACGTGGACGCGCTGGTCGACCAGATCGGGCGTGACGTCGATCAAACCCTTGAGATATTCAAGAAGTTCTCGCCTCTCGGCTCGGCACTGCTAGAATAG
>Ga0187871_10002517_pt1 | contig 14879 bp, 15 predicted proteins | sample June2016WEW_16_1_FD_132988 | JGI IMG/M metagenome (GOLD analysis project Ga0187871, IMG submission 132988) | Peatland microbial communities from SPRUCE experiment site at the Marcell Experimental Forest, Minnesota, USA - June2016WEW_16_10 | ecosystem: Environmental > Terrestrial > Soil >... | reverse complement strand
TATTCCGACCAGATTCCCGAAGCGGCCAAATGGGCCGATGAGCATCACTATCTCACCGGCGATGCGCTGGCCGCCGCTATTTCGGGCGACCATCTGCCTTGGGATCCCAGCGTGCAGGCGCTGTTACCGTTCCCTTCGGTGCTGGAAACGATGGCTTCGGACATGAATTGGACCAATGATCTGGGCAACGCCGTGCTCGCGCAAAATCCTGACGTTATGGACGCGGTGCAGCGGATGCGTCAAAAGGCCCGGGACTTCGGCTATCTGCGCTCAAACGGCCAGATTGTTGTATCCGGCGGCCCGTACATCGGAATCGAACCCGTCGATCCGGCCTTTATCGTTGTGCCGACCTACGATCCTTTCATCGTGTTCGTGGCGCCGCGCCCTGGCTTCTTTGTGGGCGGCGCGATCGGTTTTGGATTCGGCATCCGCATCGGCGCGTGGTTTCGTCCCTGGGGATGGGGCGCAACGCGCATCGGATGGGGTGAGCACGCCGTGTTTATCAACAATGTGCGGTGGGGACGAACCTGGGTGAACCGCCGCGTCTACGTCCACCCGTATCCCGGCGTGCACCGCTACGCCGCTGCCGGGCCCGCCCGCGTGGAGCACCACGAGCTGATTCAACGCAGCGCAAAAGAGCGTGAAGCTGCTCGTGCCGGCCATGCTCACGAGGAAGAACATCATCACCGCTAGAAAAAGCGCAGCGCGCCTGTGAAGCGCTCATCAAATCTGAGTCCTGACCCGCTGCCGCATGCCGCAACGGGTCAGGGCTTTTTCGGTTCGTCGAGGTCTTGATTCGTGCGTACCGAGAAGAGCAGAAAATCCGTGAAGGTGTGATAGATGATGGTGCGGTAGCCGCCATAATCGCAGTAGGCATCGACCGATTGGGGCAGCCAGACCCGCACGTCTTTGGTGTGGAACTGGACCGGGGCGTAGTCGATCGAAAGATACCATTCGCGCACGTGGATGGCCGGCAGTGCTTCGACCAGGCCCGTTTCCAGGTGCATGACTTCGCCGGAATCCTGGGCGATCCACGCACGGCCCTTGAGTTTGGCGGGATGCACCGCGTCCTTGCCGCCGAACGAAACCGTGTGGCTTTCTTTGCCCTTGCGCTGCTGGAAGTGCACGACCCAGGTGGGTTGGCCATTCCAATCGGCCGAGCCGTCGCATTTCATTTCGTAGTCGCCTTCGAGGTCGGGACCAAAAATCAGGGCCATCTCCGGCAGGCCGACGTCTTGCGTGCTGGCCGGGAACAAGTGGCTTCCATGTTCAGGCACGCGGCTTTCTTGCACCGCGAGCCCGCCCGGCTGCTGCATGAGCACCGCCGTATAGTCGAACGTGCCCTGGTCGCCATCCAGAAAGCGGCTCAAGTTGGAGATCTGCACATATTTAATTCTTTCCTGGGCGGTGAAGTTTTGCAGGTTGGTGATCAGATCTTCGGCGCGCGCTTTCGCTTGATTGAGGACAGGGGAAAGCTCGCATGGTGGTGATGAAGTGTGGGAGTGAAAGGGCGCATCCACGTCGGGAGGATCCCAGTGGGGGCTGCGGGCTTTCATTCTTTTTTCGATTTCCGTGGGCTGCTGGGCGGCGAGGAAACTGGGTGGACTGAGGATGGCCGCCACAATTGCAAACAGGGCGACCGCACGAGTTTGCCGTCTAGAGCCCATGGCTAATCGCGAACAATATTAGTTGACCCGCCACCAGTTGACCCGCCCATTTCATTTGCCTTTCTGGGGCCTAGGCGCAAAGTAGCCACGGCGGGCCTGCAGCTTCAGGTCGTCGCGATCGACCTTGACTTTCAGGCGATGGTAAGCGCCATCCAGCTTCACGTTATTGAGAGAAAACTCGAGCAGGTAAACGTACTCGGGCGCGGCTGCGAGACGTTTGAGCCCTCCTTCGAGGTCATTGCTATTGTGAATGAACGTGCCGCCGGTGGCATCGGCGATGTCGGCCATGACGTCCTCGGTGCGTTCCATGGATTCCACATGCGACTGGGCCTTGAGGCGCGTTTCGCGGGCGGGGCCCAGAGCTTCTTGAGTGGCGTCGAGTCCCGTGGTGTATAGACCCCGCGCATCCATGGTGCTGATGGTCACGTTGGAGCGCGCGGCCATCTCGATGACTTGAGATTGCAGGGCCAGCGCTTCCGGAGTGACGGTGAAGAAACCGGGCGAGATCAGGATCAGCGTGCGTTGCCCCGGCAGGCCGGCCATTTTGCGCACCAATTCGCGAATAAAAATCAATGTTATGCGCACATCCTGCTCGCCCATGGAGAGTGTGGTTCTAGCTTCCTGATGGGCCATGGCTTCGGCCACATTGCGCATGATGGGGTCGAGGTGCGCGCAGACCAGGGCGTCTTCGATGGCGACCTCAAGCGCTGCGCGATCGTTCCTATTTTCGATTCGATCCGCGTGATAGAGATCGACGTCCGGGCACTCCTGGCCGGTGTGACGGTAGGGATTGCGGAGTTGAAGCTTGGCGATGGCGTCTTCCAGCTTGGCGCGATCGTTGGTGACGCCGCTGTCGGCGCGGCCAAAAATGGAGATGACGGAGGCACGATCGGAATCGGCCAGGGACTCGGCGAGCATTTTTGAGGCGGCTTTTTGCACCAGGCTCAGGTCGGAAGCGCTCAGGTGCATATCGTCGAACAAGAAAATAATGAAGCGCTCGGGCGGGGCGGGAGGCTGGGGCGCGCTGGGCACGGGAGCATCGGTGGCCGGGGCTGCGGGTGCCGCAGGGGGCGCATCGCCTTCGGCTGCCGCTCGCTGCTGAATCGTAAAGCCGGAAATCTGGCGGGGCTTGTCTTGATCGAAGAGCTGGAAGTCTTCTTTCTTGAGGTTGCCGACGGCATGGCCTCGAGCATCGCGGACGACCACGGGGACAAGCACGGAATTCACGTTGACTTCGATTTTGTAGTCGCTTGGGGGCGGGGGTGGCGGCGGGGGCTGTGGTCCAGGGAATTGCTGGGCGATCGTCAGGGGCGGGGACAAAAGGAAGGTCAAGCAGCAAACGAAGATCGCTGCCAAGCGTCTCGGGTTAGCAGTCAGGTTGATGAAACAAATTGTAACTCCCAAGTGGTTGGTCCTCTTAAGAGAAATTGGGTTACGCGCCTGAACTTAGGGAAGCAGGAGGATGCGCCCGACGATTTCGCGGCGTTCGAAGGCGGCGTGGGCTTCGGCGGCTTCAGCCAAGGGATAGGTGCGATGGATGCGGACCGAGAGCTTGCCTTCGCGGAGCCACGTGGGGAGTTGCTGAAGGTAATTCGGATACTCCTTGACGTAGGGCAGGCCGTTGGTGCGGGTGAGGAAGAGGGAGCCCTTTTCCTGCAGGGTCATGAGATCGAAAGGCGGGACGTAGCCGCTGGACTGACCGTAGATCACGAGGTAGCCGCCGGGGGCAAGGCTGTCGAGGCTCGCCTGGAAGGTGTCTTTGCCGACGCCATCGTACACGACGTTGACGCCGCGGCCGCCCGTGATCCGACGGGCTTCTTTGGCGATGTCGGACTGCGTGGAGACGATGACTTCGTCGGCGCCAGCTTCGGTAACGGATTGGGACTTCTCCTGGCTGGAAGTGACCCCGATTACGTGGGCCCCGCGAAGCTTGGCCATCTGGCAGAGCAAGAGGCCGATGCCTCCGGCGGCGGCATGAATGAGGCACCAGTCGCCGGGCTTGATCGGGTAAGCAAAGTGGGTGAAGGCGTAGGCCAGGAAACCTTGATTCATTCCGGCGGCGGCTTGCTCGATGGTAAGGTCGGCGGGGATGGGGATGAGCCGGGCAGCAGGGACTAAGGCGTGCGAGGCGTAGGAGTTTCCAACGAAGACGACGCGGTCTCCGGTGTGAAATTGCGTGATGTCTGGACCAAGGGCCTCGATGACGCCGGCGCCTTGGCTGCCTAAAGTGGCGGGGAGGTCGGGCTGGCCGGCTGCGGCCGTGGCACGGTTGTAGAAGGCCTGGCCTACGAGTTCGCCGCGGCGTTTTTGAATGTCGAGGTAATTGACGCTGGCGGCCTGCACGCGGACAAGCGCTTGACCGGGACCCGGGACGGGCGTTGGCAGATCTTCGAGTTGCATCACTTCGGGGGCACCGTAGGACTGAATACGAACTGCGCGCATGCGGACCGTCTCCTGATCGTAGTGTCTGAGGTGGCTCTGATTATGCCGGTTTATCGACCAAATGATTGTAGGAAGAGTGAGCGTTTTTTCCACAGCTTTTACAGGCTTTTGCTGATGTTTCCGATGCTCTTCGCGAGTACAATCATCCCGTCTCTGTCCCCTCGGCTATTAGCGATTCTCTTTAGCGGTGAAGCTTGGCTCGTCACTTTCACACTACTTCTCCCTCTCGAAGGCTTAGCACGCGGGTCGAAACGCCGCAGCATGTTTGGGTGTTCTGGCGCTGCGACGGTCGCGACGATGTCGCGCGGGTGCATGATTTGAGCGTGGGCGGTGTATTTATCGAAACGCCCAAACCGAAGGATATCGGCGTGCCAACGAACCTGCACTTCCTGGTGCAGGAAGGGCAGATTCGCGCCGACGCCACGGTGCGGCATGCCGATGACGGGCGCGGCATGGGACTAAAGTTCACAGCGGTTCGCGAAGAGGACCGGGCGAATTTGATCGCTCTGATGTCGAGGCTGCGGCAGTAACCTACGAATGCGAGCGGGGACCGCGGGAGATGACGGGATTGATTTTCTTCGCTTGACGAACAAAAAGCGAACGGCGGTTTCTGCAAATTACCTAGATAAAGTGAGAACCGGCCGCGCGAAGGGAATCGACTCGGGGGACGCCCCCTAACTGAAGGCTAGGTACGAGGGTACTGTTTCTGCGACCGGCAAGTTGGTACCGACATGCCATTGCGCGGTTTTCGTGGCCTAGGCAGAATCACAAATGTGCGGAACTTGGTTCGCGGAGGGCTTGCCGCACTGGCAGCGGAACCCGTAGCGGAACGGCAAGGGTTTCGCAATCGTTCGAGTGAGAGGTACGTGTCCCCATGGCGATAATTCATTTTCGATGTAAAGAACGGCGTCGTACGATGCGGGTCATGTTGAGCGTGCCACTCCGAGTGCACGGAATCACGCAAGATGGGGAAACATTCGCGGTAGAAACGAAGTCCCACACCGTGAGCCTGCACGGCGCGTCGATCGAGCTGGAGCAGCCGGTGGCCCTCGGGGATATCCTGCTGCTGGAAAACGAACTCTCGAACGAGCAAGCCGAGGGTAAAGTTGTAACAATCAAGCGCTCGCGCGATGGCAAGGTTCATGTTGGCATCGAGTTCACGGATTTCGATGTGAACTTCTGGCACATGGCGTTCCCGGTTCCTGGAGCAAAGCCACTCCGGCGCCGGTTGGTTCCCGAGAAGGTTTCCGCGCTGAGCTAAGGCATTTTCTTCAATTCCTGATACTTCCTGTTCTGCAATTCACCGCATATGATCGTGGCGTGGGAAAAACCCCAAAACGGATTGGACTGATTTCGGATACACACGGACTGCTCCGCGAAGAGGCGTTGCGGGCGCTGCGTGGCTCGGAGTTGATCGTCCATGCAGGCGACGTCGGTGAACCGGGAATCCTGGAAAAGCTGCGAGAAGTGGCGCCGGTGGTGGCGGTGCGGGGGAATGTGGATACGGCGGAGTGGGCGGGGGCGTTGCCGGCCACGGCAGTTGCCGAGGCTGGTCCTGTGCAGCTATACGTGCTCCACGATGTGAATGCGCTGGACCTGGATCCGGTAGCGGCGGGATTCCAGATCGTGGTGAGCGGGCACTCCCACAAATTTGGCCGAAGCGAGCGGTTGGGCGTGATGTACATCAACCCGGGAAGCGCCGGGCCGAGACGATTTCAATTGCCGATTACAGTGGCGCGGCTGGATTTGGGCAAGACGCCGTGGGGCGTAGAGTTTGTGGATTTGGAGAAATTGAAATGAATCTGGACCCCAGGGCGAGGTTCCGGTGGATAGCCCGGCTGCGTATATGCGTCAGACCCTGCTAGTGCTAGACTGCCCGTATGGCCAAGAAAAAAGCAGCTCCCAAGAAACTGAAGAAAAAGAAGGCACCGAAGGCGGCGGCAAAGAGAGTCGCGAAGAAGGCGAAGGTGTCGGCCAGCGCGAAGAACAAGGCTGTTGCGAAGGCGAAGGCAGCGACACCGAAGAAGGCCCCGGCGAAAAGCAAGACCGCTCCGAAGAAAACGCCGCCGAGCACGCAAGCTACCGTGGCGCGGGGAAGTCAAGACGTGGAAACGGTGCGGCTGAAGCCGAAGTCGCGGGTGGCGCGGGCCGGGACGGGCGCCGGAGACCTTCAAGGCATTTCCATTGTTGAGGACGTGGATTCCGAGAGCGCGGATGAACTATTGGAGGAAGGCCAGGCATTTGAGGCGGGGATCGTCAGCGGCGTGGAACGCGCAGGGGACGCCGAGGGGTCGGAAGTGATCACGCATGAAGTGCTTGAAGACGATGTGCCTAAGGAATATGACGACGAGGACCGGCCTTAACCTTTTCCTTCGGTGTTCTGCTGGGTTTGATTGCCCTTTTTAAGACTCTTGGAATTGTTTTGCATGGCTTGGAGATTTTTGTCCGCTGTTGTTGGAAGCTCCATTCAGAGGAGTGATCATGCGTAGTTCTTACTCGGGTCGGAGATTTAGCGGCCTTGAGGTTCTCCTCGCACTCTTTTTGTGTGCTCCGATTTCCCTGAATGCGCAAATTGGATTTCCGGGTGGAAGCGTGCCCATACCCGGCAGCCCAAGAACGCAGCTAAATCAGTCTTCCGATACTCAAGCAAGTGCTGTCGGCCAAACTCAACCATCCTCGACGCAGTCGCAGCCGGCGCAATCGCCGGCTTCCGCGCCGCCGCCCTCAACGCAGTCGCAAGACCCTCCTTGCTCCGACGTTCGTCCCATCTTGAAACGAGGCATACAGCCGCCTCTGCCTCCCTGTCCTGACCCGCCGCCGGCCGCATCGCCCCCAGCGGACTCCGTACCCACGCGTTCACTGAGTCCCACCGCATCCTTGATCGAAAGGGCCAGAGAGGCGGCGTTCGAGTTTTCAGAGAAGCTTCCCAACTTTATTTGCAAGGAGTTCATGGCGCGGTCTACCCAACGAGGCCGCGAGAGGGAAATGCCCCTGGACGTGGTTTCGGCTGAAATCATTTACGCTGACGCACAGGAAAGCTATCGTGACGTGAAGATCAACGACCGCCCTACGGACAAGGGCCTGCAGGAAATCGGTGGGTCGTGGTCCACCGGAGAATTTGCGTCCACGCTGCTGGAACTTTTTCACCCCGATACAAGCGCGCAGTTCCGGTCCGGCGGTGCGTCTACGATTTCGGGTTTCAGTGCCCAGGTTTACGACTTTCAAGTGCGGGGTGAGAATTCGCACTGGAGGCTGCAGTCCGGCTCTCAGTCTTTGTCTGCGGCTTACGGAGGCTCGGTATGGGTGGATCCGAAAACCGCGCGCGTCCTGCGAATCGAGATGCAGGCGCGCAACATACCATCGGATTTCCCCATGGATACGGTCGAATCCGCGGTTGACTATGCATACGTGACGATTGGCGGGACATCGTTTCTGCTTCCGGTCCATGCCGAGAGCTTGGGTTGTGAACGGGGTACCAGCTACTGTAGCCACAACATCATCGACTTCCGCAACTATCACGAATACAAAGTCGATTTTAAGATTGGTCCCTGAGAATCGTTTGGCCCCTGGAAAGCCACGGCACGCCGAATGCGAGTACGGCGAGGGACTCAAGGCGAAAATATTGGAAGTAAGCCGCTTAACGCGGTCCCGCCGAGTTCTCAGCAATCATGAAGATGAGCGTTTAGATCGAACTGTTGGCTGCTTGGGTCGTCCGCTTCGCTCCTCGACTCAATTGCGGCGGGGCTTCAGCCTTCACGGGCGCTTCGTGCCTAAGAGTAAGCGGGAGTGCTGACGCTACGTGGACCGCGGCACGTTCGCGGACTGCAATCAGCCGAGGGATGCGTACCGGAAATTTCCCTTCGTGGTGATTGAAAGACCCGATAGACAGACTGTGAGGGGCGATTCAGATTCGTGTCGGGCTGGCGTGTGCCTGGGTGTCTCAAACATATGCCTGGTGGAGCGATTGCCGCGAAGCGAGCTGAGGCTGCAATGAACAAAGTTCGAGGTGCGCATCTCATTTTGCTGGCGCCATTGATTGCTGCGATGGCGATTTCGACGAATTCCACGAACGCGTGGAATCGCGCTGCAGCGGGACCCGCCGCTGCCAGCGGTGACGTGGAACGTGGCCGGTATCTGGTCGAGGAAGTTGCAAAATGCCCGGAATGTCACACCCCTCGGAATGACCGAGGGGAACTGAGAAAGGACGCGTGGCTCAGCGGAGCGACGATCTGGATCCTACCGGTGGCAAAGATTCCGAATTGGGCGGACCATGCGCCGGCCCTGGCGGGTTTCCCAAGTTTCACGGAAGAGCAAGGGGAGCGCATCCTGGAGAAGGGCACCGGACCGGAAGGCGAGGAAATCAGGCCGCCGATGCACATCTACCACATGAATCCAGCCGACGCGAAGGCGATTATTGCCTACCTGAAATCGCTGCCACGGGGTTCGTCCACTCGCTGAAATGTACGGGAAGTATATCGCTAGCGCTTCCTGTCTTTAGCCGGTTTTTTCCGGGCGCGCCTGCGGCTCGGCGCTTTCGGTTTTAGCGCGCCGCCTTGCGCGATAAGCTCGCGAGTCTTCTTGGGAAGCTTGGCGACAACCATATCGTAGGATTCGCGCAACAAGCAAGTCAGCTCGTCGATTGAGAGAGCGTCCCTGGTTTCCAGCGCGACCCACTGAGCGCGGGCAAGGTACGGGGCGGGAATGATTCCTTGACGTTCCGTCAATTCCGCAAAATTTTCCGGTGAAGATTTGAACGAAAGCCATACGGGGGCGACTTCGAGCACCGTGTGAGCGAACATTTTGTTGGCGACCTTAAACGTGAGGTCGCCTTCCCAGACGGTTTGTTCGGTGGTGCCGGGGAAGGAGAGGCAGAGTTTGCGGAGTTGATCGATGTTCATTTTCGTCGCCAATCAAAGTCGGTCTTGAACTCATCACTTGAGATCCTTTCCGGCTAGGCCGGAATCCCGGATCCCGCATCCTCGTCGGATGCGCTCAGGATGACATCTGCGCGGTCGTGGCAGCACCCCTAGAAACCGGCGGCGAAAAGCTAACGCTCCTGAACTGGCGCTGCGCGGAACAGCGGGGCCAACGGCTAATCAAGAACTATTTTTACTGGCGCTTCACTACCGGCCCAAGCCATGCCGTCTACGCCTGGAGTCAGATCGATGGACGGTTGCAATTGCCATGAATGCAGATCGAGGACCTCGATTTTCCCGGCCGTCAAGAAGGAAACGTAGGCGACGCCACCGTCGGGCCGGACCAGAACTTTGCCCAGCGCTGTTGGGGCGTCGAAGGTCTTGGCTAGTTTACGGGCGTGCAAGTCGATAGCGAAGATGTGACCCTTCAAGCCGGCGGCGACCAGCCAGCGGCCGTCGGGTGTGGGCTCGGAACTGTAGGCTGATTCGGGCAGGTCGATCCACGAGGCGACTTTGTTGGCGGCGGTATCAATCACGGCGATTCTCGGCGCCTCCTGGTCGTGAGTAAAGACGAAGCGGCCATCGGGCTGTATAGAGATGCGCTGAACCTGCTTGGAGACGGGGATCGTGCTGATCAAGGAGTGATGAACCAGGTCGAGAACGCTGACGGTGCCGGAGTGCACGTTGGCCGTGTAGGCGCGACTCCCATCTGGCGTGATGACGAACATGTGGGATTCCGGATCGCCGGTAGGATTCTCCGCGACGATTTTGCGGGCGGCTGGATCGACAACATCGAGCGATTGCGAAAGCTCGGCGGTTACGTACAGGCGACCGTCGGGGCTGATGCCCGGCTCGTGCGGGCGCAGTGGCTTTCCGAGATCGATGGTGTAGGCGAGTTTACGTTCGCGGATGTCGATGACATCGATGGTGCTGCCGTCGGTGCCGGGTTTGCCGACGCCGGAATTGCCGTAAATCGGAACGTAGGCATACCGGCCATCTTTGCTGACGGCGACTTCGTGGCCGTTGACGCCCACGACGATCTTGGCGACTTCGCGGCGGGTTTCCGGATCGACGAGCAAGGCGGTATGTTCGACTTGATTGGCGACGACGAGTAGGCCGTGCGCGGAGGGGCGCGAGCGGACGAGCGTGGTGGCGAGCAAAAAAATAAGTGAAAGCGAAGCGATGATGGTCAGAATGCGGGAAGGCATGAGATACCTCGTTTTGCCGGCTCAGCCGACTTAGGCAAACACGCGGATTATAGCCGCCGAAATGGTTCCATACCAACTCTCTCGCGAATTTTCGGCGGTTGCAGTGTGAGCGGAGGTGATTTGACAGGAATAGGCGCGGGTGTAGGCTAGGGCTCTCAGCCCGTGAAGGAGACGAATATGTTCGACGAGGACGTGAAAAATCCTAAGGATGGCGGGTTATCCAGGCGGGAGTTTGTGGGGATGGCGGTGGCGGCCACGGTCGCGGCCGGCGCGGAAAAGCTGGCGTGGGCGGTGGATTCCAAGCTCGGGATGCCCTATCGGACGCTGGGACGCACCGGCGAAAAAGTTTCGATGATGGGGCTGGGAGGCTTCCACATCGGAAACCAGAAGGACGAGCAAGAAAGTATCCGGATCATTCGCACGGCGATCGACAACGGCGTGAATTTTCTGGACAACTGCTGGGATTACAATGGCGGCGAAAGTGAAGTGCGCATGGGCAAGGCGCTGGGGGACGGATACCGGCAGCGGGCGTTCTTGATGACCAAGATCGATGGGCGAACTCGGAAGGCGGCAACCGAGCAACTGGAAGAATCGCTGCGCCGATTGCAGACCGACCATATCGACCTGCTGCAGTTCCACGAGATCATTCGGATGGACGATCCGGAGAAGGTCTTTGCGCCCGGGGCGGGAATGGAAGCGATCGTCGAGGCGCGGAAAGCGGGGAAGGTCCGCTACATCGGATTTACCGGGCACAAGAGTCCGGACATCCATTTGAAGATGCTGGCGACGGCGGATGCGCATCATTTTCAGTTTGATACGGTGCAGATGCCGCTGAATGTGATGGACGCGCACTTCAACAGCTTTGAGAAAAAAGTGCTGCCGGTGCTGGTGCAGAAACAGATCGGCGTGCTGGGGATGAAGCCGATGGGTGCCGGCATCATTCTGCAAAGCAAGGTCGTGGAACCGGCAGAGTGCCTGCACTATGCCATGAACTTACCGACCAGCGTGGTGATCACGGGATGCGATTCGCTTTCCATTTTGGAGAAATCTTTGCAAACGGCACGGGATTTTCGGCCGCTCAGCGCGGAGCAGGTTGCGGCGTTGCTCAACAAAACCGTGGAAACTGCACGAAACGGGCAGTTCGAGCTGTACAAAACCTCGACGAATTTTGATGGCACCGGACATAACCCGCAGTGGTTGGGTTGAGGGGCAGGGACCGTATTGGGGCGACTAGAATCGAGAACCCAGACCTGAGCGCTAACTTGTCGGCCTTGTATGCGGCAAGACTAGAAACGATCTTGCGCGATCCACGTAGAGACTTCTTTTCCCACCGAAAAGGTCTTGCGGGGGTCTGCCTCGAAGCGCCCACCTAAGTCGTAGGCGTTAATTTCGAGAGCTATGCCATCGTAACCTCCGCCTCTTAAGAATCCACGGACGTAAAGCGCCGAGAAACTCGGCACTCCAAGCTGGCGATATTGCTCGACATGTACAAGTTCGTGAAACAACAGGCCGTCCGAAAAAGGCTCGTGCGAAACGACGACATCCTGATAGGTAACTGCGGCCATTAGGGCAAAGTCAGGCAAGTTGGAAAAGCCCAGGGGTTTCAATATCGAATAAAAACTTGGGTTGTCGATTCTTTCCTTCTCCAAGACCACGGTTCGCGTAGTCTCCAGCAAGTCTTGACGAAAAAATCCTGTAAGGCGCTCCTTGTGAGTTGAGGGGAGATTCGCAGCGAGACGAACGAATCGCCTGCGCTGATCGGAAATGTATTCAGCCACGAGTTCAGAGATTCTGCTGACCTGTTCGGAAGGGAGATGCGGCGTGGCCATGCTAGTCGCTGCCGGCGGCGTAGCGGCGAAAGAAGGAGTCCGGCTTCCATTGTGGATCGGCGTCGGCGTTGGCAACCGAGATGAGTAGCTGGCGGATGATTTCTTCGTAGGTTGCGGCGGTGGCGCGATCGACCGGTTGCGCAAGGTCGTCGGAAGGCGCGTGATAGCGGACCGTGAGCCACTCCTTGAAGATTTTCTCGTCGGGGGAGCCGGGATCGAAACCGACGTCGAGTTTCACCGCGGGAATACCGTGGCGTATGAAATTGTACTGATCGCTGCGGATGAAAGCGTTTCGCAACGGCTGCGGGTCGGCTTGCACACGTACGCCGAACGCTTGCGCGGCGTCGCGTGCGCGATCGCCAAGGTCGGATTCGGTGAGGCCCTGCACTTTCAGGACTTTCAGCGGCACGATCGGTAGAAACATATCAATGTTGACGTCGGCGATCATGGATTTCGCGGGAACGGTGGGATGAGCGGCGAAGTACTTCGAACCCAGCAGCCCTTTTTCTTCCGCGGTCACAAAGACAAAAAGGATCGAGCGGCGTGGGTGCGTCTCGTGCGCTTTCCAGGATGCGGCGATGTCGAGCAACACGGCATCGCCCGAAGCATTATCCATCGCCCCGTTGTAGATGCGATCGCCGTTGATGGGCTCGCCGATGCCGATGTGGTCGACGTGAGCGGAGAGCGCGACGTATTCGTTCTTGAGCAAGGGATCGCTGCCGGGAAGCTTGGCGATCACGTTGGCGGATTCGACGGAGGTCGATTTCACGGTTGCGTGAGCCCTCAACGAAATGCCGAGAGGGAAACGTCGCAGCGGCTTGCGATCTTTGCCGAGGTCCGCGATCTCGGCAAACGTGTGGCCCGAGCCAGCAAAAAGTTTTTCGGCCTCCGCAGGGTTGAACGTGAGAGACAGTTTCAGGCCGGAAGTTTCGTCGAATTCGGCGCCGACGAGATCCATGGAAGGATGCGCGCGATTCAGCGACATGCGGGACCACGGTATGTCCATCGAAGCAGGGTTCGGTATTCCGATGGTGCCGATCACGCCCGCGCGTTGCAGAGCTTTCCACCGCTCGCCCGGGGTCTGGTAATGCGCCGAAAGCGCCGTCGGAGTGTCGGCCGGGGAGCCCGCCAGGTAGACAACGATTTTGCCTTTCAGATCGAGGCCGGCGAGATCGTCGTAGTTGGTCTCTGGAATTTGCAACCCGTAGCCGACGAACACAAGAGGCGCGACAATTTCTTCGGGCGCAAGGTCGACGCGGGTGTTGAAGTAGGCATCTTCGCCGAGGACGAGCTGCTCGGTTTTTCCGTTGGAAACCAGCGCCGCCGACGAATCTTTTTCAATGATCTCGCGGGAGACAAATTTAACAGGCTGGTAGAAGCCGTTGACGCCGGCCGGCTGCAGGCCGGCTTTGGTGAGTTGCTCGACGATGTAGGCTTCTGCTTTGCGGAGTCCCTCGCTGCCGGTCTCGCGGCCTTCCAGATTGTCGTCGGCCAGAAACTTGATGTGGTCCCACCAGGAATTGCCGTCAAAATGTTTCGCGGGCTGTCGTTGGGCGACCGCAACGCTTGCAAGCGCGAGAATCGCCGCAAGAAAGGACAAATCTTTTCGCACGGAAGGCCTCCGGAACCATTACCGGGCGGAAGGATAGCAGTCGAGCGGCGATCAGCCAAGCGGAGCGAAGCTCGCCGCCGTAAACTGTGCGCCATCCCGATCGCCACTATACTTTGAACCTTTGCCGGTCGCACTCCGTATTGACCATATAGGACGGCGCAACGTAGGATTCCGCTGCCTCTCAATCTGCAGACGAGCAAAGGTGGAGGAACTGCCGTGTACTGTTCAAAGTGTGGAAACACGATTGCCGATGGCGCTACGTTCTGCAGCCTATGCGGACAATCCACTTCACTTGCACCGGTTGTGGCGGGTGCGGTCGCGCCGGTTGCAGTGGCTGTCGCCGGACCGCCCGTTCCGCCCGCGGTAGCGTATGCAGGATTCTGGCTACGTGTCCTAGCCTACTTGATCGACGCGCTGATTCTGGGCGTGTTTGGCATCCCGATTCTGATCGGGGCAGCTATGGCCATGGGCATTGGCGGAATGTTGGCCAGAATTCCTCGCGATGGAAGTCCCTTCATGGACGGGCTGCCTCCCGTTTTTCTCCTTTTCATTTGGTTTTGTGTGCTCGTGGGATTGGGCGGCAACTGGCTCTATAGCGCGCTACTGGAAAGCTCGGAGTGGCAAGGGACCGCGGGCAAGAAAGCGCTTGGACTGATCGTGACCGATATGGCCGGCCAAAAAGTTTCTTTCGCGCGCGCTTCGGGACGTCACTTCGGAAAAATCGTGACCAGTTTTATTCCGCTGGGTATCGGATACGCGATGGCGGGTTTCACAGAAAAGCGGCAGGCGCTTCACGATATGCTGGCAAGCTGTCTGGTTTTGCGCAAAAGCTAACCCCTGACGAGTCTTCACACCAAGCCGCAGCTTCTACGCTCTACATATCCTCTAACGCTTGCCTACAGCCAACACTGGATGGTAACAGCCACATACGACACCTACTGTGTCTGCACACGCTCACAAATAGCGCTCGTGATGGGATGGAGCAAGTTATGAGGAATCTGAACAGTCCGATGATGAAGGTAGCTTACGTAGCCGGAGTCACCACGTTTTGCACTTTCCTGGCTTGCTGGGCGGTCCTGGCCCACCAGGAAAATTCGCAGCAGCCGGCACATGTGGCCGTAAGCGATACGCAATTCGCAAAGAAGGCCGCGCAGGGCGGCATGGCGGAAGTAAGGCTGGGTCAACTCGCGGAAGAGAAAGGCACC
>Ga0187871_10002515_pt1 | contig 14884 bp, 12 predicted proteins | sample June2016WEW_16_1_FD_132988 | JGI IMG/M metagenome (GOLD analysis project Ga0187871, IMG submission 132988) | Peatland microbial communities from SPRUCE experiment site at the Marcell Experimental Forest, Minnesota, USA - June2016WEW_16_10 | ecosystem: Environmental > Terrestrial > Soil >... | reverse complement strand
CCAGCGCCGCCAGGTTCGCGGCTACGGCTTCCGGCTTCAGGTATACGGTGACGCCCTCCCATAGCCAGAACGTGGGGCAGCCGACATCGTAGCCGGCGGCCAGCAGCGAGGCCGCCAGCCCATCCCGGTGAAAATCCGTGGACACAAAGCGTACCTCTCGCGCCTTCGTGGGCCTGGCCGCGGCCCGCTCGCGTTTCATCGCCTGCGTATCGGGATGGTCCACTTCGAATACCACGGCGTCCGCGAGCCCGTCCAATCGCCATGCCCGGGTGTCGAAGCCTGCGCCCAGGATCACCAGTTGCGCGATGGGCGCCGCGCAGGCGATAGCACGGTCCAGAACCACTGACCGGAACTGGTTGAATTGCATCATCCCGCGCAGCCAGATCGGGTACGGCGATTTCCTCGGATCCCTGGCCAGGGCCGCTTCCATCCGGCGGGTTTTTCTCTTCCATTTCTCCGGCAGAAACTCGACGGCCAGCGCATCGGAAAAGCCCGGTACCCGCGGTTGGAGATTGCCCAAGGCGCGGTTGTATGCAATAAACTGTGCGGTGCGGCTCGGCTTTCCGGAACGCATCGATGTTGCTCCCTGTTACCATCGTGCCCATGAAGCCGGGCTTTTGGCTACTCTTCTTCCCGCTATCGTGTGCGGCCACCCTGGCCGCGGCCCAGGTAGGCCCAGTGGCTACCGTAACAGGCGGCCGGATTCGCGGCCTGTCCACGCCCGATGGCGGCGCCGCCTTTAAGGGCATTCCGTACGCGCGGCCGCCGGTGGGCGACCTGCGCTGGCGCGAGCCGCAACCCGTCGCCGCATGGCCTGGCGTCACCGATACCGGCGCTTTCCGCGCCGCGTGTACACAACTCTCCGAGGGCTGGAATATCCGCTACGTGCCCGCGAGCGCTGAAGACTGTCTGTATCTCAACGTGGCCGCGCCTGTCTGGCCTCCGTCGGCTAAGCTCCCCGTGATGGTCTGGATCCATGGCGGCTCGAACACGGCTGGATCCGGGGAAGCGGCTGGATTCGATCAGCGAACCCTGGTGCGCCGCGGCTTGGTGCTGGTCACCATCAACTACCGTTTGGGAGCGCTCGGGTTCCTCTCGCATCCGGCCCTGGCGCGCGAGTCGCCGCACCAGGCCTCCGGTAACTACGGGTTGATGGACCAGATCGCCGCGCTACGCTGGGTACGGGACAACATCATCGCTTTCGGTGGCGATCCGGACCAGGTGACGGTGGCCGGGCAATCGGCGGGCGCTATGGATGTCAGCCTGCTGATGACCTCGCCACCGGCGAACGGGCTGTTTCGCCGCGCCATCGCGGAGAGCGGCGCAGTCTCCGTGTTCGAGGGCTCCCGCACGCGCCCCGCAGCCGAGGAACTGGGACGGAAACTGGCCGCGGAATTGAAATTGACGGATGCCGATCCGATCGGGCAGTTGCGCAAAGTGCCGCCGGTGGAGATTCTGGAAGCCGCCCGGCGCGCCAGCGGAGGCTGCCGCACCGGCCTGGAGACCTCCATCGACGGATGGATCTTGCCGCGGCCGCCTGCCGCCGTTTTCGCGGCCGGCAAGGATCTCGGCGTGCCGCTGCTGATCGGCAGCACGGCGCGGGAAATTGGCGGCCACGAGCCAGCCGCGAAAATCAGAGACGAGATCCGGGAGGCCTACCCGGGCCTGGCGGAGCGTGCGCTGATGCTCTATGGTTTGGCTGGAACCGGCGAGGGAAAGTCCGATCCCATTTATGGCGGGCCGGGCGTACAATGGCCGACCGATCATGTGTTCCGTTGTCCCGTCGTTGCCGAAGCGGTTTTCCACGCCGCCGCGGGGCACGCGACCTACCAATACGGATTCGATCACGCGGCGCCCGACCGCCTCGCCGACCAGGGCGGCATGGGGCACTCCGCGGAATTGAGTTTTGTCTTCGGGACCTGGGGCGCCGGCGTACAGCTTTCCCCCGTTGACCGGAAAATCTCGGAGCAGATGCAGGCCTACTGGGCGAACTTCGCGCGCACCGGCGACCCGAACGGCGAGGGTCTGCCGCATTGGCCCGGCTTCCAGTTAAAAGAGCGGGAGTACATGGCGTTCACCGATGAGGGCGCGACAGTGAAGTCCGGATTACGGCAGGATTTCTGCGAATTGTTCATCGAAAACCTGCAGAAGCGGACGGACCGCTGAAGGGTTCGAAAAGCGCCCGCATTACAGGCGCGCGCGCCGCGTGAAGCGGTATCGAAGCAGCGTCCATAAAGCTTCCCAGCCATCGCGCGCGCGAATCTTCTTGCCCTCCGCGATGCCGCGTGCATTGTAACCGACCGGCACTTCATGAATGCGATGGCCCAGCCGCCGCGCCTTGGCGGTCACCTCCGGACAAAACTCGAAGCGCCGGCATGCCAGATGGATTTCGCGCAGCACGGGCGCGCGGAACGCCTTGTAGGCGGTGGCCTCGTCGGTCAGGTGTGCGCCGTAAAGCAGGTTCGCCGCCGCCGTCAGGATGCGGTTCGCTACGCGGTTCCGCCACGCCATGGTCACCCGCCGTCCTAGAAACCGAGACCCATAAACGATGTCCGCCTGTCCCTTGACGATGGGTTCCAGCAGGCGCGCATAATCGTTGGGATCGTATTCAAGGTCGCCATCCTGAATCAGGATGATGTCGCCCGAAGCCAATTCGATCCCCGCACGTATTGCCGATCCCTTGCCGGAGTGGTGAATGCGCCGATGCATCACGCCGCTAAGCATTTGCGAAGTGCCATCCGTGGATCCATCGTCAATCACCACAATCTCTTTCTCGCAGCCTTCGGGTAACGGCGCGCGCCGCACCCGTTCCATCACCTGATGGAATGTCCGGAATTCGTTATATACCGGAATGACGATCGAGACCTTCATGGTTTCCGCAGTACGGCGAAAAGCGACTGGCCGAAGGGCGGCGGCGTGATCGCTTCGACGCGCGATATCCAGGGCACGATGCATCGGTCGAATAAGCGGATTTGCGCCGCGGATTGCGCTCCCCGCCGCAAGACGTGCGCGTTGATCCACCATCCGAAAAAGCCGGCCGCATTCACATAGTGAAGCGTCTGGATGGTCAGGCCGGTTACTTGTGCGAGCCTTGTAAGCGACTTAGGACTGTACCGGCGGTAATGCGACAGGTTCCGGTCGATCGGGCCATAGAGCGCCTGGCACGCGGGCGCCAGCAGCACGATCGGGCCGCCCGGCGCCAGTACGGACGCCATGGCCGCCATGGCCCGCACATCGTCCTCGATATGCTCCAACACGTTCAGGCACACGCAGCAATCCGGGCGATAGCGCGCCAGGTCCGCGAATTCCGCGCTGTCCGGCTCGCAAACGAAAGAATGCAAGTTGGGCCGGCCGGCATAGCGCGCGCGCAGCCGTGCCATACACGCGGGATCCACATCCACGGCGACCACGGCCTCCCGGTCGAGCAACATCCCGGTGAAATTGCCGATGCCGCAGCCCACTTCGATCACCCGCCGCCCTAACCGCGGAACCACCAGGCGCCCCTGCCAGGCAAAATAGTTCGCCGCCTGCGCCATGCGCTCCTGATCTGTTATGGTGTAGGACGCATGCACCGCCTCCTATTCTAAGAGACCGCATGTTTCTCCCGCACCTGGCCCAGTCATTTCTGCCGCTCACGAATCCGCTCGGAATGGGTGTGCCCGATCTGATCGCACTGGCTCTGGCCGCTCTGTTTCTGGCAGCCGCCCTGGTTTGGCGCCCCTGGTGGGAACCTTATGCGGCCCGTCTCGCGCAAAAACCGGGATGGTCGATGCTGCTGCTGGCTGCGCTGCCCGTTGCCCTGCGGCTGCTCCTGCTGCCGCGCCATCCCGCGCCCGTGCCGGATATCTATGACGAATTCAGCCACCTGCTGGTGGCGGATACATTGCGGCATTTCCGCCTGGCAAATCCCGCGCATCCGTTCCATCGGTTCTTCGAAACTTTCTTCGTCTTGCAGGAGCCGACTTACAGTTCCATCTACCCGGTAGGACAGGGCGCCGCACTGGCTCTGGGCTGGGTCGTCTTCGGCACGCCCTGGGCAGGCGTAATGCTGCCTGTAGTGGCGCTCTGCGCCCTCTGTTATTGGATGCTGCGCGCCTGGACCACGCCCGCTTGGGCGCTTGCCGGCGGCGTGCTGGCGGTGATGGAGTTCGGCCCGCTCAACCAATGGATGAACAGCTATTGGGGCGGCGCGCTGCCGGCCGCCGCGGGATGCCTGGTCTTCGGCGCACTGCCCCGGTTGCGGCGCGCCCCGCGCCTTCGCGATGCCGTATTGCTCGGCGCGGGCCTGGCGATCCACTTACTCACCCGCCCCTATGAGTCGATCTATTTGTTGCTCGCGGTCCTCCTGTTTCTGTTGCCCGCCTGGAAGACGGTCGCCAGACCCCTTCTGGCCGCGGCTTTGGTAACTCTGCCGGCCATCGGCATCACGCTGTTGCAGAATAAACAAGTCACCGGCAGTTGGTTCAGTCTGCCTTACGCCCTGAGCCAATACCAATACGGCGTGCCGGCGGCGCTGACCTTTCAAGCAGATCCGGTTCCCCACCGCGCACTGACTCGCGAACAGGAGCTCGATTACAAAATGCAACTCTCGTTTCGCGGCGAACACGCGGAAACCATCGGCAGTTATCTGCGGCGCCTGGCATTTCGCATCCGCTACTATCCCTTCTTCTATATGCCCCCACTCTACCTCGCGCTACCGTTCTTCTTTCTGTCCCTGCGCGACCGCCGCTTTGTGTGGGTGATGGTCTGTCCGCTGATCTTTGCCCTGGGAATCAATTTCTTTCCCGCCTTTCAGTATCACTACATGGCCGCAGTCACTTGTCTGTTCGTTCTGATCGCAGCCACAGGCCTGCGGCAGCTCGGCCGGTTCAATGGGCTTGCGGCTCGCGTGATCTTCCTGCTGTGTATCGCGCAGTTTGCTCTCGAATACGCACTCCAGGCGCGCAGCCAGGACCAATGGTCGCTGGCATTGCGGAATCCGGAACGGCGGGTTTTCGTCAACCGGCAGCTCGCGCAGGCGCCCGGCAGGCAATTGGTTTTCGTGCGCTATTGGCCGCGCCATATTTTCCAGGATGAATGGGTTTATAACGCCGCGGACATCGACGCCGCACGCGTGGTTTGGGCGCGCGATCTGGGCTCCGCCGAAAACAGCGAACTGCGCCGCTTTTATCCGGGCCGAACCGTGTGGCTGCTGGAACCCGACGCGCGCCCTCCCCGGCTGACGCCGTATCCGGCAGAGTGAACTCCTATAGCTCCGCCTCGCCGAACAGGGGCCGTCCCCCTAGCGATGTATGAAATGCGAACGCCGCCATGGCCGCCACGCTGAGCAGCGCAAACAGCGAGGCCCCCGCATACCAGGCCGAGAAATCCGTGGTGAGCGGAAACATCAACATCAGCTCGTAGACGAATGAGGACGCGATCAGCGCCACCAACCCGAAACGAAGCATTGCGAAGACCAGCAAGCCAGTCTGCACCGCCGTGAAGAGGGCCGACAGAACCGGCAATGCCGGAGTACTCAGCCAGTTCAACATCACGTAGATCAGGACGAAAGCTCCCGCCGCCAGCCAGTCGCGGCGTAGCGCCACACGCAATATAAAGATCAACACGAACCAGACCAGGGCCAGCACCACGCAATTCGGAATCAGCGTCAGGAAGGTCGCCACGGCCCCGCTCACCCCCAGCAGCGATAGCGGGAACACGTTGGCATTCGGCATTGAACCGAATCGCAGCAGCACCAGATCGTGGAGTTTCGGCGTCAGTGCCGCGGCGGTTCCGAACGTCAGCCCCACCAGCACATCGCGCCCCACCAGCGGATCGCGAATGCCGCCTGCCAGCAGCCGGTTCCAACCGATCATGCTGTGCGGCCATCGCCGCCGCGCGATCGGCTCCACGGCCATGTACAGGACCCATACGGCCGCGGCCAGCAGCAGCGCGAAACTCAAGGCGCCGAAGAAAAGCGCCAGTTCCCGAAAGCTGGCCACATGCGAACCGCCAAAAACCCAGATCAACATGTAGACGGCTGCAGTGAAGCCCGCTAATCGCATCGCTCCCCGCCGGTCGCCGCGCCCCCGCCGCGTATTGTGGCGCGCCAGCGTGCCGGCCGCCGCCAGCAGCAGCCCAGCCAGCGCCAGGACCGTAAACGCGAGCGCCTTCATACTCGCGTTGGTCATAAAACGCTGCATTCGTTCCGGACGGGTCCACGGCCCCACGATCTGGAAATAGGTGGGCTTGCCGCGCCAGGCGGCGGCCTCGACCCGCACCTGGCTGGGCGGCCCGCTGGTCAAAACACCGGTCCACGCGGCGCGAGCGTCGCAAATGCCCAGCGGCGTCCACTGCGGCGTTGCCACCGCAAAGCGCGAGATATCCAGACCGGCCGCATCGAACAACCGTTTCCAATCGGGCGGCGGGACCTCGCCGGATGAGGTATCCACCTGGGGCGGCATGCCGTCGAATTCAACCAGCCGGCCTTGCGGATCGAGCGTCACCGAGACCATGCCCGAGACGATGGGCGGCGGATCGTCCGGGTCCACCGTGCCCAGCCCGAACGCGCCAGGCTCTAGCGGACGCGGGCTCTCGCGATACCAGAAAGCCATCGGCGGCGGCTGCGCGTCCCCCAAGCGCTGTTCCCAGCGGCTCGGCGATTTGTCGGTACGGTCGACGTACTGCAGATAGTCGATATCGTAGGTAAAACCGTGCGCCATGCCGGCTGGTTTCGCCGTGTATCCCAGCGCACGGGCGAGATCGCGGCTCTTCTCCACCAGCACTTCGGGCGGGTGATCCATGGCCACCCTGCCGATCAACTGCACGCGCGGGGCGATCGCCACAATCGCCACCAGGCCGGCTATTGTAGCGGCCAGGCAAGCCACGCCCAACACCGGGCGAATTCCCACGGCTTGCCCCGCCGCGGCCACCAGATCGGGCGACGGCGTGTCGCCCGCGGCCAGCGCGGCCGCCAACGGATCTCCGCCCGGCAGCCCGGCAGCCACGGCCAGCGCAGTGGCGGGACGCTGCCGCGGGTCAGCCGACAGGCAGCGTTGGATCACGCGCTCCACGGCCGGGTCCACATCTTTCACCACCGTCGTCAGGCTGGCCGGCGTGGATTGCTGCTGCAGCCGGATCATCTCGGCCAGTGTGCCCGCTTCGAATGGCCGCTTGCCCGCGAACATCTCGTACAGCACCAGCCCGAGCGAATAGATATCGCTGCGCGCGGTCACCTCCGTGCCGGCCAGTTGTTCCGGCGCCATATAGGCCGGCGTGCCTTCGCGCGCCTGGGCTTCGCGCAGTTCCCCGGTGACCGCGGCCAGGCCGAAGTCGGTGATAAAGACATGGCCCTGGCTGTCGACCATGATGTTCTACGGCTTCAGGTCGCGATGCAGCACGCCCTTGTCGTGGGCCGCCGCAAGGCCCGCGCAGATGCGCCGCGCAAACTCCAGCGCCTTGTCGGCGGGCAGGCGGCCGATGCGGCGCAGCAGCGATCCCAGGTCCTCGCCGTCGATGTATTCCATCGAAATATACGGCTGGCCGTTGACCTCGCCCAGATCGTAGACCCGGCAAACATTCGGATGCGAAACCTGGCGCGCAATGCGTACCTCGTTGTGGAAGCGCGCCAGCATCGCGGTATCCCGCGCCATGGATTCGGGCAGGAACTTCAGCGCCACCGGCTGATCCAGCGTGAGGTCGTTGGCCCGATACACTTCGCCCATGCCGCCTTTGCCGAGCAATCCGATGATCTGGTAGCGCCCGGTCACCAGCACGCCCGCGGCGAAGCGTCCTTCGCTGGACGAGACCCGCGCCGGAACGGCCGCGGCGCGCGATTCCCCGCCGCCCAAGCGGGGCGTCGAAGCCATTGGGATCACCGCCGTTTCGGAGTTATCCACCACCGGATTGCCGCAGGCCTGGCAGAACCGGCTGGTATCTGGAATCTCTGAAGCGCAGGACATGCAGCGGGTCATCGCGGTTATCTTGCTACTGTAGCATCCGCGCCCGGCGGGGCGCTCCGGCGGGAGGCTTCTATCCGCGACTGCGCGATCTCGTTACATAGGAGAGTGATTGTGCTTGCAGGAGAACGAGGATCTCAGGTTTATGAGCCTGGCTTTCTGGTACCCGGCTCCCTGCGGGGATCACGCCGGCGATTGGGTTGCCGCCGCCTCCATTGGCGTTTGTGAAGTTGTAAAGCACTGTCTCCTGGCCCGACGGCTCATCTCGTACACTACTCCCTGGTCGCCGGCACCTCCGTAATAGGTCGTCCCGTAAAGGTTTCCCCGTCGATCCAGGATTACGCCCGACTGGGACTCTCCACCGTCCGAAAGGCCCGTAAAGCCATGCAGCACGGTTTCCTGGCCTAACGGATCCACCTTGAAAACTACACCCTCCTGGGATGCCGGTCTGGCTGGCCGCGCCGCCGAACACGGTGGTGCCATAAAGGTTGCCGGCGGAGTCGAGCGCCACGCCTGCAGCCGGATTGCCCCCGTCCGCCCCGCCGGTGAAACTGTGGAGCACCGTCTCCTTCCCGGAGGGCTCCAGCTTATACACCGTGCCGAGGTTCCAGGCGCCGCCCGACCACGTAGTCCCGTACAGGTTACCCTGGGCATCCCGCACCACCGGCGATCGCGATACCCCACGCGGAGGCGGCCGTCGAGACCGTCATCCATACCTTCGGGAATTTTCCCGGAGGCGCGACCCCCTGCGGAACCCTGATCCGCGACGCGAATGGCACCGACCGCAGCGGGTTGTTTCGGCGGCGGGGTCGAGTGGGCTCAGTGCCCCGGCGTGCAGCCCCAAAGTGCCGGCCTGATCGCGGACCGCTGAAAGCTGATAGCTTGTTTGCATGGTCGAACAGCTACGCCCCGGCGTCTCCGCCAAAAACGCCCGCGTCTGCCTCTTCGATTTCGATGGCACCCTCTCGCTGATCCGCTCCGGCTGGATGGACGTCATGGTTGCCATGATGGTCGAAATCCTGCTCGACCTCCACACCGGCGAATCCGAAAGCGAGTTGCGCGCCGTGGTCGAAGACTTCATCTGGCGGCTCACCGGCAAGCAGACCATGTACCAGATGATCGCGTTCGCCGCTGAAATCTCCGCGCGGGGCGGCGCGCCCCTCGATCCCCTCGCCTACAAGAAGATGTATCTGGATCGCCTGCACGCGCGCATTCACGATCGTCTGGAAGAACTGCGGCGCGGGCAGGTTTCGCCCGACAAGTACCTGGTGCCCGGAGCGCGCGCGCTGATCGAAGCCCTCGGCGAGCGCGGGCTGCGCCTGTATCTGGCCAGCGGCACCGACCAGCCATACATGCGCGACGAGGCGGCGCTGCTGGATGTGGCGCGCTACTTCGAGGGCCGCGTCTACGGCGCGCTCGACGACTACCGGAGTTTCTCCAAGAAGATCCTGATCGAGCGCCTGATCGCCGCGTCCGAATTCGCCGGCCCCGAATTCCTGGGTTTCGGCGACGGCTACGTGGAAATCGAGAACATCAAGGAAGTCGGCGGCGTCGCGGTGGGCGTGGCCACGGCCGAGCCGGCATGCCGCGCGGTCGACCCGTGGAAGCGGGAGCGGCTGGCCGGCGTGGGCGCCGACTTCATCATCCCCAACTTTCTCTGCCGCGCCGAACTGCTGGCCGCCCTATTTCCCAATGGACAGTAAATATCCACTCTTCGACCGTTCCCGCCTGCGCGTGCAGCCGCTCTCCATGCGTGCCAGCAATCTGGCGGCGGCGCACTGGCTGGCGCTCGATGAAACCGGCGCGCCCTACGCGCATCCCGATCTGCCCGCAGTCGCCGCCCGCGTGGCGGCCGCAAGAACGCGCGGAACGGCTCGCGTTCTGATGATGGGCGCGCACGTTCTCCGCGCCGGCGTGAGCCGCCAGATCATCGACCTGGTGGAGCGCGGCTTCCTCGATCACATCGCCATGAATGGCGCGGGCATGATCCACGATTACGAACTGGCGCGCATCGGCGCCACTACCGAGAGCGTGGCACGCTACATCCGCACCGGCGAATTCGGACTCTGGCGCGAAACGGGCGAACTGAACGAGTGGGCGCGGGAAGCCGCCGGCGAAGGCCTGGGACTGGGCGAAAACGCCGGACGCCGCATCGCCGGTAGCGATTATCCGCATCGCGATCTCAGCGTGCTGGCCGCCGCCTGGCGCGCGAACGTGCCGGTCACCGTGCACGTGGGCATCGGCTACGACATCCTGCACGAGCATCCCAATTGCGATGGCGCGGCCTTCGGCGCGGCCAGCTACCGCGACTTCCTGATCTTCGCGCACACCATCGAGCGGCTGGAAGGCGGCGTATTGCTGAGCTTCGGCTCGGCCATCATGGCGCCCGAAGTCTATCTGAAGGCGCTGGCCATGGCGCGCAACGTGGCGGGGCAGGAGGGCCGCGCCATCCGCGACTTCGCCACGGCGGTCTTCGACCTGGTGCCCATCCACGGCGACATTCATTCCGAATTGCCCAAGACCGATCCCGGCTACTATTTCCGGCCGCACAAAACGCTGCTGGTGCGCACGGTGGCCGATGGCGGCGCCAGCTTCTACTTCCGCGGCGGCCATCGCGCCACGTTCCCTGCGCTGCGCCGCGCGATTCTCGAACAATCATGACTACCGCGGATATCCTCGTCCAATTTCCGAAGCTCTCCGCGCTGGTGGTGGGCGATATCTGCCTGGACCGCTGGTGCAGCTACGCTCCCGAAGCCAGCGAACCCTCCCGCGAAACCGGCATCCCGCGCATTGCGGTGGTGCGCACAGTGGTCACGGCCGGAGCGGGCGGCACGGTCGCCAACAACCTGGCCGCGCTGGGCGCCGGGACGGTCGCCGTACTCGGCGCCATCGGCCAGGATGGATTTGGACTGGAGCTGGCGCACGCGCTCGCCGCGCGCGGCATCTCCATGGATCTCTGCGTGCGCACGCCCGCCATGCAGACCTTCACCTACACCAAGGTGATTAACGCGCGCACCGGCGTCGAAGACCAGCCCCGCCTGGATTTCATCAACAACGCGCCGCTCCCGCCGGAGGTGGAGCGCCAGATCCTCGACAGCCTGCAACTCGCGGTCGAGTCGTATGACGTGATCCTGGTGGCCGACCAGGCCGAGACCAGCCAGGGCGGCGTCGTCACGCCGGCCGTGCGCGAGCTGATCGCGGAGCTTGCGCCGCAATATCCCGAGCGCATCTTCTTCGCCGATTCGCGCGCCCGCATCCACCTGTTTCGCAACGTGATCCTGAAACCCAACCGGCAGGAGGCCGAAAGCGCCTGCCGCGAGTTGTTCGGCCAGCCCGACCTGCCGGCACTGCTCAGTCACACGCAGGCGCCTTTGATGTTCGTCACCGAAGGGCCCGGCGGCGTGCGCATCGTCCGGGAATCCGGCGAGACGCTGGTGCGCGGCCGCGCCGTTCCGAACCCCGTGGATATCTGCGGCGCCGGCGATAGCTTTTCCGCGGGTGCGTCGTTGGCCTTGCGGGTAACCGGCTCGCCCATCGAAGCGGCGCGCTTCGGAAACCTGGTGGCTTCCATCACGATCATGAAGAAAGGAACCGGCACCGCGTCGCCTGAGGAGGTTTTGACCGCAGATGCGCGACAAACGCACGCTGGCGATTGACGTCGGCGGCACCAAGTTTTCCATCGCCGCATTCGAAGGCCGGCGCATGATGCGCCGCGAATCGCGCCGCACCGAGGCCGACGGCGGCCGCGATTGGATGCTCGAGCAGATCTCCACCATCGCACGGGGCTGGCAGCGCGAAACGCCCGCGGACCGCTGTGGCATCGGCTTCGGCGGACCGGTGATCTTTAAGGAGCAGCGCGTGGCGCTTTCCACCCACGTGGGCGGATGGCGCGACTTCCATCTGACCGATTGGGTGCGCGATCTGCTCGGCGTGCCGGCCATCATGGATAACGACGCCAACGCCGGCGCGCTCGGAGAAGCCCGCTTCGGCGCCGGACGCGGCTACTCGCCGCTCTTCTATATGACCCTTTCCACCGGCATCGGCGGCGGCATCTACGAAGACGGGCGCATCTGGCGCGGCGCGGATTCTTATGGCGGCGAGATCGGCCACCTCACCATTCGACCGGACGGTCCCGAGTGCCTCTGCGGGTGGCGCGGATGCTTCGAGCGGATGTGCTGCGGCTTATGGCTGGCGCGCGACCATGGCAAATCCGCGGAGGAATTGATGCGCGATCCCGCCTTCGTGAACCGTTATGTGGTGGATCTGGCCCTGGGACTGAAGGCCTGCATCATGCTGCTGAACCCGGCGCGCATCGTGATCGGAGGCGGTATCGCCAAGGCCGGCAGCCGGCTCTTCGATCCCTTGCGTGTGGAATTGCGCCGGCAGATCACGGACTGGTCTGGGGCCCGCATCGATGTAGTCCCGGCGGAACTGGGGGACGACAGCGTACTCTATGGCGCCCTCTCGTTGGCGGAAGAATTATAGTCAATACTTCGGGCCGAGACCCAGGGCGATGATCGAAAGAGAGTCCAGCTTGCCGCTGGCTTGCAGGCTCTGGTCCTGCTGAAAGCGGCGTAGCGCATCGGCCGAACTCTGGTCCCACACGCCGCTGGCCTCTCCATGCAGATAGCCCTTCTTGGCAAGGGCTTCCTGGATTTCCTTGTAGCGATCGGACGAGGGGGCTGTCTGTCCGGGGTGCCACGTCGCGCGCGCCGCACGAACCGGGGCCTTTTGGTTCCGCGGCGCCGTGCGCGCCACATACTTCGACTTGGCTGACGAGCGCGGCGATCGGGTCCCCGGCTTGCGGGTAGAAGCGGACGGCTTTGTGCCGGTCGATTTTGTCCCGGACCGTTTTCGGACGAACGAAGCCGAACTCTTCCGGGGCGCGGTTGTCTTCTTTGGTGTGGTGGCCGCCGGCAAACCTGCCGAGCAGGTCAGGGCGGCGGCCAATATCGCGATGGCTTTCGGAAACCGCATCGTTCTCCGCGTTATGGGTGGCTGGGCAGCGAACCCGCCAGGAACAGCGGCGTCCAGTCGGTGCGTCCGGACTGACGCAGGATGCGGAACGCCACGGCATCGCCCGGCTTGAGCGTCTTCTGAATGCGGGTCACGTCGTCGGTGGAGTGCACGGGCTGCCGGTTGATTTCCACGATCACGTCGCCCTTACGCATGCCGATGTCTTCCGCGAACGAGCTCTGTTCGACCGAACCGATCAGGACACCATGCTGCTTGATGCCCATGTTCTCACGTCGTGCATCGGTCAGGTTTTCAATGCTGATGCCGAAAAGGGCCTGCGCATTCTCGGCCGGGCCGGATTCTTCCGCCTTGCCGCTGCCGAACTGTTCCGGAAAGACATGCGCAAGATCGGCCACCACTACATGGAAATCCATGTGCTTGCCTTCGCGCAAAACGGTGACCGTCAGGGTGTCGCCGATGGGCGTGCTGGTGACTCGCTCCACCAGTTCGCCGCCGTTGCGAATGGGCTTGCCGTTCACCGCCACGATGATATCTTCGGCCTTGATGCCGGCCTTGTCCGCCGGACCGCCCGCAGGCACGTCCTCCACGAACACGCCCTCGCGCGCGCCGTTCGATTTCAGCAGCGCCTCGGCCTTGGCGCTATCGGACGGCGTGAACTTCACGCCGATGGAGCCGCGCACCACCTTGCCATTCTTAATAATGTCGTTGTAAACCTTAACCGCCTCGTTGATGGGCAGGGCGAAGCCGATGCCCTGGTACCCGCCCGAACGGGAAGCGATGGCTGTGTTGATGCCCACCACTTCACCATTGATATTCAGCAGCGGGCCGCCGCTGTTGCCGGGATTGATGGCGGCGTCGGTTTGCAGGAAATGCTGGAACTGCTGGAGGGGATCGACGTCGCGCTCTTTGGCGCTGATGATGCCAAGCGTGACGGTGGCCTGAAAACCGAACGGCGAACCGATCGCCATGGCCCAATCGCCCACCTGCACTGCGTCGGAATTGCCGATCCGGGCGGGCGAGAGATTGCTCTTGCCCTCCACGCGAATTACCGCGAGATCGGTGGCGGCATCCACGCCCACGACTTTGGCGTCATATTGCGTGGTATCGCCCATGAATTTGACCTGGATGCGGTCGGCCTTGTCTACTACGTGATTGTTCGTCAGGATGTAGCCGGCCTTGTCGACCACGACGCCGGAACCCAGGGCATTGGTCTCGTGCTGCGGCATCTGCGGCATATTGCCGCCGAACGGGTTGCTGAAGAAGCGCTGGAAGAAATCCTCCATGTTGCCCTGCCCCTGCCCCTGGTCGCCTTGATCGGGTTGATCCTCTTCGTCGCCGTTATCGGGTTGCTGCTGGGGAGCGGCGCGGCGGCGGGGGTGTGCAGCCGCCTTAGGCAGGTAGGTAGTCGAGATGTTGACCACGGAGGGTTCGACCTGCTTGGCGATGGCCGCAAATGAGTTCTGCAACGGCACCGGATTGGGGATGGTGAGCGGCGTGGCCCCGGGAGCCGCCGTATTGTCCTTGGCGGCTTTCGCTCCGGTGTTGACCAGGGTGCCGATCACGATCCCAATGGCTAAGGTGAACAGGATCAGGGTAAAAGACAGTAGCTTCTGTCTGCGCAGCTTATCAAAAAGATTCATGGGTATGGGCTCGCTCCTTCGCGGTATTGCGATCTTTCCCCATTATACTGCGGACGTCATTTGGCGGGGCAGGCGTCTCCCGCTCTTCGGCGAAGGCAAACGTGCCGGACTCGCATCTCCCGGGCCCGCGCGTAGCGCACGCTTTGAGCGTGCCGGCGGGACTTTTAAGTCCCGCGACGGCGAACTGAAGTTCGCCGCTGCACGCTGAAGACGTTGGTGAAAAAGTAAGTCGTTCGCCCGGAAGCGCCCAATAAAGCGGTTGTTTAAGATCTTCTTGGCTTGTTTTATGCCGGATTCTGGGGGGTTTTGGTGCCCCAAAGCCCCCTTTTG
>Ga0187871_10002514_pt1 | contig 14888 bp, 12 predicted proteins | sample June2016WEW_16_1_FD_132988 | JGI IMG/M metagenome (GOLD analysis project Ga0187871, IMG submission 132988) | Peatland microbial communities from SPRUCE experiment site at the Marcell Experimental Forest, Minnesota, USA - June2016WEW_16_10 | ecosystem: Environmental > Terrestrial > Soil >... | reverse complement strand
GCTGGCCGCGACCGCCTTTCAGACGAACTATTACGGCAGCGCATTCTACGGCAGCATCAGCGTCGATACCTTCAGCGTCTTCTTCCATTTTGTTGTGCTGCTGATCGCGCTGGTGGTCACGCTCACGTCATTCGAGTATCTGGAGGTGCAGCGCATCCGTTCGGGCGAGTATTACGGCCTCATCCTGTTCGGCACCGTCGGCATGATGCTGATGTCGTCGGCGGTAGAATTGGTGCTGGTCTTTGTCGCGCTGGAGATCTCGTCGATCTCGACCTACATTCTCGCCGGTATGCGCCGTCGCGCGGCCGAAAGCGCCGAAGCGTCGTTGAAGTATTTCCTGCTGGGCTCGTTCGCCACCGCGTTCTTCCTCTACGGCGTTGCGTTGGTCTTCGGCGCGACCGGCACGACCAACGTTTACGGCATTGCCCGGTATCTGCACGGCAGCCAGGTGTCGCCGTTGGCGTATCTCGCCGTCGGCCTGATGTTCGTGGGGTTGGGCTTCAAGGTAGCGTCGGCGCCATTCCACGTCTGGACGCCCGACGTCTACGAAGGCTCGCCCGCGCCGGTAGTCGCGCTGATGTCTACCGGCCCGAAAGCTGCGGCCTTCGCCGTGTTATTGCGCGTGCTCTTCGCCACGGGCGCGCCCGGCTGGTTCTGGATGGTATGGCTCTCGGCCGTGCTTTCGATGACGCTGGGGAACATCGGCGCGCTGGTGCAGCAGAACGTAAAACGCCTGCTGGCGTATTCTTCGATCGCACACGCTGGATATATCCTGGTTGCGTTCGCAGCAGCGAAGCAACTTGGGATTTCCGCCGTTATCTTTTACTTGGCCTCGTATGCCGCGATGAATGTCGGCGCGTTTGCCATCGTCGCGCATCTCGCCTCGACCGACGAAAAGTACGTGACGCTTGCCGACTACGCCGGCCTCGGCCGGCGCTCGCCGCTTATCGCCGCCATCCTCACCATGTTTCTGCTTTCGCTCATCGGCATTCCCGTCACCGGCGGCTTCTTCGCCAAGTTCTACGTCTTCTCCGCCGCGTTGCAATCGAACCTGGTGGGACTGACGATTATCGGCGTGATGAACAGCGCCATTGCTGCCTACTATTACCTGCGCGTGATCGTCTACATGTACATGCATGACGAGCGGGTGGAAGTGCCGGTCACCCGCATCCCTGCGACCTTGGGAGTTGCTCTCGCCATCAGCCTTGCCGCCACCATCTACCTCGGCGTGCTGCCCGGGCGCGTGCTGGGTTACGCGATGCAAAGCGCGCAGGATCTGATGAAGTAGGTCAGAGGCACTTAGCATTTAGCACTTAGCGAAGACGGCGCGACCGCCTCGCTTCACGGCATATCTTCCCATTAGAGCCGATTCCGCACAGAACACGACTTCGTGTCAGGACGAGACTTCGCATCAGGGGCAAGGTCCTCGTAAGCGCAACCGGTGACGCACCGCGAGCGGCTATTCCTCACAGAAATGGAACAACGAAAGACGAAGAAGGTATATCCCGTTCGCAGCGGCACACAATGTTCGCCGCGAGTTAGGGAGCCCGCCGCGGCGGGCGAAAGCCGATAGCCCCGCCCTTCAGGGCGGGGAATGCGAGAAGAAAATGATCGGAGTGCCTCGGGCACGACAGGTCAGCTAAAGACGTAGCGGGAATCGAATTCGATTTTGGAGTTTCGCAGAAGGGTTATAAATTCCTGCTCAAAGCTCCACTTGCCATGGTGCTGTTGCTGGTTCGCAATATAGTCTTTGACCGCATCCTTGCGAGACTCACTGACGCTGAACGCGCCGTACCCGCGCTGCCACGCGAAGCGCGGTGACGTTTCTCCCAGCCAGCGCGACGAATTCCCCTTTATGTCCTGAATCGCCTTTGCCAATGACATCGCGGGCGGCAGCGCGACCAGCAGATGCACATGGTTCTTGGTGCCTCCGATTGCGACAAGAGAAATTTGCTTGGCGCGCGCGATGCCCGCGATGTACTGCCAGGTCCGCTCTGGTTCTTTGATTAGGTCGGCGCGATCTTTGGTGCTGAAGACACAATGCACCAGGTTGGAAGCAAGCGTGTGCATGAATCGAAAGATATTCGGTGATGTTTCCCTGCTGCGGTGATGGGCCTCACAACGGGAAGTGTCGTGCCCGGGGCACTCCGATCATTCTCCTCGCGTTCCCCGCCCTGAAGGGCGGGGCTATCAGCTTTCGCCCGCCGCGGCGGGCTCTCGGTGATGCGCTGCGAGCGGCAATCCCCGCAGGTCAGCCCCACCTCGCGGCATCTGGCCTCACAGAAACGGAACAACGAAAGACGAAGAAGGTATGTCCCATTCGCAGCGGCACACAATGTTCGCCGCGAGTTAGGGAGCCCGCCACGGCGGGCTCTCAGTTGCGTGTTTTCTCGTGGATACCGAGCGCGGACATTCGGACATTCAATGTATGTTTTGTCGAAATCGCGAAACTTGATGTGACCGCGCGGTTACGTTTTGTTAACCCTCCGAGTCTTTCGGAACACCGGCTCGTCTAAAGGGGAAGATCATTCAGCAGGACTTCGACGAGGGGGACAGTTTGAGCCAGCCGCAGGTCAGTCATTCCGCATTCACCAGTCAACCCAATCTCAGAGAAGAACCTTCGCGACAGAACGCGGGTCGCAGCAATCAAAACGAACGTAAAGCTTGCCGGCATCATCCAACTTCATCGCCCGCCGATTGGGACACCGGAGCAGTGCTCGACACCACCTGCAATTGCTTGCAGGAGCTCATGCAGTTGCTCTATCTGTTGAGCCGCGACCCGAGCGTTCCCAATGACGCCCGCTACCACGTCACTGTCGCGCAATCCGAAATCGCGTTACTAAGTCGCCAGATGCAGAATTCGACCGCGGCTGTGACTGACGTAAGAAGTCGCGCTCAACAAGACACTTGTGGGGCCTAGTATTCACCACGGAAGCACGGAAGACACGGAATTGTTTTTAAGTTTCTGATTTCGAATCGCAACTGCTGGAAGCCAGGAAATATGCTTCGCAACATACACCCCGCTCTCAAAATTCCGTGTCTTCCGTGCTTCCGTGGTGAACTCCAGCAAAAAGCCCCATCTCGCGATGGGGCTTGCGATTTTGCTCGCCGTGGCCTAGACGACCTTAGCGAAGATGATAACCAGGGTGAACAGCACCAGGGACTCAATGAACGCGAGGCCGAGAATCAGCGCCAGCTGAATGGCCGGACGCGCGGCAGGATTGCGGGCCATGGCCTCGCACGCCGCGGCACCGACGCGGCCTTGTCCCAGGCCGGCCAGTCCGGCGGCAATGGCGATGCCGAATCCGGAAGCAATGGCGACCCAGTTGGCGCCTCCAGCAGCGGCGGCATTGCCGCCCTGCGCGAACGCCGGCATGGCCACCATCATCATGGCCATCAGCGCAAAGAAAATCATCGTGGTCTTTCGCATTGTGGTTCTCCTTATGAATTGCCGCCAGGAGGTGGTTGACGTTCACCGAGCTGACGCCCTCACACTGGAGCGGCGAGCTTCGAGCCGCGAGCCCCAAGCTCAAATACAACACCAAGGATTCCTACATAGACGCTATTCGCTCGCGGCTGGAGGCTCGAAGCTCGCAGCTAGTAATTAGCAACTAGCAATTAGCTAAGACTTGCGACACCAGCACCCCTGATGAAGCCCAGGAGATTCGCTGACTCAGACGAAAAGCTAGTTGCTAGCTGCTAATTGCTAGTTGCTTCTTTTAGTGTTCATGCGCTACCGCTTCACCGATATACACCGTCGCCAGCAGGACAAAAATATAGGTCTGGATGATGGCCACGCCGGCGTGCAGCAGCATAAAGATAATCGGAATGCCGATCGGGAACAGCGTGAAGAACACCAGGGTCACCATGTCGCTGGCAAACATATTGGCAAAAAGACGAATGGTGAGCGACAGGATGCGAGCGAGGTGGCTGCATACCTCGATGATGAACATCAGAGGCGCCAGCCACCACACCGGGCCAATGAAGTTGCGGATGTAGCCGAACCCGTTCATGCGGATGCCGTGGTAATGGTAGTAGAACCAGGTGACTAGCGCGCAGCCCAGCGGCACCGACGGCGCCGCCGTCGCGGTCTCGAATCCCGGGATCAGTCCGATGAAGCAGCCGACCAAAATGAACAGCCCGAGCGTTGTCAGGTATCCCACATAGCGCTGGTAGTCGTGCCCGATGACTTCGTGGCTTTGGTCGGCGACAAACGCGTTGATGGCCTCCATCGAATGCTGCAACGGGCCGGGGTTGTCAACCGACAGGCGCGCGCGCACGATGACGAAGAACACCAGCAGTATCAGGAAGACCAGGATCTGCATGGCCAGCCAGTTCGGAATCGGCGCCTCGGGATAACGAGCGCGCAGATGAGAAGCGCCCAGGATGGCGTTCGCCACGCCGGCGAAGTATTTATTCAGGAATGCGGTGAACCAAAGTTGCTCAGGCATGTATGAAGGCCGCTTGGGGTGGTGGAGCATCGCTTTCGCGATGCATTGGCGAATCCGAAGAACGTGGGCTTTAGCCGCCGAGGTAAACGGGCATTACCGCAGGCGCCAAAGCGCAGGTCCTGAGACTCACCGCAAACCTGTACGCCTGAAGGCGTACTCCACCCAATCCTTTACCAAGTTTGAATAGTCAGATTCCGCGCCGCAGCATGACGAAAATTTCTGCCGCGACTTCGCAGGCCACCGCCGCAATCGGCAGACAAATGCCGCCGAGAAAGCCGTATAGCGCTGCGAGAGAAACACTAAATATAACATAGGCGCCCCCGGCGATCAGGACATAGCGCAGCGCAGCGCGCAAGACGATGGTGCCGCCGCGCTCGCTGCTTTGCTGGTTCGCGATCCGCTCACCCAGCGCCTCGATGGCGTGCTCCATCCAGCGCTGATTCAGATACGAAATCACCGCGCCGATGATGAAGCCCGCGCTGACCTGCCAGCGAAAGAACCCCAGGCAAGTCAGCGTCCCGATACCTGCCAGCACCAGCATGATGCGGCGGATACGGGGCAGCGCCCGGTCGAGGAAAGCCTCCACGGTGGTGGGCTGGGGCGAACACATAAGAAGGAACAATGTAAACCAGCGTCCCAGGAATTATGTTGGGTGGAGCACGCCTTCAGGCGTGCATTGCTTGGGGAGATTCAGGTTTCGCGCTTCAGCGCCTGAGGTAACGGTTTACCTCAGCGGCTGAAGCCTTAGCTCCTCCGGAGCTTACCTGCACTGCTAAAGCAGTGCGCCACCCAGCTCAACTCTTGTCACGGGTGACGGTGCGGATGATGTCTACGAACCCGGCGATCGCGCCCACGATGATCCCAGCCAGAAACAGCCAGTGGGTGTGCAGCCAATAGTCCAGAAGCTTGCCGAGCAGCAGCCCGACGACCACTGCGGCGGGGAGAATGAAAGCGATCTGCGAGTAGCGCGCCCACACCACCGCGGGGCTCTGCTTGCGATCGGGGTCGTCGGTGGGCATGAAGGAAAGAGTACAGCAATTAGCAACTGGCAGCTAGCAATTAGCAGTCAGCGCCCAGCAAACCATCGCTACTGTCCTGAGTCAGAAGTTCGTTGAATAAACGGGAGCTTTGTATCAGGGCACGGCTTCAGCCGTGCCGCACCGCAGCCCAAGAGGACATGGCCCCAAGGCCCTGAGGACAACGTCGAAGGCTTCATTGAATTCATAAACGAACCTCTGATTCACCACCCTAGTTGCTAATTGCTAATCGCTAGTTGCTGCTTTGCAAATTCATTTTGCTCAGCAGTTCGGTAAACCGGGGATCCTGGTGCAAGTTTTTCAGCAGCGGGTCGATCTTCAAATTGGGCATCGTAGTATCGCGTTGCTGAAAGGCACGCTCGAGCCAATTCAATGCTTGCCCGGTGTCCGCGCGATAGTTGTAAGCCTCGGCAATCACGTACGCTTCATTCTTGTCATGCTTGGCGATTAGTGTGTTCAAGGCCTCGTCGGATTCCCGCTGACGGCCCATTTTGTAATAGACCTGCGATTCGCCGAGCAAGCGATACGCCTCATAGACTTCCTGTTGCATTTCCGCGAGCGCCTGATCGGGGCGGCCCTGCGCCAGCAGAATCGCGCCCCGAAAATAGTGGGCAATCTGAAGTTTGGGGTTTAGCTCCACTACCTTGTTCAAGGCCGCTTGCGCCTCGTCGTAGCGACCGGCAAAGTACAGCACGCCGCCCAACCCTCCGTAGCCACGCAGCGGGTCGAGCGCGATAGCCTTTTTCTGCAGCTCGATCGCTTCTTCGAAACGGCCATGGTACTGGGCTATGCTGGCTCGCCGGCGATAGATTTCGGCATCTGCGGGATCCAGTTCTGCCGCTTTGTTCAGATTGGCTTCCGCGCCGTCCCAGTCGAAGTCGTGCGACATCTGGATGAACGCCAGCTGAACGTAAGCATCGGCCAGGCTAGGATCGAGAGCAATCGCCCCCTGTGCGTTTTCGCGAGCCTTGCGATAACCCTCATCGTTGTCGATCGAACCCTGTTGTGCCAGCGCCGCGACCACATAGGCTCGAAGCGCCCAGGACGGCGCATACCTTGGATCCAACCGGATAGCCTCATCGGCGTAAGCGAGCGCCTTTTCGTAGTCACCCGGCTCGTGGTGGCGTGAGAAGTATTTGCCTTGCAGGTAGGCCTGGTAAGCCTCCGGTGTGGTGCTGGCTACGCCCCCGAAGGAAACGCCATTCGTTGCGGTCAGCTTCAATTGCAGCTCGGTTGCCACCGCGCGCGCAATTTCGTCCTGCACCGCGAAGATGTCGCCGATCTGGCGATCATAGCTCTGCGACCATAGCTGAAACCCATCGGAGGCCTTGGTTAGCTCCACAAAGATGCGGACACGGTCGCCTTCCTTGCGCACGCTACCTTCCAGGATGTTGGCTACGTTCAAGGTCCGGCCCACGGTGCGCGGGTCCACCGTCTTGCCCTTGAATTGGAACGCCGATGACCGCGCAATCACGTTCAGCCCAGGTACACGTGCCAGGTCGTTGATGAGCTGCTCCGTGAGCCCATCGGAAAAGTATTCTTCATCTTTGCCGGGACTGGTATCGACTAAAGGCAACACTGCAATGGAGGCATTCGCCTGTACGCCGAGTGGACGAGTGAAGCGATGAGCAAACCAAAGTCCTATTGCCAGCGCGATGGCAACGATAAGTGCCGCGATCGTCCATTTGCCCCAAGACCTGCGCTCAGGCCGCTGGGAGGCCGGCTCTTTGGACGCCGGTAGCAAAGCCTTTTTCTCCGCTTGGGCTATCCGCTCCGCCACCAGCGCCTTCGGCACTTGCAGCGCGCTCATCTCTTTGCGCATCTGCTTCAGGTCTTTGCGCAGGTCGGAGGCATGCTGATATCGCTGGCTGCGGTCTTTTTCCAGGCAACGATTGATAATCGCTTCCAAGTTCGGCGGCACAATGGGATTCAGCTCATGCACCGGGACGGGCGCTTCCTGCAGCACGGCCTCGCGGAAGCTCTCCTTCGTTCCGCCGCCGAATGCGCGCCTGCCGGTAGTCAGCTCATAGAGCACCAGCCCGAAGCAGAACAAGTCGGTACGCGCGTCCAGCTTAAGACCCTCAACCTGCTCCGGCGACATGTAACCGGTGGTTCCCAGTGCAGCGCCCGCACGCGTCAGATTGTTTTCCGGCTCCGCTTCGGGGCGGCTCTTCGGGTCGGGTACGGCCTCAGCTTCGCCGCCAACCCGGGTGATGCGATCGCTGCCGCCCTCGCGCGCGGCCGTGATCAGCTTCGCCAGCCCGAAATCGAGGATCTTCACCTGCCGCTGCCGCGTGACGAAGATGTTCGCCGGCTTGATATCGCGATGAATGATGCCCTTCTGATGCGCCGCATCGAGCCCATCGGCGATTTGGGTTGCAATGTCGAGGACGTCCTCGATCGACATTGGGGGCTTGCGGGCCTTGGTCAGCGGCGAGGCAATCGACGCCTGCGCGATGAGGTCCCGCAGCGTCATGCCCTCCAGGTACTCCATCACGATGAACGGAGTTTCCTCGTGCTCGTCGACCTCGTAGATGGTGCAGATGTTGGGATGATTCAACGAGGAGGCGGTGCGAGCCTCGCGCTCGAAACGCGCCAGGGCGACAGGATCGCTGCCCACCTCTTCGGGAAGAAACTTAAGAGCGACCTGCCGGCCCAGCTTCAAGTCCTCGGCGCGATAGACGACTCCCATGCCGCCGCCGCCGATAACGTTCAGGACGCGATAGTGCGAAACCGTCTTGCCGGGCGTGGGCGCGGTCGAGTGTTGCGGCTTCGCGGCAGCTCCTGCATCGCCTGCCGCCGAGGCTGCGACCGGCGCATCCGGCATGGCAGCGTCGCTGCTGGATTGTGGCCACTCCACCGGCATGATCAGCCGGAAGCCGCGGCGGCCTACGGTTTCAATGTAGCTGGGATTTTTCGCGTCATCGTTGTCGAGCGCGACACGGAGTTTGCGGATGGCGGTGTTGATGCTGTGATCGAACTCGACAATGGTGTCGTTGGGCCAAAGCTTGCTTTGGATTTCGTCCCGGCTAACGACTTCGCCCGCGTGCTCCACCAGCATTCGCAGGATTTGGAAGGGCTGTTCCTGCAGACGAACTTTGTGGCCGGCTTTGTGCAGCTCTCCGGCCTTGAAGTCGAGTTCAAAGACTCCTAACCGGGCGCGCGCTGAGGTGGCTTCTTTCATATTGCCTTCATGCGAGCGGATGGGAAAGAGTGCGGGAGCGAGTGCTGAAAGTTTACTCCTTCGCCGATTCTCCTTCCAAGCGATTTATCGAAATTTTGCTGTTCACAATCAGGTACCTCATCTCGCTACTTCGTGCTTAGGGGACTCTGATTAACCCCTAGTTTTGAAGGGGCAGGGCTTCAGTCGTGCCGCAGAATCATCGCTTTACCAGTGCCCGCAGGCGACATGGACGGTTTGTCGACCAGTTACGCCGATTTAGTGACCGTTTACCCGCAAGTTATCGCCAGTGCATTGAGGCTGTTTACGACCCGGGCCATACTCCGCGCAGCTTCGCAAACCGGAGCAAAGGAGAATCATTATGAAATCGCAAACCAGTCTCAAATCAATATCCAGCTATCGCAGGGCGCTCGCGGTGCGCTTAGCAAGGTTCACAGTTGCCCTCGGCCTCACGCTTCTTCTTGCGTCGGCAGCCCAGGCGCAGTTCGCCGTGGTTCACAACTTCACCGGCGGCGGTGACGGAGGCACTCCCTACAGCGGCCTGACTCTGGATGGCGCCGGCAATCTCTACGGCACCACCACTGTCGGCGGGAGCGGCGCCAACGGCACCGTATTCAAATTGGCGCCCCATGGCTCCAATTTGATCCTGACCACCTTGTATGCCTTCCACGGTGGGGATGGCAGCACTCCCACCAGCGGTGTTATCCGCGACAGCAACGGCTTGCTCTACGGGTCGACCTTCTCCGGAGGAGCCAACGGAGCAGGGGCTGTCTTCAAACTGACTCCTCCAGCCCGTGCCGGTGGCGGCGCCAGTGCGGCCTGGAGTGAGAGCGTCCTCTACAGCTTCACCGGCGGGAACGATGGTGAGGGCCCGGACATGCTTGGGGGATCCCTGACTTTCGATTCGGCAGGGAATCTCTATGGCACCACGCTGTTGGGCGGTACTGTTTCATGCCGGGGAAACCTTGTCTTTTGCGGCTCAGTGTTCGAGCTGACCGACAACGGCGGACATTGGACGGAAACCACGCTGCACCAATTCGCCGGCGGCAATGATGGCGCCGGCGCCTACGGCGGTGTCGTCCTGGATAGTGAGGGGAACGTTTACGGCGCAACCTTTGCCGGAGGAGGAATCAATGATGTATGCCCAGAAGGCTGCGGCACGCTGTACCAGTTGGTTCGCTCGAACGGATGGATGGAGAATATTCTTCCCGTGCCGTTTTGCAACCCCGACAGTTGCTTGGGTGGGCAGGGACCGAACGGTATTGCGATCGACCACTCAGGTAATCTCTATACCGCTGACGCGGATTCAGTACTCGAGATGCGTTATCCCTATTTCGCTGGAGACGGAGAGGTTTTGAGTTTTGGCACCGTCTACTACCCCTCGGGCAACCTCATCCAGGACAGCTCCGGCAACTTGTATGGTACCGATGTCTTTGGGGGAGCCTTTAATTACGGGCAGGTGTTCAAGCTGACACCCTCAGGGACATTTACCACCCTCCATTCTTTCAGCGGCGGCGCCGATGGCGGGGAGCCGTACGGATTTCTGGTCTTCGGTACCGACGGCAATCTCTACGGCACGGCCAGTATCGGCGGTAGCGGGAGCTCTTGTCAGGGAGGCTGCGGGGTGGTCTTCAAGGTCGCGCCGTAAACCGAAACCGTCGTCCGTTAGCAATGCCGCCCTTCGGGGCGGCATTTTTCTTGGTAGCAATGAACGGGAGCCATCACGACACCTTTGAAACGGCCTGCCGCGAGTACCCTGAACGCCGCGCTGACAACGAGCCATCGGACGACTCAAGTTGCCGATCGCCAGCAATTAGCACCTAGAACCTATCTCATAAGTTTGGTTGGGCTTTGTATCAGGGCACGACCTTGGTCGTGCCGAAACTGCAGCAGCGAGATCAGGGCTTCAGCCCCTGCAAGAACTGGGGTCGGCAGGGGCTAAATCCCCATGTGGAAGTGGCTGCGTGCGGCACGACTGAAGTCGTGCCCTGATACAAAGCGATCTATGAGATGGCCCTTTAGTGATAAAGCCTGGTTTTGAAGGGACGGTCTTCAGACCGTCCGTAAATTGGGCCCTTTCGATGGCGTTTAGCTGCTGAGGGACTTAATCAGACAGTCCTTAGCTACTGATCGGGTTTGCTAACTCCTTTTGTTCTATCCGTTCACCCGCAGTTCACCCCGAATGTATTTGCGAATTACCGCCAGTGCATTGTTTGCGCGAGGCAGTTGCCGCAAACTCGCCTCATCACGCAGAGAGTTTCGCAACCGCAAGGTATGAGCTCAACGCGGATAAATCACAAATAGGAAAGAGAGGAACATTCCATGAAAAGCAAACTGATGATGTTGATTCTGGCGGGCGGCTTGGCGTTCAGCGCCGTCGCACCGAGCGCAACGGCGAAGGCCCACGGCACTCTGCCTCCCGTCAACAGCCCCGTGGCAGTCTCGAAGGCCGCTAGCAAGAAGGCTTCGCGTGCGGCGCAGACCAAGACGGCGATCCCCACCAAAGACAACGGGAAGTGCACGGTCGCGGCGGACCGCGCCGTTTGCTGATTGCGGGGAGTAATCCTTACAGTGGCGCTCGCCGGCCATACCGGACTGACGATCGCCTCGTTAGCCGGGCAGGGTGGAACAACCTCCATCCTGCCCGCTTTTTTTCCGGCAGACGGAGCCGTGGTTAAGGACGAGCGGCTATGATTCGAGCGCAACGCATTCTTAGAATCGGATCCATGAGTTTCACGATTGTGGCCCTGCTCGCCTCGTGGACGGCTCGCGCTCAACAGCCTGATTCTTCCGCCCAGGATGGCATCAGCGACTTCCAAAAGCTCATGCCCAGTGCCGGAGCTCTAGCGCAGAACCTGAAGCCTTCTGCGCCCAACCCCTTTCAGCGGCCAGGGAGCAACGCTCAGCAGGCAGCAAACAAGTCTGCGGACCCGGGGCTATTGCAGCTTGACCGCGCGTGGACCAGCGCGCTGGTCCAATATGCCTTCACCGCTCCGCCGGGCTTCTACTCATCGGCCCACAACCCATCGGAGACGAGTGACTGGGAGAGCTCTCTCAGCGGTGCGATGACCGCATATATCAACCCCAGTTACACAACCTACGCTCGCATGACTGGCGATTTTGAAACGTATGGACAGAAGCGGGAAGCCGGCGAGGCAGGACAGCCGGGAGGCCAGTCCTTCACCATGGAATGGGAGCTTGCGCACCTGGTCACCAGCAGGCTAGGTTCGCTGGAAATAGCGGCAGGGAGCTATCGGCAGCAGCTCGTGTCCTACCCTGCCTTTGCCAATAGTCCGCTGCAGGATGCGTTCCTGGGATATTCGGGATCCGCAACCGGCTTCGAAACCAGCTTCACTCTACCCGACAAGAACCTCACCTTCTCGCTTCGCTACGGAAAGGAACATTCCTACGCCGCACCGGAGAGAACTCATGAGGCGCGGTTCGAGTTTTCGTGGACTTGGTAGCCGAACGATGTTTGCCGGTTTGAAATGTAGCACTAAGATGCCAGTGTGGATTCGCCGGTCGATGTCGCCAACTGCAAATTGTTGCGCATTTTCGTTTATAGGCCCGCGCAGGTGCCCGGAAGATATCCGAGTGTCACCCACACCCATAACGTGGCTGTAATCGAATCATGGAGCGATTATGGGCTATTCTGGAAAAAGTAAGGATGCCCTATTTTTGGCATTTTATTGATTCCTGGCGAAGACAGCCATTTAGGTGCCACAAATCGGTCATAGTTTCCCGTTTCATAACCGCCACGAACGTTCCGAACACGCCTTTGCCAATTGCAAAGTGCTAGCGGCTGCCTGCTACCCGCTGCGTCACACGAAATTTCCCGGCACTGGCTTGTTCGGGTCGGTGTAATCGTAAAAGCCCTTGCCCGACTTTCGTCCTAACCAGCCCGCCATCACCAGCCGCTTGAGCAGTGGCGGCGAGGCGAAGCGGCGCTCCTTGAACTCGTCGTACATCACGTGCGTGATGTAATAGGTCGTGTCGAGGCCGACGAAATCCAGCAGCGTGAACGGCCCCATGGGATAGCCGCAGCCCAGCTTCATCGCTTCGTCTATATCGGTGATGGAGCCGACGCCCTCTTCATACGCGCGGATCGCATCCAGGAGATACGGCACCAGCAGGCGGTTGACGATGAAGCCGGTCTTGTCGCTGGTGCGCACCGGCACTTTGCCCAGCCGCTTGCCGAACTCGACGGCCGTGTCGTACACCTCGGGCGCGGTGGCGATGGTCTTCACCACTTCGACCAGCTTCATCATCGGCACGGGGTTGAAGAAGTGCAGGCCGATGAAGCGCTCGGGGCGCTTGGTCGCGGTCATCAGCTCGGTGACGGAGATGGACGAGGTGTTGGTGGCGAAGATCGCGTCTGGTTTGACGATCGAGGCGAGCTGCGCGTAGGTGTTGCGCTTCTCGGCGACGTTCTCGATGATGGCCTCGATGACGATGTCGCAGTCGGCAAGGTCCTGCATGTTGGTTGTGCCCTTCAGCCGCGACTGGGCTTGCGATTTCTGCTCAGCCGTGAGGCCTCCTTTTTCGGGGCCGCGATCGACCAGCCGCGCCAGCGACTTGTCGATGCCCGCGAAACCTTTGTCGAGAAACTTCTGCTCCTGTTCGAGCACGGTGACCTCGAAGCCCGCCGTGGCCGCAACCTGCGCAATGCCCGAACCCATCAACCCACAACCCAGTACGCCAACTTTGTTGATTTGCATGTGTACGATCTTCCTTTGCGAAAATAATGATGTTTTTACGTGGCCGGACGTATGGTGGCGCCAACATCACTGATCCTGGTGTTCTGCAGAGCCACGATGCGCCATTTGCCATCGATGTTCTCGGCAACGATGGTGGGGCGGGCGTCGAGCTCCGGCACCACACTGTGTTCGGCAAACTCGAGATGCTGGCGCAGAAAAACGATTGCGATGTCGGGCCGCAGGAACTTGATCTTCTCCACGCTGTAGTGGATGGTGCTGCCCTTGTAAATCGTGCCGAAGATCATGCGATGCCCGGCTTCAATGGCCTCGCGCCCGCTATAGTACCCGCCGAGGATGTGGATGACATCGGCGTCATCGGCGAAGAGCGCGGCAAAGGCGTCGCCATCGCCGGCATTCCACGCCGATTCCAATTGATAAACCATTGTGTGCAATGCGCGCTCTTCGGTTCTCATGGATTATCGCCGCCGCCGCCTGTGCGCTGCCGCAACACGTACGTCCATCCGCCGACCACCGCCCCCGGCGCCATGAACAGCAGCGACGCCATTTGCGGCCAAGCGATGCCCTGGAGAAACATCACCGACAGCGCGGTCACTGCGATCAGCGCGCCCACAATCCACGCAGCCACGAAATGCGGTCGTCCGCCGATGAAGCTCGCAAGGTAACCCGACAGCAGCGCGAACAACAGTCCAAAGACAATCACGCAGAACTCGAAAATGAGGCCGGCCGGAGCGTGCGGGTCGGTGTTGGTAACGACGAACATGCCGCGCCAAAACAGCCCGAACAGCAAAAATCCGAGAACCGCGCCGCTGAACACGCGCATTCCGACCCCTACCGCTGCAAATTCTCCACGATCACCGAGATGCCTTGTCCGCCGCCGATGCAGGCGGTCGACAAGCCGTACTTCGCCTTGCGCCGGCGCAGCTCGTACAACAGCGTGATCAGCAGCCGCGAGCCGCTCGCTCCCAGCGGATGCCCCAGCGCGATCGCACCGCCGTTTACGTTGAGCTTGTTCATATCCAACCCAAGCTCTTTGACGACTGCCAGCGCCTGCGCTGCGAAGGCCTCGTTCAATTCGATCAGGTCGATGTCATCGAGCGTGAGTCCGGCTTTCTTCAACGCGATGCGCGTCGCAGGAACTGGCCCCGAGCCCATGATCTTCGGATCGACGCCCGCAATGCCCCAGCTCACAATGCGCCCAAGCGGCTTCAGATTGCGCTTTTCGGCCTCGTCCAGCGGCATGACGACCATGGCTGCACCGCCGTCGACGATGCCGCTGGCGTTGCCGGCAGTCACGCTGCCGCTCTTGCCGAAGGCGGGCTTCAGCTTGCGCAGGCTGTCCATCGTGGTCTCGGGACGCAGATGATCGTCCTTGGTGAACATCTCGCCCGTAGGCTCGCCGCGACGGTTCTTTAGCGGCACTGGCGTCAGCTCCTCGCTGAGGCGGCAGGCCTGGTACGCCTCGCCGGCGAGTTTTTGCGAGCGCAACGCGAACTCGTCCTGC
>Ga0187871_10002513_pt1 | contig 14892 bp, 16 predicted proteins | sample June2016WEW_16_1_FD_132988 | JGI IMG/M metagenome (GOLD analysis project Ga0187871, IMG submission 132988) | Peatland microbial communities from SPRUCE experiment site at the Marcell Experimental Forest, Minnesota, USA - June2016WEW_16_10 | ecosystem: Environmental > Terrestrial > Soil >... | reverse complement strand
GGCAAGAAGAAAACTGCCGGATACGGCTCTCCGTGCTACCACGTCGCAATGGGCGACGGCAAACCGTTCGCCGAGTCCATCTATCCGTCAAGAAGTTCGCCTGGTCGTTGACGCGACGCGGGCTGACCAATCTAACGCAGGTACCCAATGACGATTGGCATCAATCGAACGCAGAGACTTTTTGTCCTTCCCGCTGGCAAGGGCGGGTTCAGTTGCTTGGGCTTCGATGTCTGCGAGGAGAGGACTCGGAAGCTGGCGACAGAACTGGCAGTCAAACCTCTGGCGCACCGCAAGGGGACTCGCCGGGCATACGAAGCCTACGAACAACTTGTCGAAGTCGCCCGTCAACGAAACCTGGCAACAGGCTGGCGGGCGCAGTCAGAGTTAACGCCGGAATTCATGGGGCTGGAGGGGAAACGAGTTGAAATAGTGGATTGCTGGGGGCAGAAGCGTCGATTCTATGTTGGGAAATCGACAGGATTCATTCCAGTTCACCTGGAAATCGCCCGACGTAATTCGACCGGCGGTCCGGCAGTTATGGGAGCTCCGTTTGCCAGCGTCCGCGTCCTCGAGAAATCGCGTTACTGATGACTGAATCCCGAACATTTCGAATGCACGACAAGCTCTTGCTGGATGTCATCAAGAAGCAGGCTGGCTCAATCCAGAAAGCCGTGCTCGAAGGAGTGATGAACTCCATTGAAGCGGGTGCGAGCAAAGTCGATGTCTCAGTCGAGCCCACGCAGATCAGGGTCATCGACGACGGCAGGGGTTTCCAGAGCCGAGAGAAAATCGAGCTCTTCTTCGAGACCTTCGGCCAGCCTCACACAGAATCGGAGAATAAACGGTGGGCGCAGTTTCGCATGGGACGCGGACAGTTGTTTGCCTTCGGGAAAAACGAGTGGCGGACAGGCCCCTACATCATGCGAGTGGATATCAACCAACGCCTCGGCTACGAACTGCAAGCGAATCCACAGCCGGTCAAGGGTTGCATCATCACCATCAACCTCTATGAACCCCTGAACGACCGAGAGATTTACTCTGTGGTCAAGGAGGTTGGGGCTTTCGTCAAATTTGTCAGCATCCCCGTTCTGGTCAATGGACGGCAGGTCAACACTCCTCCTGAACAAAGAAGCTGGGGCCCCGAAACCAATGACGATGCCTACATTTCGCTGACGGACGGTAACGACCTTTTGGTTTACAACCTCGGCGTCCTGGTCTGTCGGTTGCCGAAGTACCGATTCGGGGTCGCAGGAACAATTGTCACCAAAAAGCGGATTGAGGTGAATTTCGCTCGGAACGAAGTCATAAAGTCCTGCCCGGTTTGGAAACGCATCCAGACCGCCATCGACCAATCTGATCCCGTAACCCGCATCCGTCGTAAGCGGGTTCTGACTGATGATGAACGGGTCAGTGTCATCGAGCGCATCTGCTCCGGGGAAATCCGTCCGTACGACGCCCGCACTCTACCGCTATTCGTCGATGTCTCGGGCCATGGCTGGTCGCCCAGCTCCATTACCCGGGCAAAGTTTGCCACCTGGTCGTACGCAAGTGTTGGGGATCTGCGGGGCGACAAACTGATTCAGTCAGGAACCTGCCTGGTTTTGGATGAGAACGTTCTGAGGAATTTCGATGTCCATCCGCTCTGGTCCATCTTCGAGCATCGCTGGGCGGATGGATACAGTCTCCTGTGGTCGCCCCTAAGATTTGTTCCGTTTGGAATTGCCGTCCAGAAGCTCCGGGACATCCATCTGATTCTGCCGAAGGACAAACTCCGTCCCTCCGAACGGGCATGGCAGAGAGTCATTGACTTCATGAGCGGGCAGATTGGGCACTTGTCCGACCGAGTCTCTCCCGGCCATCGGGAATTGATCCGGGCCCTGGGCAACCGCCGGGAAATCTACATCGGGGTGTCGGATACCGCCGAAGCCTGGACGGATGGACAGAGTCTGGTCGTTTTCAACCGGCAATTCCTTGCCGACCAACCTCTCCAGAAGTTTCAGCGTCCAATGATCGGGAGCCTCATTGCTGTTGGACAAACTCTCATCCATGAACTCTGCCATGACGGCGACAGCACAACCCAGGTTCATAGCCCGGAGTTCTACAAGAACTTCCATGCCCTGAGCGATGCTCTGCCCTGGGCGGTGGAGCGAACGTGCCAATGGCTGACGCCGAAGAAGCTGGCGCGATTGGCCAAAAGTCGCCAGGGCGATGACGAAGGCGAGACCGAACCGCAACCTGAGCCCCAGATCGAGGTTGAATCGGTGGAAGCCAAGGTAGCCTGAGCCATTGGGGTGAACAGGTTTGGCTCCCAACTTTTCACTCGAATTAGCCCGGACTAGCTGTCACCTAAATCAGTCATAACCTATTGACGCCGTGACATTTGACATTGGTTTTCGGGGCTGATATGCTAGTCGTTGACGATGGGGCTGGGAAACGAGGTTCCTGATGAAAAAAGCCCAACTCCTTGAAATCAAAGGGTTACAAACCATGCCGACACAACACATTGACCCAGAGCCGTTGTTCGAGCACCAAGGCGTCACGATTTATCCCATCTACCGCCACGACGAGGTCGAGGATTGTCGGCGACAATTCTGGTACGGCTATTCGCCGAACTGCTCCGATGACGGAGTCGATTCATTCGATATTCGGGACATCGCGGGTTTCCAAGAAGGAGTGGCGCATGAAGAGTTCCTCAAGCAGGCCATCGATGATGGACGATTACTGGCGCTGGTTGGGCCAGAATTGTTGTCGGCGGGCGCTAACAAGTAGGACCACGAGCAACCAGGAGAGCACATGGGATTGACGATTCATTACTCATTGAAACTGCCCGCGAAAACCCTCCTACCGGAAGTCCGCCAAAAGCTCGGCGCGTTGCGCCAACTCTGCCTCGACTTGCCCTTCAAGGAAGTGGGTGAACTGGTTGAGTTCCAGGGAGACGAGTGCAATTTCGAAAAGCGTGATCGGGAAGATCCCCTACGCTGGTTCTTGATCCAGTCGGATACGACAGTCCATTTCAAGTACGACCGTTCTGGGAAACCAGTGCGACTGGACGGCTGGCAGAACGGCAGCTATGGGCGCAGCGTCTTGCCGGAACGCATCGTCGGTTTCTCGACATGGCCGGGTGAGGGCTGCGAAGAGGCAAATGTCGGACTCTGCCGGTTTCCCCGAACGATAACCATTCCAAACCGATGGACGGCCAAAGAACATCGTCTGGCGGTTGGCGATGGCGCATGGAGCTGGCACTCATTCTGTAAAACTCAGTATTCCAATTCCCCTGAGTGCGGTGGGCTAGAGAATTTCCTACGCTGTCATCTATCAGTTGTCGCGATGCTCGATGCGGCCAAAAAGTTAGGCTTTGAAGTCGAAGTGAATGACGAGGGTGGCTACTGGGAGAAGCGGGACATTCGGACGTTGGTCAAAGAAATCGGCGAGTGGGATTCGTTCGTTGCCGGTTTTGCGGGAGCCCTGAAGGATGCGAGTGAGCAGGCGGGTCTCAGCCTGCAAGCCCCCATCACTGAGCGGATGGATTTCGAACACCTGGAAGCCGAAGGGCAAACAATGATCCCGCCGGGCATGGGCCAGGCGTTGAAGCGGCTGGTCGGACTGACGGCAGGGGGCTCAGTAGTTTGAGCAGTGAAACAGAAACAATCGGTTCATGAACAACAGACCCTCGAAATCAAACCCTGTCGATAAGCATCGGCTTCGCTCGGAGGCTCGCCGGATCGCTCGTGACTTGATCGATGCCGACGTGATCGAAACTGCGACTGAGGTGCTGGCTGATTATCGAAAACGTTTTGGACGCAGCGACGACGGGTACTTGCGGCATGGACTGGCATTGATGTTCGTTCTCGACCTGGTGCGAAACTGCCAAAGGCAGCAAGCTAGGCGGGTTGCCCATATCATTGACGAACACCTGGTATGCGGATCGGCCGCAACCCAGCAAACGCTTAGAAGCTATGAACTGGAGATGTTTATCAAATTTGGGGATGCCGAGTCGGCAAAAACATGCGCTCGACGACTGGCGGACTTGGATGACGTGGACCGCTAGGAAAATGTCCCAATCGCTCTTGAATTAGTGGAATCGAACCGTCAGGAATTCTGAGAAGTCATGATTCGACCAAACACACTCAGCGAATTCGTCGGGCAACAGAATGCCCGTCGCATTTTGAATGTTCTCATTACCGCCTCCAAACGGCGTAATGAGCCGGTCCCTCATCTGTTGATGTCGGGGCAACCAGGCCTGGGCAAGACGACCCTGGCCCGCATCGTTGCCAGCGAGATGGGCGGACGATTGATCGAACTAGTCGGGTCATCCTTGAAGAATGCCACCGAGATGACGGCGCAACTCCTGGAACTACGGGCCAATGATGTCCTGTTCATCGACGAAATCCATGCCTTGCCTCGGAAGTTGGAGGAGGTCATGTATCCCGCAATGGAGGATCGCGTCATCACAACGGCAGAAGCTGGTTTTGACGACCTGATGAAGCAACTGGGTATTCGGGGCGGCGAGCAGAAATCCCGAAAGACGCATCAATTGCCAGCGTTCACTCTGATTGGCGCAACGACTTTGCTCGGGCTGACGACCGCTCCGCTACGCAGTCGGTTCCGCCAAATCATCACCCTCGAACCCTATTCTGATGCAGATCTTCGAGAGATCATTTCCAATGCGGCGACCAAACTGGCTTTCGATTTGCCCGACGAAGTCGCCCAACAGATTGCAGTGCGGTCTCGCGGGACGGCCCGAACGGCTATTTTGAACTTTATGTGGTACAGGGATTACGTCATGGCTGACGGGGGCGTCGCCACCACGGGTGCTCTGGAAGCGGCCTTCGAGTTGAAAGGCATCGACCGCAACGGCATGACTCGAACCGATCGGGATTACTTGCAGCGTCTCATTGAGACTGAGGAGCCTGTGGGCGTCGAGACCTTGGCGTCAGCCATCGGCGAGAGCGTCGAGACGCTGGAAGAAAGCGTTGAGCCTTTCTTGCTGAAGCAGGGGTTCATCAACCGGACACCACGGGGACGAATTGTGACCGAGAAGGGTAAACAGATTTTGACGGAGGGGGCATGAAAGAGTGGATTTTGACTCCTGACCGTTTTATGTCAAAGGAGGAACTTGGCAAATTGCTGAAACGCGCCGAGGAACTCCGCTCGCTGGGGGTGGCGAAGTCCCGCAAGCAACCAGTTCGTGATTGGCTCATCATCCGGCTGGCGCTGCTGTCGGGGCTGCGAGCGAGCGAGGTTTCAGCATTGCGAGTGACCGATTGTTTCATTGGCTACAGCCGTTCCGAACTTGTCGTCCGCTGTGGGAAAGGCGGCAAGCAACGAGTAGTGAAAATCGGCAAGGAGATGAAGCGCGACCTGCGGTGGTATCTGCGCTGGAAGTCCGAGCAGGGTGAACTGTCACCCGAGGCGTACCTGCTGCGCAGCCAACGGTCAGACCGATTGACCCGGGGCGCAGTCTGGCGGCGTTGGAAACTCAACTGCCCGTTGCATCGGCTCCATGACGCCCGCCATACCCATGCGACGTTGCTGCTGGAGGCGTCCAAGGATCTCCGGCTCGTTCAGAAGCAGCTAGGTCATTCCCGCCCAACGACGACGGCGGTCTACGCGGGTATCGCCGACGAGCGCATGACCGAGGCGGTCAACTCCATGGAGCAGTTGACCCGTGCTGCGGGCAAGACGAAGCACACGGTGGTTCCGCCCGCCGAGATCCCTGAACCTGTACTGGCCGATCCGCCCGTCGTAGCCGCTGCTTGAGTGGCCGGTTCGGGACTCAGTCCCCATTGATTGCCAGGAGAGCCCCCAAAAACTCGCAACAGAACAGCCCAAGTGTTGCGAGTTCTCCCCAATCTGTTGCGAGTTGGGGGTCAAAAAGACAGGAACTGTTGCGAGTTTTGGGGCGTTTTCAATTTGGTTGGGACAGAAACTCGCAACAGATGTTGATCGAATTCGTTCCCAGTTTAGTTTAAGGTTGAAAAACAAAACGAGGAGATTTACCAAATGATCGGCCCATTCAGAGGACGGTACTCGTTCCTCTCGAACTTCCATCCGGTAATGATTCGGTACGATGGGGTCGATTTCCCCACGGTTGAACATGCGTATCAGGCTATAAAAACCACGGATCGTAAGCGTCGTCGCAAGATTGCCACAGCCCCGACGCCTGTCGCCGCCAAGCACATGGGGAAGCGGGTGCAAATCCGCCGCAATTGGAATTCAATCAAGGTCTCTGTCATGCGGGAACTGCTTCGCCGCAAATTTGCCCATCCAGAACTCAGGGCACTGCTTCTGGCGACAGGGAAGAAAGAGTTGGTGGAAATCAACCGATTTGGCGACAGGTTCTGGGGCGTCTGCGGCGGGACGGGCCAAAATCATTTGGGCAAGATTTTGATGGACGTGAGGCGGGAGATTTCAAGCAAGCAACGAACAGCGTAATCGCAACAAATTCGAAGGACCTGCCGCTGTTTGCCGTCCTGCTGGCTGCTACCCGTATACCTCTTGTGATCGAAAACCGGTCTGACTGGGGGTTCCCCCCATCCTAACCCCGATAGGGTCTTGTCATGGAGTCCCAAAAGTCATGCGAGGGGATTTTGGCCGGGGAACTGGAACTCTCAGAGTTCATGCCGTCCGGAACCAGAAGTGTTCAGAGTTTGAGGGCATTTTCGATTTGCTGGGGCGAGTTTCTCTTCAGAGTTTCGACGCGATCGGTTCAGAGTTGGATTCCGATTGCTTTTGCAAATTGCACCCTGCTTGGTCTATAAGACGCGACACAGCAGATCGGCCCGGCAAGCAGCCTGCCAGACGGTCGGGAAAGGAAATAATGGAAGAACCACAAGAAGACAAACCGCTAGACCTCGGTGTAACAAGTTACTTCGATCCCCAGGTTGTTGACCTGCTGGGGAAACTACAGCAGTTGAGCCGGAAATTCGAGCGAGCGATGAAGTTGTCGGATGCCGACTCTGTCGCAAAGATGCCATCCCGGTTGAAAGACTATCTTGAAACCTTAATGGAACGAGAGCGGAAGATCTTGTGTCTCCGACTCGGCTTGGAAAACGGATACCGCTACCCTCTGGAAGATGTGGCCAAATCTTACCGTATTACTACGGACAGAGTGGTTCAAATCGAGGCGAGGGCGGTGCGAAAGTTACTATCCCCCATTCGTCGAAGACAGCTTGATGCAATGGTCAGGTCAAAATCATTCGAGGATATAGATTGGACGTACCCACTTGACTAGTCCATTGCCTTGTCTGAGGTGCCGGTCGGAATGGGCGACCGAAGTGGAACCCAGCAACATCAACATCTGACGGCCTCTCCATCCGTCCGTCCCTGAGGCTATTTGGCTTGCCTGTCTGGTCGCTTTTGCCTATACTGCGGGCTGTCATCACGTTTGTACAATCTGAATCGGAGTCCAAGGCTTGAAAACAAACTTTGCAGTCACCACCACCTCGTTTGCCCTGAGCTTGCTTCTGCTGACCGCCCCGGGAACCACCCGAGCGGATGATCTGTTCGTGGCCAACGGTGGTAGCAATAAGTGGGGGATATTATGAAGAGTCTAGAAGTCGTCGTTCTTTCGGCGGCGTTAATTATCATGGCAGGAACCACGCAAGCCCAAACTGGTCCCGGAGCAGGAGTCGCCGATGGTGATGGCGTCGTAGCGTTGGGCCCTTCCATGATCAGTCCAACATTATCAACAGTTTCTCTTGGCAGCGGAAACTACCAATACACGGTTAGCTTCCAGAACACCGACAACTCGCAGATTTGGGATTTCTTGCTGTGGACTGAGGGTACGCCATTCTCCTTTTCTAGCACATTCCCAAGCATCGTGGACTTATCGCTCAGTAGTATCTACGCCCAATATAATGCCCAAAACATCAATCCGCTTCTGACCGATAACCTGGAGGCATATTACGGCGGGCCGTTTCCGCCGCCAGCAGGCTTGGCAATTGGAGGAAGCGGGTCCGTGACCTTTGACTTGTCCGGGCTTTACACCTCGTTCCTTTATGGGTACGAGGACCTTAATTCGGGCTGGGCAAACTCCAATCCAAGTGGAGATATAGCGGCCATTGGCTATGCCACAGCGGTTCCCGAGCCCTCGACTTGGGCATTGCTGGCCATGGGCATCGGTACACTGATCGTCGGTCTGCGATTGCGTCGGCGTTCGTCGTAATTCATTGCCAGCAGAATTCCTGCGGCCTGAGACCCGCCGTACTCAAGAAAAGGGGGGTAATGGGGGGCCACCGGGAACCCAGGCTCTTTCAGAACCCGCAAGCCTTTGACCAGGCTGAACTGAAAATCAACGACGGCGGCTCCGTTGGCTGGGGACATCCTCCGTATCCCGCCCACAGTTGCGCCACGTTAACCCGTGTGGGGCTTAAGTCCCTCAGATAGTAGAAAGCCCCATCTGATTAAATATAATTAATCGTGGAGCCACGGGCGGGGTCTGCATCCGCCTGCCCCGTCTCTGGCAGTTTGAACAAGTCGGAAGCCGGTCGGAGTTGCTCCCGCTTGATTCGCTCCGACTCCCGTCACACCTCGACCACGCTGTTCGTTTCCCCGTACTCGTTGGCTGCCGACTCCTTCGCGTTTGGATCGCTACGCCACTCGCCGTCCACGATGAAGCGGTACACATATCTTCCGGGCGACAAGAGCAAGGTCCTCCTCCAAATGCCGCCTTTGGCCTTTTGCAGTGGCATTTGGGCCGGTTCCCAGTCGTTGAACGATCCCGCGACTGTCACCGAATGGGCCCGAGGGGCCTTCAGGGCGAACTGGATCCTTATTCGTCGCACCCTCGATCCCAGTGACAGAACCGGTTCGTAGTGCTCCTCGGTGTGCTCGCTCCAGGGTTGGAGCAATCGCTTCAGGTACTCGTCCAGATGTTGCTCAGAGTACTCTGCCGTCTCTCGTCCTTTGCGATGCTTGGAGACGACGAGGGCCTCCTGCTTTGCCCATTTATTGAAGTGAACCCAAATTGCATTGGACAGCCTTCTCCTCACTTGGTCTTCGGTCATGGAACTCCTCCCTTCATGTCGTGCTCGCTCGGGCTGATTTTGCACCTTTTCGCCACAAACGCCAAGAGAAGAAATCATATTGTTGGAGAGAGCTGCCAAGACACGGCTTTTGGAAGCGCCCCGTTCCAATCAATTGGAAAATAAACGACAGCGATACTAGGCAGGGGTTATTCAGTAAAATTGCCCGTAGCCAGTTTCCCAAGAACCTTTCAAGCAAAGCCGCCGAACACAGGTCAAGAGAACCGGTTACGTACAGCATGCTGGGAACAGGACATGCTTTTCTGAATTGCTTGAAAAATGCATACGCCCGAACAAGCGGCGGATGAGCCTTTGCGTACGGCTGGTACGACAGGGCTATTCCCATCTCTTAAGGAACAGATGCTTAACGTTATCATGACCCTTGGCGCGGTGCTATTGATTGTCACCCTTGGCGCGGTAGTTTTCGTCGTCGCCCTTGGTATGGCGCTTTGGCAAAGGGCACGAAGAAGCTTGGGCAGAGAGTCTGTACCGTCCGAGCGACCTCCATCGGCGTCAATCCAAACATCGCCACAAAATCCCTCCGTTTGAGCACGTAGGTGGTGATGTTGTTCCGTGCGACCGGCCACTCATGCCGACTGGTCAGGGCGTCCTCAACGAAATCCAGCAGGGGATGCCTAACATCTCCGCGAGCACACTACGCCCAGCCTGACGAACCTAATTGCACTGGCATGTGTGTTTGTCTCGGAATACGTTTCCTGCGGATGAGTAGTTCCCCTTATATTTCAAAATCGAAATACCTCTGGGGCTTGCAATGCCCGAAGCTCCTCTGGTATGCCTACAACGCCAAGGAGCTGATTCCGGAGCCCGATGCTGTAACTCAAGCCATCTTTGATCAGGGCCACGAAGTCGGCGCTCTCGCTAAGAAAATGTTCCCCGATGGAGTGGAAGTCGGCGCTGGCGTCCCCAATCTCGATGAAACGATCCGGCTGACCCAAGCGGCGCTCAAATTCCGCAAGCCCTTGTTCGAGGCGGCATTCTCGGCCGGAGGCGGATACTGCCGCACCGACATCCTCCGCCCGGCCCCGCAGAATGCGTGGGACATCATCGAGGTCAAGTCCACGACCAGCCTGAAAGATGTTCACCTCGAAGATCTGGCATTCCAGAAATGGGTTTTGGCGAGCGCCGGATTGAAAATCCGAAGCTGCTACCTGATGCACATCAATTCTGATTTCGTTCGACATGGCGAGATTGACCTAAAGAAGTTCTTTACCATGGAGGACGTGACAGATCAGTCGGCGGAACTCGCGCAACAGGTCACGGACAGGCTCGCCGATTTGTTTAAGGTCATTCGGCAGCGTCAGACCCCCGACATCCAAATCGGCCCGCAATGCGACGACCCATATACCTGTGCCCTGCACGATCACTGCTGGAAATTCCTGCCGTCGCTCAGCGTCTTCGATTTATATCGGGGAGCGAGGAAGGGCTTCGATCTGCTCGGACAGGGCGTCACATCACTGGAGGACATTCCCGACGATTTTAAGCTGACGGCCAATCAGGAGATTCAGAGGCAGGCCGCCATCTCCGGCAAGCCATACATCAACAGAAAGGCGATCGCCAAGTTTTTGGCTCAGCTCGTATACCCGGTCAACTATCTGGACTTTGAGACTTTTGGCACGGCGATTCCGTTGTTCGACGGGGTGAGTCCCTACCAGCAGGTGCCGTTTCAATTCAGTTTGCACACCGTCCGAGCCTCGGGAGCCAAGCCGGAACACAGTATGTTTCTGGCTGAGGGCCGTCACGATCCCCGACCGGCGTTCATGCTCAAACTTCGGGATGCTGTTTCTCGCACCGGCTCCATCGTCGCGTACAACGCGCCCTTCGAGCTGGGCCGTCTCAAGGAATGCTGCGAGGCAATGCCAAACTTCTCACCGTGGTTGAAAGCCGTCGAGGGTCGGGTTGTCGATTTACTGGGGCCGTTCCGTTCGTTTTACTACTACCATCCCGACCAGCATGGCAGCGCAGGAATGAAGGCTGTGTTACCGGCGCTGACCGGCAAGGGTTATGAAGGGTTGGAAATTCAGGAAGGCGGCACCGCCTCCAATGAATTCCTGCGGGTGACGTTTGGGGATTTACCGGCTGAGGAACGGCGGCGGGTTCGTGAACAGCTTGAGGAGTACTGCGGGCGGGATACCGAGGGGATGATTTGGATCACGGACGCGCTGCGGCGAGCGAGCTGAAAGCAGTTGGGGAGACCACTAACCTCGGATGCACGGATGGCAGAGGCGAAGAAACTGCGGGCAGAGCAAATGTCTTTCAGCAAGATCGGTCGGAGGCTGGGCGTCAGTCGGGTATCAACTCGCAAATTCAAATGTTTGACGCTATAAATCACGGTGGCACTATGACGGCTATCATCATGCTAGTTCTTGGATTGGCCATCGGCGGCTTCGCCGCATGGTTTGTGTTGAAGGCGAAAATCCAACAGGCAGCGGAAAAGGCCAGGTCTGAGGGCGAGGTGGAACGGGCTGCCATTACCGAACGCCTTTTGGGGAAGGAACTGCAAATCCAAAGTCTCAACGCCTCGCTAGAGAAAGCCACGGGCCAGATAGCAACCCTCCAATCCAACATCACCACGCTGACGGCGGCCGAGTCCAAACTCCAAACGACCATCGAAAAGGAGCGTCAAGCGGCTGAGGAGAAATTGGCCCTACTCAACGAAGCCCAACAAAAGCTCTCCGACGCCTTCAAGGCTCTATCTGCCGACGCCCTTAAGAGCAACAATCAGTCATTCTTGGAATTGGCGAACACCGCATTGGAGAAATTCCAGCAGGCCGCACAGTCCGATCTCTCCGCCCGCCAAAAGGCGATTGATGACCTGGTAAGGCCATTGAAAGAGTCGCTGGAGAAAGTTGACGGCAAGATTGCCGACATTGAAAAGGAGCGCGTCACTGCCTACACAAGCCTGTCCGACCAAGTGAAATCTCTCGCGACAACCCAGATTCAACTCCAGAGTGAGACGGCTAACCTCGTCAAAGCACTTCGCGCCCCTCAAGTCCGAGGTCGCTGGGGAGAAATCCAGCTCCAGCGGGTTGTTGAGATGGCAGGCATGGTTGAGTATTGCGACTTCATTCAACAGGAGACCGCGACTACTGAAGATGGTCGCTTACGGCCCGACCTCGTAGTCAAGCTCCCAAACAACAAGAACGTCGTCGTGGACGCCAAAGCCGTATTGGAAGCTTACATGGACTCTCTCCAGATGGCGGACGGGGAACAACGGTTGGAAAAATTGAGGGAACACGCCCGTCTGATTCGGGATCACCTAATCAAGCTCGGCCAGAAGAGCTACTGGGATCAGTTTACGCCCACCCCTGAATTCGTCGTAATGTTTCTGCCCGGCGAGGTGTTCTTTAGCGCGGCATTGCAGGAAGACCCCAGCCTCATTGAGTTCGGCGTGAATCAGAAGGTCATCCTCGCTACCCCTACAACGCTCATCGCATTGCTTAAGGCGGTCGCCTATGGATGGAGGCAGGAGCAAGTCGCCAAGAATGCACAAGCCATAAGCGATTTAGGCAGGCAGTTGTACGAACGCTTACGCATTCTCGCGGAACACTTCGCCAACGTAGGCGGGAACCTCGACGACGCCGTTGTGTCATACAATAAAGCCGTGGCCTCCTTCGAGGGCCGGGTTTTGGTGACAGCTCGCAAATTCAAGGAACTTGGCGCAGCCACAGATAAGGAAATCGGAGTTGTCGAGGTTGTTGAGAAAAACCCACGTTCGCTGCAATCTCCCGAACTTGCGGCATTGCCTAGTCCTACACCAAGCCAAGCTAACGTCGCCAAGACCGGATGACTTCGTTAGAAAGCAGCATATGCAAATCTTACAACATCACGCAGCTTCGGAGCATGGTCTAGATTCTCTTTTTCCTCACACAACTCTTTGACCCGTTTCCATCCACGATAAGGCTTATCACTCTTTGATTTTGGGGCATTTTTGTCCCACAAGACATCTTCAAATGTGTCAGCGATCTGATGCACTGAGGCCGCCCCAACGACCTCAGCAATCTTCGCGTTGGCATGATACTCGTGCGTGGGCTCCTCTGCCAATTCGGCATCGGTTTTCCCCTTCCTGTCTTGATCGTGAATTACCCGTATGGGAAGCCCAAAGGCTCGCAGCAGGCGAGCGATTGGAATGATCGTCCACTTTCCATCGCAAGACACGATTGTCGTGTCCTTTTGTATATTTGGATCGACTCCGGCGAGCCTGTATAGGTCTGGCTGTCGCACCAATGCCGCCATCTCGGTGTCGCCCTCGACAAGCACAACGCGTTTTGCAAAGAAGGCTTCGCATACGCTTGGGTGGAAATCCAGCACTGCCCGCAATCGTTCTCTCTCAACTAGCCTTTCGTTACCGACAAAGGGGCTTTCTTTGAGTTGCTTAACTGTCGGAGAGGCTTTCGGATCGGGGCGTTGATGAATCACAAGAGAACATGGATCCTCGGCCACATCCACAAGGAATGGCGAATGCGTCGAAATAATTACCTGCCAGTCACCTCGTCTGGCTATCTTCTCAAGAATTTCCTTCAGTCGCCGCATCAGGTGGGGATGAATAAACAGTTCGGGCTCCTCGAACAACAGCACAGTCCGTCGAGTCCGTCCCTCGCTCAAAGCTCTCTGCGCGGCCAATACTTCAAGCATAGCAAACACCAACGCACGTTGAAGGCCATGTCCCTGCAATGCGATTCTGGTTGCGGCCCCGTCATCAAGTTTCAGAATTGTATTCGCGCCAATGAACTTTTCGGCATCGGGGGTATCCAAGCCCAGGGATACCTTTGCGGTGATCAGGTCGGACAGTCTACTTGAAAGTTCCTCTGCAAGCTTCCGCACTTCCGGTAACTGGTCAGCTCCTTCGCTTTTTAACTTTTTCTCAAGGTTTTTCACTGCCTCCAACAGTTTCTGATACTCGTCTGAACCTGACACCGCTGGCATTACAATGCTCTTCAAAAGGAGGCCAAACGAGGTCTTTGCACCTGGCTGCGCGTCTTCTGCTGCATCGCGTATGGCTGGAATAAGCTGAGCTTGCGGAAGCGCCTGCTGAAGCGCAACCGGGATGCTCACGCCTTCTGAAGTCCATTTAGCTTCGCCCGTCTTGACTCGCTCTGCCATCCTCTCGCGTACCAACGTGCGAACGCGCTCTTTGTTAGCCTTCGTCTTAAACGCCGTTCCGCTATTGATCCCATTATCGCTGGCCAGCTTTCGGATTTGCTCATCAAGACCTCCCCAACTATCGTCATCCGGCCAACCATCGATCGTTTCGACCGGCCGGAAGCATTCTATTTCGACCTCAGCTTTCTTTCGGCCCGCCCCTTCGTCCGCCCCATTGACTGACATGCGGAGACGGATCCTATTGTCATACACAAGGCTTGAAACCCCTTGCTTGTTCCGCTCCCATTCCTGAATGTCATCAAAGTCGGCTTCAATCAGGATCGGTTCCTTCTCATGCCCTTGACGCCATTCGTCTGCCAAGGGGGTTTCTTGATTCAACAGTAGCTCGATGCCGCGCAGCACAGCGGATTTCCCCGAGTTGTTCGGGCCGATGAGACTGGTGTAGCTTTTCGGGAAAACCTCGATCCTGTCGATGCACCGGAAATTCGTGATTTCGATGCGTGATAGTTTCATCGACCCGAGTTCTATCACTGGAGGAGCGTGCCGGAAAGCCGGAAATCGGAGAGCGAACCAGGGCTCGGTTGACCTAAAACATCACACGGATCGGATTGCTGAGGCTCAGAAACGTCTGGCGACATGGTTGTCATTCGCCGAAATCGGCGAGCGTCTTGGGGGGTAGTTCCTGCGGCCAGAGACCCCCCGTACCCCAAAACACTGAATAAAGGGGGGGGACCGGGCCCCAGGC
>Ga0187871_10002512_pt1 | contig 14895 bp, 14 predicted proteins | sample June2016WEW_16_1_FD_132988 | JGI IMG/M metagenome (GOLD analysis project Ga0187871, IMG submission 132988) | Peatland microbial communities from SPRUCE experiment site at the Marcell Experimental Forest, Minnesota, USA - June2016WEW_16_10 | ecosystem: Environmental > Terrestrial > Soil >... | reverse complement strand
TTTTCCTGTCCGCGCCTGTGAACCGGGGCGCAGCCGTGTGCGCAGGCGTCGGCCTGTGAGGGGTAAAAACCGCTGTACCCGGGCCGTTGGACATGCAGTATATCGGGCCAGATATTACAATCCTTACATCTGCCGCTTTTTGAATCCTGACCCATCCGGGTTTGCCGGAGGGTTAAATATGTATGCGTTCTGCGACGGAAACCCAATCAGTGAAACCGACCCGTTTGGATTAGGAGCATGGACTTCGATTTTTGGGGGGTTGAGAATGATCGGAGGCGGATTAGAAGCCGCAACGGGATACACTTTGGGGGTGGCGTCTGGCACTGCCGCAGTAGTGACAAGTGAAACTGTTGTAGGTGCAGTGGGATTTGGAGCCTTAGCGGTAGGAGGTGCAGCCGTCGGAGCACATGGAGTGGATTCTTTCCAAACTGGTTTTCAACAAATGATTACTGGTCAGCCTGCAACCTCGTTGACTTCAGGGGCTTTGCAGTCTGCTGGCATGTCGCAAAACGCCGCGAATCTCACCGATGCCGGCATCAGCATTGTCGGTTCATTCGGGGCGGGTGCCGCAGGGAGCGCTGTTACGGCTTCGCAACTTGCGGCCAGTTCCACAGTCGCCGAGGTTGCAAATGCGCCATTGCTGACGCAAATGGCATATTACGAAACAGGCCAACTGAGCTTGTCGCAGAATGCTTACAGTTACTACTCACTAAACTGGCCGAATGCTGTTGACCGAGGGGCGGCGATGGTCGCTGACCAGGGTTGGCTTGGCGCGTGGTCAATGGGTTCAACTACACTGGGTGCAAGCGAGGGGACACTATTCTCAACCGGACTTCCGACCGCACTTGGTTCAGGTGTCGGCGGCTCGTTTTTTTCAGGGTTGGGATATGGAGGACAGAGTTACTTGGGGTCGGGTTCGACAGGAAGCTCAACCGGCAAATGACGATTTTTGAACTATTTCCGTGGTTTATCGCGGTTGGCGTTGCCATTGTGTCGGCGGCGCTGTTGGAGAATAAATTTGGTGTTCAGGGGCTGTGGGCTTGGGTAATCGCTGCAGTATTAGGAGGCGCAAGCTGGGCAGCATATTGGCTGGTGCTAAAAAAGCTTGCTCCGCACATCGGCCAGCGGCGGGCTGAAAATGAAAAACGAGAGGTTGCACAACGCGCGTACCAGCAGTTTGACCCAACAAAGGATTATCCTGCTGCAAAAAACTTCTACTATGAATGCCCCATTTGCGGAAACGTGGTTCCGTCGATGAGAGACAAAACGGTTAGCTGTAAGTGCCGGAATCTTACCGTGGACAACGCTGGTCATGTGGCCGTTGAGAATCCTGGGAAAATTAAAGTCTTTTCGCTGCCTGCATGAATCTTGTTGACGCGCTTATTCCTTTGGTTCCCGGCGTTCTGCTGGTTGCATTTCCGCACATCCTGACGCCTAAGACGGCATCGGCGGACGACGCTGTCAAAAGGACGAGCAAAACCCGAAAAATCGGCTATGTGCTGGTTGCGGTAGCCGCCCTGTATCTTTTCATCATGCTGGCAGAACCACACGCCGGGCACTGAGCTTGTGAAAGCGGCATCCGCATCGCTTCGAGCAGCATTTGAGCTGCGGTTCTTCCCACACGTTGAATCCCTTGGTTTCGTCCGGGACAAGCGGCAGGAACCGCGCGTTTTTTGCTTCCGGCGCAGGACAGAAACCGTGGTGCAAGTTTTGGCTTTAGTATGGGCCAGATGCGGGCGTCCGGGTTTTTGGGTTCAGTTCGCTGAAGCGCCGATGACTGGTGTTGATTTTTCCGGCAAACATTTTTCTGCGGATGACATCATGCCCGGCAATTTTGCCCTGCATCGCGGCTGGCTCATTCCTGAACGGGGCAAAAGGCAGTTTCGGCTTTCACCTCTGTGGCGGCGGTTGATTTCGCGGAAACAAGACGATCCCGGCGTGCTCGTTCAGCAATTGGTGGAACTGTTTCCTGAAATCATCGCATGGTGGGAGCGCAAGGCTAAGGGCGCGCATTTGATAATCTTTCCCGCAGCGCCGCCGCGACCAGCACCCACTCACGCGCCCGTATTGGGCCGTCCTGTGAAGCCTTCGTTGCTGCAAATTTTTTTTGCAAGCGAGGCCGTCTGGACAACCCAGTTTCTTGGAATGGCCGTTGTTGTTGACCTTGCTTTCGCAATCCGGGCATCTGACTGGAAGCAAATGCTCGCTATGGTTTTGCCAGGCGCAATCGCCGGCTTCATGGTGTCTTGGCCGCTCCTGAGAATCGTGCGGCATGTCCGCGTGTGGATTAACGGAGGGCCGTTTCACAAGGATGATCTTGTGCAGGTAATCACGGGCGCTCACGCTGGAACAATCGCTGCCGTCTATGAGGAATGGCCGTCACGCCACCAGGTGCGCGTTGACTTGGGCGAAGCTGAATGGACTGAAGTGAAGGACGTTTTTTCGTACGTCCAGCTTTGCAGGGTTCAAAAAAAGGAGTCGCCTTGTTCGCCTGAAAAAGTCGAGGGCAAACCCGCAGAAAGAGGGTACACCCTCGTCGAGTTCCTCATTTTCACATCTGTTATTTCAGTTGGAGTGATCGTGGATAACGTTATTGCTCACCGCTTTGGCAAATGGCCAGGACTTGGAGGAGGCATCCTCAGTGGAATGCTTTGCTTCACCGGCATCCTACTGTCGTCCAAGCGGACTAAAGTTGTCGTCCCCGACAAGGAATGCCTCGCGCAGGGAGCCAAGTACATCTGCCAGATTGAACGCGGAGACAAAGGCCGAAATGGCGTAGTGCGAGACGAACAGGGCGTCATCCGCTGGCGGTACGGAACCCGTGAAAACTGGCCGCCAGGCCGATGGGTGGAAAATCCGTTCCGTAAACTGGACTTTGTCATCAGCGCGGAGGGGGAACCAAAGGACGAACTGGTCATCCGAAGAATCTCTTTCCTTCCTTCCGCATTTAAAATCATGGAAGAGGGCAACAGTGTTGGCACGATACGGATGCGCAGTTTTTTGCGGATTCAGTACGCCATCGAAATCCAAGGGGCGGAATCGTTGACCTTCCGGCTGTCGCTGTTCACCGTGCGCTTTTGGGGCGGGTCGGCCGGGGGCGCTGCCGTTTGGGCTTTGGTCGGGCCGTCCAAGATGCAATGGAACGTCCTCATTCGGCCGGGATTGGACTCCCGGAAACTCATGGCGGCCATCGCTTTCATTCACAACGAGTGGTGGAACTATAGCTGAAATGATCGCGCGGAATGATGACCGTCTATCAGTTACGCAGAGACAAGCAACGCATTGAGGCGGTGCAAAAGGCCACGCTGACCACATGGAAATTTGGCGTCATGCGAACTCACGGGTTGTTCGGCTCCGAGGAATGGTGGCAAAAAATCAAAACCGGCAAGCTCCGCGTTCATCACTTAAGCGGGGTCATCACCAGACTATACATGGGGGGTATGCGCGACACGCCGGAATTTACCATGTGCTCTGAGACGGGCGAGGAGTCTGATTGGCTGCGCTGGGCCAACAGCAGCGACCTGAACGCCTTTTACTCAGTGGATTGCCGGGTGGAAATAGACTACGTGCTTCAACGCCACCGTCTTCTTTCCGACCTCAGTTGTTTGAAACGGCACAAGGTTGTGATCGCAATCAGGCTTGGGAGTCAAGGAGACAAAGGAGGAGACAAAGGAGGAACGCGCCCACAAACAGCCCACCGGCAACCTGACAACAGCCACGGCGCAAGTCCTTGATTTTCGACTTCTTCCGGCCTTTTCCAGCCTTTTCCAGCCTTTTCCAGGTTAATCGCGTCATCCCTTGGCAATCGGCGTGATGCCGATGAAGGCGACATAGGGCTGGTTGCGCTCCAGTTCGGCGTAGCGTTTGGGCAGGATGCGGACGGCGGCGAGGTTGTTTTCCTGGAGCTTGTCGGCCAGTGTGCCGAGCCGCCAGCCGAGCACCTCCACATCGGCGGTGGAGAAGACCAGGGCCAGTCTTTGCGGCGGGATGTCCTTGTCATCCGCCGCGTCCGGGTTGGGTTCCAGGGTGTATTCGATCAACTGGCTGGTGCAGAAGGCGCGGCGCTTGTGTTCCGACAGGTAAAACTCGATGGCGGAGCAGTATCTGCCGGAGATGGAGTAGCAGGAATCATCTTTGAGCATAGGCGTTCAGATGTGAATGCCGCCGGAGCGGCGTTGTTGTTGACGGTGTGCTTGGTGGTGCCGCAGAGCCTCCCGGACGGTGCGGGCCGGTTTGACCGTCTCGGTTTGCTGGACGGACTCGGCCGGTTTGACCGACTCGGCTGGCCCGACTTTTTCGGCGACCGTTTCCTTTTGCTCGATGGCTTCTGTTTGGTCGTGACCGAGCCAGCGGCGCACGTCCTCGACGGCTGTGGCGAGTCGTTGAATCGTTGACAGGCGCGTCGGGCGCACCGGGCGGCGCTGGCGCACGGCGCGAGAATCTTCCACGACTGGCGCGGCGGTTTTTTCCTCCAGCCGTTCCTTGCGGATGAAACCAAGTTTGGCCAGTCCGTCGCGCAGGCCCTGCAACTCGACAGCGGCCTTGCGCGCGTGGGAATCAGTGACGCGGCGGGCGAGCAGATCGGCGTCATCAGTGAAGACGTGGACGCGCTCGCGGCCACGGGAAATGGAAACGTAAAACTGCTCGCGGTTGACGGCCCCGAACGAGCGCGACGAGGCGACCAGCAGCACCTCGTCCACGGTCTTGCTTTGGGAACTGTGCGACGTGACGGCGTAGCCGTGGGTGAAGGCGTTGAACCCGGCCGGGAGAGTGCGGCCATCGGCCAGGGCGATGCGGCCGTTTTGGATCTCCCGGACTTGGACGCGCTCGCCGTTGATGAAGTGCTGGCACACGGCCACCGCGTTGGCCTGCAAGAGCAGCCAGTCACCAGCGGCCACTTTCAACTCGCGGGCCTCGCCCACGTCAAAGGAGGCGGCGACATTGGCCGGGATGAAATTTACTTCCACGCCATCGGCACGGCGGACGCGCAAACCGTTTTCCACCGTGGCGACCACTTCCACGGTGTCGCCCCGGTCGAAATGTTTGGTCTGGCGAACGAAGCGGAGACGCTGGCCGGGCACGAACTGGCTGGCGTTTTTCTTTTGCGCTTCCGTCCACGAGAGCGAGTCAAACACGGTGACGGCTTCCTCTGGTTGACCGAGGACACCCTGCGCTTTGAGCGTGTCGCGCACCTTCTCCGTGACGGCCTCAATCTCGGCCCACGTCGGCGACACGAGCAACGCGGACTTGCCCTGCCTCGTGGCCGACAAGTAAGCATCGGCGGCACGTTGGTAAAGCCTGCCATCATCGGTCAGTGTTTCGGTGACGGCCCCAAGTTCGAGCAGCTTGGCAAACGCCTTGTCCGTCTGTTTGGCGGCGGCCAGTTCGACCACCTGCCGGAACGCGGCGGGTTTTTGGCGGCGGATGGTCGTCAGTTCGCTGAAACGGTAGCCCGAGTACTGTTCCAGAATCCTCAGCGCGTCGCCACGAGTGACGCTGGAATGCTGGCCGGTGTCGCCGCAGAGCACGACGCGAAAGTCCTTCCGTTCGGCCAGGTCAAACAGCCTCGCCATGCTTTCCAAACCCACAGCCCCGGCCTCATCCAGCACCACCACCGAGCGGGGCGAGAGTCGGCTGCGCGTGCGCAGATCGCTGTAAAACCGTTCCAGCGTCATGGCATCTTCCAGCCCATCCCGGCGCAGCGTGTCAGCGGCGGAACCGGTGGGGGCGCAAAACACGGCCTCGAAACCGTGACGGTGGAGCGTGTGGGCCAGTTCCACCAGGGCGGTGCTTTTGCCCGAACCGGCCAGGCCGCGGAATCCGGTCACGCGGTCCGGGCTGGTCAACACATGAGCCACTGCTTTGCGCTGGTCGTGGCCGAGATAGCCGGGCGGTTCGTAATGGCGGGTGACGGGCGCGACAGCCTCGATGCCGGCATTGACGCTGCGAATCAAGGCCAGTTCCCGGTTCAGAATATGGTGCGTGGAATACTCCGAACCGACGCGGACCAGGCGGTCATCAGCGGCGAGTTTTTCCTTTAGCTGTGCCAGGTCAAGCTGGCCCCGGCCTTTGACCAGAGCGGCCTCCAAAATCCGGTGCTCCGGGGCGACCGAGTTGCGCTCGAAGACGTGAGCCAGGCCATGTTTGACGGCCTCATCCGTCCCGACCCGTTGCGCGAACTCTTTGGGCCGACCGTCGGCACCGGCGACCACTTTGCGCAGCGCCCGCTTCTCGAAAAAGCCAATCTCACCGAGTTGCTGTCGGCGCACCTGCTCATCACTGGCGCCCTTCAATTTTTTGGGCCGCGTCTGGTGGACGACGTTGGCGACCTCATCCTTGGTGAGCTTGCGACCGAGGCGCAATTGCTCTTTGGCGACGGCGGCATCCCGTTCCTTGGAGCGTTTGGAAAACCGTTCGATCAACTCCGGTTCGACGCCCTCAATCTCGAACGCCGAACTGGTTTGGCGAATCCGGTAGCCGAAGCCTTGCAGCCGTTTGACCAGCTCGTTGCGATAGGCTTCCGTGCCGTAATGGATGGCGTCGAACATGCCGGACGTTTGCAGGGCTTTCCAGCGTTGCTCCGTCTTGTCCCAAGTGGCGTTGAACAGGACAAAATGCGTGTGCAGTTGCGGGTCAAGGGCGCGGGAGGACGTGTGCATGAAGGCCGCGCCGACCAGGTTGCCAGTGAGCCGGTCTTTATCCTCGATGCCGCCCTTGCGAATGCGGGTGGCGGCGAACTGCTCCAGTTCCCGGAGCGCCAGGCTGGAGGCTTCTTTGTGGGCCTCGATGATGCGCTGGTCGTTCAGGGTGACGGCCAGAATCGAAACCGATTTTGGTGGAGCGCACTGGAAATCGAAGAAGATGCGGCGGTCTTTGATGGTGGTTTGGGTCAACTGCTGGCCGGTGTCCGGGTGCAGGTTGTCACAGAGCTTGAGGAAGGCATCGCGCGTGACCACTTCGCCCGGCTGCAATCCCAGCCGTTCACAGCCGACGCCAATCCACTGCCCGGCCTGAGTCTCCGTTTGGGTGTAGTAATCGTTGTGCGACAGATGCTCGTCGAAATAGGTCGTCGCAGCACCCCGGTTCTTCTGTGGCTTGCCGGTAAACATACGTCAGCAGGTTAAGCGAAATCTCCGGCTCAAGTTGTTCGGTTGCCTGAACAACTTGGATACCTCTTTGCCGGTAATCTGTGCCGATGAACTGCGCTTCATGGCCGACCAAATTACCGGAACAGCCGCCAGCAAGTTGTAATGAAAACGGTACAACTTGCAGGCTGTCACCGTGGCAAAATCAGCCGTGATGAAATCGTCAGTCATCATCAGTGGTAAGCATGGCACAAAACACCGGAGCAAAAGGTGTGTGTGCTACACAAAATAACCGGGCTGAAAGGTTATCGTTGGCAGCAATGAGCATGAGCTTCATGCCGTCAATGTGGCCCACAACGCATGGTCAGAATGTCCTGAAAACCGGACAAAATGAACGGCATGGATGTGGTAGTAAAAAGTGGAAAGAGGGTATGACACCAACCCCTCCGGCGAATGCGTCGCCGGGAGGAAACGGCGGTGTTCCGGGGAACGAAACGAGCGCGATCCCGGCGGAGCGCCAGGCGGCGCACGGGGCGCAAAACGGAGAACGACTATGAAAGAGAAGCCAAATTATGCGGAACTGGAAAAGCGGATAGACTTCGCGGCGCTGGCCAATCGCATCGGCCAGTTGACCGAGCAGGACAATCCGCAGCCCAAAACCGTGTTCACCCTGCTGGACAAGGTGCGCGAGCAAATCCTTGCCGCCCGGCGCACGCGCAACGTGAGCTACCAGGTGCTGGCCAAAGAGTTGACCAGCGCGGGCCTGACGGTGAGCGAGCCGACGCTGCGAAAATACATTCGCGCCCAGGGCGGGGAGAAGAAGCCACGGCACAAGGCCGCGCCGAAAACCGGCAATGGCGACGGCAAGCCCGCCGCGCCAGCGGCGAGCGCCGAAACCAAACCGGCGACGCCCACGCGCCAGCACCGCTTCAATCTCAATCCTTGACCGGCAGACGCCGGGAGCACGGCGCAGGCCCGTTCCTGTCATGCCGCTTGCGGGAAACGCGGAGGCAAGCGTCACGCCCGTAACGCGCCTGCTTCGTGATGGGGCGCATCATCGCCCGCCTGTCCGTGCCGGCGTCCGCTTCGCTCTCCGGGGCGACGACAAAACGAAATCAGTCAGAGTGTCGTCGCCCCCGGACGCTCGCGGACTTGGCACCGACAGGTGTTTGCACACGGCCACCAAGACGGCCACCGGCGCAAAGCGCATTGGGTGCAGGCACCGCCTGCCATCCGCTTCCGTGGTTGGCTCCATTGTATCCTGCGATGCTCGTCGTCAAGGTAGTATGCCGCTGGCCCCTTCCGCCCCTCAGCCAGCGTCATCTCCACCATTGACGACTGCGCTTCTCGGATGGTCGCAAAACCAAAAAGGAAGCGTATGAAAAAATCATCCAAGATAGACTCGATCAACATCCGGCGGCATCACCTGGGCCTGACCGGCATCGTTTACTCAGAGGGGTACGCCTACGCGGTGCGTTACGCGCCGAACACGCGCGTCACCGAAGAACTCATTCGGAAAAGCTGGCGGGAAAGCCGCCTGAGCTTCCGGCGATACAATGACTCGACGGATATGTTCCTGTGAATGCACGGGGCGCAGTCGCGCCCTTTTTTCGTGTACACGGTCAGGGGTGAAACAGCAAAGCGCAGTCGCGCAAAAATCCGTGGGCGAGCCAAACGCTCGCGTGGCCGTGCTGGCTTCGTGTTTGCCGCTGGCGAGTGTATGGCTCCGCTGCGCTTGTCAAGGTAGTGCCCCCGTCCCCCGCTGCCTCCACCTTGACAATGCTCGCGTCGCCGGGAACTGCGGCGCTTAGGAAACACGAAGCGAATCATTAAGCCTGACGGCTCTGGAAAAGTCCGGGTGTGTGCAGTGGCACGAAAGGCGGGCGCATTCGCTTGGCGATACGACGGGCAGCAGCGCGGCGGTCGTGGGTTGTTCTTCTCCTTAGCCGTTGCGTGTGCCGTCAGAAAGTACAGCTAAAGAAGGAAATCAGCCGTTGCCGTTCGTGCCGTTGGTTGCGCCACGCGCGACAAGAAAGTCTTCCACCTGTCCGACAAGCTTTTGCTGCTGGCGGCGTGGCAGGTTGGAAGCGGCTTCAAAAAGCTGCTTCATCTTGCCGGTTGGTCCTGAGCCGCGTTGCTTGGGAGGCTGGCGTCCGATGAGGAAATCGGCACTGACGCCAAACAACTCAGTGAGGATGGCCAGTTGCTCCGCGCGAACGGCGGTGGGTTCGCGTTCCCAAAAGGCGTAGGCGCGATGCGAGATGCCGAGCTTGTCGGCGACTTGCGCCTGCGTCAGCCCCGCTGCTTCTCGCAACTCATAAAGCCGCTGGCCGAACGCGGGGCGTTCACGATCTGAAGGGCGTCCCGTTTTCATGCCAGGACTATAAAGGCTGTTTGTAGAAATCGAACAAAGAGCTTGCATGTATGAAGAATATCTACAAACTTGCGGGCATGCCAAAATCTTTAAGTCCGGGCTTGACGGGTTCCGCCAAAACGCGGCCCGCCATGAAAAAGTTCCGGCGACCGCTGGACGTGTTCGACTCGGAAGTCCTGCAATGCACCTTCGGTCATTATCCGTGGGACGATTGGGAACGGGACGCGCTGGCGGCGGGCGTGTCGAAGGACTTGGCGGGCCTGGGCCGGTTGACCGTGCGTGAGGCGTATCAGCACGGATGGGATGACCGCTTGAAATCGCTCTGCGGCTGGTATGACCAGGGCAGGCGCATGATACGGCTGGCGCTCCGTTCGCCCGGGACCGCCGAGAAACGCTGGCAGCGGCTGCTCGACACGGACGGCTATCGCGGCGAGTACGATGAGAAAACCGGCCAGTGGAACTCATGGCTATGAAAGTGGACTTCGACCAGATCAAGCGGACGACCGACATTGTGCGGGTCGTCGAGTCCTACGGCATCGCGCTGAAAAAAGTCGGCAAAGACCATGTCGGCCTGTGTCCGTTCCATGACGATCACCACCCGTCCTTGCGCGTGACGGGCGGCAAGGGCTTGTTCCGCTGCCCGGCCTGTGGCGCGACGGGCAACGTCATTCAGTTCGTGGCGAAGAAGGAAGGCATCGGCCAACGCGCAGCCGGAATGAAATTATTGACACTCATTCCGGGAGTTCATCGCGCCAGCGACACGCTGACCAATGGCAAATCAAACGGAGCGCATCCGCTGCTGGAAGAACGGGCGCAACTGCTCTTGGAGCGGGCGCTGGCGATTTACCAGAAGCACTTCACCGACCAGCCCGAAGGGCGGGCGTATCTGGAAGGCCGGGGCATCACCGGCGCGAGCCTGTGGGAACGGCACGGCGCCGGATACTGCGACGGCAAACTGCCGGAGTTGCTGCCCAATGACGAGCGAGTGCATGGCGAACTGAAAACGCTGGGCTTGCTGTTGCCTGACGGACGGGAACGCTTCGCCGGTTGCGTGGTCTTTCCCATCCGCGACGGCGAGGGACAAATCACGACCCTCTACGGGCGGCGTTGCGCCACCGACACGCCGAAGGAAAATCGTCACCATTTTTTGCCGAACCGGCCGGCGGGCCTGTGGAACGCGGCGGCGTTGAAGACGCACGCGCACGTTGTCCTGGTCGAATCTGTTATTGACGGCCTGAGCGTGGAACTGGCGGGCAACGCCAACGTCGTGGCCGTGCAAGGCACCAACGGCCTGAGCGCCGCCGACGTTCAGACCTTGCGCGAATACGGGGTGCAGCGCGTCACCTTGTTGCTTGATGCAGACAAGGCGGGGCGCGAGGCGACCGGGAAAATGAAGGCGCTGCTTGTTTCCTCCTTTAGCTGTGACGTGCTTTCGTTGCCGGACGGCGAAGACCCGAACAGTTACCTGCAAAAGCACGGCAAGGACGGACTGGCCGCGTTTATCGCCGCCGTTGATGCCAGGACACCAGCAGCGCCGCCGACCGCGTCCGCAGCGGCGGTTCCGGGCCTCACCACCCTGCCCGGAGGCTTCGCCGTTCAGTTTGGAATGCGCCGTTACGAAATCCGGGGCTTGGAACGCGGGCCGCGCAAGCTCAAGGCGACCGTGCGCGTGGAGCACGCGGGCAGGCTGCATGTGGACACGCTCGATTTTTACTCCGCCCGCTGGCGTCGGCAGTTGGCCCAAGACCTGACGCGCCTCCTGGACGAAGCCGCCGACGTGATCGAAGCCGACATTGCCAAGCTGATGAATCTTTGCGAGGCCAGCCAGACGGTGTCTGGACTCAATGCGGCTACGCCGCAGGCCGAGGCGATGACAGCGGAGCACCGGGCCGAGGCGGAGGCGATGGGCAAAAGTCCCAATCTCATCCAACTGATTTTGGACGACTACGAGCGTTGCGGGCTGGTGGGCGAGCGGGCCAACAAGCTGTTGTGTTATCTGGCCTTGACCAGCCGAAAAATGGAGAAGCCGCTGGCCGTGCTCATCCTCAGCAGTTCCGGCGCGGGCAAGACGATATTGCAGGACACGGCGATGGGGTTCTGTCCGCCCGAAGACCTTGTCAAACTAACTTCACTTTCGGGCAAGGCGCTTTTTTACAAGGAGGGCGGCAGTTTGAAAAACAAGGCGCTGGCCTTGGAGGAAGGCGACGGCGTGGAGGAAGCCATGTATGCGCTGCGCAATCTTATCAGCGCCGGGGAACTCGTCACCGAGTCCACCATCAAAGACCCGGCCTCGGGACGGCTGACCACGATGGAAAACCGCGTGGAGGGGCCAACGGCGGTGTTTTTGACCACAACCAAGCCGGATGGAGACCCGGAGACCAAGAGCCGGTTTTTCATCACCAGCGTGGACGAAAGCCGGGAGCAGACCCAGGCGATACTGGTTTGCCAGCGCCGCCGCCAAACGCTGGCGGGGCTGGCCGAGAAAATGGCGACCGAACCAATTTTGCGGAAGCATCGGAACTTCCAACGCCTCTTGAAACCGTTGCCGGTGGTCAATCGTTACGCCGACCAACTCAGTTACGCCGACGACCGGCTGCAAGGGCGGCGGGATCAGCCCAAGTATCTCAATCTCATCAATGCCGTTGCTCTGCTACGGCAGATGCAGAAGCAGGCGCGTCCTGTTCGCAATGGCGATGCCGCGACGGTGGAATACATTGAAGTTGACAAAGAAGACATCCGGCTGGCCAACGAACTGGCGACCGAGATTTTGGGGCACAGCCTGGACGAACTCTCCCGGCCCGCCGTTGACCTGTTGCAACTCCTGCTCAAGATGGCCAAGCCAGCCGATGGTACAGCTAAAGAGAAAAATCCACGGCCACCAGCGGCGGGCGAACCCGCCACGCGCGAAGCGCATTGGGTGCAGGCCCCGCCTGCCTTCACGCGCCGTCAAATCCGCGAGTTTACCGGGTGGAGCAATGCACGAGTGCATCGTTACCTGCAAGAGTTGATCGAGTTGGAGTTCGTCCTGATGGAGCACGGACGCAACGGCGTGTTGCACCGCTACCGGCTGGCCTATGACGGCCAGGGCCAGGACGGGCGCAAGTTCCTGCTGGGCTTGAAGTCTGTGGACGAACTCAGAGAGCCTTGGCGCGAAGCGCATTGAGTGCAGGCACCGCCTGCCCGTTGCACCAGCTTTCCAGCACCTTTTCACCACCTTTTTGCCACCTTTTCAGCGGCTCAAAAGCGCATCGTTGCCCTGTAAACACAGGGCTTTTTCAACCACCCGTTTCATTTTTAACGAAAGGATAGATATATGAAAAATCAGCAAACCACCGTGCATCATAAACGGATGCCCCTGCCGGACACGGCCACGCTGGCCCTGTGGCCGCTGGTGGAGCAATACGGGCAGCACTTGCAGCAACGCGGCTGTAAACCGAACAGCGTCTATCGGGCCAAGCACAATCTCAAACGCTTCTGCGCCTTTGCCGCCGAGCTTGGACGCCGGAAGCCTGCCGAAATAACGGCGTTCGATTTGGAAAGTTATCCGCTTTCCCTCGCGACCATGACGCCCCGCAGCCAGCAGCAATATCTTATTGACGTGCGTCAGTTCTTTGGCTGGTTGGAGAGCACGCAGCAACTCTTTATCAATCCAGCCGAAAAACTTCGCATCCCCAAAGCGCCCAGGCCGCTGCTCCGCCTGCCGACGGAAAAACAGGTGGCGCAGTTGCTGGACGCGCCCAACCTCGCAACGGCATGGGGACTGCGCGACCGGGCTTGGCTGGAAGTCGCCTACGCCACTGGCGCGCGCCGCATTGAAATGACGCGGCTCTCCGTCGCCGACGTGAACTTGCAGCACGGCCTGCTCCGGCTCTTGGGCAAAGGCGACAAGGAACGCATCGTGCCTTTGGGCAGGCAGGCGATCCGCTGGCTGGAAAAATATCTGGACGAGTCACGGCCCAAACTGCTGAAAGGAAAAACGCACACGGCGCTCTGGTTGAGCACACGCGGCGGGCCGTGGGGCTATGCGGCCATTCAGGAACAGTTGGAGACATACGCCCGCAAAATCGGACTGCCCAAGTCCTTGCTGGCGGCGCACAATCTGCGCCGCGCCTGTGTCTCGCACATGCTCCACCACGGGGCCTCGCCCTTGTTGCTCAAAGAGCTTTTGGGCCATGTCCGCACGGCCACGCTCAGTCATTATCTGCGCCTGAGCATGGCAGACCTTAAAGAAACCCATCGCAACACTTCACCCGGAAAATAGCTTTATGAAAACACTTCGAGACTGGTTGGAATCGCATCTGGCTTACGGACGCGCCTTGCGCCGGAGCCGCCACACCGTGCGTACCCGCGCCTACCACGGGCGCAACTTTTTGGATTGGCTGGAAACCCATTACGGCGTGACCACGCCCGACCGTTTGCGCCGCGAGCATCTGGAAAGCTGGACAAAACATCTGGCCGCGCAGACGAGCTGGCACGGCCTGCCGCTTCACCCGCGCACCATCAACAAGCTCATTGAAAGCACACGCGCTTTCCTCAGCTATCTGGCCGAGCATCACCTGGTCATGGCCTCATTGCTCACGGCCTTGGTTTACGTCAAAGAGCCGCAGTTGCTGCCGAGCGTGTTGCGGCACGAGCAGACCCGCGAAATCCTCAGCCACATCCCGACCACCCAGGCGGCGGGCTGGCGCGACCGGGCCATGTTGGAGATGCTTTACTCCACTGGCATCCGGGCCGGGGAACTTTTGGGCCTCAATGTGGCCGACGTGGACTTTGCCGGCGCGATGGCGCGGGTGTTTGGCAAGGGCCAGAAAGAACGCATCGTGCCCATTGGCAAAACGGCCTTGCGCCTGCTGGAAAGCTATCTGCGGGCCGTGCGCCCGTTCCTGGTCTGCGACCCGAAGGAAACGGCGCTGTTCCTCAATCGCAAGGGCGAGCGGATGCCCTATCACACGCTGTTGCGCCTGGTGCATCAGTATGCCGGGAGCCAAAAGCTTGATGTCAACGTGACGCCGCACACCTTCCGGCGCAGTTGCGCCACCGAAATGATACGGGCCGGGGCCAACCTGTATCACGTCAAAGACCTGCTGGGGCACGAGACGCTGGACACGCTGCGGCATTACGTGAAGCTCAACGTGGAGGACATCCGCAAAACGCTGGCCCGTTGCCACCCGCGCGAGCGCAAGACGGAGTCTTGACCCGGTGTTTTTCCCTTTAGCCGTAGCCCTTCGTTTGATACGATGCGCCCGTGGTTGAATGCCGGGTGCATCTTGTTTTTGCCGCCCGCTCTCGTGGAGGGAGCGGGGGCCGCAGCCGTTTTCCTGTCCGCGCCTGTGAACCGGGGCGCAGCCGTGTGCGCAGGCGTCGGCCTGTGAGGGGTAAAAACCGCTGTACCCGGGCCGTTGGACATGCAGTATATCGGGCCAGATATTACAATCC
>Ga0187871_10002511_pt1 | contig 14896 bp, 15 predicted proteins | sample June2016WEW_16_1_FD_132988 | JGI IMG/M metagenome (GOLD analysis project Ga0187871, IMG submission 132988) | Peatland microbial communities from SPRUCE experiment site at the Marcell Experimental Forest, Minnesota, USA - June2016WEW_16_10 | ecosystem: Environmental > Terrestrial > Soil >... | reverse complement strand
CGGCGGCCCGATTGGCAACTCCTACTTATATGGCCCGTATTTGGCGCCGACTGTTGGGGTCTTGTTGTACTACCTCTGGCTGATTCGATGGGCGCGGCGGCAGTTGGCGGTGGAGTTGAGGACTGGCACCCCGGCCCGGTTCAGTTTGCGGCGGTTCATTTCCGGGGCGCGCGCGGGACTGGATTCAGTTGTGAGCAACTCGCGAAACTGGCCGCCGGCGCCAGAAGGGTGAGGCCCGGGATGGGAGGAAGGGGGTTCGAATGGCGGTCATCGAGCGGCGGTCATAGACCGCCGCTACAGGACAGCAGAGCGTGAGCGGCGGGAGGGGACGCCATTTTTGTCCTTTTCGTCCCTTTCGTCCCCTTTCGGCGGGGTACAGCGAAAGGCCCGGGAATGCGCCCGGCCCTTTTGTGTATCCTGATCTGTGGGGATCAAGATAGAAGGGTAGCCTTAGGGGCAAATGTGGTTGGTCGGCATGATGAGGCAGGTCGGCTTAGTGCTCACATTGTTGGGGCTGTAGCTGGTGGCGAAGGTTTGCGAGCCGTCATTAGGGCAACAGGGCAATTCGCCGGCGGTGCCGCGGCCCATGTAGGGCTGAATGTCACTGCCAGCAGGGGTGTCGGAGTTCGACTTGTGCTGATCCAGGGCCCACTGTTGCTTGGCGCCGTCAATATTGCGGAGATTGCTGATGCAGGCGGTGGTCTGCGCGCGGGTGCGGGCGTTGACGAAGTTCGGAATCGCGATGGCGGCGAGGAGGCCGATAATGGCGACCACGATCATGATTTCAACCAGCGTGAATCCCGATTTGCGAGTGACATTATTTTTCATATTCAATAGCTGACCTTTCTGAGGCGGCGTGAACGAAGCAAAAGGGCGGGTTTAGATTATTACAATCATGTTCACTGATTGCCCTTCGCAACCGCATTTATGACCTTATCAACCCGCGTGTCAACGGCAAGTTCCTACATTTTCCCTAAAAAAGCAACAGGAAAAGTACAGCGAAAGGCCCGGGAATGTTCCCGGGCCTTTTGCAGAATCCTGATCCGGTGGGATCAGGACAGAAGAGTGCCTTATGGCAGAACGTGGTTGGTGGGGAGGATGTTGCAGATCGGCTTGGTGCCCACATTGTTGGGGCTGTAGCTGGTGGTGAAGACCTGCGTGCTGTCGTTCGGGCAGGAGGGCAATTCGCCCGAGGAGCCGCGGCCCATGTAGGGCTGAATGTCGGTGCCGGCAGGGGTGTCGGTGTTCTGCTTGTGCTGTTCCATGGCCCACTGGCCTTTGGCGCCGTCAATAATGCGGAGATTATTGATGCAGGCATTGGTCTGCGCCGTGGTGCGGGCGCGGACGAAGTTGGGAATCGCGATGGCGGCGAGGAGGCCGATAATGGCGACTACAATCATAATCTCAACCAGCGTGAATCCGGACTTGCGAGTAACTTTATTTTTCATAAACAATAGCTGACCTTTCTGAGGCGGCGTGAACGAAGCAAAAGGCGGGTTTAGATTATTACAATCATGTTCACTGATTGCCTTTTGCAACCGCATCTACGGTGTTAGCAACCCCCGTGCCAATGGCAATTTCCGGGAAGTCTCTCGAATTAACGCACCCGGAAATGTCCTGTTGCGCCGCTCAAAAGCGGCCGGAAGGGCGCCGGAACCGGCTGCAAAATGTGGCGGCGGCCACCCGGAAGGCCAATGCGGCGGGAAGTCCCATGTCGCGCCGGCACAGTGACTTGCGGCGGGCAGGGAACTTTTTGCCGGGGGGATAGCGGGGCTGGAAGCGGTTCATTGGCCTTGGCTCGGGGCCTGGGGAGCGGGGGACAGGGCCAGGCGCAGGAGATCCAGCGCGCGCTGGGAAATGGCAAATTTGAAGGTCTCGCGGTCCACCGGACTGTACTGAAGCAGGACAGTCGTGCCCTTGTTTTGTGACAAAGCGATGAATGCGGTGCCGACCGGCTTCTCCGGCGTGCCGCCCCACGGCCCGGCAATGCCGGTCACGGCCAGCGCGTAGTCGGCGCGGAGAAGGCGGCGCGCGCCATCGGCCATTTCACGCGCCGTGGGCTCGCTCACGGCCCCGTGCAGGCGCAAGGTCTCCGCCCGGACGGCCAAAAGGTCTTGTTTGACCTGGTTGCTGTAGGCAATAACCCCGCCGAGAAAGACGGCGCTGGCGCCGGGGACATTGGTCAGGCGATGGCTCAGGAAGCCGCCTGTGCAGGATTCCGCCACGGCGAGGGTGTTCTTCCGCGCCGACAAGAGGTGAATGAGGACTGATTCCAGCGTGTCGTCCTTGGCCCCGAAAATGACCGGGCCGAGCAGGTCTTCAATCATGCGCCTGCCTTCGGCAAGGAGGGCGCCGGCTTTTTCGCCGCGCGCGGCCAGACGCACGTCCACTTCGCCAATGCGGGCGCAGTAGGCCAGTTCCAAGCCGTCGCGGACCAGGGCCTGTAAGGGGCCAGCGATCTTCTCTTCGACGACGGATTCGCCCAGGCCGGTGGTTTTGAAGGTGTGGCAGAGGAATGGGAAAGAAAGGGGGAATTTGCGTTGGAGGAGCGGGACGACGGAAGCGAGGAACATGGGCCGCAATTCGCGCGGCGGGCCGGGAAGAAGGATGAGGCATTGGTTGCCGGGGGCGATGTCCAGGGACAGACCGGGAGCGGTGCCATTGGGATTGGGGAGGACGGTGGCGCCTTCGGGGATCATCGCCTGGACTTGAACATCAGCGGGCATGGGGCGGTGGCGCGCGGTAAAATACTGTTCGATCCAGACAAGGGTGGGCGGGTGGAGAACCAGTTTGCGTCCGAGTGTATGGGCGGCGAATTGCCGGGTAAGGTCGTCGCCGGTGGGGCCGAGGCCGCCGGTAACGATGAGGAGATCGGCGCGGCCCAGAGACTCGCGGAGGGCGGCCTGGATGCGCGGGCCGTCATCGGGCACGCAAATCTGACGGGAGACTTCGTAGCCGCGGTCGGCGAGTTGGCGGCAAAGCCATTGCTGGTGGGTGTTCAGGACGCGCCCGACCAGGAGTTCGGCGCCGGTGTTGATCAACTCAATGCGCATCTGTGGAAATAGTGAGTTGAGAATAGTAAATAGTGAACTGGTTTCAGGGTCTTAATGTTAATCCTGATATTCATCTTAATCTCAATCCAATTAGCGGCGGTCATAGACCGCCGCTACAGGGGATTTGAGCGGCGCAGAGCACCGGCGCTACAATTTCCGACCTGGCTAACTCAGGCGCATGGGCATGACGACGTAGAGGAAGGGGCCGTTGATTTTGAGGACGCCAGGACTCAACTCGTCTATCAGTTCCAGAAAAACTTCGTCCTCGGTCAAGACGTTGAGGGGGTCTATCAAGTAGGCGGGGTTGAAGGCGATTTGGAGGTCTTTGCCGGCAAAGTTGATCGCCAGGGTCTCGCGCGCTTCGCCCACGTCGGGCGAGTTGGCGGTGATGGCCAGATTGTTCCGGCCAATGGCCAGTTTGACGGAGTTTGCCTTGTCGCTGGTCATGATTTGCGCGCGTCGCAACGCGGCCAGGAGTTCCTCGCGCGGCAGGGCCACGCGCTCTTTGCACTCGCTGGGTATGACTTGTTTGTAGTTGGGATAATTGCCTTCAACCAGCTTGGAAATGACGACGGCGGAATTGCCTTTTTCATCGGTTAGGGACAGGGAGACCAAGTTGTCGGTGAATTTCATTTGCACGTCGCCCTTGTCGCCCAGCAAGCGGGTCATTTCGTTAACAGCTTTGGTGGGCAGGATGAATTCGCCCTGGCTGTTTTCCGGGATGTCCACCTCTTCGTCCACCAACGCCAAGCGGCGTCCATCGGTGGCGACCATGGTCATTTTGTGCTCTTTGAGGATGAAGAAGATGCCATTTAGAACGTAGCGCGATTCGTCGGTGGAGATGGCGAAGGAGGTCTTGCGCAGCATGCTCTTGATTTTCTCCTGCGGGAGAAGGATTTTCTTGTCCTCCTTGAATTTCTGGACGGGCGGAAATTCGTCGGCACTGAGACCGTGGATTTTGTAAAAGGACGCGCCGGCCCGCACGCTGCAAGCGAACTTGTCGTCCACTTCCAATTCAATTTCCGGGCTGGTCAATTCGCGGACCACTCCAAAGAACCGCTTGACTGGGACGGTCGTGGCGCCCTTCTTTTTGACATTTGCCTCCACAATGCAACTGATGGTCACGTCCAGATCGGTGGCGGTGAACTCCAGTTTGCCGTCTTCCGCCTTCATCAAAACGTTGGAGAGAATGGGCAGGGTGGTGCGGGTGCTGACGACGTTTTGCACGGACTGCAGCCCGTGGATCAGCTTTTCTTTTGCGATAGTCAGATTCATGCGGTCCTCTTAATATGATATTTGTTTAAAGAAAGAAAGACTATTATTAAGGGTGGTGAATAAATCGGAAAAACGATGTTGTCAAGGCTGAGATGGGGCACTTATGAAAAAAAAGGTGTGTGGATAAAGGCAGTGTGGAAGCCGCAAATCGGCTAATGTCTGGGTTGTTGGCAATGGGCACAGACAATTCACAGGCAATTCAAGGGCAACGCGCCCAATTGATGACACGGGGAAAGCGTCTCCGCGCCAACGCTGGCTGTGATAATCAGCCTTGGTCGTAATTGGCGGCGGTCATAGACCGCCGCTACAGGAGCGGGCGCGGTTGATGATGTGGAGGAAAACGTCCGCGACGGTTTCAACCTCGTGCAAAGTCGAATTGCGGCCCAGGGAAAAGCGAACCAGTGAATTTGCCAGGCGCTTTTCAACTCCCATCGCAAGCAGAACATGGGATGGTTCCAACGAACCAGCCGAACATGCCGAGCCGCTGGAAGCGCAAATTCCCATTAAATCAAGCCCGGCCAGCAGGGTAATGCTGTCGCAGCCAGCCACGGTGAAAGCGACTGTATTGGCCAGCCGCGATTGCCGTGAACCGCGAAATACAACGCCGTCCAAGGAAGTCGCGCGCTCCACCAGCCGGGCGATAAGGGGGCGCAAAGTTTCAGAGCAAAATACGGGCGGCTTGACAAACCGGGTCAGCGCCCCGGAAAAACCGGCAATCGCGGCCAAGTTTTCGGTCCCGGCGCGGCGTTCATTTTCATGGCTGCCGCCAAAGAGGATGGGGTCCAGGTGCAAGGGAGAGCGCATGAACAAAGCGCCCGCGCCCTTGGGGCCGTAGAACTTATGGGAGCAAACGGAGACCAGATCGGCATTAAACTGTTCAATCGCCTCAAAGTGTTCCTTGCCAAACCACTGCACGGCATCGGTGTGGAAAACAACGCCACGAGAGCGGCAAATTTCCCCCAGGGCGGCAACCGGCTGAATGGCGCCGGTTTCATTGTTGGCCGCCATGATGGAGACGAGGATGGTGTCCGGCCGGATGGCCATTGCCAAATCGTCCGGCGAGACCAAGCCCTCCCCGTTGACGGGCAGATAAGTGACCGAAAACCCCTCCCGTCTCTCCAGATAATGAAAGCAATGCAGCACGGCATGATGCTCAACGCTGGAAGTGATGAGATGCCGGCCCTTGTCGCGCAGGAGCCGGGCCGCACCGAAGACGGCGAGGTTGTTGCTTTCCGTGCCGCCGCTGGTGAAGATGACTTCGCTGGGTTTGCTTTGCCAAACTTGGGCCACGCGATCCCGGGCATCATCCAGAAAGGCGCGGGCCTGCCGCCCGATATGATGGACGCTGGAAGGGTTGCCGAAGACGCCGCCCAGGAACGGCAGCATGGCCTCGCGCACCCGCGGATCCAGCGGCGTGGTGGCGTTGCAATCGAAATAAATGGTTCCTGGCTGCGTCACAGCGGCGATTCAGAAAGCTCTTATCATCGGATAAAGGCAAGACTGGAAATGCGGCGGAAACCTCGGACCGGGACCGCACGCGCCCCGCGTGCAGGGTTCAGCGCCCGCGCTGAACTCGGCCCCCGATGTCAGCGACGGGGGCGTCGCTGACGACACGCGAGGGCGCGTGTGCTCCCGAAGTTAGGAAACGATTGTTCGCTTGCGCGGCTTGCTTTTTCGCGGTCGCGTGGCACATTTGTGGAACTGAAAGGAACCATTATTTATGCCTATTCAAGCACTCGATTTGACTCAGCGTCCGCCGCGCAGTCCGCGCGTGAGGCTGGGCGGTTACGTCACCCTGCCCCGCATGCTCGACAAGGGGCGGGCCACCATCAACAACAAGGCGGGAGAATATCATTTTAATTGCCCGCTGGATCAGAGGTTTCTGGAGTTCGTCGGCATCAAGGCCGAGGCGCTCAAGAAGGTGCTGGCGCAAGGCAAGAGTGACAGCGAGGTTCTCGCCTGGATCGAGGCCAACGCCAAATTCAAGCGGTCTCCGGTCGAAATCGCCGCCTGGTCGGCGTTTGCGGAGCAGCGCGGCCCGGCGGACCTGGAAACACGGAAGTATTTCAGTGAAATGCAGGCGGCCGTCGCCCCCAAACGCGAGGACTTGGCGACTTGGTTTGACTTGCTGGACGTGGATGATTTTGTGACGTTCGGCGGAAAAGCGTAGAGGAGAATTGCGGGTTGCGGATTGCGGATTGCGGATTGGCTGATCCGTTTGATCCGTCCGATCCGTCTGATCCGACCGATCCTTCCCGATTGCAAATGGGATGTGTCACGATTCGGCCAGCTTTTGCAGGTAGTCGAACGAGAAAATTCCACTGGCGTGGCCGTCGGCCCAGACGGGCTGAATGGCGTAGCCGCCGACATTGACGATGCGCACGAGTTGAAAGGAGTGCGGCGTGAGCGGCTCGTCGGGGCCTTTGTAGAGGTTGCCCATGATGTCCCGCTCGCCCTGGCATCCGGCGCAAGGACAGCGGCGGCGCAGGGATTCCAGGGGAATGAAACTCTCGCGGCCATCGTCCCACTTGATGGCCAGTTCCGCGCCGATTTGCTGAATGTCCGCCGGATGCACAATCCCATGTTAGCCCATCAGGCGGTGCAGGTCATGTGGGAAATCAGGGGAAAAGGGCGGCGACGGTCGCCTGGATTTCCTCCGCCTTGGCTTTCGGATTGGCGGCGTTCTTGATGGGCCGGCCCACCACGATGTAGTCGGCGCCATTGCGGAAGGCCTGCGCGGCGTCCACGGTGCGTTTTTGGTCGTCGTCGGGTTTGTTTTCCACGGGACGTATGCCGGGGCTGACGATGAGGAATTTGCCTCCGAGATGCTCGCGAAGTTTGGGGGCCTCCAGGCCGGAGGAAATGACGCCGTGGCAGCCGAGTTGCAGGGCGCGTTTGGCGCGGGAAAGGACCAGTTGTTCGACATCGCACGCGAACCCGAGGTCGTCCAAATCGCCCCGGTCCAGGCTGGTCAGCACGGTGACGGCGAGGATTTTTACCCCGGTGTTGTCGCGGACGGCGGCTTCGAGGATGCGGTCATTGCCATGCACGGTGGCGAACTCGACTTTCCTGCCGCGCAATTGCGCGACGGCGAGGCGGACGGTTTCGGGAACATCAAAGAATTTGAGGTCCACAAAAACCTTTTTGCCGCGGGCGGCGAGCCAGTCAATCAGCTCGTAATAACCGCCGGCCATGAAGATTTGCAGGCCCAGCTTGTAGAAGAGGACAGAGTCGCCCAGCTTTTCGACCCAAAGTCTGGCCTCCTCGACCGTGGAGACATCGAGCGCGAAAATGAGGCGTTCGCGTTTGGGAATGGGCTTTTCAGAAAGCATCGTGTGATTCATCGTCTTGCCGGTGTGAAAAATGGGATGGATGCGCCCGATTGTCAAAGGCAATTGAAACTGTAAGACGGCAGTCGAACGGTTTCGGGCAGGGCAGGGATCGAATGTTCATTGACAATCCGGTGGCAAATTGGCACCTTACCGTAATGGAAAATGTCATGGAAGAACCGCGCAAGCGGATTACGGCCCGCGTGTCGGAGAGTGTGCGCACGACGTTGGAACAGGCGGCGGAGCTTTCCAGGGCGACCGTCAACCAGTTCGTCGTGCAAACGGCCTATCAGGAAGCGCAACGGCTGATTGAGCGCGAGACAGTCATCCGGCTTTCGCAAGAGGATGCGCGCCTGGTGCTTGCCCTGATGGACAATCCCCCCAAACCCAACAAACGACTGAAAGACGCGGTCAAGGCTTTCAGAGAATCGGTACGTGCGTAAGATCGCACTGTTGGACAAGTCGCATGACCGGGAGGGATTTGATTGCGGCAGCGAGCCGCTCAATTTGTTCCTCAAGCAAACGTTTCTTCCGGTAAAGGCGATTCAAGAGGCGTTGACGATTCAACCGCATCTGGAGACCTAATGGCGTGCAAGGTCCAGCCCCCCCGCTTTCGGCTGCGCCTGATTTTATCGCAAATCTGTTGACTCCGCGGCGGCTTGCGCAAAACCTAACGGCAGTTTATGACAAAGATTCAACGCGCGCTCCTTTCGGTGTTCGATAAAACCGGGCTGATCCCGTTCGCCCAGGCCCTTGCCGCCGCCGGCATCGAGATTGTTTCCACCGGCGGCACGGCCAAGACCCTGCGCGAGCAGGGGATCATGGTCAGCGACTTGAGCGCCTATACGGAGTTTCCCGAGATGATGGATGGGCGGGTGAAGACGCTGCATCCGAGGATCCACGGCGGCCTGCTTTATCTGCGTGGCAATCCAACGCATGAAGCGGCGGCGCGCAAGCACGACATCAAGCCGATTGACCTGGTGGTGGTGAATTTTTATCCGTTCGAGCAAACCATCGCCCGGCCCGGCGTGACGCTGGCGGAGGCGATTGAGAACATTGACATCGGCGGGCCTTCCATGTTGCGCAGCGCGGCCAAGAACCACGAAAGCGTGACGGTGGTTATGGACCCGGCGGATTACGCGGAGGTGGCGGCTCAAATCACCGCCGGCGGCAATACGACGCCGGAGTTGCGCCGGCGGCTGGCCGCGCGCGCTTTTGCGCGAACGTCCGCCTACGACGGGCAAATTGCGGGGTATCTGGCGAAGGTCTTTGGCGTCGAGTTGCCGGCTGGGACCAATCCGGGGAATCCGACGGATCGGACGGATCGGACGGATGGGAATGCGGGGAGCGCGGGGGCGGCGTGGCCGGCACGGCTGCGCCTGGACCTGCCAAAGGCGCAGGGGTTGCGCTACGGGGAAAACCCGCATCAGCGGGCGGCGCTTTACGGGCGGTTCGGGGAGTTTTTCCGGCAACTGCACGGGCGGGAGCTGTCGTATAACAATATACTGGACTTAACGGCGGCGGCGGCGCTGGCGGAGGAGTTCGTTGGGGAAGAACCGGCGCTGGTAATTGTCAAACATACCAATCCGTGCGGGGCGGGGCGGGGAACGGCGTTGCGCGAGGCCTGGGAGAAGGCGTTTGCCACGGACAAACAGGCGCCCTTCGGCGGCATCATCGCTGTCAATCAGACCCTGGATTTGGCGTGCGCGGAAGCCATCGCGGAGATTTTCAGCGAAGTGATTGTCGCGCCGGATTTCGCGCCGGAGGCGCTGGAGCTGTTGCGGAAGAAGAAGAACCTGCGGCTGCTCAAGGTGTTGAAATGGCCGGGGGCGGGCAGCGGCTGGGAATTGCGCGGGGTGGGCGGCGAATCGGTGCTGGCGCAGGAATGGGACCGGAAAGGGACGGCGGCCGGGGACCTGAAGATTGTGACGCGGCGGCAGCCGACGGAGGCGGAGCGGCGGGCGATGTTGTTTGGGTGGCGGATGGCGAAGCATGTCAAGTCGAACGCCATCGTCTATGCCGGGCCGGACCGGACGCTGGGGATCGGGGCCGGGCAGATGAGCCGGGTGGATGCGAGCCGGCTGGCGGTGTGGAAGGCCGGGGAGGCCGGTCTTTCGCTCAAGGGCAGCGTGGTTTGCAGCGACGCCTTTTTCCCGTTTGTGGACGGACTGGTGGCCGCAGCCGGGGCCGGCGCGACCGCAGCCATTCAGCCCGGCGGTTCCAAGAACGACGCCGAAGTGATCGCCGCAGCGGATGAGCGGAACATGGCGATGGCCTTTACGGGCGCGCGCCATTTCCGGCATTGAGGGTGCCTCACTGGATGAGGCGGTAGATGAGGGCGATCTGGCCGAGGCAGAGGATGGCCAGCGCGGCCCATGTGAGGCATTCGCGCGGGCGCAGGCTGGCTTGACGGACCGGCGAGAGGGCAAATGCAATTTTTAGGGCGCCGATGGAAATGACATCGCCATTGCGCAGGATTGCCTGATCCGCCGGGACGCCGTTGACGGAGAGGAGGGCGCCGGCTTGGGCCTGGCAAACCAAATCCCGGCCCTGGCGCGCGATCTGGCAGTGGCGGGGCCAGACGCCCGGCTCTTCCAGGGAAAGGTCAGCGTCGGCCGCGCGACCGATTTGGAGGGGCAGGCGCGCGGCGGTGAATTGGGCGCCGGCTCTTGTTCCCGACAGGATTTGAAGTTGGACCATGGCAGCAACCGTCAGGGACGCAGGAGAGCGTTGTCAGCTATTGTCCGAAAATATGCCCGAAAGCCTCCCAGAAATCCTCCTTGTCCGCGTAGATTTTGTCGCCCGGAATAACCTCCTGGTCCAACTTGGTGGGATCCTTCATCGCTTTTAGGCAGTCCACGTAGTAGATTTTGCCGTCTTGCCGGGTCAACTGGACTCTTCTTCTGGCCGCATAGTCGTTGAAGCCGCCGGCCGCGGCAACGGCGCCGAGAATGGTGACCGTGCTGGTGTAGAGCTGTTTTCCCGGCTGATTGACGCAGCCCGAAACGTAATAAAAGCGGGGGCCTGGTGTCACCGTCACGCTGATCATCGGGTAGACTCTCGGCACATAGAGGTCCTTGATGATTTGCTCCAGCTCGTGCGGCGATTTCCCGATGGCGGGGATGTTGGTGTCGAGCAGGGGAAGGTTGATGGTGCCGGCGCCGGAAAGAGTAAAGGTGGCCTGCGGGATGACAAATGAGCCGGTTCCTGTCAAATCCACGGCAATTTGGTCCCCGGTTTGCAAAGGGATCATCGTGGCATTGGTGTAGTTCAGCGCGGGCAGCGGGAGTGTGTCCGGCGTGGCGCAGCCGGTCCAGAGGAGGGTTGAGGCCGCCAAGGCGGCGATTGCGATAAAAGGTCGGATACTGCGTTGTAAGAATCTCATAGAGATACAGTTGCGCGGTTTGGGAAACGGCCCTCAGTATTTCTGTTTGATGTCAATTTTGGGCGCTTTTGCCGCAGCATCGCTGAGTTGTACCACGGTCGGTTCGCTTTGGGAAGAACGATATTCGTATTCGTAATAGCCGCTGTAATAGTAATAGTTCTCATCCTGGCTCATGTTGATGTTGTTAAGCACCAAGCCCATGAGGGTGCCGCCGACTTTGCCGATCATCTGCTTGGCGCGCAGGGTCATGGGCATCGGGTAGCGGCGATATTGGATGACTTGCAGAACCATTTCAATTTCGCTGGCCAGAACGGACGCGTCGCTGACGCCCATGAGGGGCGGGGAATCGAAGAAAACGAAATCGTAACGGTGCTTGAGTTCGCGGACGACTTCCTTCATTTGAACGGACCCCAAAACGCTCATGGAACTGCTGGGCAGCTTGCCGCTGGGCAGGAAATCGAGGGTGGGGAGCTTGGTTTTCTGGATGACTTGATCCAGGGTGGCCTGCTTGTTGAGGAGCAGATCGGTCAGGCCGGTGGCGTTGCTGACGCGGAGCATCCGGTGGATGCTGGGGCGGCGCAAGTCTGAATCCACCACCAAGACCCGCTGGCCGCTCTGAGCAAAGACGGTGGCGAGGTTGAAAAGGGTGGTGGTCTTGCCTTCGCCGGCGCCGCCGCTCAGGATGGTGAGGGTGGTCCAGTCTTCATTCTTGCGGGCGAACAAAAGGTTGGTGCGCAAGACGCGGTAGGCCTCCGCGTGCGGGCTTTCCGGCCCGTCATCCAGAACATTGCCGACGTTCTGGGGAATGACACCGAGAACCGGCGCTTGCAGCGAACGCTCCACATCGTCAATGGTCTTCACACTGGTATCCAGGTATTCGACAAAGAAGGCCATGCCAATGCCGACCAGCAGCCCCATGAGGATTCCAACCGGGATGATGAAGAGCGGTTTGGGGCTGATCGGGCGCTTGTTGGCGCGGGCGGGGTCGTGAACGACCACGGCGCGTTCGTTGGGTTGCACGGCCTCCACCTGTTCTTCGATCAAGCGGCGATTCAAATCGTCCACGATGCGCTGCAAATTCTCGGTTTCGCGCTTGAGGGCGACGTAGGCGCGGTTGGTGATGGCTTCCAGGTTGGCATTGGTCTTGGCGAGGCTTACCGCATTCTCAACTATGCGGAGCAAATTCGAGTTCTGGTTGACGCGGCTCTCCATCCCGGTCATGATTCCGGCAATTTTCATCTCGTAGGCGTTGGTGGCGACCTGATAGGCCTTTTGAGCGGTGATGTAAGCGGGGTTGGCGGGGCCGTACAGGATCTGGGCTTGGTTGAACTCATCCCGGGTGCGGGCGACCTCCTCCGCTTTGATGGTCAACTCGGGATCCAAGTTGCGTTCCATGGCTGTCGCGATCGCGCCTTCCAGAAGCCCCTTGGACTGGAGATCCAGCAAATTGGTCAGGGTTTCGTAATTGATTTGGTATTCCTGCTCCGCGTCAATGCGGCGCATCTCCAAGGCGCGGATGGTCTCCAGACTAATGGAGGTGTAGCCGGTGGGGTTGCTGCTGTCCGTATCCGACACACCCAGGCTGCTGCGCAAGTTGTCCAATTGGGATTGTTTGGAGGCCAGTACGACTTGATTGCTGTTCAGGGACTCCTGCAAGCTGAGGATGCCCGCGGCGTGGGGGACGGTCCACGACTCCAGGCGGTATTTTTTGTAGAAATCGGCGATGGTGTTGGCGATGAGGGCCGCCTTGTTGGGATCGGGATATTTGACGGTGATTTCAATCAGGCTGGTGCCGCGGGTCTGGTCCACCGCGACTTTGCTGTGCAGATAGGCGTATGCGTTGTCTATCGTCCAGTCCGGCTCGCCCGCCTGGTCGTCCTGGGCGAAAACATGCGTCAGATTCATGTTGGTGATCACATCGTACAGAATCCCCCACGAGGTGATGATGCGGAATTGGGTGGTGAGGTAGTAGGGATCCCAGCCCTGGCCACCGGTCCGGTCCGTCAGAATCGGCACTTCCGCGTTGTCCTTGTTAACCTCAATTCTGACGGTGCTGGAGTACTGCTTGGGCAGGCAATAGGTCAAAACCGAGCTGGTGATGACGCAAATAAGGAAAACCGTCAAAATCAGGCTCTTGCGCAGGCGGATGACCCGCCAATAGTCCAAAAAGTGAAGGTTTACGACCGGTGTGTCTGTTGTTGCGGTATCCATAATAAAAAAGAAAGCCAGGGCGTCGTCAAACGGTACGTCCTAGCTTTCTGACCTAAAGCACGGATTAACGTTCAATATGTGGCGCGGACTCCGATATAGACGATGTTGCGAGTGTAATCGCGGGCCGAAACATCGGAAACCAATTTGTTCCAGTTGTATCCGGCCTCGGCACTCAGATAAGGGCTGAAATGGTAGGCAATGTTCAAGCCCGTGATGAACAAGTCTTCCGATTGCCCATTGAGCGTGCCGCCATTGAAGGCCGAGTGTTGGAACTGGCCCATCAGGCCGCCGCTCAAACCCCCGGCTATCTTCTGGTTCAACGACAGGTAGGCCGCCGTTGACTCGGCGTCCAGGACGGGTTGTCCCCCCGCTGTTGGTTCGGCGCCCACCACGTCGGTGGCACTGTGCTCGTGGGTGACCCCGCCTTGCAGGGTGGAATCCTTCATATAAGCCCATGTCAAGCTGGCTTCCACATAAGGGGAAAGAGTGGAAGAGTCCGCGTTGTAATAATCCAGGTACTCACCGCCAGCCCGGATGCGACCGGTCAGTTGGGAAGTCAATTCCCGGTCCACCCCGACAAAAAAGAAGTGGGAATCGCTGTTGCGGCTCTGGCTGTAAATGTTCTTCGGATTGGAAAGTGATTCATTGAGAGGGTTGCCTCCGGGGGCGTAGAAAATAATCGGTTCCGGGCTGGTGTAACCGGTGTGCCCGTAAGTGTAGCCGAGGACCCAAGTCAGTTCTTTGATCATTTTCCAGTCCAGATTGATCGTGGCCAGTTGGTCCATGCGATCCAGCAGGGCGGAACGGCTGGGGTTTAAACCCGGGGCGTTCGCGTCGTTCGGGTTGACCACATCGCCGAAAGTTTGCTGGAAAGCCCAGAGATCGTTGTCGTACGAAAGCTGCAAATCCAGCATGGGCGTCAATCCGGCGGTAAATCCGATCGAGGCATTATTGTTGATGTTGTTTCCGGAGGCGTAAAGCGGCTCGGAGGTCAACCCCTGGGAATCAACCGTCGGTTGCTGGAAGACTGTGAACGCCTCGTTGACTTGCAAGCTGTAGCGGTCGGAAAACCTCTGGATGAAGCCGGCCTTGAATTGGTGCGACGAATCCATGGTGTCGCTGGTGTCGTAATACAGCATGTCGTACACGTACGATAGACTCAACGTGCTGTCATTGAAGGTGGTGTTCAGCGAAAGCGAGGGAGACACCTCCTCGCCATAGCTGCTGTGGCTGCCGGGCGCGTTATTGTTCACCGTCAGATAGTTGTCGTCATAAAACTCGCGCACGGAGAGCGATACGGACCAGCCGCGCGGGTTGGCGGGAGAGGGGCCGGGCGAAAACTGGGCATGCAATGTGGACGCACCAAGAGCCGCGAAAACGACAGAAGCAATGATCTTTTTCATAAAAAATATATTGTACTACCCTAACAACGACAAGGCGCATCTCTCCGCACCTCGCCTAATTCGAGCAGTTTTAAGGGGAAAGGCCCTTTATGTCAAAAGAAAAAACAAATAATTTCATCTTTTTTTTTGCGCCGCCTGCCAGCGATTTCGGTCACTTATGAACATTTGATCGGGTGCGTAGTCTAATATGGCTTTCCGCAGCGGAAAACCGGTGGGAACCTCCCCGTGTCCCCAGCCCGG
>Ga0187871_10002509_pt1 | contig 14898 bp, 12 predicted proteins | sample June2016WEW_16_1_FD_132988 | JGI IMG/M metagenome (GOLD analysis project Ga0187871, IMG submission 132988) | Peatland microbial communities from SPRUCE experiment site at the Marcell Experimental Forest, Minnesota, USA - June2016WEW_16_10 | ecosystem: Environmental > Terrestrial > Soil >... | reverse complement strand
GCGCTTCCGCCGCACAGCCGGCTGGTAAAGCTGGAACGGCTGCGGCAATCCGGCGAGCAACCTTTCGCGGTGGAGAGTTGCTACCTTCCCGCGGAGGAGTTCGCAGGCTTGCTCCGCCTGCCATTGGAACGCCGCTCCCTGTTCGCCACGCTGGAGCGCGAGTACGGCATTGAGCTGCAGTATGCCGACGAAGAAGTAGACGCCACACCCGCCAGCGCGCGTATCGCCGAGTTGCTTGGGATTCACGCTGGCGCGCCGGTGCTGCGCATTCGACAGGCGCTCTACTCGACCGGGGGCAGAGCCACCGTATACGTGATCGGTTTCTACCGCTCCGACCGCCACACGCTGCAGATCCGCCGCTTCCGGAAGTAGGTTGGGGGGCGGGATTTATCCCGCGCGGGGCTTCAGCCCCGCACTTGTCACTCCTGAGACAATACCAACATGTCAAAGTTGACCAGAACCCTCGCGCTGGCGTGCTGCGCCGCCGCTCTGCGCGCCGAGGTGCATACCATGAGCCTGCGCCAGGCGGTTGAGCGCGCCCTGCAGCAAAACCCCGAGATTGCCATGGCGCGCCTCGATGAACTGAAAGCGCAGCAAGCCGTGCGCGTCCGGAAGGACCCGTTCACTCCGCACGTCTATCTCGGCAGCGGACTCGCATACACCAACGGATTTCCGATGAGCATCGACGGCGCGGCGCCGTCCGTGGTGCAAGGGCGCGTCGCGGAGTCTTTGTTCAACCGCCAGCAGAGCTACGCGGTGGCCGAGAGCAAGGAGGAGGCTCGCGGGGCCGGCATCGTGGCGTCCGCCAAGAAGGATGACGTGGCCTTCCGCACGGCGGTGCTTTTCGTCGATGCCGAACGCGCCACGCGCGCCGGCCAGATGGCGCGCCAGGAAGTGGAGAGCTCCCAAAAGGTGCTGGCCGCCGTCGAGAACCGCGTGCAGGAAGGGCGCGAATTGCCGCTCGAATCCAAGCGGGCCGCGCTCAGCCTGGCGCGCGCCCGCCAGATCGCCGATTCTTTGGATGCGGATCGCGACACCGCCGAAACTTCGCTGGCCATCGTGCTGGGCTACGGCGCCGACGACCGCGTGCAGCCGGCCGCCGAAGAGCGCGCCATTCCGCCCCTGCCGCCTTCCGAGGAGGCCGCCGTGGGAAACGCGCTACAGTCGAGCGGAGAGTTGCGCCGTTTGGAATCCCAGATTGCGGCCAAGGGCCTGGAGGGCCGGGCGGCCAAAGCCGCGCGCCTGCCGCGCGTCGAACTGGTGGCGCAGTATGGTCTGTTCGCCACCTTCAACCACTACCAGGACTACTTCCTCAAATACCAGCGCAACAATGGTGAGATCGGCGTTTCGTTTGTGCTCCCGCTATTAGCCGGAACCGGCGTGCGCGCGCTGGCCGCCGAAGCCGATGCCGAAGCATCCAAGCTGCGTATCCAATTGGCCAATACGCGCAACCAGATTATCGCCGGCACTCACCAGGGCTACCGCGAAGTGCGCAAGGCGGAAGCGCAGCGGGATGTCGCGCAGCTCGATCTGGACCTCGCGCGCGAGCAGCTTTCCGTGAATCTGGCGCTGCTGCAGGAGGGCCGCATCCGGCTGAGCCAGGTCGAGGAATCGCGCATCGCCGAGAGCGGCAAGTGGATCGCGTTCTACGACGCACAGTACGCCGTCGAACGGGCCCGCTGGAACCTGGCTAGGCAGACCGGAGACCTCCTGCCGGCGTTCGAGTGAGGCCCGGCTGAAGTTTGGCCTTTTAGTGGTGCGGACCTCCAGGTCTGCGCGGGTCCTCCAGGACCCGCCTGCGGGCCTTAGCCTGTTGTAGCCGGCTCCAGGCCGGTTACCCGGCTATGGAAGCCGGCCGGTATCCGCCGCCCACAACACCATTGCCATTGCGGCCGCGGCTGGTGTCTTCGGAGCTAGTGGCAACGCCCATCTGGATGCGGTAGAACGCTAACAATTCGGCTTCGTCGAAGTCGATGGCCTTGGCGTATTGACGAATGTAGCTGGTATTATAAATGCCGCCGGGTAGTTTCTTAAAATCGCCGCCTTCGATAGCCTTCAGGCTGCGAATGTTGATTTTCGTGGCTTCCGCGATTTGCTCCAGCGAAATTCCTCGATTCCGCCTTATGGTAGCCAAGCCCAGGACGCTGCTATCTTCTTCGTGCATCGGCTGGTTCTCCTAGGAGTGCTGTACACCCATGTCCTTTATGAAAAAGTATTAAGAAACATACGTTACCATATTTCAGGCAGGATTGCTAAACTCTAACCCGATGGACATTTCCCGTAGACGGTTCGCCGCGGGCGCCCTGACCGGACTGGCCGGCTATCTGCCCGGCAGCCTGCAGGCGCTGCGCCCCCGGCCCAAGCTCCTCGTGTTTCTGATTGCCGAGCAGTTCCGGCAGCTTTACCTGGACAGGGCTGGGACTCTCCTGGTCCCCGGCGGCTTCCGCGAGCTGATGACCAAGGGCGTCTATTATCCGGACTGCCGCCTAGCGGCCAGCGGCTTTACCGCCACCGGCCTGGCCACACTCGCCACGGGCGCTTATCCCAACCTCCACGGCATCGTTGCCGACCAGTGGTACGACCGGCGGGCACGCGCGTTGACCAAGGCCCGCGCCGAGATGCTGGAAGCGGCCACTCTGGCCGACGAGGTAGAACGCGCCGGGTACCGCGAAGAGGCCGCGCGCGGCCCGCACAATCGTGTCTTCTGCCTTGGCCTGAATGAAGGGACAACCTCGCTGCTGGCGGGCCATTCCAAGGGGCAAGTCTTCTGGATGGACGCGCAAGGCCAGTTCAACACGCGCGGCAACGCGCCGGAATGGCTGGCGGCGCATAATCTCGAACGGCCGCTCGAGAAACTGCACGACCAGAGATGGGCGGCCGTCGGGGCGGGCAGCGACTTGCGGCCCCTGCGCAGGCTCATCTACGATCCCCAGCACCCGGACGAATTCTTCGCCCTCTACCAATCGTCACCCTTCTGCCAGGATGCGCAATTCGAGTTGCTGCGCACGCTGGCCGCCGAGGAGAAACTGGGCCAGCGCGAAGGGTTGGATTTCGTTTTCGTCACACTGGGTTCGATGGCGTTGCTGGGCTACGAAACGGGTTCGGATTCTTCACTGATGGGCCAGATGACGCTGCATCTCGACCAGCAGATCCAGCGCACTTTGGAAGTGCTGAACAAAGCGCCGGGAAAGAATAATTACAACCTGATCTTTGCCGCCGCGCATGGCGCGCCGCCGGATCCGGATCCCGCGCTGCGCTCGCAAAAAGCGATTTCCGGGGAAGCTATCGCGCGGGCCATCGGCAAGGCGCTGAGCGATCGGATCGATAAAGGCGCGGTGAAAAACGTGTACGTAGACAAGTACGTCTACCCGTTCCTCTATCTGAAACTGGAGGCGCTCCAAAAACAAAACGCTCCCCTGCGCGACGCGCGCAAACTGGCGGGCGAGGCAGCCCTGCGCCTGCCCGGCGTGGCCGGTTATTACACGGCGGATGGAGACTGCTCGCACACCGGCGACTGGCGCCGGCGTTTCGAAAACAGTTTTCACGATTTGCGCTCCGGCGATGTGATGCTCTCCTACGAGCCGGAATCCGTCGAGGATTTTGGCGCGGGCCGCGGCGTATCGTACGGCTCGCTGTATAACTACGATACCAGCGTGCCGCTGTTTCTGTATGGCCCGCAGTTTGGCAAGAAGTTGATCGAACGCTCCATCGAGTCGGTGGACCTGGCGCCCACGGTAGCGCGCGCCGCCGGGATCGCCGCGCCATCGTCCGCCATCGGAGAGGTGCTGGTGGAAGCCTACGCGGAAGGCGAAGAGGAGCGCGTGAAATGAGCTCGGACGATGCGCGTCTGGAGGTTTCGCTGTGCGGCATCGCGCTCCGTAATCCCGTGCTGGCGGCTTCCGGAACGTTCGGTTACGGAGTCGAATTCGAGCGGTTGGTGGATCTGAACGCACTGGGCGGGCTGGTGGTGAAGGGCTTGTCGCGCGAGCCGATGGAGGGCAATCCGCCGCCCCGCATCTGGGAAGCCCAAGCCGGCATGCTGAATTCGATCGGCCTGCAGAACATCGGCGTGCGCGCATTCGTGCGCGAGAAGCTCCCGCAATTGGCGCGCTTGCGGACGGCGGTTTTCGCCAACGTATTCGGCTACGCCGCCGAGGACTACGTGGAAGTGGTGCGCGTGCTGGAGTCGGCCGAGGGCCTCGCGGGCTACGAACTGAACGTTTCCTGCCCGAACACGAAACACGGCGGCATCTATTTTTCGAGCGATCCGGCGCTGCTGGCGGAGGTGGTCGGCGCCGTGAAGCGCGTGGCGCGGCGGCCCGTAATCGTGAAGCTGTCGCCGAACGTGGCCGCCATCGAGCCGCTGGCGCGTGCGGCAGCAGACAGCGGCGCGGATGCCATCTCGCTGGTAAATACGTTTGTGGCGCTGGCCATCGACGCGCGCGCGCGCCGCCCGCGCCTGGGAGCCGGCTTCGGTGGACTTTCCGGACCGGCCATCAAGCCCGTCGCCCTGCGCCTGGTGTACCAGGCCGCGCAGGCGGTGAAGATCCCGGTGATCGGGCTGGGCGGCATCGCGACCGGTGAGGACGCCGCCGAATTCCTGGTGGCCGGCGCCAGCGCCGTTCAGGTGGGCACTGCAACGTTTTGGGATCCACGCTCGCCAGTGCGCGTCGCGCAAGAGTTGGGCCGCTTCTTGCGGGAGGAGGGCGTCGGGAATGTGCGGGAGATTGTGGGGACGCTGAAATGGCCATGACAGTCGACGAGTATCGCCAGTGGCCCGACCGTGAAGACGTCATTCAGGAACTCCACCGGGGAACGCTGGTCACCCTGCCACGACCCACGATGGGGCACGCGAAGCTGCAATCTCGTTTGGTGAGATTGTTACGACCGAAAGCGGAGCACCTGGGTGCTGTCGCAACCGAGGTCGCCTTCGGGGCGCTTCGCGAATACGATCTGCGCGGCGCACACGTGGCCTTTGTCTCGCGAGGGCGCTGGGACTCGACCTCCGCTGACGACAATCTACACGGTTCACCGGAACTGGTGATCGAGGTGTTATCGCCTTCAGACACGCGCGCCGAAATCCGCGAAAAAGCCGTCCTATGCCTTTCGAGCGGAGCACAGGAGTTCTCGGTCGTGGACCCGAAACGAGAAACCGTCAGCGTCACAAAGCAAGCACCTGGGCTGTCGTTCCCGCCGTTCAGAAACGACACGAAGTGCCGCGGCATCGTACGCTTGTCGTGACTGACCAGAATCCGGCCTTCGGAGGCAGCCCGTCGCAATACCGTCACATCGTCAAGACGATCGAGTTGGGCGCTTTGCGCGGTCTTGAAGTCAATGCTCGGCTCCCTGCGAAACGTCGCGGCGACAATGAGCTGGTTAAGGTCGTTGTCGGCCTGATAGCGAATGCTCACCGACTGGCCATCTGTTCGCGCGCACGTTGGAGCCTGGCGTACGCCTGCGGCTTCCTGTGGCTTAGCGGCGGCACCAGGCGATGCACTTCCTCTTCACCCTCACGGATGTTGGCGTCAATCTCAGCTTGGCGCCCCAGGTAAAATGCGATTGCGCCGTAGACCTGTTCGAGCGTGAGCGACGGGAAATTCTGCTGAATCGTCTGGACTCTCGCCGCCTCGGAAAGCGTAGACGATCGAGTCCAGAGACACCCGCGCGCCCGCCACGTAATAGCCGCCATCTCTTTGTTCGACGTAGTCGCTGCTCATCCCAGCTTTGATTATACGGCCAAGAAGGGCGCTTTATTAATACGCCGACTGATAAATCTCCAGCGCCGCCGCGGCACCAAACGGGCGGGGATTGAACCGACCAGTCCACTGCGTAGCGGCGTCTTCAGCCAGCAACGGCAGCGCATCCTGCGGAACGCCAAGATCCCGCAAGCGGCAGGGTAGGTTTGCGGCGCCGGCCAGTTCCGCGAGCCGATCGGCGAGAGAGGCGCCAGCCAACTCGCAATATAGCGCCTCCGCCGCACTCCAGTTCCACCGCACCACGTGCGGCAGCAGCGCGGCGATGGCCACGCCGTGAGTCGTACCGTAATGCGCCGTTAGCGGATTAGCGCAGGCGTGGGTTGCGCCGAGCATGGAGTTCTCGATGGCGACGCCGGCGTAGTGCGCGCCGAGCAGCATGGCGCCGCGCGCGTCCAAATCGCACGGATCGCGGAGCACGCGATCGAAATTGGCCGCCAGCAGTTGCCAAGCTTCCCGCGCGAACACGATGGAGGCCGGCGTGCGCCGCGTTGTCACGAAGCTTTCAACCGCGTGCGAGATGGCATCGTACCCCGCCGTGGCGGTCACTTCGCGCGGCTGTGAGCGCGTCAGCAGCGGATCGAGAATCGCAGCACGAAAGGCGGCTTTGGGATCGCCGCAGGCCATCTTCACGTGCGTCGCGGCGTCGGAAATCAGAGCGTAGCTTTGCGCTTCGCTGCCGGTGCCCGCGGTGGTCGGAATCGCGATCATAGACAGCATAGGCCGCGCGGCTTTGCCGAAGCCCCAATAGTCGCGCATGCTGCCGCCGTTGGTGAGAACGAAGTTGATGCCCTTCGCGCAGTCGAGCGAACTACCGCCGCCTAGCGCGACCACCGAGTCGATGCCGTGCGCCGCCGCAGCGATGCGGCCCGCTTCCACCATTGCGGTATCGGGATTCGGCGAGAAGTCGTGGAAGGCGTGCGCTACGATGCCGGCTGCAGAGAGCATCGCGATGGCTTGATCGGGGTAGCCAGTGGACTGCAGACCCGGGTCTGAAACCAGAAGGGTGCGGCTAAATCCCAAGTCCCGTGCCAGGGTAGCCAGCTCCTGAAAGCGGGATTCGCCGAATACGACCTGAGTTCGAATGTCGAGGGTGAATCCCATCTGGATCACGCAATTTGACCGTCGACTTCCCAAACTCACGAAAAGCTCGTGCTGGTCTTAAGTCGGGTAAGGCTCAGGGCACTCGCCACAAGGTGTACTGCCTTCTGACTTCTGCCTTCTGACTTCTGCCTTCTGCCTTCTGCCTTCGTCACTTCTCGCTCAACGCCCAAAGCTCATTCCGGTTCATGACGAACAGCGTGCCGTTGGCCGGCACCACTGTCGCATAAACCGAGCTGCCCATGTTGATCGTCGAGATCAGCTTCTTCTCCTTGGCCGCTTCCAGCACCAGGACGTCGCCGTCTTCATCGCCTATATACACCTTGCCGTTGATCACCATCGGCGATCCCCACACCGCCGACAACAGATCGTGCGTCCAGTAAGGCTTGCCCGTGTTCACGTCCAGGCAATGCAGGAAGCCGCTGAAATCGGAGTAAAACAGCAGCCCATTGTAAATCGCGCCCGTCGAAATCGAGCGGCGGATTTTGTCGTAATGCCAGAGCCGCCCGGTCTGGGTGATATCGCCGCGCTTGGTGGCGTCGATGCCATACAGATGCCCCACGCCCTCGCCGTGTTCGGGGTCCTGGCCGTTGGCGATGAACACCTTGTTTTCCCAAATCACCGGCGTGGCGATCACTTCGTTGCGCGTCTTGGGCCACACCGAGTCCTTAGGGTTCATATCGAACTCCCACAGCTTCTTCCCGGTCTCCGCTTCGTATCCGCGCACGTAGCCATCGCCCTCGCCCATCACCACCTGCACCACATCGCCGATCTTGCCCACCGCGGGCGACGACCACTGCCCATGCAGGATGCGTTCGCCCACGTTGTTCACTTCCCAAACCTTCTTGCCCGTGTTCTTATTCAGCGCGATCATCGACGGCGCGCGCGGCGAAGGAATATGCACGTGGCTTTCGTCCTGACCGTTGGCCGTGCCCGCGAACACCAGGTTCCCGTAGGAAACCGGCGACGAGTTCGCCATGTTGTGCGGAGAGGCGCCCACCTCTTCGATCATGTCGAACTTCCAGATCACCTTGGGCCCGCCGTTGCCGTCGCCGTGCGCATCCAGGCACACCACTTCGCAGCGGTTGGAAACGTAATACAGGCGCTCGCCTTCCACCAGCGGCGAGGAGCACACGCCCTGGAACGGCCAGTCCAGCGCGCGCCCGGCCGCCAGTTTCTCGTTGGCGTGCTGCCAAAGAAACTTGCCGTCCGATTCGCGGAAGCACATCAGCACGCCGCGGTCGCCGGGCTCTTTAGGATTGCGCACCAGTTCGTTGTTGGTGCCCGCGTAGACCTGGCCGCCCGCCACCACGGGGTTGCCGTAGCTCTGCGAGCCGAGTTGCGCCATCCACTTCACGTTCTTCTTGGTTTTGACATCCCAGGTGGTGGGAATGCCCTTCATGAACGACACCATGTTGCGGTCGGGCGTGCCGCCCCACATGGGCCAGTCGCCCGTGCCGGGATCGGACGCAAGCAACAGCCACAGCGAAATCGGGAGGCAGATTAGAGCGAGCAGGATGGCGCGTTTCATTGATTTGGGGTCACTTTAAAGTTATCGAAATACACTCCAAACTGGGCGTCGGCGAAGAGGCCGGGGCTGCCCTGTTTGTTGGGAATTGGGTCGGTGCGATCGATGAGCCAGACATCCGGCTCGGGATCGGCCACGGCCCAGGCTTTGCCGCGAATACGAGTCTTGCCGTCGGCGGTGTTTTCCACGCGCAGCTTCAGGCGATACCAGGTGTCCGGCTTCCACTCGAACGGCGCGGACACGGCGCGCGCCACTTCAGGCTGCCAGGAGTTCATCTCCAGGCGCTGGTTGTTGCCGAATGCCACCAGCGTATAGCGCTGCGCCACGATGCCGGCGTCGCCCATCTGGCGGCGTTTTTCGGGGATACGGATGTCGGCCTCCACCGTGTAGTTGGACCAGTTCGAAGGTCCCATGAAGACACGCATGCGTTTGAAGAGCGTGTCGGTGGGCTGCTTTTCGAGCACCTTCTGGCCATCGAGCAGGCTCACCTGAAAGCGCCCGGCCTGCGCGCTGACCCAGTGTGGCGGCAGCGTGCCGACCGCGTAGGAATCGAACGTCTCGTTCCAAGGCAGCGGCGGGACGACGCGGGCGCGCGCCTCTCCGGTGAGGCTGCCCACGGTAGCTTTAATCAATCCGGCTTGGCCCACGGGATCGGCCGCCACTGCGTACGTGCCATCCGTGACCGTTCCCTTCAGGTGATCGAGCGACCATGTGGCGGACTTCTCTTCGCGCAGGAAACGGCCCGCTGCGTCGAACAGGCGCGCGTGCAACTCAACCGACTGACCCGGCGTCAGCACCAACTCGGTGGGCTCCACTTGCACCCAAGCCGGATCGCCTTGCCCAGGCTCCATGGCCTGCACCACCGGCGTCCACGGGTGCCCCGCTGTCTTCTTCGGACCGACGGCATACAGTGTGTCGCTCGAAACGAAGTAAACGCGCCCGCGCGCCACCGCCGCCGCGGCCACCACCGGCTCGGGGATCTTCTGCGACACAAGGCCCGTATCGCTGAGCGGCAACTCGACATCGCTCAAGACGTCGCAGCGGTCGGCGTGCGGCCGCAGGATGAAGAACTTACCGCTCTCGCTGCCGATGTAAATCTTGCCGTCGGCAAACACTGTCGACGCTTTCTGCACGGTGCCCAGGTTCTGTTTCCAAAGCTGCCGTCCGGTCTCGACATCGAAAGCGAAAAGGTTCCCGCCGTTGTCGGCCTGGTAGATGCGGTCTCCATCGATGACCGGCGAGGAGAAGCCGCCCACGAATCCGGGCACCGACCACTTGATGGCATCCTTGCCGAGCTTGCCACGTCGCGTGGCGTCGAAGGCGAAGATCATGCCCATCTCGTTGCTGTCCAGGTTTTCGTCGCCGTGGGAGGCGATGGCGTATTTGCCGTTCAGCACGATTCCCGTGTTGAGCCCGCGCTTGGCGATCACCAGGTTGAAGACCGGCTCGCCGGTCTGCGGCTTCATGGCCAGCACCGCGCCGTCGGACCCGCCGGCCAACAGTAGCCGCGTTCCCTCGACGGTAGCGATGTTCATGGGGCCATAGCTGGTATCGTACGGCCGCCCGCCCGGCGTGCTGATCCACACAATATTGCCGGTACGTTTATCGAGCGCGATAAAGCGCTGCGCCCGGTTGGCCTGCGTGCCCCAGGTGGACGTGGGCGTCGAGACGATCACCAGGTTGCCGTCGATCATGGGCGAAACGGTGCGCCCGCCGTGCGTGGTGAAGGGCGAAAACTCTTCAGTGATAGAACGCTCCCACAGCTTCTGGCCGTCTTTGGTGAGCGCGGTTACCAGATTGTTGACGGCGAAGCTGTAGACGTTGCCGGTCTCCGGGTCGGCGACCGGCGAGGCCCAGCCCACGCGATGGGCAGGCACATCGCTTTGATACAGGGTGAACTTGTATTCCCAGAGCAGCTTACCGGTGTCGGCGTTGAAGCACATGAGGCGCTCCTGCTCGGTCTCGCGCGCGCCGGCCGTGTTCTCGAGGTACAGATGATCGCCCAGCACGACAGGAGTCGAGCGGCCGCCATAAGGCGCTTTCCAGGCCAGGCCCTGGCCGTCCAGCGACCACTTTTCGGGCAGGCCTTTTTCGCGCGAGATGCCGTCGCGATCGGGTCCGCGCCAGTCCGGCCAGTCGCCCACCGCGCCGGTCTGTTGGGCGAGGTTGACCGATGAAAATAGGAGGAAGAATGCACAGCGTCGCATCATGAGTGTTTCCTCTAAGGATACCCGGATTTGATCCCAAGGATATAATCGGCGGTGGCCGCGGGTCAAGCGGCGGGTAAGAGTAGACGGAGACCGTCAGGCTGGTTCTGGAACTTGCACCGACTTCCCCGTAGCGAGACTGTACAGGACATCCGGGCAGAAGTCGACTCCATTCGGCCAGACGATCGTCCCCGCCTCAGGATCCACTCGGACCTGTTTGAAAAACTTCAATATCCTGCAGCGGACGGAAGGCCCCGCCGCGGCCGGCAATCCGTCCCCAGAAGTCCATCTCGCTTGTAGTACCGTCGGTGAAACTCAGTTGCAGGCGGTACTCTCCGACGTGCCGGACCCCCGTTACGCGCGGAAACATAATAACATCCTCGATGATCTCGACAGGCTCGACTCGCGATCTGCGCCTCATCCCCAGCGTAGATCGCGTGGAAGTGCGGTGGGTTGTGGTCGTCGAAATACATTCGAATCAAGATGCAAAAAAAAACGGCTGATCTCGGGCACTTGCCCACATCCTACCACGGCCACTTTCGGCGGTCCCACGGCGGCGAACAAATCGTGATGGTGGAATCGATGAACGGCCAAGAAGCGGACCCGCGGGGAATGCGGGCGTTATTGAGTTTCGCTTAATACAGTGACAATTGTGGCGACAAATGTGTCACTTTCCATTGGGGCTGATGTGGGGCGGCCAATCTTGGCCGCCGCCGCCTTTTTAGGCGGCTCAGGCCGGCTGAAAGCCGGCTGCGGGCAGAACGCCCGCCCCACAAGATCCAAGCTGGCTGTCACTTTATTACGCGAGCCTCAATAGCTCCTCTACAGCGACATCGGCGACAAAAGCCTAATCCGGTTACACCATCAGGCCCACGCGCAGGCCAGAAGGCTCTCAAAGAGGAAGCGAGTGCCACTTCGATCGCGTTTCCGGGGCGAAGAGGAACTCGAATCAAGGCAGACGCATTTGTCGGGCTTGCGATTAGTCGTTATCCATCGTCTTCAACCAGGAGCGCCCGGCGAATTGCGAGTCGGCGGTCACCAAGGTAAGCCGGAAGACCGAAGCGGTTGCGGCCAGGAACACATCCCCTGGATCGGACTCCGGCAACTCGATACCGGAAGCTTCGGCCGCCACGGCGAAATTGAACGGTGCTTCTTTGAGCGGCGCCCGCGCAAAGACCATGTCCAGCCAGTCGGAAAAGCCGGTCTTGATGCGCAACCGCTTGCGGCGTACGAGGTGACGAGCCTCCCAGATCGAGACCGGCGATAGAAATAGCTCGTTCTTTGGGTTTTCAAGCTGCCGCCGGACGGCGTGGCTGAGCTTCTCTGGAGAGTGAAGCGCCCAGATCCAGATGTGTGTATCGAGGAGCAATTGCATGGTCAGCGAACGGTCCACCGGTCGAACGCGCGGACCGGTTCGACGATGTCTCCCGAGATTTCGAGCGAATCCCTCATGCAACCCAACCATGACTCCTTCGGTGCGACGCCAGGCGGGATCACCTCGGCAACGGGTTTGCCAAAACGAGTGACCCGAACGGGCCTGCGGGTCCGCCGCACGTCCTCCAGTACCGCCAGGCAGGTGGCCTTGAATTGAGAGATAGCGATTTCACGCATATCTAATTTGTACCATGGACGATGACCATGGTCGTAATCTCAAACATTGGCCGGGACGCCTCATGCGACGGTCGCGGTCTGAAGTTCCGAAACGATCTCGTCGAGCCACGGTTGCTGCACGTTCCTCGCCTGGCGCGCCTCTTGAATCAGTTTCAGGTTATTGGCGGTCGTCGCCGGCTCCCACACCTCGCGCACCGCAACCAGGCAGTTTCGGAGCTGCTGGGCGGCTTCCTGCTCCTGGTTTCCGAGCACGGAGATCTCGAGCAGTGTCGCATAATCCCAATAATCGGGCTTGGTCGACTTGAGGCGTTGCCTGACCGCGAAGCGCACTACGGGCGCCAGTTCCTCTTTGCGCGCGAGGGATTCGGAGTCGCCGCGGATCTCCAGTAGTGTGATGGCGTTGATCCCAGGGTAAGCGTCGCGCCAGTCGGCCTCGAAACCGCGAGTGTATGAGTCGATCGCCTGATTGAGGTAGCCTTCGGCCTGAATACTCCGGCCTGCCTTTCGCGCTTCGGTCCAGAGGTCCTTGTACACCCGTCCGATCAAGCCGTTGGTCTCCGAACTCGGGCCGCTCTCTTTGACCACCGCCTCCAGCACATCCAGCGCTTCGGCCCGGTCTCCGGCGCGGTTCAACGCAAAGCCGTGCTGTTCACGGATAAGAGTCGTGTTCTTGAGGTACTGCGGAAGCCGTTCATACAGGGCGATCATCTGAGTCCATCCGTTCACGGCGCGATAGCTCAGCAACAAGTCGACCAGCACGCCGGCATCGACGCTATCGAATGGGCCAAGCGACTTTTCGATCTGCGCCACTTCGTTGACGTCGCCCGAGCGCCGCGCTTTCGCCAGTGAGCGCTGCATGTCGGCGGCATAGCGCACCAGGTCGCGAAACACGTCTGTCTTCATATGCGCGATGTCGGGAGGCTGGTAGCCGTCCAAGAGTTGGAACAGCGGGCTGTCGATTGCATTATCCTGATATGCAACGTCGCGCAGTTCGGAAAGCCGCTTGCTCAAGCTCAGCGCGAGATCAGAAAGCTTACCCGCGTCGTAGGGAAGGCAGCGAAGCAGGTTCAGGTCGAAGGGCGGCTTCTGGCGCTGGTCGAAAATGGCGACGGTGGTGTGCGGACGGACGGCATGCCGCACGCCCAGCTCATAGAACACGTTCGGGTTTCCCGTGGTCAGGTCCGCAATCGCAAAGTCGCACAGAATCAGACGCTCGTACATGGGCTTGTGGATGATGCCGCCGGTGCGTTCTTCGTCCGCGCGGATCGGCTCCATCTTGGCGCCTTCAATCGCCGGTCGGATGGCTTGCTCATAAACCGCGTCGAAGTCGATGTCCGGCCCGCCGCTCGGATCTTTCTTGGTTCCGAACGGCATGATTACGAAACAGATGGGACTGGCTGTCATGCTGGCTCCTCTCTTTTACCAAGACTACGATAACCCGCCGCCACTTCCCCGTGGTAACCTTTCCACATGCTGGGTCGCGGAATCGCTTCTCTTCTTTGCCTCTTCTTTGGCACTCTCGCCTGGGCCGCCGATTGGCCCCAATGGCGCGGCCCGAACCGCGATGGAATCTCCGCCGAAACCGGCTTGCTCGACGCATGGCCCAAGGGTGGACCGCCGCTGGTCTGGAAAATCCAGGGACTCGGCGAGGGCTACTCGTCCGCCGCAATCGCCGCCGGTCGCCTCTTCATTCAAGGCCAGCATGGCGACGAAGAGTATGTGCTGGCGTTCGACGCAGGCACGGGCAAGCAATTGTGGCGCGCTCACACGGGTATCCCGTTTAACGAATCGCGCGGACATGGGCCGCGCGGCACGCCCACTGTGGATGGCGATCGCCTGTACGCTCTGGCGGCCGACGGCATGCTGGTGTGTCTGGAGACAGCCACCGGCAAGACCCTCTGGGGCTTCAACATCGTGGATCGCTTCCACGGCCGCGTCCCGCACTGGGGGATCAGCGAGTCGCCGCTGGTGGATGGGGACCGCGTCATCGTGACGCCGGGCGGACCCGGCGCCGCCGTGGTGGCCCTCGACAAGATGAGCGGCAAGCTGCTGTGGCAGTCGCAAACCGGCTCGGCCGCCTATTCGTCGCCGATGGTGTACGATGCGGGAGGCTCCCGCAGAGTAGTGGTTTTCACGGCCGATGCCGCCATGGGTCTGGATCTCGGGACGGGCAAGCTGCTGTGGCGGTATGAACGAGTGGCCAATGGGACGGCCAACATCGCCACGCCGATTGTGCATGGCGGCGAGATCTTCCTTTCGTCGGACTACGGCACCGGCTGCGTCCTGCTGAAGACCGGCGCCGGCGGCGACGCATCGGAAGTGTATTTCAATCGCGACATGCGCAACCATTACAGCACTTCCGTGCTGGTGGGCGATTACTTGTACGGATTCTCCAGCAGCATCCTGACGGCCATGAAATTCGAGACTGGCGATGTGGCGTGGCGCGACCGCAGCGTCGGCAAAGGGTCGCTGATTTACGCCGACCGTCACTTGTATGCGCTGGGCGAAGAGGGTGTGGTGGGGCTGGTGGAGGCCACGCCGGCGGGCTACCGGGAGATATCGCGATTCGAGATTCCCAAGGGCGGGTTCCCCACCTGGAGCCAGCCGGTGATCGCGAATGGGAAACTCTATTTGCGGGAACAGGACAATCTGTTTTGCTACAACATCAAGAAATGAGTGGGGCAGGCTCTCAGCCTGC
>Ga0187871_10002506_pt1 | contig 14934 bp, 17 predicted proteins | sample June2016WEW_16_1_FD_132988 | JGI IMG/M metagenome (GOLD analysis project Ga0187871, IMG submission 132988) | Peatland microbial communities from SPRUCE experiment site at the Marcell Experimental Forest, Minnesota, USA - June2016WEW_16_10 | ecosystem: Environmental > Terrestrial > Soil >... | reverse complement strand
GAACTTCGCAGCCAGCAGTTCGACCAGATCGCGAAAAGCTTTTTGAAACTCCGGATGGTCGTAGCGCGGTTCCCGGAACTTGAACGCGCCATACTCTTGGAGGCCGCCGATTTCGACGACCGGGACTTTGTCGCGCACAAAGTCGGGCATGGCGAGGTACTGCGGTTGGCCGACGGTGTTCGACAGCATCACACGGAACGCAACCCGGCGACCGTGCCGCTTGGCGGCGTCCAGAGTGAGATCCCATACCGGAGAGAGGTCCAGTCGTCCCGGGCGTTTTTGCACATCGCGCCAGTCGCAGCGGATGTAGAGAACGTCGACGAACGGGAGGCTCGCCATTTTTTCCACATGCCGATCAAGCGCCTCTCGCCCTGCGCGGACCGCCAGAGACGCTCCGCCCTCTTCCCACGTGTAGCCGACCAAGCCGAGGCCGAAGTTCGGCACTGCACGCTCGGAAGCCGTGGTCGCCGCGATCGTAAACCACCCCTCGTCCTGCTCGATGCCGAAGGGTCCCTGGTTGAGGCGGCCGGCGACTCGCGGCCCCGGTCCGAAATCGTAGCCGCCCCACAGATGCGTCGGCACATCGGCTCGCAACTCGCGACCCGCCGACGCAACGGCAGCGGCTTTCAACAGATCACGTCGTCGCATACGCAAGTACTTTACCGTAGCAGAGTCTCAAGTACACCAACGCGCAATCTGACCGGCTGGCGCGCGGCCTCGGCGATTTCATGGATCTTTGGGATCCCGCCGTGCACCGCCAACTACATCCGGAGAGCACCCGGGTGGCCCTGCGCAAGTTAATCGCGGACCAGGCACCGGGCCGCCAACGGCGTCGCGTCGGTGTTCCTCAACTCCGCGCCGGCGGGCAAAGGCGAGGGACGATAGCGTAGTTTGTTTCCGCTGTCTGCGCACTGCCGCTGCGCGCGGCGGCCGCATGCCGAAGGCGTTGAAGTAGAAGGATGCGACATTCACTTGGTTTGCAGTTGTCTGGTGTTCGCGCTCCGGGTGGCGCTCCTGCCATCCCCTGCCGCATCGCAGAGGCCGCTGCCCCAGGTGCGGCTGAGGGGCAACTACTTCCTGCGCAACGATCGGCCATTCGTCCCCGCGGGTGTGCATTGCGTGTCCGCCAAGGCCGCCATGCAGTGGCCCATGGAATGGGACGCGACGAGTGTGGAGGCCGATTTCCGGAAGATGCGCGACCAGCCTCAATCGTCCATCGACGTGCGCACGCGCTCGGCCACCTCGGCCGCATCGCGTCCTATGGCTGCTGGCATCGCGGCGCGTGGATCGTGCGGCTCAGCGGGCCGAAGCTCAAGCAGTAAACGCCACCCGCCGCCCTTCAAACCACGGAGACGGTGCCCACCGCGCTGCGCGCATCCCCATCCGCACACCGGCGGTCGCGGCGCCGGAACGGGCGGCCCATATCAGCATGCGCGAAGCGCGTTATGGCCCCCCGGCCCCACCGACCTCGGCCATCCGCGAAGTCATCGCCCGGCGCACCTGCGCTACGGACGTGCAGGATGCGCGCCGGCGTACCGGTGAAGTGGCCGCGCGCGGCGTCCCCGGAGCGGTGTGCCGGAACGTGCCGGCGGCGTCGAGTGTCTTGTGTGTCCGTGCGTCCATAACCACGTTTTACACAACGATTACCAGCTAATCGAACTGATGGCGGCGATCACGGCTCGTACGTTCGCGCCAACGTCTAACCCATCAGTGCCAGCATTATGATATGGACTCGTAGGAGCGAGCGCCAGACCACCGATCAACTTATTGCTGATGCTTGCGCAGCCAACTCCCTGGCCGCCACAGGTGAAATCACTGAATCCCACCATCGCCCAATCCAGCGGCCAGCATGTGGAATATACCTTGCTCGCGGTCCGACACGATGGCGCACTCAGAGATTTCATACCCGGAGGATAAGCAGGTGAACCGCCGGAATAGCCGAAGTAGTCCCCGACGTTGACCACTCCGCCGATTGTCACCGGCACTCCGTTCTTCGGCCAGTCAGCCATCGTCTGCCCGGCGTTGTCGCTGTTTGCAAACGGCTGGCCGTATTGAAAAGAATTCGTCCAAGTAAAACCAATATTGGTGTGCGGAGGCGCATCGGCAAAGATCATCGAAAATGGATTTGTATTCGTGGTGTTCAGAAATGTGTTGTGGTCGAACGTCTGATATTTGGTGTTTTGGACCGAGCCAACATAACCATTTGCGCCCCACGTCGGCCCAGAGATGTCGATGGCTACGTTATTACGGATAAGCCCACGCGACGTGTTTGTGTTCTGGGGTCCGTAGCCAGACCAACCGAATGGAGACCCAACTGACGGCCCATGCTCGAACAGGTTGTTTGTGACGGTGATGTCGTTACACACCTGAGCGGGGTTGCTGCTGATGCCGCAATTCCAAAGGAAAAACCCGGCTTGTCCCTCCGCAAAAGTTGTATCAAACCAGTTCGAGTCGAGAAGTATCCGCTGCCCCTGCTTAATCTCAAACCCGTTCTTTACGTCCCAGCATCCCCACGGGATAGACGGAATGCAACCCTCGTAATAAGGTACATTGGCTTGCGTGCCAGCACTGGTCGTGAGCGTCAATGTGGTCGCGGCGCTGGGTTTTGTGACGATGTAGTTCGCGCCGTTGATGACGACGTAAATGCCACCATTGCCCCACGCTGGATTGAACTGGCTACCGGAAATTAGGTTCACGGCAGTTCCGTTGGTTGAGACCACGCCAGAATACCTAACGGGGTTATTCCGCCAGTTCAACTGCTTCTTGATGTGGTTGAGCCGAATAGTCGCATCCGCCGGGGCTGGACAGGTCGGCTGCCCCCAAGGCCACAGGTATCCGGGAAAAGCAACCGTATAAGCCACCGCGCTAGATTTCATACCCGCGCTTGTGGTGAGCGTCAGGCCCGTGGGGGAGTTGACGGCCTGAATCGTATACTGAACGGAATTGATTGTCATGGGAGCACCCACCCATGAGTTCGCGGTTGTGCTTGTCGTAAATTGGGTTCCCGATGCCCATGTAACGTTATTGCCAGAAGTTGTCACGGTTCCGGAGTAAGTATTCCAGTTACCACACTGGGCTGAGAAGAACACATTCTCCCCGCTGGCCTCCAGGTAGTTCGCCGCAATCAGGATCGGGCCTGTATTATTGTTCGTGCTGACCGCATTGGTGTCCTGCCCCGTGTTAATGATTCCCCAGATGTTAGAATACATCAACGTCGCATAGGTTGCATTCAGATCGAGGCCCGCCTGCACAAACGCGCAATCGCCAGCCGTGGGTGAGCACGGGGCGGGATGAATAAGCACGCGATCAAAGGTGACGTAGGACGGCACTGCATAGGCGACTGGCGTGTAGCCTCCCATACCTACAATGGGATATACGTTGGTGGCGCTAGGCCCCAGCGTGAACTCGATCCCAGCGAAGTAGATACCCGACACGCCGTCTGAAATGCTTAAGGTGGTGCAACCGTTTGCGTCGCACTCAAGTGTTGGGACGCTAGCGGGCGTGGCTGACTGCGAGATCCCCTGGTACTGCGGCAAATTGGCGATATTGGAACTCACCACCAGCACTGGATTCGTGGGGCAGTATTGCGGCAGCACGCCCTGGTCCGTCCAGGTAATACGCCCGTCTATCGTGGTGCCGCCAGAATCGTTCCATGCCGGCACGGTAGATCCAGACGTGCCGCCAACGGTAACTAATTGCAGATGGTACGCTGGGTCCACAAACTGTTGCCCAGTCTTGAAGGCGGTGCTTGTCTGCCACCCGAAGGGGAGCGGGTTAGTCGGCCCGTAAACGAAAGTCCCCACGTAATGAACATTGGCCGGAACGATGATTTGCTCCCCGCACACCGCGGCCGAGAGTTTGGCTTGCAGATCAGATGCGGATCCGGATGCCACAGTTACAGTGCTCGTGGTGACGGGATATGGCGGTTGGTAACACTTCTGCGGCAATAGCGGCAGAGAGACACCGGGGACTCCGGCAAGCGCGGGCAGGCCGGTTGGCGCAGCAGAGCAGAGACCTGGTGCAGTATTCGGGGGGGTAGGTATTGGACAGCCTGGACACAACGATTTCGGGGGGCCTTGCGATCCTTGTGCTCCTGGTGGGCCTAGGGGTCCGAAACCGTAGCGCCTACTGGTCCGCCAGCTCCCCATCGGTTCTATCGGGCCAACAGACCCAGCGGGGTCTTGTGGGCCTGGCGGCACTATCGCACGAAGTGTGCAATCGCCTGCGGTCGGGCACACCAGGTTGACGCTCGGATCAAGCTGGGCCCTGATATATGAGGACGTACCGACCGGCCACGCAGGTATGCCGGATTGCGGCTGCCCCACAGCGGCGGTGACGAGCAGTAGGCTAACGAATAACGGGCGTACTATCCTCGGCTTCGATATCTCTAGCATTAGGCCGTCAAGCACCAGGCCCCACCGATCGCGTGTGAGCCACACTGAAAGACCTCGATCATTTTTCATCGCAATTCTCCATCTCGACTCGCGGAGCACGGCGTTTCTTGCAGGTGCGGGAGATCCCACGAAAGGCAATGGGAAGGCGTTTAGGGTCAATGATTGTCAAATGGTTCTCGAAGAGATCGCGGACAGGAATCATGCTGTCTCCCATCTTCTCCCAACGCATGGCACACTTCAACTACGGAGCCTACGACGTGAGCAGGACTTAAACTCTGAATGCAGCACTTTCATTGAGGTAATTGCGTGTACCGGAGCGTAGATCTGATATCTCATCTCCATTATCATTGCCCGTGCGTGCCGGAAGCACAGATCTTCGGTTAACTGATGGCCCTTCATGGAAGATGATTCCCCGGCGTGTAGCCGATTGCCCACGTCGTCGTGATCAACGCCGCGGTACGAGGAATGGCCGCGCGGCTGGCGCCCGACTAAAACCGGCGATCTGTCCGCCGCGCCGGCGTCGGGCGACGGCAACGCCGAAGACCGTTGCCACATGCTCATCGCCCGCCGCAAACCGCACCACAGGTGGACGCTGTGCGTTGGCATCCCGGCGAAGTTGCCGCCCAGCGAAGCTCCCGGATGCGGCGCCGGCACGGGCAGCGGGCATCAGGCATCAGGATGCGCGAAGCGCGTTATGGCACCTGAGCCCACCGCCGCGTTCACTGGGTCATTAACGTCGGCCGCCGCCTCTGCCGCCGCCGAAGCCCCCCGAAAATGTATGCGGCATGCCGCCTTCGACCCGGGAGCCGAGACTGCGGTACTCATTCGACCGGGATTCGCCCAGCGAACGCGACTGGCGTTGCTCGTCGAGCCCTCTCTCGGGCTGGGACTTCGACCAGCTGCCGTCGTTGCCCTGACGGTACCAACTGTTTCCGCGATGCTCCCAAACCTGGCCGTCGCTGCCGGCGTAAATGTCGTGCGTTTGTCCACCCCGCGCAAGGCCCGCGCCGCCTTCCGGCCTGGCCGCCCGTGACACGACGGAATTACCTTGCCAGCGATTGTACACATTGGTGTTGTAGTGAAACCGCTCCGCGTCGCCGGGGTGCCATTGCGGATTCCAGTGGCCGCTGTAAATGCGATTTGCGTACCACTGATTGTGATACCACCAGTAGCCGCCAGACGGCCGCCAGAACCATCCGCCGCCCCAGTAGCCGAAGCCGAAACCGAAACCCCACGTCCAGGGCCAGCCGAACCAGTAGTCCCCAACCCATGGCGAATAATACCAGCCTGTGCCGAATACCACGGCGCCGTCCCACACGTATGCGCCCAAGTAGCCCGGCGTGTAGCCGTAATAGACTAAGTCCGGATCCGAGCCGTAGACATAGACATAGCGGTCATGGAACAGCGGACTGCTCGGCGGAATTTGGTAAATCTCCGCCGGAATGGTGTCGGCCACCACCCAAGGACCCACCGGCGCATCGCCCACGAACCATACGCCGTTGTGGCAACCGTAATAGCTCGCACCCACGTGGATCACGTCGCTGGAGGTGTTCACGGCGTACTCCATCGACGTGCCCTCGATGACCCGGAACTGCGGCGAACCGTCGTAGCGGACCTCGAACTTGGCCTCGGTGCGCCGCACTGCGGCGGTTTGCGGGATCTGATTGGCAATCACCGCCTCGCGGGCTTGCTCGGTCCCGGGAACGGATGCCAGCACGGCGCCCTTCGGACTGTCGGGAGGAATCTTCGCGAAATCCTGCGGAAGCTGGCTTCCCGGTACCCAAGTCCAGGGACCCTGGAACGACTTGGCTCGAAACCACCGGCCCGACAGAAGCACGTAGTAACCCTGCGTGGACACGTCCAGAAACATGTTGTTATCCGTGTTGGTGACGTAGAGCAACTTCGTTCTCGGAATGGGAGACATAGCGGGCGCGCCGCGGGTGACCAGCAATTCCGCCGGCGTGGTGCTGACGAAGACCGCCGGAAGCGCACCCGTCATTGGCGGCGGGCCGGGATCCTTGGAGTGGTCGTGAGGGTCTTTCTGCTCGGTCTCTTCGATCTGCGCTTTGGCCTGATCCAAGCCGGGCGGCGGATTCGGCGCGGCTGTCCAAGGCCCGTCCAGTGTGGATGCCGTCATCCAAATGCTATTTCCATCGAGATAGTAGCGGGAGGCGGCGGCGTCGTAGAGCAGCGTCGCCGGCGTGTTGATGACGCGTTGGAAGGATGTGCCTGGTAGGGCGCGCAGGACCGGCTGCCCGTCGACCATGATCAACGCCGCAGGCGTGGCGCTGTACAAGATCTTAGGCGGGTCGTTCTTCACCGGCACCGATTCGTTCTCGCCTTCAGCCTGGGTCATGGCCATGTCGGCCAGCAAGCGGTCGAGGGTGACCGTGCGCGGCCAATCCCGCAGGTTGCCGCGGATGGCGTGCTCCAGCTCGGATTCCTGCGATTTCGCCGCGGGGAAACTGACGGAGGACACCTTGAGGTTTTCCAGCATGACGATGCGGCTCTCTTTGTCGACATCGGTGCGGGCGGTCAGGGAAACGATGCCGTACATGGGCGTCGATCCGCCGGACCGGGTGACGGTGACGGCGGCGCGGGCTTCCAGACGGTCCTGCTTCCATTGATCGACCTGGGGCTGGTAGATGGTGACGTGCATGCCGTCGGCGTCCATTTCGCGGGGCCAGCGAAGGCCCTCGTCGGGGGGTGTCTGAGCCACCACGCACGTAACGGCGGCGGCCAGGAAGCAGAAAAGCGCCGCAAATCTTGAGGTTCGAGTCCGATTCGAGGGTTTCATCATGAGGGAATCGCTTTCTTGAGACCTTAATGAATTTATTGATGCGTGAACCACGAAATAAGTCTCACCCTTGACGAGGCTTTCGCCTGCGACCGCAAGAGCAACGGCGGTCCCCTCGGGAACCTCTCGGGCGCCAGAGACCTGGTGCTACTTGACACGTTTGCGAAGACGCCGTGGGTTTCGGGCGTCCGGAAGCGGTCACCGGAGGCGCAACTGCGCGACGGGCGCGCAGGCACACTGCTGCCTCGGCGTCCCGGTGAAGTGGCCGCGCGCCCCGTTGCTGGATTCACGACGCATCTCAAACTGGCGCCATCCGTCGGCCGGCGCCGCGCAAATCACGCATGCAGCGCCTACCGCCTGGCGCACATACCCGTCCGCACGCCGCCGGTCGCGGTGACGGGCAACGGTCGGCCGGCGCCCGAACGGGCCCCGCGCAACGCCGCGGGCGCGCAGGCGTGCGGGCTGCGCGTCGGCGTCCCGGTGAAGTGACCGGCCGCCGACGTTCCTGGATGCTGGCGCCCTTCCGCGCGTCGCCCATCCCCATCCGCGCGCGGGCGGTCGCGGCGGCGGACCACGCGCGTGACATTGGGTGCGCTCCTTCCGGGCAGGCACGCCGGAAAACCACGCGTGCGTACGCACAGTTTCCCCAAAAGGGGGGATTGGCGTAATTTTCGGGGGGGGCAAATAGTGTAAATACCATGAGTTGGCCCACCTAGTCGCCATCCACTGAGCCTGGTGGGGCAGGCGCTTTCGCCTGCCTTGCAAGACTGCAAAGCGATAGACTGGAGGGAGGTTCAATGAAGTAGTGAAGACCGGCAGTCCGGGTTTCATTCCACAAGGTAGCTGATCATGCAAGAGGAACAAATACGTGAAGCTCTGAATAAGCACTGGCACGCTTCGGCAGCCGGCGATGCAAACGGGGAACACAATATTTACGATGAAGATGCCATTTGTGACTATCCTCAGTCAGGCGAACGAATCCTCGGGCGAAGCAATTTGCAGGCCTTGCGGAGTCACCATCCAGGCAAGCCGGCGGGTTTCAACGTCAAGCGAATTCTCGGAAAAGGTGACCTCTGGATCACGGAATACACGATCACCTACCAGGGGCGGCCAGCGTACACAGTGAGCATTATGGAGTTCCGCAACGGTAAGGTCGTGCACGAGACACAGTATTTCGCCGATCCCTTCGAGGCGCCAGCCTGGCGGAGCCAATGGGTTCAACGGATCGATTGACGCCGCATTGAGGCGGGATTGAAGGTCCTCGACAACGCTGATTCGGACAACAGAGCCGGAGCGACGGATAGCGCTACGCTAAAATCCTCCTCATATGCGTCCAGTTTAGCTTCTGTTTCGTAGAAGTTAAGGTCCTCGAAACGGCGTGCGCCGATTGCGGGCGGGCGCGGATGCGCGAGCAATGGCAGCGCGCCCGCTGCCCGATCGAACACAGCGAGCTGCACGCGGTGCTGGCGGCGGCCGGGCCAAGACAAGGACGAGGAGCGTTTGCACGCCGGGGGAATGGCACGTGTCGCGTCTCCGTGCCAGATCCGTAGCCGATGGACAGCATTCGGCATCTGCCACGCGGCCAACGCCGTTCATCCGATTGTTAGCTATTCACCGACTACCAAAAAGATCATTGAGTCTGGCCGTGCGGCGGTGCTAGAGTTCGTAACAGATCGGTTTTCCCAGTGTCACAAAGAAAAACGACCATAGACTTCACTTACTAGGAGATAACCATGTTGAACGTTATGAAGCGGCTTTGGCAAGACGAGCAAGGCCAGGATTTGATCGAGTACACCTTATTGATGGCTTTCGTGGCGCTGGCGTCCGCCGCGCTATTCATCAACGCCGGGACGAGCGTCAGCAAAATCTGGCAAACGGCGAACAACCAATTGAGCACCGCTGCGGCCAGTGCTTCAAGCTAAAGCGTAGCGAGTGCAAACAGGGGCGCAGGTCCGGTCTTGGCCACCGGACGTGCGTGCCAAGTTAACGCGAAGCTACGGCGAACGCGGCCCACGTAGCAAACAAGCCGATAACCGCGCCGATCAGAATAGGGTAGCCCCACCGCCTGCCAGTGCCCCACGGTTGGGCATTCTGGCGAGTGCGTCGGTTTCCGTCCAGCATTTTGAGCGCCGCGCTCCTTGGAGCGCTTCCGCAATGGCGCACGTCAAGGCCCAGAGCCGTGTCAGGCGGTATTCAGAGCGCCGTGCCGGTGGTCGCGGCTGCCGGACCAAGGGCGGCGGGCGCCGGATTCGGCTTCGACACGTATTATGTGCGAAGTGGCCGCCCGCCGACGCGGCCGGATCACCCGCACGAAAGTGGTGCGCCACCCAAAACTCGGCCCATTCGGGATGTGTGACAGCAGCTAGCGATATTAGTATTAGTAATTAACAGGCCTGCTGAGACCTTGCAGAGAAGCCAGGGATCGCTGCCATCACCACCTCGGGGGCGCGGCAAGATGATTTCTCATGCTGGCCGACCAGTGGCCAGTGGTCGCGATAGTGGGCGCCGCCGCCGTGGGGTGCTATTTCGGAGGGATGCTGGCGCGTTCGGGTGTCCGCGTGACACTGATCGGTCGCGCACGGCACACGGAAACGAATCGCGGGCCGTAGCGGCGGTCTATGACCGCCGGATTTCAGAATCAACAGCTTCAGCGGTCACAGGCTGCCGCTACGGCCGGACTTGTTCACACCTCGTGAGACGTAGGTTGAGCCTAAAATGCGCAGGAGATCTATCCGCTACCCCAGACTGGTTCTTGAACTTTAGGCTGCGCTCCCTGTCCGTGGCACGTCCAGCGTACGGGGTGGGTGCAGCCGACCGTCATTTCACGGCACCAGGGAGAACAGGCCTCCGTCTCGTGAGGTCGTGCCGTAGAGCACGCCGCCATACAGGACCATCGGCGTACTCGGATTGCCTCCCACCATGGATGAGAACTGATACAGGTTGTGCTTGGTCCAGGGTTTTCCGGCAGCTTTGGGTGGCGACAGGGAGAATATCGTGCCCCACCCGTAGCCGGTAGTAGTATCGAGGGTCGTGCCATAAAGCACTCCCTGCGAGCTCATCACCACGCCCGAGAGCGGTTCGGTGCCTCCGGGCCCGGAATTGAAGTTGTAGATTGTTGTTTCCGTCCAGGCGGCGCCGGGCGAGGCAGGCGGCGTCAGGGAGAAGACCGTGCCGCCATCTTGATTGCCACCCTCCCAGGTAGTGCCGTATAGCGTTCCGTCGGGCCCGACAGTGAGAGAGCCGGTGGCGGCGCCGACGGAGGTATTCAGGTCTGCTTCCGTCCAGGAGCCTCCGGTGGTGGTGGGCGGTGTCAGTGAGAACACTGTGCCGGAAAAGGTGTCGCCATAACCATACAGGATGGGGAGGCCATGGCAAGCTTTGGGTGCGCTACCGATGGTCAAGCCCTGAAACGTTCCCGGTAGGATATAGTAATTGGCCGCGTAGATCACCGAATGGGTCCAGGACCCCGCTGGCTGGGAGGGCTGGTCGAGCATGAAAACCGTACTATTGGTGCTGTTATAGGCACCTGCGGTGACGCCGAAGAGAGTTCCATTGGCAGCCCTGGCCAGAGCGATGGGGTAGCTGGAATCGGCCGCACCGATGAAATTGTAAAGCACAGCTTCGGTCCAGACTCCACCTGGCGATCCGGGCGGCGTCAATGAGTATATCGTCCCCAGATTGGCGCTTCCGGCGGCGTTAGTGACTCCATAGAGCACAGGCTGACCGCTGGCCGTACTGGGGCCAACCACCAATTGGCCGAGTTGGGCGCTGAAGGCGCCGCCGGCGAACTGATAAAGTACCGTCTGTATCCAGGAGCCGCCCGGCGATGCCGGTGGTGTGTAAGATATGACTTCATTCGCGAGACTGTCGGCGACGTAAACGATGCCGTTCGAGTCGATGGCCACGAAGCCTTGGCTGGAGCCGATGAGGTTGAAAACAGGCGGGGTGGCTTGTGCCATGAGCGCCGCCGCCAACAGAGCGAGAACCCCCGCCGCCGTCTTCTTGTTAATCAGTTTGGTTGTCATAACGCTGTCCCTTTGAGTGTATGTGACGCCTTCACGGAGACCATGCTCGCCGAGATGCCGACTGCGAGCAGGGCGATCCTCTGGAATTGCGATCTTTTCGTAGTCATAGTGCTATTCTCCTTTTGTCCGTATCGCCGCTGGACCTTCCTGCATTCGGGCGGCGGTCCGGACGAACCGAAATCCATCCACCTGGTAATGCGTAGAACCGTGGAAGGATTTTCGGAAAATCCGCGGTGGATGCGTTTTATCAGCATGAGAGAGTCTATTACGTGTTCGCAAAATCGGAACACAAGTGTTCGCAAAATCCGAGCACGGCGGCGCAGAGACGTACGCCTGTGTGCCGGACTCGGTGCCACGGGTTGTCTATGACCGCGCGGTCGCCAGCCGGGAAGGTCTCCAAAGTGCGCCACTTGCTCGGCTGGGAGCCGCGCGTGCCGCTGGAAGAGGGATTGCGGTTCACACTCGACTACTCTCGCCCAACGTAAGCTGGTGAGCCCGCTTTCGGTGACCGCCGGAGGTGGGGGTGCGCCGTCACTCCGTCAACGCGAACACCGTTCCGGCGCCGTAAGCTCCGCCCAGGCTGGTCGTGCCATAGAGCACTCCGCCGCTGCCCATCAACAAACCTGTCGGACCAGAGCCATCGCTGCCGGTGAACGTGTGCAGCAGGATCTGGGTCCAGGCGCCGCCGGAAGTCGCTGGCGCCTGCAGGGCGTAGGCGGTTCCCATCAGAGAGGCCCCGCCGAATTGCGTGGTCCCAAAGAGCGTGCCATCTTTAGCTAATGTCAGGGGTCCCGGCCAAACGTTGCGAGTAGACACCAGCGGGAATTCCTGCAGCACCGCCTCGGTCCAAGCGCCGCCCGAAGATGCCGGGGGCGTCAGCGAGAAGATCGTGCCGCCATTGGAGCTTCCGCCATACCCCGTGCTGCCGTAGAGCACGCCATCGCCGCCAATTACAACACCCATGTATGGGTTCACGCCGTCGCTGGGATATCCGCCAAAGCTGTAAAGCGAAGCGTACGACCACGAGCCGCCCGGAGTGGCCGGTGGCGACAAGGCGAAGACCGCGCCATCGCCATTGCCGGCTCCATAATCGCCACCCTGGGAGGTTGTACCGTAGAGCACCAGGCCCTTACCAAGCACCACGTGCGTCTGGGTAGTGAAGTAGCCAGTGATTCCACCAGAGATCGCGTAGAGTGTTTTCTCTCCCCAGTGGCCGCCTGGGGACGCGGGGGGCTGGAGAGCGAATATCGTACCGCAGCATCCACCGTAGAGCACCCCGCCGGGGCTGATCACCAGGTCATCCGGTTCTCCACTTGAGGCGATGAGGCCACCGCCATACTCCGCCTTTGTCCATGGGCCCCCCGGCGATGCCGGCGGAGTCAACGAGAACACCGTGCCGGTTTCGTATTCCCCGCCGCGGGAGGTTGTTCCGTAGAGCACTCCGCCGCTGCCGATCACTACAGGCGACTTGGGATTGAATCCATCTCTGAGGCCTTCAAAGCTATACAGCACCGTCTCGGTCCACGCGCCACCCGGCGACGCCGGCGGAGTGAGTGAAAATACCGTGCCGTAACCTTTCTCGCCGCCCCAGAGGGTAGTGCCGTAGAGCACACCGGCTTCGCCCATCACCAAAGGCGCGTTAGGATTCCCGCCGTCGGTCCCGCCGGTGAAGTTGTAGATCGTAGTCAAGCTGGGCGGCGGATTCTGCGCCGCGCTGTATGCAGCGCAAAATAGCAAGGCTGTGAAAAGTCGTCGAATCGCCATGTCGCTCTCCATTACTCCTTCAATGCGAAGACCGTGCCAGAACCATAAGCCCCGCCTGAATCGGTTGTGCCATAGAATACTCCGCCACTGCTCATCGTCAAACCCGTCGGGATAGCCCCGTCTGCGCCAGTGAACGTGTGCAGCACGATCTCCGTCCAGGCGCCGCCTGGAGTGGTAGGCGGTTTCAGAGCGTATACGGTACCCGAGTTCGTAGGGCCGCCCTCGCCTGTTGTGCCATAGAGCGTGCCATCTTCGCCTAGCGTCAGGGGTCCTGGGTTAGGTCCTCCGTAATAACCATACGGTACCGAGTGAGGCTGATACGGGAAACTCAGGAGCACGGTGGAAGCCCAGGCTCCACCCGGGGATGCCGGCGGCGTCAGCAAGAAGACCATGCCCCCGTTCGAACTTCCGCCATATTGGCTCGAGCCATAGAGGGCCCCGCCGCCGCCAATCATCACACCCGTCTCCCCGACCGTGCCGGAGATCACGGTCTCGACCCACAAATGTCCAGGCGTTACCGGCGGGACCAGCGCGAATACGCCTGCTGCCGGCCCTGCTTCCGCGAACGCGGTGCCGTAGAGTACCCGGCCGCTGCCGACCGCCAAGTCGCCGCTGGGCTGCCAGGTGTCGTCGGCGTTGCCGGGGCTGTAGATTACCGACTCTGTCCAGGGGGCGCCTGGCGATGCGGGCGGCGCCACTTCAAACACGGTTCCATTGAGTCCCGGGCCAAACCGGGTTGTGCCGTACATCACCCCTTCCGGGCCCAGCGTCAGACCAGACGTCGGATATTCCCCGTCATTGGGCGTAGCTCCGAAGTTATGGATCAGAGCCTCGGTCCAGTGGCCGCCAGGTGACACCGGCGGCGTCAAGGAGAATACCGTGCCATATCCCAAAGTTCCGCCGTTCGATGTTGTGCCGTAGAGCACTCCGCCGGTGCCGATCACCAAACGTGAATTGGGATTGATCGCATCGACGCCAAGTTGGAAGCTGTAGAGCACATTCTCAGTCCAGGCCCCGCCCGGCGATACCGGCGGATTCAGCGAGAACACCGTGCCGAAGCCGTGAGCACCGCCACCCCAGGTGGTTCCATAGAGCACGCCGCCCTCGCCGATTACTAAGGGCGCTTCGGGATGTTCCCCGTCGCCGGCACCGGCGAAGTTGTAAATCGTGGTCAAGCTGGGCGGCGGATTCTGTGCTGCGCCATAAGCGCTGCATATTAGCAGCGCCGTCGAGAATCGTCGAATCGCCATATTCCCTCCGTTACTCCATAGGTGCGAACGATCTACAGTATCCGTTAAGCCCCGCCCTCCGGCGCGGCCGGCGATGCGGAGGCAAGAACATCACTCCATCAGGGGGAAAGCATCGTTACGCCGTACAGCGCGCCTGCTCGGCCCAACGCCAGACCGGGGCGTTAAGCACTTCCTTTTAATACCACATCGAACCAGTTTGGGTCATACGGACGGCTCGGGTAGGGTACCGCACAGTACGCGCGAAAACGTACGAATCGGGCCGGGGCATTCGCGCTATGAGAGGCCTTTAGCAATGGCCGCTACAAATCACCATGCACCAGGAGGAAACGCCATGAAACAGTTTATCGCTAAGTTTGAATCCCAGATCCAGGGTACGCTTTCCGGTTTTGACCGCGTGGTGTTCCGCGGTTCTCTGCGACGCCTCACCCATGGGGAAGGCATGAAGATGTACCTGATTCGCAATGGGCTGCTCTGTAAGCAGTTTGGGGATCACGTCAAAAAGGTCAGTGCGGAATTGAAGGAGGCCTCCCTGGCACCGCTCCTCCAACAAAAGCTGCCGGTCGAATATATCCGCGACTCTCACAGGCCGACAAGGACCAGATCGCGCGCGCATGCGGCTAAATTGGCCATCCGGCAAGGCAACGTGTGCGCTCTGACCTGTACAGAACTCACCCCGACCTTCCAGCACGAGAAGACCGGCATGG
>Ga0187871_10002505_pt1 | contig 14936 bp, 11 predicted proteins | sample June2016WEW_16_1_FD_132988 | JGI IMG/M metagenome (GOLD analysis project Ga0187871, IMG submission 132988) | Peatland microbial communities from SPRUCE experiment site at the Marcell Experimental Forest, Minnesota, USA - June2016WEW_16_10 | ecosystem: Environmental > Terrestrial > Soil >... | reverse complement strand
CGCCTGCACCGCCGAGCTGCCGCGCCCATCGGCACGAAGGCTCAGGCCGCGGCCCCAACGCCGCCCCAAGCGTACCCGGCGCCTCATCACCCCCATCCAGATGTCCAAACTCCAGAGGCGAGCTCCGCTCGCCTGTGTCGGCAGGAGTGCCGACACGGCACGCAGAGTGCGTGCGCCACGGGAACTGCCGCGGCAAATGTCCAAACTCCAGGTGTCGAGACTCGTCTCGACACTGGACAGGCCAGAGGCCTGTCCTACTCGCGCTAAAATCGACGCATGCGCGCATTCCTCATCGTTCTGCTGGCCGTCGCAGGCGCCGCCCTGCTGCCCGCCGCCAAGAATCTCGAAATCTACTTCATCGACGTGGAGGGCGGCCAAGCCACGTTGTTCGTGGCGCCCTCCGGCCAATCCATGCTGGTGGACACGGGCTGGTCCGGCAACAACAGCCGGGACGCCGACCGCATCGCAGCGGCGGCCAAGCACGCGGGCGTGAAGGCCATCGATTACCTGCTGATTACGCACTTCCATGAAGATCACGTCGGCGGTGTGCCGCAACTGGCCCGCAAGCTGCCTATCCACACCTTCATCGATCACGGCGAGAGCGTCGAGCACGATCAGCGTGCCAAGGAGCTCTACGCCGCATACGTCGAATATCGCGCGAAAGGCGATCACATCCTCGCCAAACCCGGCGTCACCATCCCGGTGAAAGGCCTGGATGTGAAGGTGCTGACCGCAGATGGCGATGAGATCGCAGACCCGCTGCCCGGCGCGGGGCAGCCCAATCCACTGTGCGCGGCGGACAGGTTGAAGGCCCCCGACGCGACGGAGAACGCCCGCTCGGTGGGCACGCTGATCACGTTCGGAAACTTCCGCGCGCTGGACATGGGCGACCTCACCTGGAACAAGGAGCATGAGCTGGTCTGCCCCAACAACAAAGTCGGCACGGTGGATCTATATATCGTTTCGCACCACGGCTCGGACCTTTCCGGCTCGCCCGCCTTTGTGCAAGGGATTCATCCGCGCGTGGCGATTATGGATAATGGCGCGCGCAAGGGCGGCTCGCCGTCCACGTGGCAGATCATCCACAGCTCGCCCGGCCTGGAAGACATCTGGCAGTTGCACTTTGTCATCTCCGGCGGGAGAGACAACAACGCGCCGGACACCTTCATCGCCAATACGGATGAGGTGGGCGACCAGGGGAATTGGATCCACGTCACCGTGCGTCCCGACGGCAGCTTCACGGTGACCAACACGCGCAACAAATATGCGAAGACGTACGGCCCCAGGTGATCGTGCCGGCCATGCCTAAACGTCCCGACTACGGCATCGACGCGCCCGGCGTTCTGGCGATGTTCTTCGTTCTCGGCGGGCTCTGTCTAGTCCTTGGCCTTTTCGCGCGCCCCGTCGCCATCGGCCCGGCCACCGTCGATTTCGGCTACGCCCCGCAGATCACCGGCGGGATCTTTCTGCTGGAAGGCGTGCTGATGTACATCTACGTGAAGCGGGGCAAGTTCCGGCACCGCGATCGCATGCTGGCACAGGTCCCGTGGACTGGCAATGAGCGCGTACTGGACGTGGGCACCGGGCGCGGGCTTTTGCTGATCGGCGCGGCAAAGCGCCTGACGGCCGGCCATGCGGTGGGCATCGATATCTGGAGCACCAAAGATTTGTCCGGCAATGCGCCGGAGCGCACCCAGGCGAACATCGAGATGGAAGGCGTGCGCGGCACGTGTGAGCTGCGCAGCGAAGACGCCAGCCAGATGAGTTTTCCGGACGCTTCGTTCGATGTGGTGGTGTCGAACCTGTGCATCCATAACATCCCGAAACAAGCGGGGCGCGATCGGGCCTGCCGCGAGATCGTGCGCGTTTTGCGGCCGGGCGGCATGGCGGTGATCTCCGATTACAAGCTGACGAAGAAGTACGCGGCGGTCTTCCGCGGCGAAGGGTTCGATATCGAATGGCGCGGACCGTTCTGGCGCGACGTTTTTCCGCCGCTGAAGATGTTCGTGGCGCGGAAGCCATCATGAAGATCGCGGTTCTGGGGCTGGGCTTTATGGGCAGCACGCACGCGCGTGCGTGGCAGCAGATCCCCGGCGCGGAGTTGGCCGCGGTGGCCAGCCGCGACCCGCGCCGGCTCTCGGGCGACTTTACCGAGGTTCAGGGCAATCTGGGCGGGCCGGGCGGCAAGCTGGATTTTTCTTCGGTCACCAAGTACAGGAGCGCGGAAGAAGCTGCGCTGGACCCGTCCGTCGAAGCGGTGGATATCTGCCTGCCCACGCATCTTCACGAGCGCATTGCGGTGATGGCGCTCGCGGCGGGCAAACATGTACTGGTGGAAAAGCCCATGGCGCTGGATGGCTCCGCCGCCGACCGCATGATCGCCGCAGCCGAACGTCACGGCCGCGTCCTGATGGCCGCGCAGGTGGTGAGGTTCATTCCGCCTTATCGCGCCGCCGCCGATATCTTGCGCTCCGGACGGCTGGGCGCGGTGCGCGCGGCCATTTTTCGCCGGCGGTGCGCCGCACCCGCTTGGAGCGCTTGGCTGACGGACCCCGCGCAGAGCGGCGGCGGAGTTTTCGACCTGCTGATCCACGATATCGATTTCTGTCTGCACGTGTTCGGCAAACCGGAGGCCGTGACGGCCTCGGGGTTCGAGGATCTGCCGCACGGCGTAGATTGGATTCTGGCGCAGTTCTGGTATCCGGCCATCGGCGCTGTGGGGATTTCCGGAGGCTGGCATCATCCGGTGGTGTATCCTTTTTCGATGGAGTTCACGATCGTGGCGGATGGCGGGACGCTGGAGTTCAATTCCGCCGGCAAACCCCTGGCCGAATACGGCGCGGATGGCCGCGAGCACGCGATTGATGTACCGGAGACGGACAGCTACCGCGCCGAACTCGAATATTTTCTGGAGTGCGCCGTGCGCGGCGAGAGGCCGCTGCGATGCCCGCCCGAGGAATCCGCCGCGGCGGTGAAGTTGGCGCATCTCATGCTGGAATCGCGTCACAGGAATGGAGAGAAGATCGCATGCGACCTTTAGGTAACATGGAAATCGGCGTCATGTTCTGGGCCGGTCACGATCCGTATGAAACCGTACGTGAGTTGAAGTCGTGGGGCGTGCGATGCGGCCAGATGGGCATTCCCGGAGACATGCCGCTGGAAGGCGCGGCGGCGCGCTGGAAGCAGGTACTCGCCGACGAAAACTTTGCGGTGGTTACGGTGTTTGCAGCTTATATAGGCGAGAGCTACGCGGATATTCCCACGGTCCAAAAGACCGTTGGGTTCGTACCGCCGTCCACCCGGGATGAGCGGGAGCGGCGCACGCTGGCGGTCGGCGATTTCGCCGCCGAGCTGGGTGTGACGTCGATCGCTACGCATATCGGCTTCGTCCCGGAAGACCAATCGTCGGAGGACTACATGGCCGTACGCGAAATGGTGCGGCGCGTGTGCGATCATGCCGCGGGGCACGGCCAAACGTTCGCGCTCGAAACCGGCCAGGAGGCTGCGCCCGTGCTGCTGGAATTCTTGTTATCGGCGAAACGCACCAATCTCGGCATCAACTTCGACCCGGCCAATATGATCCTATATGGAACCGGCGATCCCATCGCGGCGCTGGATACGCTCGCGCCGCACGTGCTGACCGTACACTGCAAGGATGGCGACTGGCCGCCGCCTGCGGTCCGCGGCGCCCTGGGCGAAGAGCAGCCCCTGGGCCAGGGCTCGGTGGGCATGGAGCGGTTCATTGCCAAGTTGAGGGAGATCGGTTACAAAGGCCCGCTGACCATCGAGCGCGAGGCCAGCGATCCAGTGCGGCGGCAGCGCGATATCGCCATGGGAGCGGACCTGCTGCGGCGCCTGGTCGCGCGGGTTTTCGCAACGCCCGCTGACGCGCCGCCGTCTGTGTAGTTAGTGTAAACGCATGCCCGGACTCAGTTCCAGCCAGGAGATGCAACTCGAATATGTGACCTGGCACACGCCGGAGTCGCTGCCTGTCGCGATTCGACGGCGCGCGATGGAAGGTATCCACCAGGAAGTCAGCGAAGCGTTCGCCGCCGCGCCTCACCGCGGCGCAGAGACCGGCGGGATCCTGCTGGGCCGGCGCGAAGAGGATCGCATCGTGGTGGAGGACTTCGAGCCGGTGCCCTCGGAGCATCGCTTCGGGCCTTCGTACCGCCTGTCGGACACCGACCGCGCACTACTTGAAGAAACCTTGGAGTGGTTCCGAGGAGGCGCGCAGCCGGGCCTCTCGGTACTGGGTTTCTATCGGAGTCATACGCTGGCGGAGGCCGAACTGAATCACGAAGACCAGGACCTGATGCGCACGCATTTTGGCGTCACTGAGGACCTGGTGTTATTAGTCAAGCCTGGCTTGATGGGAGTGAGCGAGGCGGACTTCTTCGTGCGCCGGGCGGGACCCGAGGTGCGGCCGGCTATCGACCTGCCGAAGCCTCTGTCGCCGCCGCCCTTGATGTCGTGGCCGGCGCCGCGGCCCCGCCAGTCGAGGCCGGAGCCTGAGCCTGAGCTTCGCACGAGACGGAGGTGGCCGTGGTATATCGCAGCCGTGCTGCTGGGCCTGGCGGGTGGCGCGCTCGGCTATCTGTGGTGGCATCCGGACGCGGGCGTGGAACGAATTGCGGCGACTACCGCCGCGCCTCCCGCCGCCGCGCCCATACAGGCGCGACCCATAGTAGAAGGCACGCCCGCTCCACCCGAACCGGATACCGCGGGGGTTCATGAGCTTCTGGATCGCTGGGCCGGCGCGCTGAAACGCGGCGACGTGGAGACCGCAGCGCAGTGTTACGCCCCGGTGGTGAGCACCTATTTCGAACGGCACGATGTCACTCGGGATGCGGTGCGCCAGAGCATCCAGCGGGAACGCGCGCGCTACGGCCGTCCGGAGGTCTATCGCATCTCGGGCCTCGGCATCACGCCGGTAAGCGACACCCGCGCGGTAGCCAATTTCCGCAAGCATTGGCAGTGGCGGACGCCAGGACGGGGGCGGGCGGCAGGCGAAGAACAGGAGCGCATGACGCTGGTGCGGACCGAAGGAGTCTGGCGGATTTCGTCGGAGCAGGCGCGCTGAGGCGCTACAGCAGCCGCCGGCCCGCAGTGCTGGTATCGTAGCCGCCCAGACCTTCCAACTCCCTGCGAAAAGCGGCGCGGTTCAGCGTGTCGAGCAACGCCGCGACGGGCGGGTAATCCAGATGTTCGCGGCGGATCGCCAGGTCATAGCGCTCACTCACCAGCGGAATAAAATCCAGGCCGAAAACGCGGGCCGCGGCGCGCGTGGCGATACAGCAATTCGCGTCGCCTGTGCGCACCTGCCAGGCTGCCGCAAGATGACCGCTGGCCAGCCGATCATAGCCGCGCACCTTTTCGCCGGGCAGGCCCAGACGATCGAGCTGCGCATCGAGAAGCATGCGGCTGCCGGCGCCGGGCTCGCGGTTCACGATGGCGACATCCCGGCGGGCGCAGTCCGCCACCGAGTAAATAGATTTGGGATTACCGGGGGCCACCACCAGGCCCTCGTCCCAGACTGCCAGCGAGACCACCGCGACGCGGTTCCGCGAGAAGAGGCGATGGATGGCCGGCAGGTTGGATTCGCCGCTGGCCTGGTCGCGCAGGTGCGTGCCGGCCACGTGGATCACGCCTTGCTTCAGCAGCGCCAAAGCCTGGGAGCTATTGCGCTGCGCGACGACCAGTTCCACCCCGGCGCGCAGCACGTGGCGGGCGAGCACGGAGATGCCCGGATCGCAGCCGGCCACCAGAATACGGTGGGCCAAGTCGGATTCGCCGTAAAATAACCGGACCGTGCCTTTCGCCGGTTTGCCGGCGCGGGCGGGCGCGTCGACGTCGCCCACCAGGACCGCATCGGCGGTCGGCAGGTACCAGGGGACCGGCGAAGGCGGCGAGGCGATCAGGCGGTGGTCCACGCGGCAAAGCTGCATAGGGTCGCCGGCGCGCGGCGTGTCAGTGTGCGGCAGCAGGGTCGCCTGCTCGGTCGAGGCCGGCGCGGGCGCGTCGGATGGGAGCGCAAAGAGATCTTCCACGGCGGCTTCGAGCGTCCGCGCCAGGCGCAGGGCGACCGCCGTGTTCGGCACATAGCTGCCGGATTCGATGGCGTAGACAGTTTGGCGGCTGATGCCGGCGCGCTGGGCCAGATCGGCCGCAGAGAAGCCGCGCTTTTGGCGGTAGGCCGTGAGATGGTTGGCGATATTTTGGTTGTCTTGCATGCGCGACCTGGGTCACTTTGAAGTTACAACAAGCGGATCAGGATTGCCAAGCCGGGGCGCGCGGCTTGTTACCATCGGTCCTGTGACCCCTGAGGAAAGGGAACGCTATTCACGTCAGATTCTGTTCGCAGGCCTGGGCGAGGAGGGCCAGGAGGGGCTGCTGCGCTCGCATGCCGCCATTGTAGGTTGCGGCGCGTTGGGCAGCTTTCAGGCGGCGGCGCTGGCACGGGCGGGCGTAGGCGAGCTCACCATCGTCGACCGGGATTACGTGGAGCCCAGTAACCTGCAGCGGCAGTGGCTGTTTGAAGAATCCGACGCGGCCGAAGGGCTGCCCAAAGCTGTGGCGGCCGAGCGCCGCTTGGCGCGTATCAATTCGGCGGTGCGCGCGCGCGGCATTGTGGCCGATCTGACGCCTGAGAATATCGACGAACTGTTGGGCCAGGCGCAAGTGATCCTCGACGGCACAGACAACTTCGAAACGCGTTACCTGGTGAACGATTTCGCGCTCAGCCGCGCGATTCCCTGGATCTATGGCGCGGCGGTGGGCAGCTACGGTCTGACCATGCCCGTGATTCCGGGACGGACGGCGTGCCTGCGCTGCGTGTATCCCGATCCGCCTGCGGGCGCGCAGCCCACCTGCGAAACGGCCGGCGTACTGAACTCCATTACCGCGGTAATTGCCGCTTTGCAAACAGCGGACGCGCTGAAAATTCTGGCTGGCCGGACCGCATCGGTGCACGCGCGCCTGACTACCGTGGACGTATGGAACGGAGGCATCCGGCAGATCGATCAGCCCGCGCCGGACCCGGATTGTCCGGCTTGCGGCGCGCGCAATTTCGAGTATTTGGAGGGCCGCCGCCGCGCGCCCGTAAGCCTGTGCGGACGCAACGCGGTGCAGATCCACGAGCGCGCGCGACCGCTCGATCTGGCGCAGCTTAAGGCGGCGCTCCTGCCGCTGGGCGAGGTGCGCGCCAACGCATTCGCGCTGCGGTTCCTGACCGGACCTTACGAGATGACCATATTTCCGGATGGACGGGCCATCGTCAAGGGCACCACGGATATCGGGTTGGCGCGGAGTTTGTACGCGCGGTACGTGGGCGGGTGAGGCGAAAATTGGAGGGCGGGCAATTTTGCCCGCAGCCGGCTCATGGCGAGCTACGCTCGCCTGTGCCGGCAGGAGTGCCGACACGGCACGCACGAGTGCGTGCGCCACTTTACTGCTCGAAGCGCAGGCACGCCCTTCCGACGTAGACCTCATCGCCCGCGCACAGCCGCTCGCCGCGCCGGTTGCCGGCCGGTACCTCGATGGACCGGCCTTCGCGGAAGATGCGCGTGCCGAATTCGCTTTCGTCGTCGCAGATGCGGTATTGGCGCGCCGCGCGGTCGTAGCGGATGTGCGCGTGCGCGCGGGAGACAGTAGCGTTCGCGTCGTCGCCGCCTTCTTCAAAGACCACGTCGTTGCGCCGCACGATGCGCTGTTGGTTATCGGTAAGTTCCTGCATGCGTCCGATGTTGGTGCGTGGTTTGTCGATGGTATAGGCTTCCTGAGCGGCCTTTCCGCGCACGACCACGAGCCGGCCAGGGCCAAGCGCCGGTTCCGGTTCGGGCACGGGCGCAGGTGCAGGCTCTGGTGCTGTCACTGTCACCGGCACGGATGGCGCTTCGCGGATCGTATAGGCGATTTCGAAACCTTTGGCGCCTTCCTCCGCCGTCTCCACATCCATCGCGAAGCCGGCGGGCAGCGCGCATCCCGCGCCTTGCAAGGACTCGCGGATATCGTTTTCCAACCGGCGATCCTGGACAAACGCAGCCTGAAACAGCGCCCGCCGCTCCGGTTCCGGAGACACCAGGCGCACGCGCAGATAATTGTAAGGGAACAGGCGCTGGCCGCGCTGGATGGTCTGGACCTTGCCTTCGATTTCTTCGAGTATGGCGCGATGCACCAGCAGCAGTTCGTCCGATTGGGCGGGACCGAAGGCCCGCTCCGTCCACTTCCGGAACGCGCGCTCGATGGTCTTCTCCACTTCCGAAAAGAAACTCATGGCTGTTTTCCTGTGGCGGGCTTTTCCGCGCCGATCAGTCCCAGGCTCTGCGCCGCGCCGACTAGCGCGGCGGCCGCCGGAGCCGCGTAGGTACCCCCATATTGTCCGTTCTCGATCAGCACCGCAAACGCGATGCGCCTACCGGCCGGATACGGCGCGAACCCGATGAACCAGGCGTGCGAAGGCGCATCGGCGAGCTCCGCCGTGCCGGTCTTGCCCGCGATTTGCACGGGCGCACTGGCCGCGCGCACACCCGTTCCTTGCGTGACCACCTCGCGCATGAAGCGTCCCAGGGTGGCGGCCACATCCGGGCCGATGGCGGTCTGCGGCGCCTGCGTGCGATCGTTGCTTTCATCCGCGATCCAGCGGCCCTGCGGCAGTTGGCCGCCGTTGGCGATGGCCGCCGCCACACGCGCCATCTGGAATGGCGACGCCACCACTTGACCTTGCCCGTAGGACGATTGCGGCAGCGACTTATGCAGTTGCTGCGCGGTGGCCGGCGCCGCCATGGAAATGCCCAACAAGGTGCCCATGTCGAGTAAGTGCTGCGCGCCCACGTTGTAAGTGCCTAACTGGGCGAAGTAAGCATTACAGGAGACAATCACCGCGCGCTCCATGTCGATGGTTCCGTGCGGCGATTTATCCTCTATGTCGTCGCGGATGGGCCGGTTGGAGCCATGCATATAGTTCCCCACGCGGCCGTCCGGCAGGCGAATACAGGAGTAAGTCTGCTTGGCCAACTGCGGGTCGCTGCGCAGCGCCGCCATGGCGGTGACTACCTTGAAAGTAGAGCCGGGCGGATAGAGGCCGTAGCGCGCGCGATCTAGATAGGGATTGGCGGCGGCGCTTTCAGCTTCGGTAGGGCCAGCGTCCTCGGGCACAGCATCGCCCGGCCCGATAGGCGGCAGCGGATAGCTGACCGCGGCCAGCAGATCGCCGGTGGCAGGATCGAGCACCACGACGGACCCCTTGTCCTGCCCCGCTTTCTGCAGCGCGTTTTTCAGGATCTCGCCGGCGCGCACCTGGAGCCGCACATCCAGCGACATGCGCACGTCCCGCTTGCGGTCCAGTACGCGCCGGACGGCGGGATTATCCGGATCGTAGCGGTGGCGCAGCAGCGGGACCAGCTCGCGCAGATCGTAGCGCACCACGCGCTCCATCTTGCCCGTCTTGGGATTTTCGACATCCACCAGCGTAGGGCGGTCGTCGTAGCCCCGCAGCCGCGTGGCGGAATCGCGCTCCACGAACGAGGTATTGGTGGCGCCCCAGCGGATGCGCGTGCGCAGATCGCCGAGCAAGTGGAACGTCAATCCTTCGAACGGATAGTGCCGGCTCTCGGTACGCGAGCAGGCTTGATCGATATTGATGCCAAGCTGCTGGTATTGAGCGCGATGCTTCTCCAGTTCATCCCAACTGCTGGTGGCCAGCGGCAGTCCGTTGCGGTCGTAGATGCCGCCCTTGGGAATGTCGCGCACCACCTCCTGGAAGCGTGGATTGTATTGGTAGCGGCGCGCGCCATCGGCCTGCACCACCAGCGTGCCTTCGCCCATGATCGCGGCGCTGTGCAGCACTTGTACGTATGCCGCTTTGCCTACGATAATCAAGGCCAGCACTCCCAGCGCCAGGCCCGCGGCTTCCACGGGAGCGCGGAATGGCGCGTTGCGCTGCGGATCGGCGGAGGGGCGGCTGGAGATCGAGACTAGAATCGCGAAGACAAAGAAATTCGCCAGCATGGACGACCGGCCATAGCTGAGAAAAGGCGTCACCACTCCGGAAAGCGGCAGCACGCCCAGCGATCCCCCGGCGATCAGCAGGATTTGCAGCGCCATGGCCACGCCCAAGCCCGCCGCCAGGAAGAATTCGTAGTCGCTGCGCGCGCGCAGTGCGATCCGAGCCGCGCGGTACAGGATGAAAGCGTAGAGCGCGAACACCGCCGCCACGCCCAGGAAGCCCCATTCTTCGCCCAGCGCCGAAAGGATCAGGTCCGTGTGCGCGGCGGGCACCAGCGCCGGTTCGCCCAAGCCCAGTCCCGTGCCCCACAAGCCGCCCGTGGCATAAGCCCATAACGATTGCGCCAATTGATCGCCGCCGTGGATCACGTTGTTCCACGGCGACGCCCACATGGAGACGCGCTCGTAAACGGTGTGGGGAACGCGCACCAGGTAGCCGCCCACGAATCCGGTCAGCAGAAACAGCAGGCCGGCGGCGGCGATCAGCGCGTCCCTACGGGCGATCGAGTAGAGCGCCAGGAACAGGCAGGTGAACACCATGGCCGGTCCCATGTCTTTCTGCAAGAAGAAAAACAGCAGCGAGAGCGCCACGCAGGCGAATATGGGAATCGTGTATTCCAGAGGCGGAATGCCGCCGAGGCGGTTGAACAGCGCGAGCCGAGGGCGCTGTTCGCGGGCATGCCGCAGGATGTCCCAGCGCTGCGCGAAATAGCCCGCCAAGAACAAAATCAGCAAAATACGGATGATCTCGACGGGCTGAAACCCGAACAGGTTGACCTTCGCGTCGCTCGATCCGGGGCCGTACCCGAACACGATCAGGAGTGCCGAGAGCGCGAAGCTGGCCAGCAGCGGCACGAAACTCAGTTTGCCAAGGAGGCGTTCGTAGTCGAGCGCGCTGGCGATGGCTAACAGGACGCATCCCGCAGCGGCGCCTTGCGCAAAATCCACGAAGAGCAGGCTGTCGCGCACGGGATCGCGCAAGCTGATCATTAAGTTGAGGCCCACACCGGTCAGCAGCAAGAGGGCGGGCAGCAGCGTGCTGTCGCACGGGAACGCGCGCACGGTCCACCAAAGGTGCGCCGCCCAGAATGCCGCGAAAAACACCGCGATCCAAATCAGGAACGCGCGCCGGAACTGCGTGGGACGCCGCACTACGAAGGAGGGCTTCAACTGGCGGAACTGCTCGCCGGTCAGGAGGAAGGCGCGTCCGTGGAACGTTTTCAGCCCGCGCGCCGTCTCGACTTCCGCCGCGGAGACGCGCAGCCGGGCGATGGCGCCCACATTCGGCAGGCCGCCGGAGGCGTCGTAGATGCGGCGCGCCACGAATTGCCGTTCGGCCGGTTCGGTGAAGAGCGCCAGGTAGGGCAGCAGATCCTCGCGCGTGGAAAGATCGTTCAGGTTCAGCAGTTGCTTGCTGGCGAGGCCGGTTTCGACGGCGGCGAAAGAGCGTGTTTTGGCGCGGTAGACCTGGAAGAAGCTGAAGAGCAGTAGCGCGGAGGCCACCAGCATCCAGAGCGCTTCGCGGCGCCGCCAGACGATTGCGCTGCGCCCGCCTGACGAGGCTGGTGTTCTTTCCGCGGCCCTGCTGCGTGTTACTGCCATTGTGGGTCCAAATTAGATTCTAAGCTGTGGAGCGGGGCGGCGCGTGGCGGCAGCGCCGCTTGACACAGACGAGGCGCTGGGCAAAATTGCCCGTCCTCCACGTTCCCCTTGCACTTCGACAAAAGAGCTGGTACGATGCTTGCTGTAGAAGCACAAGGGGAAGGCATCGCATGGACGAACGCATCGATCTTCCGCAGGGCACCCTGGACCTCCTGATCCTCAAAACCGTGGCCCTCGGACCGCAGCACGGATGGGCCATTTCGGAACGGATTCAGCAGGTCTCCAGCAACGCCTTGCAGGTCCAACAAGGGTCGTTGTATCCGGCGCTGCATCGGCTCGAGCGCCAGGGCTGGATCAAGGCGCATTGGGGCGTCTCGGAAAATAATCGCCGCGCCAAATACTATGAACTGACGCGCAGCGGCCGCAGACAGCTCGAAAGCGATACGGAAGCCTGGCGAAAGCTGAGCGTGGCTATCGGCCAGGTGCTGGATATGGCATAGGAGGGTACGCCATGCTGAACGATTTGCGGTACCGGGTGCGCGCACTCTTCCGGCGCAACGTGGTGGAAGGCGAACTGGACGACGAGTTGCGCTTCCATTTTGAACAGCAGGTGGAAAAGTACGTGCGCGCGGGCCTGCCGCGTGCCGAAGCCGTTCGGCAAACCCGGCTGGCGTTCGGCGGGATGGATCAGGTGAAGGATGCATGCCGCGAGGCGCGCGGACTGGCCGCAGCCGAAACCCTGTGGCAGGATATCCGCCACGCGCTGCGCCTGTGGCTGAAAAATCCGGGCTTTGCGCTGGCAGCGGTGACGGCCATCGGGCTGGGTATCGGCGTCAACGCAGCCGTTTTTACGCTGGCCAATGCCGTGCTGTTCAAGGCGCTGGCCTACGAGGGAAGCGGCCGCACCGTATATGTAATGGGCCATCGACCGGGCTGCGAACTGCCCTGCGATACGGGCCGGTCGTACCCGGATTTCCGCGAATTCCGCGACCATGCCAAGTCCTTCCAGTCGCTCGTTGCATATCACTTCGCGCCCGTCAATCTCAGCGATGCGAGTGGCCTCCCGGAGCGGTATCCCGCCATGCAGATCACGGCCAACGGCTTTTCCGCGTTCGCGCAGAAGCCGGTGGCCGGGCGCGATTTTGTTGCGGCGGACGAACTCCCCGGTGCGACGCCCGTCGCGATGCTTGCGCACGCCCTGTGGGAGAGGCGCTACGGCAAGGATCCTTCCATCGTCGGGAAGAAGATCCGGGTGAATGAAGTGCCCACTATCGTGATCGGCGTGATGCCGCCGGAAATGCAGTTCCGCACCAACGTCGACTTGTGGACGCCGCTGATCCCCACAGGCGACTGGGAAAAGCGCGAAAATCGGGCGCTCATCATCGTGGGACGCCTGGCGCAGAGCGCCTCGCTGCAGTCCGCCCGCGCGGAGCTGGATACCATTTCGCGCCGTCTGGAGAGCGCCTACCCAGCCACAAACAAGGACATCGGAATCATCGTGCTCGAGGGCAAAGATTATTTCAACCCGCGCATCAAGGTGGTTCTCATGGGCCTTTGGATCGTGGTGGGACTGGTTCTGTTGGTAGCATGCGCGAATGTCGCGAACCTGCTGCTGGGGCGCGCCGTGGAGCGCTCGCGCGAAATCTCCATCCGGGTGGCGTTAGGCGCCGGCCGATGGCGCGTAATCCGGCAGTTGTTGGCGGAGAGCGTCACCCTTTCGGTCGCGGGCGGCGTGCTCGGTTGGCTGTTGGCGATCTGGGGCGTCCGCGCGTTCGATGCGGCCATCGCCGGCGAAAAGCCGCCGTGGCTGGATTTCTCCATGGACTACACGGTCTTGGCTTATCTGGCCGCCATCTCGATTGGCGCAGGGATCTTGTTTGGCCTCGCGCCCGCGTTGCGTCTGTCGAGGGTGGATGTCAGCGCCGCGCTGAAAGACGGCGGCCACGGAGCCAGCGGCGGCTCGCGCGGACGCTACATCTCGGGCCTGCTGGTAACCGGCGAGATGTCCACAGCAGTGGTGTTGCTGGTGGGCACCGTTCTCGTGGTCCGAATGCTGCTGACGATTTACCGGTCCCAGGCCGGGGTGAACACGGCCAACGTTCTCACGATGAACGTGGATCTGCCGGAGAAAAAATATCCGCACGCGAGCGACCGCATCTCTTTTTTTGAACGATTGCAGGCGCGCATCACGGCTTTGCCGGGAGTCGCGGCGGCGTCCCTCGCGTCGAGTCTCCCGGGTCGCGACGGCCTGGATCTGTCCTACGAACTGGAAGGCGCGACGCCGGCAGACACGCACTTGCGGCCGCAGGTCCGCGGGCTGGTAGTGGACGCGGGCTATTTTCACGCCATGGATGCGCGTCCGCTGGCGGGCCGCGAGTTTTCCAATGCCGATGGCGCCGCCGGGCCGCCGGCGGCGATTGTGAACCATAGCTTCGCGGCCAAGTTCTGGCCGGGACTGAATCCGTCCGGCAGACGCTTGCGCCTGATCGAAGATGGACTGCCGCAGCCGTGGCTGACAGTAGTCGGAGTCGTTCCGGATATCTGGCAGAACGACCTGAAGCACGAGTTCGAGCCGCTGATTTACCTGCCTTTTCGCCAGCGGCCCGCGCCGGACATGTCGCTGGTGGCCCGCACACGGGTGCCACCGGCGACATTGGGCGTGGCCTTCCGCCGCGCAGTTCAGGCCATTGACGGCGATCTGCCGGTGTTTGCCTTGCGCACGCTGGATGAAGAAATCCGTTTGCACGATTGGGCCGTGCGGGTATTCGGCGCCATGTTTGCCATCTTCGCCGCGATCGCCATGGTGTTGGCCGCCGTGGGACTCTACGCGGTAGTGGCGCACTCCGTGAATCGGCGCACGCAGGAAATCGGAGTGCGCATGGCATTGGGGGCCACGGCCGGCAACATCGTTGCTTCCGTGTTTGCGCAAGGCATGCGCCAAGTCGCGCTCGGGCTGGGGGCGGGGCTGGCGGCGGCCTTCGGCTTGGCACGGCTCCTGCGCGCGCTGCTTGCCGGATTCCAACCCGATTGGGCGACGTTTGCGATCGTCGCGCTGCTGCTGGTCGCGGCTGGCGCGCTGGCCTGCGCGATCCCAGCGCGGCGCGCGACGCGTGTGGACCCCGTGGTTGCCCTGCGCTTCGAATGACGTGGGAGCGAGTTCTCGTGGCGCACGCCCTCGGCGTGCCGTGGCGGCACTCATGCCGCCACCTGGAGTTTGGACATCTGGATGGGGGTGATGAGGCGCCGGGTACGCTTGGGGCGGCGTTGGGGCCGCGGCCTGAGCCTTCGTGCCGATGGGCGCGGCAGCTCGGCGGTGCAGGCGGGTGTAT
>Ga0187871_10002502_pt1 | contig 14949 bp, 18 predicted proteins | sample June2016WEW_16_1_FD_132988 | JGI IMG/M metagenome (GOLD analysis project Ga0187871, IMG submission 132988) | Peatland microbial communities from SPRUCE experiment site at the Marcell Experimental Forest, Minnesota, USA - June2016WEW_16_10 | ecosystem: Environmental > Terrestrial > Soil >... | reverse complement strand
TTGTGTTAAACCCGTGCGGAACGCTCGGGCAACAGCTCCGGCGGGCTACTTCCTCGGTGTGCGCCTCAGTGCCGAGGAAGAGTCGCTCCTCGAACGGTTCCAAACAGCGAACGAACTTCCGAACCGCTCGGAGGCGGTCCGGGCGTTGGTCCGAAGCGCGGGCGGTGCCCCCGTCGAATCGGTCGAACTCCCGGCGACGCTCCGTGCTGAACTGGAAGAGGTCGTAGAGGACGGCTACGCCCGGGACCTGGATGGTGCGATCGACACTGTCCTGAACCTCGGGCTCGCGGAGCTAGCTCGGACCCACGCCGAACGGATGCCGGCCCTGCGCGAGCGCGCACGGGCCACGTCCGAACGGCGCCGGGACCGGCGTCGGGCGGATCGCGAGGGTCGGGGACTCCTCGGGCGATAGGTCTCCCACACAGGGTTGGTTTGCAAAATGGAGCCGATGGGGATCGCGTGGAGCGAGCGGAGTGGGTTCATCTGCCGACTGTGCCGTCAGGACGCCAAGCATAATGAGGTGCTGCACATCTCGTTCTGCCCAGTCCACGGCCTGAGTTCCCCATTGGACCAGTTGCCCTGGCGACCGGAGGCGAGAGCATCCCGCGTCTCTATACCCGTACGGGCGACCGCGGAACGACCGGTCTCGCCCATGGTACGCGCGTAGACAAGGACTCGGCGCGCATCCGCGCGTACGGCACCTTCGACGAGCTCGGGGCCCACCTCGGCCAGGTCGAGGCGGGCCTCCCCCCGGGCCTCGGGGACCTCCGTTCGCTGGTCCGCCGGCTGGAGCACGAGCTGTTCATCGCCCAATCCGAGCTCGCGGTCGGACCCGGTGGTCGACCACCCGAGCACCGCATCGAATCGCGGCACGTCACCGGCCTGGAACGCGAGATCGACCGATGGGACGCGGCCCATCCTCCCTTGACGACCTTCGTCCTTGCCGGAGGGTCTCCTTCGGGCGCCGCGCTCCACATCGCGCGCACCGTCTCTCGACGCGCCGAACGCGAACTCTGGGCGCTGCACCGATCCGAACCACAGCGGGCGGAGCTGCTTGAATGGACCAACCGGTTGAGCGACCTGTTGTTCGCAGCGGCGCTGGCCGCGAACCATGCGCTCGGGGTCGTCGAAGTGGCCCCGGATTACTCGGTCTAACGGGAGGGTTTCGAGGTGGAGGTCGGACTCGTCGGCAAGCCGAACGTCGGAAAGTCGACGTTCTTCAACGCGCTGACCTTGCTCGACGTGCCGATGGCCCCGTACCCGTTCACTACCATCGAGCCGAACCGGGGGGTGGCCGCCGTTCGTGCTCCGTGCCCCCACACCGAGAAGGGATCGCCGTGTACTCCCGGCAACGCGAAATGCGTCGATGGGACGCGGTGGGTCCCGATCAACCTCGTCGACGTGCCCGGGCTCGTGCCGGGGGCGCACGAGGGCAAGGGCCTCGGCCACAAATTCCTCGACGACCTCCGGGCGACGGACGGGTTCATCCAGGTGGTGGACCTTTCCGGGGCGACGGACCCGGAGGGACGACTCGTGGCTCCGGGGAGCCAGGACCCTGCGGAAGAGGTCCGGTGGCTCGAGGAGGAACTGGTCGCATGGGTCGTGGAGATCCTGGGCCGCGACTTCCTGCGACAGGCCCGCAGCGTCGAGTTGGAAGGGAAGAAGGTCGAAGAGTTCCTCCAGCAACGGTTCACGGGACTCTCGGTGAGCCCGGCGGCGATCGCCGCCGCGCTCCGTGCGAGCCCGGTCGACCGGGCGCATCCGAGCCACTGGTCGACGGAAGAGCGGGTGGCTCTCGCCCGGGGTCTGCTCGCGGCGTCCAAGCCCCGGCTCGTCGCGGCCAACAAGATGGACCACGCCACCCCCGCCCTGGCCCAGGACCTGGAGGGGAAGACTGGCGGTATTCCCGTCTCGCCCACGAGCGCGGACGCGGAGCTGACCCTCCGCCGCGCCGCTCGCGCGGGATTGGTCGACTATCGGCCCGGAGATCCTTCGTTCTCGGTCCGTGAGCCGGGCCGCCTCTCCCCGGCCCAGACCAAGGCGCTCGACGGGATTCGCGCCACGGTCTCGGCCTGGGGCGGCACGGGAGTTCAGGGGGCCCTCGAACGGATGGTCTACGAGCGGCTCCACCAGATCGTGGTCTACCCGGTCGAGGACGAGACCCATTGGACCGACGGGCGAGGTCGGCTGCTTCCCGACGCGCTGCTCGTCCCGGCGGACACCCCGGCACGGGGCGTCGCCTACCGCGTCCACACGGATCTCGGAGACCATTTCATCCGGGCGATCGACGGCCGGACCCATCGGGCCCTGGGCGCGGACCAGCCCCTGACCCCGAATGCCGTGGTCCGGATCGTCTCCCGCAAGTAGCGGGCCGGCCCTCAGTTCTCCGGCGCGGCGACAATGGACGTCCCCTCCGGGGACGGTCGGACCACGAAGGGAAGCCCCCCGGCCCGCGCGAGCCGGCGCACGAGGTCGACCTCCTGTCCGGGCTTTGGGAGCGCGACGATCGAACCGCCCGCTCCCGCGCCGGTCAACTTCGCTCCCTCCGCCGCGGGGGCGGCCGCCTCGAGCAACGCCTCGAGCCGGGGATGGGACACCCCAACGGTCCGGAGGAGTTCCTGGTTCCAGGCCATGTGCGCCGCCACGCCAGGGCGGTCGCCCGCCGCCAGCGCACGAATGCCCGCGGTCGCGACCCGGGCGAAATCCGCGAGCAGGGCCGGACCGTCCGGCTTCGCGAGCCGCGCGCCCACGCTCCGCACGGCATCCCCGGTCGCCCGCGGGACCCCGCTGTGCGCCACGACCCAGACCCACCCCGGGTCGGCGACCCGCCGGACCTCCCAGTCCCGTTCGCTCCCGCGGATGGTCCAGAGCCGGTCCTCGCCGGCGCCGTTGATCGTTACGAACCCTCCGGCCACTACGGCGCTGGTGTCGCCGGGACTCCCGATGCCCTGGGCGGCCTTCTCGACGTCGTAGCTCGCTTGCGCGAGGGCGGGCCGCTCGAGGCCTCCCTGCGCCGCGCCGAATGCGGCGACAAGTCCCGAACTGAACGCGGCGGACGAACCGAGCCCGGCGCCGCGGGGGATGCGGGAGGTCGACCGGACCTCGACCGGCGTTCCCCCGACCCACCGGCGAGCGAGCGCCGTCCGGAAGTACGGGTTCCCTTCGGCGGCGTTCTGATCCGCGTTCAGCGAGAACGCCGGGGCGTCCCGCACCATCACCTGGGTGTACAGGTCGACCGCGAACACGAGCTCGGGAGCTCCGTGGACGACCGAGTGCTCACCGAAGATGATGCACTTTCCGGGCGCCCGGGTCGAGACCGGCAGGGGGTGCGCCGGGATCGCTTCGCCCGCTTCGCCCATCATCCGTTCCGGCCACCCACCACCCTCTTTCCGCGGGCCCGCGGGACGACCCGCTGCCTGGCGCCCGGCTCCGCACGGGGCCCCGGGACTCCCAGCAACCGTTCCAAGACGACGGCGAGCGCCGCGACCTCGCTGTGAGGTTGGTGACCGACCGCCACATTGTACCTCGCGATGCGATATAGGTCCGGCGGGACCTTCGCGCCCCCGACCACGATGAGGATGTGCCGGGACCGGGCCAATCTCGGCAGCACGCGTTCGAGCGGGAGGCCGTACATCGTCAGGTGGACCACCGTCCCGTCGAACCCCTTGACCGTCGACCGCCACTCCTCGGCGGGCTGGACCTCGAACGTCCCCCCCCACCGTTCGACCACCGCCGCGATCCGCGCCGCGAGGTCCGGGTCCGGCGGGTGCAGGAGCATGCGCCGCGCGCCAAACGCCCGCGCGGTGAGGGCGAGATGCGTCGTCAGCCGAGGGTCGCGGCCGGCGCGATGGCCGACCCGGAGGACCGAGACCTCGGGTGGCGGACTACTCGACGGCCTCCGCCTGGAACCGTTCGATGCGGTGACCACGGTACTCCAGCTTCTCGGAGCGCTTGACGAGACCCTTCAACCGGGTGGGGGACATGCCGAGCTCCTCCGCGACGTCGGAGAAGAACCGGCCCTCCGGGCCGACGGCCTCGTGGATCTTGGTCTCGATCTTCGTGTACTCCCGGAGGGGCATGGTCGCGATCGCGAGCACTTCCGAGATCTCGGCGAGCGGGGAGGTCGTGTTGATGTTGATGGTCGAGTAGTAGAAGTGGTAGCTCTTGTCCGGCTGCTTCCGTCCCTCGCGCGCGACCCACCGGGTGTCGATGAGGCGGAGCTTTTCGAAGAACGCGAGGGTCTTCACGCCCTCGGCCCCGAACTCGTTCTCGACGTCCTCGAGCGTCAGCCAGCTCTCTCCGAGGCGGTGGACCAACTTGAGCTTCAGCGGGGAATCGACGGCGCGCAGGATGGGGACGAGGTCACTGACGTCGTTGACGACCTTGATGCGATGGATTGCAGCGGACACTACGGTACTACTCCGATGGACCCGGCGCCGGGTCCGACGCCCGTAACATTCGGCGGTACTTCCCGTACCGGTCCGTCGGGTTATACCGCGCCGGATGGGGGGTGCGGGTCGCGACCCCGCATTCGGGGCATTCGGCGTGGAAGGTGTACCGGGAGCAGGCCCGGCAGACCCGGAGGATCGAATCCGTCATGGTCGGGCGAAGGAACCTTCGCCGCCCGACGCCTTGATCGCCTTGAGTGCCGCGTCGGTCGCCTTTTTCATCGTCTCTTCGGCCTGCTTGTACTGCTTGGCCGCGACCCGGATCCGATACCGGGGGGCGCCGACGTACTGGACCTCGACCGACTCGGGGTCGACCTTCTCCGCGGCAAGCAGCGCGGCACGGACGTGCTCGAGCCCGTCCGGGGAAGCGTCCCGGACCTCGAGCGTCCCGAGAATCGCGACGTGGGGCGGCTCGATGTTGTCCCGGGCGACCTGAAGGAACGCGGTGACCCACGGGGCCTTCTCGTTCTCCTTCTGGAATCGCGGCGGGTCGGCGGAGGCGACCTCGAACGCTTGGAAGAGCGACCCATACCGCTCGACAAGACCCGGGCCGAACAGTTCGACGGACTCGTCCGCCGTGAGCTTCAGCGCGGTGCCGACCTGCTCCACCAGCCGCATCGCGCGCTGTTCGTTCTTCCAGCCCTGGACCTTCTCCCGGCGCTGGTGGTCGTTGATCCGCTTGAGCGACAGGTCGATCTGGTTCTTCGAGAGGTCGATACGGAGGACGCGGGCGACGATCTTCTGCCCTTCGCGGATGTGGTCCCGGATGTACTTGACCCACCCCGTGGCGACCTCGGAGAGGTGGATGAACGCCTCGCGACTGGCGTATTCGTCCAGGGTAACGAACGCCCCGAAGTTGCGGATCGAGGTGACGGTCCCGATGACCAGCTCCCCCTCCTCGGGGTATTCCGCGCGCAGCGGCACGATTCGGATGCCTTCCCGCCTAGCCCGTGACGGAGCGAACGAGCTCGCCCCGGAGCTTGGCCTGCCCGCCGGTCGGGGTCGCCAGCGTGGCGCCACAGACCGTGCAAACCACGGTGGTCGCCGGGCGGCTGAAGACCGTCTGCTCGGTCGAGCAATCCGGGCACTTCACGATCCAGAAGGGGGAGGGAGCGCGCATGGAGACTCCTAGTGGTGCTCCACGAGCTCGAGGGAACTCGCCCGCCAGCTGGCGGGCTGGACCGTGTACTTGCACTTCTTGCATTTGTACTTGAGATTCACGCGGCGCACGGCCTTGGCTCGGCCCTCCGGCTTCGGACGGGGAAAGCCTCCGTATCCCGCGGTCGCCCGACGGAATCGCCGCTGACCCCACTTCATCTCGGAAGCGGGGCGCTTCTTGCCTTTCTCCACGTCGTGGTCCGTGTGCACCTTGCACTTCGGACAGTAGGTGGAGACGACCTTAGGATAGTGCATCGGGCGCGGCCGAGACGGGTTCGGTATATATCCCTAGGGGCGAGGGGACGACCCGACGGCCGCGGCCACCCACCGAGGGGAAACTGAGCGTCGGACGACGGCCTCCCTCCGGCCAAGCCTTAAGTAAGGAGGCCTTCTCGGCGCGCCGCCCTCTCGGAGGGTGCTACATCGATGCCCGATCGTCCGTCCGTGGAGGCCATCACCGAGGCGCTGGAGAAGGCGCCCGCTCGCAAGTTCCCCGAGTCCGTGGAACTGTCGGTGAACCTCAAGGACCTCGACCTTTCGGTCCCCAAGAACCGATTGGAGGACGACATCCCGCTCCCGAACGGGCGGGGGACCACCGTCAAGGTCGCCGTCTTCGGCTCCCCCGAGCTTCTCCAGAAGGTGCGGGGGGTTGCCGACCGGGTGATGACCGCTCCCGAGCTCGAGGAGCTGGCCAAGGACCCGAAGGCCGCGAAGCTTCTCGCCTCGGACATCGACTTTTTCCTTGCCGAAGCCCCGCTCATGCCGACCATCGGAAAGCGGCTCGGTGTCGTGCTCGGCCCCCGGGGCAAGATGCCCCGGCCGGTCCCCCCCGGGACCGACCCGTCCAACCTCGTCAATGCCCTCAAGCGCTCGATCCGGGTCCGCACCAAGAGCAACCGCACGTTCCACGCCGCCATCGGCATCCGTACGATGCCTCCAGAGGAGCTCGCGCAGAACTTCGACGCGGTGCTGCAACGGATCATCGGCAAGCTCGAACGTGGCCGAACGAACATCGAGTCGGTCTACGTCAAGACGACCATGGGACCGGCGGTCCGGGTCTGGTAGGAACGGGCATGCCGGGACGTGGATCGGTACGACCCGAACAGCTCGCCCATGTCGAGCAGCTCTCCCAGTCCATCCTCGCTCGCCCGATGACGGCGCTCGTCGGCATCCGAGGAGTTCCCGCGTCCGCGCTGCAGAATATGCGGCGCGACCTGCGGGCCCGGAACCAACCGATCGTGGTCGCCCAGAACAGCGCCATCCGGCACGCGCTCGAGCGGGCCGTGAAGGAGCGGCCATCGCTCGCCCCCCTGCTCGACCAGGTCGAGGACCAGACGGCGGTCCTCGCCGCCGAGGGGAACCCGTTCGCTCTGTATCAGCAGTTCCTCAAGACCCGCTCCCCGACGCCCGCCCGGGGCGGTGAGCTCGCCCCAGCGGACATCGTCGTCCCCGCGGGGACGACCAGTTTCAAACCGGGCCCCATCGTCGGCGAACTTCAGCACGCCGGGTTCCCCGCCGCGATCGAGAAGGGAAAGGTCGTCCTGAAGAAGGACACCACGATCGTGAAGGCCGGTGGCGTGATCTCCCGCGAGGTCGCGACCATGCTGACCCGCCTCGACATCTTCCCGCTTGAAGTCGGCCTGTCGCTCCGCGCCGTCATCGAGGGCGACACGTTCTACCCGACCTCGGTGCTGGCCGTCGACCTCGACGCCCAGCGTGCCGAGCTCGCCCGGGCCTCCCGCCGGGCCCTCGGACTCGCTCTCGCGATCGGCTACGCGACTCGCGAGACCGCACCGCTTCTCCTCACCAAGGCGCACCGCGCGGCGCTCGCGGTCGCCATCGCGGCCGGCTATGCGACGCCGGAGACGATCGAGCCCCTCTTCGCGCAGGCTGTGCGCGAGGCGGCCGCCGTCGCCAAGGCCGCGAACATCAAGGGTACCTGAGGGTCCACCGCTGTCACGGAGTGAGAAAGATGGAGTACGTATACGGAGCACTGCTGATCAACGCCGCCGGAAAGCCGATCGACGAGAAGGGCCTGTCCGGTGTCCTCACCGCCGCGGGCGTGAGCCCCGACGCGGCCCGCGTCAAGGCGCTCATCGCGTCGCTCGAAGGCGTCAACCTGACCGAGGTCCTCGCCAAGGCCGAGACGTTCGCCGCCCCGGCCGCTGCCCCCGCGGCCGCCGACAAGAAGGACGGCAAGGGCGAGAAGAAGGAAGAGGAGAAGAAGGAAGAGAAGGGCGTCTCTGAAGAGGAAGCGGCCGAGGGACTCTCGGCCCTTTTCGGCTAGACGCCCCCTCGACCGAGCCGCTTCCCTTAAGACCCGTGACCGGGTAGAGTCGGCCAGAAGCCGCGCGACGGCCTCCTGGTCGACCGATGCCCCCACACGAGTTCTGTGGCATCGTCGGGGTCTCGCTCCAGGGGAAAGGGGCGGCCCCCTACCTCTTCCGCGGGCTCCGCGCGCTCCAGCACCGCGGTCAGGAAGCCAGCGGCATGGCGACCTCGAGCCACGGGGTCCTCTACCTGCGCAAGGGCGCCGGGTTGGTCCACGAGGTGTTCAGCCAGGACCTGCTCGACTCGCTCCGTGGAACGGCGGGGATCGGCCACAACCGGTACCCGACCACGGGCTCCTCCGATATCGAAAATGTCCAGCCGATCGTCTTCAAGCTCGGCGCGGAAGAGGCCGCCCTGGGGGCGAACGGCGACCTGGTCAACTTCGAGCGGATCCGCCACCGCCTCCAGGCGCAGGGGATCGACCTCCTCGGCAACGCCGACACGGAGACGATGGCCCAGACCATCGCGCTCGAGTTCCACCGCACCCGGGACGTCGAGGCGGCGATCCGCCGGGCCTCGGTCGAGCTGGTGGGCGGGTACTCGGTCGTGATGCTGGTCGGCAACCGGGTCTACGCGTTCCGTGACCCGCTCGGGATGCGGCCGCTCGTCTTCGGGACGGTCGAGGGCGGCGTCGCCGTGGCCAGCGAGTCCGTCGCGCTCGAGCTCATGGGCGGGACCGCCGTGCGCGACGTGCTCCCGGGCGAGGTGCTCGTCCTGGAGAAGGGCCAACTGGTCCGAACTTCCCGCGTGCCGAACTCGGGCGGCCGGGCGCACTGCATGTTCGAGTGGGTGTACTTCTCCCGTCCCGACTCCATCGTCGAGGGCCAGAGCGTGTACGACGTGCGCCACCGCATCGGGCTGCGCCTCGCGAAGGAAAGCCCGGCGAGCGTCGACCTCGTCGTCCCGGTACCGGACTCCGCCCGCCCCCAGGCGCTCGGGTTCTCCGAGGGGACCGGGATCCCGTACGCCGAGGCGCTGATCAAGAACCGGTTCGTCGAACGGACGTTCATCATCCCCGACCAGAAACGTCGGGAGCTCGAGGTCCGGGTGAAGCTCCACCCCGTCCCCGGCCTGCTGAAGGGGAAGCGGGTCGCGCTCGTGGACGATTCGATCGTGCGCGGGACAACGCTCCGGGAGATCGTGGGCATGGTGCGCCACGCCGGCGCGGTCCAGGTCGACGTCCGGGTCGGCTGCCCGCCCATCGTGGCGCCGTGCTACTTCGGGATCGACATGAAGGAGCGGCGGGAACTGATCGCGCACGAACGCAATGAGGGGGAGGTCGCGCAGCTGATCGGGGCCGACAGCGTCCACTATCTCTCGATGCCGGGCCTCGTGGAATCGATCGGCCACTCCTCCGAGAGCCTCTGCTTGGGTTGCCTCACCGGGAAGTACCCGGTCGAGGTGCCGGAAGAGCGCCACCGATTCCAGAAGTCGCTCGCGGAATTCTGACGGTTCCGCGAGGTCGGAGGGCCGAGGGGGCCCCGCGCGTCGCCGGCCGAGAACAACACGATAGGCCGGCCGCCCTTCGACCTTGGCCGCCCTCGGCGCGCAGGTCGCCGCGAGTGGACCGTCAACCCGCTCTGGGCAGCTACGAGTCGGAACGTGGCCGGCGGCCGGACCTCGGAACTGCGAGCCGATTGAGTTCGTCGAACGAAATCGCGCCGTCGAGCAAGGTAGTGTACGTCCCGTGAGTGAGGACCTCCGCACTGGCTCGCTTCAGCAGTCCGAGCGCGGCGTACGATGCGGAAGGACCGAAGCTCACCCGCTTCACCCCCAACTCCTCCAACTGGGCTACCGGAGGGAGGCCCTTCCGGACCATCACATTGACCGGGCAGTGAAGGGCCTCGACGAACCTCGATATGGATTCGGAGTCGCTCAATCCCATCGGATAGACGCAATCCGCACCCGCGTCACGGTACGCGATCGACCGACGGATCGCTTCTCGCAGTCGTTCGCCATCATCACCGGAGGCGTACCGAAGTGCGTCGGTCCGCGCATTGATCACCAGCGGAACCCGCTCCGATTCCCCCAGTTGCCGGATTGCCTTGAGTTTCCGGACCTGCATTGCCTCGGGAAGAAGTCTGTCCCCGGCGGGATCCCGGTCCTCCAGGTTGATGCCGACCGCCCCGACCCCGAGCACCCTCCGAACGGTTGCGGTCACCGCGCGAGGAGTGGATCCGTATCCTGCGACCACGTCGGCACTGAGGGGGACCGAGACTCTGCTTGCGATCCGCCCGACCGCCCCCACCAATTCCTGGCGGGGCATTTCTTCCCCGTCCCGGTATCCCAGGGACACCATGAGTCCGGCGCTGGACGTCGCGATCGCGGGGAAACCGGCATCTTCGAATACCCTAGCGCTGGGAACATCCCACGCATTGGGAAGGACGAGGGCGCGCCTCCGGTGATGCAGCGCACGGAAGGCCTCGGCCTTCTCTACTTGCGAGGTCATCCGACCGTGGGCATAGCCGTTCGGCACTAAGGGTCTGCGCTCCGCGGTGAGCACGGGGAAGGACGCGCGCGCCCGATGACAGGGACCGTGTTCGGCGCAGGAGATGTGGCGTCCGTGCTGGACCCTCAGCTCTGCAGCGGGCGAGCTCGGCGGCCTCTCCCGATAATCCCGTACGTTCCGGGGGCGAGATAGACGAACGAACGCATCACCGCGAACGGGTCGTTCGCGCGGGCGACTTCGGAATCTGCGGAGGCAGCGACAACCCGTCCCAGGAGCCAGACCTCTTGCCCGAAATCCTTGTGATCGACCAGGGTGCACTCTAGATGGGCTCTACACTCGGCAATCCGGGGAGGCTTGACCTTGCTCGATCGCAATGCCGTAAAGCCGGCGGCTTCCACCGGACGCGGATGGGGGAGCTGACTGACGCGCCAGACCCGATCGGCCAGCTCCACCCCCGGAATGTTCACGACGAATTCTCGGCTCCGAAGGACATTCTGCGCGGTCCAGTGCTCCCGATTGCAGTTGAAGGCGAGGTGCGGCGGATCGGAAGCGACCATGGACGCCCAACATTTTGGCGCGATGTTGGTCGTACCGTCCTTGTTGCATGTGGTTACCAACACCACCTGACCAATCAAGGGGGGCGGGTGCCATACCGTTGCGGCGCCCGACAGTTTCACCTTTCTCCCTTTCGAGGCGGACGCACGAACCGGACCTCGAACGACGGGTCTCACCTTTCGCATGCTGACACAACCGGAGGCCTGGGAGTTTTTAGCGGGATGGTGGTCCGCAGGTAATCCGCCCCTTACCAGCCGGACCGACTCACGACCTAAGCGGAAGCCGGGCGGGCGTGGATGCACAGGCTCCGTGAAGGACTCGCGCGACCGGGGACTGGCACCGCGATCGGCGGGCCGTTGTGCTGGCTCGTGAGATCGCGAGCGGGGAGACGTCGCCTTCGGCTCTCATCCGGGGGAACCTGAGGCGCTCGCCCGAGGACCCCGGAGAAATGTGCTGCTAATACATCGACAACGCTTGCGGTCGGAGGGGTCGAGAGACCCGTGGTGGGGGAATGAAGCCGGAAGAGCTAGCGCAACTCATGCAGACACTGGACGATGCTTGGAATGCCGGACCGAGCAGCCCGCTCTGGGAGACATTCAAGAAGCGCCATACGGAGGACGTGGCGGTCTACTGGCCTGGCCAACCGGAGCCCACGAAGGGGCGGCACGACCACGACGTGGAGGCCGTCGAGTTCTTCAAGACCTTCCCCGACAACCACCTCATGAACCGACCCTACAAGATCTTCTTCGCGGCGGGCAACCACACCTGCTCCGTGGCGGACTTCTCCGGGACGATGAAGGGGCCGATGAAGACGGGTGGAGGCAAGATCATCCCACCGACCGGAAAGAGCTTCCGCGTGGAATTCTGCACTATCGCGACGTGGAACGACCGGGGAGAGATCACGGAAGAACGACTGTTCTACGATCTCGTCGGCCTGATGAAGCAGGTCGGGCTTTCCTGACGGGACACCGATTCCATCGACTAGAATCTGCCCAGATCTGGGACTCCGGGTGCGCAGCCGCTGCGCAGAGTCCAGGGATTCACGCGTATACCCTGCCGCCCGGGCTTCGAGTCGGGCGCGGTGGGCCGAGGACCGCGAACAGTCCCCGGGACGGGACAACATCGCCGCGGGGCCGTTCCTCGCGTAGGATCCTGCGGTCCCGGCGCGAAGATCTGACGCGGTCCAAGCCGGGCACGCCGCCACCGGGCCGCCCGATCGGGGGAAAAGGCGTCCGACCCCATTCAGAATCCGAGGACTTCCTCGACCAGCACGACGGTCGCACGGCCAGGGTTGATCTCTCGGGAGATGATGAGAATCTTGTTCAGTCCGCTGTTCATGCCGTACGCTAGAAGCGCTCGAGCGTCCTCCATGGGCAGGGAGTACTCGCGCAGACGCTTCAATCCGTCCTGCAAATTCGGCACGACCTTCTGGGCACCCACCACCCAAACCACTTTCCCCGCGCCGTACGCGTACGGGCCCACCTGGCTGCCGGTCGCCGACGCGATCAGGAGCTCGCCGTCTTCGGTGACCGCGTGGACACTCCCGACGTCGTACTGGGGAGACTGACCCAGCTGTCGCCCTTCCCGCTCCTGGGTCTTCCGGTCGAGGGCATAGAGCTTCTTGCGTATCGACACAAACTTGCCGGACTCATCCACTTCCTTGGCGAGCCCGATCTGGGTCAAGGTCTCGGATGTCGAAGCGAGCACCTCGGAATGTTCCGGGATGAGCGAGAGGACGGTTCGCAGCGCCTCGGCGCGATTGGGCACCACGATCGCGTGGATCCCATGTTCGTTCAAGCGAGCCGCCGCCCGCTCGAGCTGAGCGTGCGTCGCGGGCTTAGCGTAGTTCGGGTTGGGAACCAGGGTAGATTTCTTGGCGGGAGGCGTCGACATCGTAGGACCCGGACGCGAAATGATACTGCGGCTACTAAACGGGGCGCTGAGGGCACGGTAAGCAACCGACCCTGCGGGAACGACACGCGAGCCGTCCTGCGTCGAATGGGCCGAACCGTTAAGTCGCCTCCGTGGGTTCCGGTCCGATCATGCACTTGTTCGATCGGTTGGGACTCACGGTCACCTCGGGATCGCTCGCGGGGTTCTAGCGCGTGGGGACGGCGGTCGTTGTCGCGGACGGGCCCCGCATCGGCCTGGTCGACCTCGCCTCCGGCGCCGAGCCGGAGTCGTTCCTCCTCGACCGGGACCTGCTCCGGGCGGCCGAACGGCTCGCCGATCTTCGGCCCGCGGACCTCCCTCCCGGCCTCATCGAGGCGGTCGTTCGCTATCCGCCGACGGGGCGGGTCGTGGCCGGGGATGCTGCCCTTTCTCGGGCACTCACGGTGCGCGCGGGACGTCCGGTGCCGCGCGCCACACTGGAGGAACTTCGTGCCGCCCGGGCCGCGGTCTGGCACGGACCCCCGCGAGAGGACCGTCCATTCCTGCTCGCGCTCGCCCGCCTGACCCTCGACCGCGCCCTCCGGTCGCCGGAAGAGGTCCTGATCTCCCTCGCCCGGGAGGAGGAGCGACTTGAGCGAGCCCTCGGCCGAGAAGATCGCGCCGCCGCCGCGTTCCTGCCCGTGGCGGGCACTCCTCTCGCCGAGTATCGCGACGCCTGGGAGACGACCCGCGCGGCGTTGCGGAGTCACCACGCGGGGCTCGAACAGATGCTGGAACAGAGCGCCCGCACCCTCGTCCCCAACCTCTCGGCCGTCCTCGGGGAAAAGGTCGCGGCCCGCCTCGTCGCCGCCGCCGGCGGGCTGCCGCCCCTCGGACGGATGAGCGCCGCCCGGCTCCAGCTCTTGGGCACGCGCCGGCGGCCCTCACCGGAACGCGGGCCGCGGTTCGGCCTCATCTACCGAGCCGTCCGCATGGACGAGGTACCGGTCGCCCGACGCGGCGCCTACGCGCGAAGCCTCGCCGCACTCGGGGTGATCGCCGCGCGGGCCGACGCCACGACCGGCCGCTCCCTCGCGACGGTCCTGGTGGGCCGACGCGACCGCCGGGTCGAGGCCCTTCGCCGGAGGAAGCGGTGAGGCCCGGACGGTCGTTCCGACCGGCGGAGGACAGCCCCCGCCTCGCGATCCTTCGGCGCTCCGACCGCGACGAGCTCTGGACGGAGACCGTCGGCCACGAACCACCGGTGTACGGCGAACGGTGGACGGAGTCGGACGGGCGACCGTACCGGTCGTTCGAACCGACGCGCAGCAAGCTCTCCGCGGCGATCGTCAAGGAGTGGAGCGGACCCGTGCCCGCGACGGGGGAAGGGTGGCTCTACCTCGGCGCCGCAAGCGGGACCACGGCCTCCCACGTCGCCGACCTCGTCGGTCCCACCGGGCGCGTCTACGCCCTCGAACGCAGCCTGCGTCCGTTCGCACGGCTCCTCGCGCTGACCGATCGCTGGCCCAACCTCCTGCCGATCCTTGGGGACGCCCGTGAGCCCACGACGTACGGCGCGCTCGTGCCGCCGGTGCAGGGAGTCTACGCCGACATCGCGCAGGCGGACCAGGTCGAGATCGTCCTCTCCAACGCGGCCCTCTTCCTCGAGGGGCCGGGCGCTCGCGTCCTCCTCGCCCTGAAGACGGCCAGCATGGGGCGGGACGCGACGGCGGTGCAGCACGTGCGGCGGGCCGAGGAGGAGTTGGCCCAGGTCCTCGACCTCGAGCCCAGTGTCCGGCTGGACCCATTCCACCGGGGACACTACTTCCTGGGCGGCGTTGTGCGGCCGGGGCAACTCGCCGGCGGACTACCTAAGGAGCCTCGGCCACCGCGCGAGCGGTCCCACGAGCGACGACGACGGTGACGATGTCCTCGTCCTGCAGGACGTGGTCCCGTCCGACGGTCTGACCCGGGAATCGCGCGCTCGGTCCCCACACCTGGGCAGCCCGGAATGAGCGGTGGAGGTCGCCCGGCAGCCGTCGGAGGAGCTCCGTGATCGTGTCGCCCTGGCGGAGGATCAGCGGCTCTTCCTTGTCGGGGGGGAGTCCCGGGGGCTTCATGTAGATCCGGATGAAC
>Ga0187871_10002500_pt1 | contig 14953 bp, 13 predicted proteins | sample June2016WEW_16_1_FD_132988 | JGI IMG/M metagenome (GOLD analysis project Ga0187871, IMG submission 132988) | Peatland microbial communities from SPRUCE experiment site at the Marcell Experimental Forest, Minnesota, USA - June2016WEW_16_10 | ecosystem: Environmental > Terrestrial > Soil >... | reverse complement strand
GCGTGCTTCCTGCCGAACCTAGACGAACCTGGCTGCGGCCGAGATCGCCTACTCCGAAGAAAAGATCTTTGTCGGCGGCAAACAATCCAAAGCGCCCGAGCATGAACACCACGCCACCTACGCCAATGTTCCAGAAAAGGTACTTCGCGGCCTCAGCGCCGCGCCGTCCAGCTTTGTGAATCGCCGCCGCAGCCACTGACTCAGGGAAGGGCAGCTCCGGATCTTCGACCATGACCCGCCGCACCAGCGAAACGAACAACACGCCGAGAACGCTGCCCACGGTCATCAATGCGGTGGACTTCCAGTAAGCGTCGGCCGGACGGAATGACGGCCACGCTTTAGCGATGAGAAATGCAGGAATCGTGAAAATCGCGCCAGCCGCGACTGATTCTCCGATGGAGCCGGCGGTGCGAGCAATGTTTTCTTCGAGCAGCGACCCCTTCCACGCCCGCATGGCCGCCATGGCAATCACTGCGGCCGGATACGTGGCGGCGATCGTGATGCCGGCGCGAAGTCCCAGATATGCATTGGCTGCTCCGAGGACGATGGTCATAAAAAGTCCCAGCAGCACGGCGCGCAGCGTGAATTCCTTCATCTCCATACTCTCGGGGACAAAAGGGACGTGTTTCTTGACGCCAGTTCCTGAATCCGGGACTGGACTGCTCATAGATGAAATCCTCACAGGGCATGGGATGAAAGAAATTTGGAGCGTAACTCATTCAAAACACAGACCGCGCAAGTTAGCACGCGGGTGGTCTGGATTACAAGTGGGATGCGGGTTCCGGATGGGCTTAAGCTAAATGTTCCGGTTGCTTGCGCCCCAGTCTGCGTTAGAATAGCAGTAATCGGTTTTTCCGCCTCTTCGAAGTTTTGTCCGTCCGAGGTGTAGCGTGGTAAGAAATTCCCCCGACCAGCTCTGGTTCCAACACTATCTTGAATTTCACTGTGACGATTGCGGCGGCGATGTGGGTTTCCGTTCGCGACGTCGCAACCTCTTTGAGCGTTGGCTGCTGCCGATTTTTTTACTGAAACCGGTGCGCTGCGCAGAATGCTTCCGGCGGGACTATCGTTTGGTGTTCGTGCCGGTGAAAGAACGGATTCCCGAAGCGGCAAAGAAGGTGGCGACCTCGGTGCCGCGACCCGGCCGTAACGTTGCCTAGCAGACCGGGCCGCCGTTATACTCTATTCCAGCAGGCAATCGCAAGGTCGCCCGCCCAAGCTGCATCCCTGCGGGCAACACGGAGGCCGTCTTCAGCAGTAGTGAGGACAGAATTCGGGCTAGCCAGGCCAAAGCTGGAGTGGCAGGCCCTTCTATTGCCTCGGCGAGCGGCGGACCCCAGGGTCGGACTAACCTAGGTTGGACCGGCCAGATTGCAGAAAGTCTCTTCGCGGTTTTGTTTCCTTCGGATTGCCGTATCTGCGGCACACCACTAATCAAGATTTCGCGCCTGCCGGTTTGCCATGAATGCCTGGACGCCATGCGCCCCATCACGGGCGGAGTCTGCGCAACCTGCGGCGAACGTTTGTTTTCCTCCTACGCGGTTGCCGGCGCCGCGGGCGAACCTCAATGCGGCCTGTGCCGCCGCGTCGAGCCGGTCTTCGCGCGCGCTGCCGCTTATGGCAGTTATGAAAGCGGACTGCGCGAATTAATTCATCTACTGAAATATAGCGGCGTGCGCCCGGCGGCGAATGTTTTAGGACGCATGCTGGCAGAGGCAATCGCGACCCTCGCGCCGGAATTTCCGGTGGAGTCCGTGGCAGTGGTGCCTGTCCCCTTGCACCGCACCAAGCTTCGCCAACGTGGCTTCAACCAAGCGGAACTGATTGCGCATGCTGCGATGAAAGTCAGCCCCATGCGGGACCGCGTGCGTTTGTGCGCGGGAGTGCTCGAGAGAAAGCGCGAAACAGCTTCGCAAATTGGTCTCACTACTCATCAGCGCCGTGAAAACTTGCGAGGTGCGTTCGGAGTCGCTCAGCCCGAGTTGGTGAAGGGACGTGAAGTGCTGGTGGTGGATGACGTTTACACAACTGGTTCCACGGTTTCAGAATGCGCGCGGGTTCTGCGCCGAGCGGGCGCAACCAAGGTTTGGGTCGCAACCGTGGCCCGCACCTTGAAGATTTCGGCGCAGCATGCGGAGATTGGTCCGCACGCTTTGGAAAACCAGAGTGAGGAAGTTGCCGGAGCGGAACGTGTTTCAATGGCGAAAGCGGTAGGAATCTAGAATTATGTCAGGCAGGATCGAATCCGAAGCAGGACCACCGGGACGCCATGCCGCCGGCCTGTTTGCGGCGGCGGCGATGCATCGCGACAGCAACGGCAACGCGCTGCACGCGCCGGTGCTCGTCCTGAATGCGTCCTACGAACCGATCAATGTTTGCGCGGCGCGGCGCGCCCTGGTGCTGGTGCTGAAAGGCGTCGCGATGACGGAAGAAGAGAATGGACACTTTTTGCACGCGGCCCGCATCGCCATGCGCGTGCCTTCGGTGATTCGACTGCTGGAGTATCGCCGCATTCCGCACCAGAGCCGCGCCTTGTCGCGGAAAAATATCCTGCTGCGCGATCGCAACACCTGCCAGTATTGCGCGACCGTGCTGCCCTCGGGCGAGTTGACGCTGGACCACGTGATTCCCCGCTCCCGCGGAGGATCGTCAACTTGGGAAAACCTTGTTGCCTGTTGCCATCCCTGCAATCGCCGCAAGGGCAACCAGTTTCCCCTCGAAGCAGGCATGAAGCTGATGCGCGAACCACGCGCCTTCAACCTGCACACCAGCCGCCATATCATGCGGTTGATGGGGCGGTCGGACGATAAGTGGAGGAAGTATCTGTTTTACTAGGTTTCAAGGTTTCCGAGTTTCAAGGTTTCAAAGTGGGAAGCCACGGTGTCATTTCTTGCCGCGGAAGATTGAAACTCTTGACTGTAAATCCTAAACTTGGTTGTGGCGCGCACCTACCGTGAATTGCTCGTATGGCAGAAGGCCAAGGCGCTGGCTGCTCAGATTTACCGGGCCACGAAGCAATTCCCTAAGCCAGAGACCTACGGCCTAACTTCTCAGATTAGGCGGGCAGCGGTTTCGGTTCCCTCAAACATCGCAGAGGGCCAAGGTAGGCTGACGTCTGGCGAATTCCGTCACTTCCTCGGGCAAGCGCGTGGCTCTTTGTTGGAACTCGATACTCAACTGGCCATTGCGATGGATCTGAATTACCTTCAGCCGGATCGCTACAAAATCCTGGACCAGGATACCTATCAAGTCCTGGGTCTCCTCAACCGCCTGATCGACTCCTTGCGCAAGAAGCCTCGGACACCTTGAAACTCTGAAACCTTGAAACCTTACTTCTGCGGAGTCGGCGGCGCATCCGGCTTCTTCTGATCCGGCGCGTTCTGATCCTTCTGATCTGCCTTCGGAATTTCCTGACCCTGATACAGAATCTTCACGCTGGAACCGAAACGTTTGTAGTCCTCATATTTGACGACCTCGCGGATGTGAATGTCGTTGAGGTTGAAGTGCAATGTGTCATCCGCGCGAGTGTAGGTTGGGAACCAATATGTCCCGTCGATTTGCTCGCGCCAGGTTGTGAACTTGGGGTAGAGATGCTCTATCTTATTGCTCTTCTTCGTGCTTCGAGTTTCGGGCACAGCTTGGCCGTAGGTCTTTACAATTTGCAAATCGTGATCGTCTACCCAGATCCGGCCCTGGAAATAGCGCTTCTTCCCAACAATCTGCTTGGGCGCGATATCGAAGACGTAACAGTGCAACTGATCTTCCTGCTGCGTGCCCACGTAGACGATGTTGTATTCCGGAATCTCGTCGCTGGTGAGCACAAAGGGCAGGCGGTTGCGGAAATCCTGAACGTCGCCTTCATCGAGCGAAAGGCCTCCTTGCTCCAAGCTTGACTGCGGCGCGAAGACCACGTTTTCTATGCGGCGGCCCTTGTCGTCAAACAGCACGTCGAAGACTTCGTGGTATTCCCCAGTGGTGGTGTTGCCGTCCAGGGTCTTGACCGTGATGTCTTGCCGGTAAGTGTAATGATCGCGCGCCTCTTTGAATTCCTTCTCCTTGGCGGCGAAGCGCTGGATGATCTCCTCGGGCGTGATGCCTGTGGGTTGCGTGCTCAGAAGAGGACCTTCCTGGGCAGCCACTGGCGAGCACAATAGCGCGCAAGCCGCCAGGATGGTAAGAAACAAGAAGCTGCGGGCCAGCCTTTTCATTCGCCTATTTTATCGGATAACGGGAAGTCGTTGCTGCGATATACGGCCTGGAACTATCTCTGCTCTGGGATCGCAGAAAAGAGCACTGCGGCGGCCCTCCCCCGACCCCTCTCCGCTCAGCGAAGCCGGGGGCAGGGCGCTGCAACTCTGCCACGTACTTGGATGCCATAGCGATCAAGGGGTTGTCGCGGAGAAAAATCGGGCTTCGAACTTCGGCAGCCGTTCTTCGGGTTGCTTCGCAAAGCGGAAATTGAAGCACGGAGCCCGGAAGCCGAACTTTGCAATCAATGCCATCTGTGCTATCATTGATAGCATGGCTAGCATCATCATCCGCAAACTGCCTGAAAGCACCAAGCGGCGGCTACGCATGCGCGCCGCCCGCAACGGGCGATCGATGGAGCAGGAAGCCCGCGAGCTGCTCGAGGCTGGCTTGGCAAAAGCCGAGCCCAAGCCCGAGAACCTCGGTGAGGCCATCCACCGGCGGTTTGCTGCTTTAGGCGGAGTCGATTTGAAGATTCCTTCCCGGGGTCCTCTCCGCGACCCCGGAATCCGTTGAGTTCTGGCGCTTGCTCATGCAGGTCCTCGACACCAATGTGATCTCCGAGATAATGAAGGCATTGCCCTCGCACCGTGTAATGGAATGGTGGTCGCAACAGCAGCCGGACGAACTCTTCGTCACCACTGTAACCGTTGCGGAGATTCTTTACGGAATCGAGATTTTGCCCAGAGGCAAGCGGCGCGAGAGCTTACGAGTCGAAGCTGAGGTTGTGTTCAGACAAGACTTTGCCGGACGCATCTTAGCCTTCGATGAGGGAGCGTCGCGGGAACTTCCAGCCATAGCCGCCGGGCGCCGCGTCCAGGGCCGCCCGATCGCGGGATTCGACGCGCAGATCGCCGCCATCGCCCACTCTCGCGGCGCCATTCTCGCCACCCGCAACACCGGCGATTTCGAAGGCTGCGGCGTGCGTTTGGTGAACCCCTGGGCCGGAGCGTAGCGCCGGCGTCCGGCCGGCTGTCCCGAGAGCGTCCTCGCTCTCGGCGCATGGAGAGCGGCACACAAGTAGCGCATCGCAAAACCTCCGGCGACCTCTGTACTGTCCGGTCAGCGGGCGAGACGCCCGCTGGACAGCCGCCGGGACGGCGGCGCTACGAACTTCAGCGCTACCAAACCTGCTACACTTTTCCGTTTGCCGAGGAGCATCTCTCATGTGCCGTTTCTGTTTCGCTTTTCTTGCTCTTATCGTTTTCACACTTCCCGCCTTCACGCAGGCCAAACATCCTTTCACCTTCGAAGACATGATGCAGCTCAAGCGCGTCGGCGAGCCTGAGGTTTCGCCCGACGGCAAGTGGGTGATCTTCAGCGTGGTCGATGTGAATCTCGAAGCCAATACCAAGACTCCGCACATCTGGATCGTGCCCACGGCCGGAGGTCAGGAGCGGGAAATCATTGGCGATCAGGACGCCGACCGTCCGCGCTGGGCGCCGGATGGGAAGCGGTTTGCGTTCATCTCGACAAAGACACAGGGGTCGCAGGTATGGATTGCCGATTTTGATGACTCGGCCGGGAGTGTGACCGCGACGCATCGGCTGACGACTGTCGCGACCGAAGCGAGCGGCGAACTGTGGTCGCCGGATGGGAAGAACATTCTGTTTACATCCGATGTGTATCCCGAGTGCGATGGCGACGCCGGCGCGGAGGCATCCTGCAACACAAACAAACTGAAAGAAGCTGAGAAATCGAAAGTGAAGGCATTGATCTTTACTCACCTGCTCTATCGTCATTGGAACGCGTACAAAGAAGGCAAACGCAGCCACATCTTGGTGGTCCCCGTTCCCGATTCGAATTCGATCCCCCCAGAGGAAGGCGAATATAACGGACCTCCACGGCCTCTGCCCCACGACCTCACGCCCGGAGACTACGATGCACCCGTCTTCTCTCTCGGCGGGCAGGACAACTATGCCTTCTCACCCGACGGCCAGGAGATTTGCTATACCTCGAACCACGACAAGAACGAAGCCGCTTCCACCAACAACGATCTCTGGATCGTTTCGGTCAACGGCGGACCAGCCAAGAACATCACCGCCGACAATCCCGCCAGCGACTCGTCGCCGCTCTATTCGCCCGATGGCCGCTACATCGCCTACCGCGCCCAGCAGCGTCCGGGATACGAGAGCGACCGCTTCCGCCTAATGCTGTATGACAGGAAGACGGGCGAGAAGAAGGATCTGACCGAGAAACTCGATTCGTGGGTTGGCACTTTCGTGTGGTCGCCGGATTCTAAACGAATCTACTTCGCGCATCAGTGGCAAGACGCGTCGCCGATTGTTTCGTTCGCGATTGATCGGCCCTTTGATCAAACAATTACCGTGGATGGCGATCCTAAGGAAACCGCTCGTAACAACGCTGCGGTGGTCGTTCGCGACGGGTACAACGACGATCTAGCTGTGACACCGGACGGAAAGATAGTTCTCTTCACACGAATGTCGATCTCATCTCCAAACGAGATCTACAAAACGAATTCCGACAGAAGCGTGACCGAACAGCTTGCTCATCCCGCTGAACGCCTGACCCACGTTAACGATGCCGTCCTCACGAACGTTGCCATGTCCCCGCTCGAGTCCTTCTGGTTCCACGGCGCTCACGACGACAAAGTCGAAGGCTTCCTCGTTAAGCCGCCGAACTTCGACGCCAGCAAGAAGTATCCCTTGAAGTTCCTCATCCACGGCGGGCCGCAGGGCGCATGGGGAGACGACTGGAGCTACCGCTGGAATCCCGAACTTTTTGCGGCTAACGGCTACGTGGTCATCATGATCAACTTCCATGGCTCGACCGGCTATGGACAGAAGTTCACCGACGCCATCCAGGGCAACTGGGGCGGCGCTCCATTTGAAGACCTGATGAAGGGCCTCGACTACGCGGAAGAGCATTATCCTTTTATCGATAAGTCCCGGGAGTGCGCGCTGGGCGCCAGCTACGGCGGATACATGATTAACTGGGTGCTCGGCCATACCGACCGCTTCAAGTGCCTGGTGTCGCACGACGGCATGTTCAATGCGGAGTCAGCCTGGGGGACCACCGAAGAACTCTGGTTCAACAACTGGGAGTTCAAAGGTACGCCCTACACCAACCCGGAGATGTACGAGAAGTGGTCTCCGCGCAACGCGGCCAAGAATTTCAAGACGCCAACTCTTGTAATCCACGGCCAGCTCGACTACCGTCTCGACGTGAGCGAAGGCTTGCAGCTTTTCACTACGCTCCAAATGGAAGGCGTCCCGTCAAAGATGCTGTATTTCCCCGACGAGGGCCATTGGGTGCTGAAGCCGCAGAATGGCCGCCTGTGGTATGAAACAGTGAACGCCTGGGTAGACCAGTGGACGAAGAAATAGCCGGGTTTGCCGGAGGAGGCAGAAAAGCAGGTTCCTCGCTTCGTTTCGCTAAGACTCGGAATGACTTGAAAATGAGGAGGGCGTGATGGCGAAAGCAAAACCGTCAACCAGCGAAGCTACCGAAACTTCGCAGGCCGCCGCCCAAGCCCTGCTCGAATCTTTTCTGGCGAAGTACGACCCGGACGTTTCCGCCTTCGCCCGCCGTGCTCTCGCGAAACTGCGTAAGCTCGTCCCCGGCGCGGTCGAAATGGTCTATGACAACTACAACTGGCTGGTGATCGGCTTCAGCCCGACGGAGCGGCCCTCGGAGGCGATCTTCTCGCTTGTGCTGCCTCCGGGACGCGTGACGCTGTGCTTCCTGCAAGGCGCGGGCCTGCCCGACCCTGGCAAGCATTTGAAGGGCAGCGGCAACGTGGTTCGCAACATCCGGTTGTACAACACGGGGGAACCGGACGGTCACTTGCTCGACGATCCTGAAGTGCTCGCCCTCATCAACGTGGCCCTCAACCGCGCCAAGGTGCCCATGTCTGCTGGATCACGCCGAAAGGTGGTCATCAGGGCAGTCGCGGAGAGGCAACGGCCGCGGCGGCGCTCCGCCGGGACGAAGTAAAATCGCCGACTATTTGTCATTCCGACCGAAGGGAGGAATCTGCTGTCTGCCGGCACCGGCAGGCAGCAGGTTCCTCGCCTTCGCTTTCGCGAAGACTCGGAATGACAACCGTGACATAACCAACACAGTGAGTCGGGTTTCACTTCAGTGCTCCTCGAAAAAAGGCGGTCCCCGCACAGCGGGAACGCTTTCGCGCCACTGGCTTCTGGTGGGGGAAGTGTTCCCGCTGCTGGCGGCCGGAAAGGTCTCCAGTTCGTCCTGCAGTACGGCTGTAGTTCCGGCCGAGACCTGAATGTCGAGTTCTAATTCACCATTAAACGATCCCACCGACGGGTTGAAACTTGCCAGGCCATTGGCATTGCTGAGCACTATGCTCTGGCTGGCACTGAGGATGACGGGCATTTCCGGTTGCGTAACTGTGGGATCGCCCGGCGTCAGGACTAAGTTGTTTCCCACGGGACGCAGCACAGTCGATTGAAACAGCACGCTCGCCCCCAGCACGGGATTCGGCGGCGTGGAGGAGTCGGTGACGCGAACCGTCAGAGGCTGAAACGCCGTCCCCGTCACGACCTGGCCCGCGCCAGCTACGGCTTGCAGGTTCATCATCGCGGTCGCCACCGCGTTTCCATAGATGGTCTGGCAAGGATTGTTTCCCGGAGCAACGCATGCGGTGAGTTGCACGTTGGCGGTGAAATTCGTCAACGTCAGCGTGACCGACGCATAGCCGTTGCTGTTGGTCACCGCGTTTGCGGCGCTGAGTGATCCCGAACCCTGCGCGATCGCAAAGTTCACGGTGACGCCGCTCTGCGGTGTGCCCAGCTTTACTACGCGTGCCGTGAGCGGCACGCCGACTGATGCTCCCTGAGCGATCCAGAGATAGGGCGTGGTGACTCCAATGTCCGAGGACGTAGATGTCGCCGTCATCGTAGCCGTGACCGACTGAGCCGGACTGTAGACGCCGGGGGCAAGCGTGGCCGTGATCGCCGCATTCCCTGTGGCTCCGGGCGTGACCCACGTGGATACTATTCCGCCTTCGTCGCTGACCGCCGAGCAGGCGGAAGACCCGCCGCAGATGGAGAGCGTGGCGCCGTTGGTGGTGGTCCATCCTACGGTTGCGCCGTTCACTGGCGTCACGCCATCGGAAGCGAGCACGCGCACGATCACGGGATTGGTGGCCTGGGTTCCCACCGCCGTCGGAGGATTCGAGCCGAGCAACAAGACGATGTGGTCGGTAGAAGCGGCTCCGAAGGTGAGCACATTGGTCATGGTGGAGAACGCGCCGCTGACTGGATCGCTGATAGTGATGGTTTGAGGTCCGTCACTTTGCGCCGGGATAGCCGCCAGCATCTGGCTGGCGTTGGTCGCGAGCAGCGGCGCGGTCGTGCTGCCCACAGTGACAGCCAGCCCTGGCGCAAAGCCCGTGCCCTGCAACATGATCGCGCCGCCACTTACCGGCACACGCGGCGGGATTGCCGTGTCTCCATAGAGCACATGAGCGTGGTAGTGGTAATCGGGGCGGCCGTCGCCGCGCAGATCGGCGATGCCGATGATGAAGCTGTTGGAACTCAGGACTTCCGCGTCGAGACGGCTCATACCGAACGTCGCCGAGTTAAATGGAGCCGCAGTAAAAGCCGGCGGAGCTGTGCCCTGGGGATCACCCAGGCTCCACATGCCGACCACAGGTTCGGCCTTCGATTCGCTGGGGGCGCTGGTCTCATCGAGAGCGGTGACGGCTATGGACAAAGTGCGGTTCGCTTGAGCCGTGATAAGAAAATAGCCAACATCGCCGTAGCCGCTCAGCGAGCCGACCCAATCACCGGGGGAAGGAACGGGCGCGGGGGCGCTCCAGGTTTCGGTCACGGCCCACGCGGGCACGGGCTTGGCGCTGCCCGCAAGGAGAACGTCCTGCTCAAACTCGCCGCCCGCGTTCACCGTCAATATGATGGGCTGGAACGTTCCCGAGGGCGCAACTTGTGAGGGATCGTAGGGGCACACTCCGGCCGACCAGAGCGGATCCAGAGCCTCAACTGATAGCTGGTATTGGGCACTGCTCGCGCCATTCGGGATCGGCAATCCTCCGAGATCGAAAAATCCTTCGAGCGTTTGATCGGACGATCCAAACTCGTTGTAAGGATTTCCCAGCGGATCGTCCAAGCCCGTAATGGGATTGCCAGAGTTGCCGGTGAACAGGAATCCGGAAATCGACGATGCTCCATAAGCGTCCGACGGCAGGTTGGTCGAAGGATCAATCCAACGCGCGACCACGTTCACACCCTGCATGGGCTGTGCTTCGGCGCCCGTATGATCCTCGAAGTAAACCGAGCCGTAAATGCGGGCAGTGGCGGCTGCGGGCGGAGTGGTGGGATAGAGACGTGACAGCGCTGCCATGTCATCGGATGCGAGCAGATAAGGATTCGCGTAGCAGACGGAGATCGGGACACAGGTAACAGGATCTGTAAAGTGCATCACGGGAAAGCCGGCGTAATCGTCGGCCGTGGGAGTCGGATTGCCGGTGATTACGTTCAGATTCATTTGCGACCAGCCCATGCCGATGACCGAGCCGAGCACACGCACCAGCCGGTATTCGACATCCGTGAGCTGCGACGACTGCAGCGCGCACTGCCCGTTGATGACCACCAGCGCGTGGAGAAAATTTGCGCCTGCGCCGAAGTTATCCGCACCTCCATAGACTGCGTTCCAGAAACATTGCGAGGGGTCGCCGGCGTCGGCACCAAGCAACGCGTCCGTGACCGAGCCGTCGTAGTCGTAGACAATTCCCACCGGAGTCTGAGTGGCTGAGGGAGCAATGTCAGCGGGAGCGCTCACGATTCCGCTAGAGTTGACCGCGATGTTGCTGCCGTTAACGTCTTCGGCTAGTTGGCCCGCGGCGTTCGCCGTAAGAGCCGCCGTGGCAACGGAAGTCCATTGGCTGAAGGCGTTGGCGACAAGGGCGTTGGCTGAGGCATTGGGCAGAATCGGGCTGAGATCGCCCTGGTCAGTGTAGTAATTCACCTGCCCTGAGGACCATGTGATGGGCTGGCTCATGGTCCCGGAGTTGAAATAGCTGGAGCCCGCCACATACGCGGGACCTCCAGAGCGCGCGAGCGCGGCGAAGAAAAAGACAATGGCCAGGGCTGAGGCCAGCCGGAAGAGAAAAGAGCGCACAGCCATGCTTTCCGGTGGGGTCATGGTCGGGCTTATTCCTCCCCGCTGGAACGCCGCGCGGCCTCGACGAAGTCGCCGTAAGAGACGACGGTTTCTCCGCCAAGAATGGGCCCCAAGGCCGCGACCTGTTGCGCGCTTATCACGATTCTGCCTCGTGAATCGATTGCGAACCTGCCCATGGCACCAGCTACCGGGCTGGTCAGGCCCAACTTCCCCGGGGAGTACAGAAATAACAGCACGCGTTCGCCGACCCGGTAGCGTTCGCCGCTGCTCCAAAGGCCAGCCCACTCGTGGATGGTCAGGCTCTGCCCAACAGACGCGCCGCGCATGGCATGTTCAACCTGGAACGTGACCGTGATGGAAGCCGGCGCTTGCCCGTCGTGGGAGGGAGCGAGTCCGATGGAGGTGACACGACCCGCGAAGATGACCCCGGCAACCCGAACCAGTTGCGGGAGAAGATGCTGGTAGCCGTTGCGGCCGGGGCTGACCGTGCCGTGCCTGCGTAGTGTGGGAAGAATCCACACGGGAGCAATCGGCGAAGGGTGGGCTGACGGGGAGAAACTCGGGACGATTATGGGTGCGACGGCGGGATCGCTGACAAGTAAGCGATCCGCAGCGGCGTCCTGCGCGCGCAGCAAGGGCGGCGTTAACAAGACGGACGCAACGAAGATCAGCGAGCAAGCGAGCAGACGCCGGCAACTTCTCCCGGTCATAAACCATCACCTGGTAACGAATGTCTACTCGGAGGAATCTGGGAAACCGAAACCATCCTAGCTGTCGATGGGTTTACAAGGTTGTGATGGATGTCACAACCAGCCTGTGGATTAAACGGTTATTCCCGATCCGGGTCTAGCTAATCGGGTCGACTGGCCGGACAAACCGCGGAGGAAAGTGCGCGATTAGAGCGGATGCCGCAGATGCTCTTCCGCGCTGAGGTTGGCCCCAGCCAGCAGCAGGAGTCCGGTAAGGAATGCCCAGAACATCATGCTCACTGAGAGCGCGAAAGGCCCGTAGACTTCGGCGAAGTTGAGCCAGGGCAAAGCCAGAATGTAGCCGTATTTCAAGGCCTCCGACAGTAGTCCCATAATGATGGCCGCGGGCAACACCGCGAGCGCCGGAACTTTGCCGTTGGGCAGCAACCAGTAAATGAGAAAGAAAATGGCGATGCTGGTGCCGATGGCGAACAGTTTCATCGCTAGAAATTCCGCCAGGCGCACCACCGACATGGCGTGCCCGTGGAGCAAGAATTCGAATGGCCGTACGATCCCCGCGGTCATTCCTATCGAGAGCAGCGCCAGAACGCCGCAGGCAAACGCGAGACCGAGCGAAACCATGAGATTGCCCAGATAGGAGCGGTTGCTGGGAAAACGCCAGATGCGGTTGAGCGCAACCTCCAGCGGCATAAATATGCCGGACGAACTCACTAGCAGGATGATCAGCGAGACCACCTGCACGCGCTGGCGCGAGTTCACCATGGCGTTCAGGTTGCGGATCACGAATTCCTGGCCGGCCGGCAGGTAGTCTCGTAGCAATTCGACGACTACGTCATACATCACCTTCGAGTGAAAGACCCGCCGGATGAGCGTCATCAGCAGCACCACGAAGGGGAAAAACGAGAGGATCGAATTGGCTGCCACCGAGAAGGCAAAAGTGTGCACGTCGGTGCGCAGCAGGTATTTGGCGGTGGAGTGCGCCATTCCTGAGGAACGCACCGGACGCCGGCGCCGCCGCGGAGCGCCTGCCGCAGGCGGGGGAGCGGTGGCCGCGGATTGATCAGTAACATGCATGTTCCCTAATCCTATCAAAGGGTTGCGGCCTTCCCCGGACACCAAAGGCCAGGGCTGGACGAGGGCGTTTCTTATACCTTGTCAAAGCAAAAACTGGCTCTGAACAGTTTTTTGGCCTTGGACACTAATTTTTGTTGCGAAACGATTTAATACTCCTTATTATCGGTTCGCTCATAAACCGGTGCTTGCCGGGCATTGAGTGCGTAAGGCAGGTTGATGTCTTGAGCAGGGCAGTAGAAATCAGCGCCGATGGTCGGGCTCCAGAAGTTCGCGCCGCATTTTCTCTACGCATGGCCGAACTGAAGGAGTCTTTTGCTTTGGGGCAATTTCTTCGGCACTAACGAAAGATACGCAACCGAGTTTCACCAGACTTCCTGAGGGGGCGCTCCGTTCTCGCGGGGCAACGATCGGGAGATCCGGGGAACCAATTCTTAATGATCAAGGGGAAAGGAGATTTTCTGTGAGAGAGAAGGGAACAGTGAAGTGGTTCAACGGGGCGAAGGGGTATGGATTTATCCAGCGCTCCACGGGGGAAGATGTTTTCGTACATTTCTCCGCGATCCAGGAGAACGGCTACCGCTCGCTCAACGAGGGTGAGACCGTGGAGTTTGATCTGCTGAAAGGTCCCAAAGGCTTTCAGGCGGGCAACGTCGTCCGCGCCTAACCTCGATCATTGTGGATCGGCAAACCCTCCCGCCCCCAGCGGGAGGGGTTTTGATTTACGGTTATGATGCGCCAGTTCTCGACACCTCCACAACTTTGTCATTCCGACCGGAGCGACCCTGAGCGAAGCCGAAGGGGACGGCGGAGCGGAGGAACCTGCTGTTCGCCTACGGCGATGAATCGCCCGCCAAGCTCCTCGCAGACACCACTACTGGAATGGCTGCCCGACGCTTCGTGGTTTTCGAAGTGTGGGCACGACTGACCTCACCTCGACGCTTTTCCACAGCAACCATGTGACATCTGACCTCGCGCCCGAAATTTAATTCGTTGATCATGGTCGAGGCCGTGACGGTCTGCTACACAGCGAATCGTCGAGCGCTAAGTCCTTTGTTTTAAATATTTTAGTAGCTAAGTTCTTTGACATCTAGATTTTGCGAGGGAAACAACCGTAACGGCAATAATATACTAGGCAAAATGGATGGTTGGTGCTGGGCTGGATTCCTGCCGTGACAGGATCGGCGGCCAGCTACTTCTTTGGTCGCCTTTTTCTTCCGCGTTCCTTCTGGTACTGCGCTTCCCGCTTGACCAGTTCGTCTTTCGACACGCTCAATACCTGCCGCATCGCATTGTCGAACCGCTCAAATTCGGTCTTGCCGGGAACATTTGGTGTTGGAAGTGGCTTCATGTGCTTGGGCTACCCTTCGACCGCACTTTCATCTGCTGGCCGCAACGTCAACAAATATACAGAGTCGGATTCATCATCGAACGTGTAATAGAGATTCACCCGCTTCCCCTCGCCGGGTATCCACATAGGAAGAAACCAAACGTCTTTAGCTACCCGAGTGCCGCGCCTTGGGTCGCGACTCAGGAACCATTCGGCACCCTCTGTGAATTCGTCAGCCCGCACCGCGTCGAATCCGAGTTGAGTGAGGTCTTGCTCAAAGCGAGGGTTTCTTACGATTTGGCGGTATCTATCCAAGCCTGACAGCGCCTTCTGCCAAGCATGACGCTGCCAGCGCTTCCAACGTGACGCCGAATTTTCTTTCGGCCTCTGTAGGCACCCTGTCTCCGACTAGGGCAACACTGTAAGGAATATTTTCTTTCTCCGCCGCCAACTTCCATCCGGGGAATCT
>Ga0187871_10002498_pt1 | contig 14960 bp, 10 predicted proteins | sample June2016WEW_16_1_FD_132988 | JGI IMG/M metagenome (GOLD analysis project Ga0187871, IMG submission 132988) | Peatland microbial communities from SPRUCE experiment site at the Marcell Experimental Forest, Minnesota, USA - June2016WEW_16_10 | ecosystem: Environmental > Terrestrial > Soil >... | reverse complement strand
TTCCATTACGCGGCCCGTGATGTCGGGGCAGGTAGGATCGAGCATGGCGTTGTGATCGGCGAAGGGAACTTTGTTAAGGAGCTGCCAGTTGTTGTCGACATCGAAGGCGGCCCAGCCGCCATCCGAGGACTGCATGCCGAGGAGCCACTGGACGGCTCGACGCTCAGCACGCGCCTGGCGATCCGGATCCGATGCCTTGGCGTGTTCCAATGCCAGCAGCACCATGGCCGTGTCGTCGATATCGGGATAAAATTCGTTGGCGAATTCGAAAGCCCAGCCGCCGGGCTGGAGAGCCGGACGCTTGACGCACCAGTCGCCTTTGCGGCGGATTTCTTTGTCGAGTAACCAATCGGCGGCGCGCCGCGCTGACTCGGGGTCGGCTGCGCCCTGCTCGCCCAGAGCGAACAGCGCAATGGCGGTGTCCCAGATTGGAGAAACTGCGGGTTGAAACTCCAAACGGTCTTCCGATTCGAGAATCAGCGCTTCGAATTGCTGAAGGGCCTCCAGGAAATCCGGGTGATCGCGCTCATAGCCGAGGGCGTCCATGGCCATGATCGAATACATGATGGACGGATAGATAGCGCCGAGGCCTCCGGAGAAATGCGTGCGCTCGATCATCCATTTCTCGGCTTCGCGAATGGCTTTGGCGCGAATGTCTTTGACGCCGCGGCGCTCCCAAAGTTTGATCACGCGATCGGCTTGATTGAAGAGAGTCGAGAGCAGATTCTTTTTTGGGAGGCGCAGCTTGATTCCGGGTGCGTAGAGTTCGTCGAGCGAGAGTCCGGGAGGCGCGGGACGCCGGACACCGCTGGCTTGAACGATGGAAAGAGGGACAATGATGGCGCGCGTCCAGGAAGACATTTCGTAGAGCAGATTTCCGGGGATCGCAACCAGCTCCGGCGGCACGCTGGGCGCGTATTGTCTCGGGAAAAGTCCAAAGAGGCTGAGGTTGATTTTGGTATAGCTGTTGGCTTCTTGCAGGCCGCCTAGCGCGAGGACGCGATCGCGGGCGCGGAGCAGGGCAGGGTGGTCGGGCGTGAATCCGCCCAGCCGCAACGCAACGTAGGCGCGCGCGGTGGCATTTAGCTCAGACGGACCGCCCGCGTAGATATTCCACCCGCCGTCCGGCAATTGGCGATCAATGACCGTGGCCAGCGCTTTGTGGATGCGGGCGCGGGACGGCGGATTCCAGCCGTGTTCGTCGGCGGGATACAGCCAAAGATTCAGCAAAACAAAATCGGATTCGAGCGTTGTGTCAGCGGTGAGATCGCCGCGCCAGAAGCCGGCCGGATCCTGCACGCGCGTTAATGCTGCGGCGGATGATCGGGCCGATTCGGTTGCGCGGTTCGCTAAAGTGCGAAGTTCCGCGCGCGCGGTCGCTTGGAGAATTGCTGGTTGAGGAGGCGGCGCTGGTTCAAAAAAAGCGGGTTGTTCACGCACGTTGGTTTGCTCCGTCAAATTGATGATTTGATCCACAATGGAAGCGCGTTTTTGCGGGGAGAGAGTGATGAGTCCGAGCTGTTCGCAAAATGCCAGGCCTTCGGCGGCGAGATGAGCGATGGTGGCTGGCGCGGAGCTGCGTTCGATAATTTTTTGGCGGGCGTGATACTGGTCGCGCAGGCGATCGAGCAGGGCTGGATTGGTAACCAATCCCGCGATGAGCACCGTCAAAACGTCCCGATTCCCGTCGAGCCGGGATTCGATCAAGGCACGCGGTCCGGTTGCGGATGCCTGTGCGGTTTCGGCGTCGAGGCGCGAAATTACGCGGTTGACTAGCGCTTCGATCAACTGCTCTTTGCTTGAAAAATGATACAGCAGGCCGCCTTTGCTGAGTCCCGCGTCGCGTGCAACACGGTCGAGGGTAAGGGCTTGGAGGCCTTCGGTGGAGATGAGCTGCTGGGTAGTGTCGAGGATCACGGCGCGAGTGTCGGAGGTAGCTGGTGTCGAGGCCATGAGTATACCGTCTGGTCGGTATAGTACCAGAGGATTGCCAGGAAGTTCAAGAGGGAGTAGTTGGATCATGGCTGATGGTGAAGACGAAGAGGCTCTCGCTGCTATCGATGAAGGAATCCACGATGCTGAGGCTGGTCGCACCGTGCCTGCGGAGGAAGTCCGCAAGCTCATGGCTCAGTGGATTACCGCCTCCTCTACACCCAAAGAGCGCTAAGGGACCTAGCCGAGCTCATCGGCGCTGTTGCCGATGATGGCAGCGAAGCTGCAGCTCGGATTGGAAGCGCGTTACTCGATCATATCGAGTTGCTGGGCCGCTTTCCTCGTATGGCGTTGCCATTCAAGGCGAATCGCGCGTACGCAAACTCATACACTAAGTAGCTGAGGTAGCGCATGACGCTGCCCCACACCTCACACGCGCTATTCGGTCCGGGCTTTGGTGTCGATAAGCTTGCGGATGTTCACTAGAAACTCATCCACGGTTTGCGAACCTTGATCGGCGTGTTTGCGGTTGCGGACTGACACTGTGTTGTTCTCGGCTTCGCGGTCGCCCACCACCAGCATGTAGGGGATCTTCTGCAATTGGGCGTCGCGAATTTTGAGATTCACTTTTTCGCTGCGCTCGTCCAGGGTGACGCGCAGGCCTTCGGCTGACAGGCGGTCCTTCACTTTTTGTGCATATTCCAGATGCCGGTCCGTGATGGGCAGCACGATGGCTTGCACGGGCGCCAGCCACACTGGAAACGCTCCGGCGTAGTGTTCAATCAGAATGCCGAAGAATCGCTCGATGGATCCGTACAGCGCGCGATGCACCATCAGCGGCTGATGTTTCTTGCCGTCGTCGGCGATGTATTCCAGATTGAAGCGGCGCGGCAGCGTGAAATCGAACTGGATGGTGGAAAGCTGCCACAATCTGCCGATGGCGTCCACCAGCTTCATGTCGATTTTGGGGCCGTAGAAGGCCGCTTCATCGGGAATTAGTTTGATTTTGACGTTGAGCCTGTCGGCCGCGCGCTTCAAAGCGCCCTCGGCGAGCTGCCATTGATCCGGCGTGCCGTCGTATTTCCCGCTTGCGCCGCCGTCCCAGGTAGAAAGCTCGGCTTCGTAATCGTCGAATCCAAATGTGCGAAGCACGTCGATGGCGAACTGCAGGCAGTTCACGATTTCGTCTTCAATCTGATCGGGTGTGCAGAAAATGTGCGCGTCGTCCTGCGTGAATCCGCGGACGCGCAACAAGCCGTGCATAACGCCTGATCGTTCGTAGCGGTAGACCGTGCCGAGCTCGCCTAGACGCACCGGCAGGTCGCGATAACTGCGCAGTTTATCCGCATAGATCAGGATGTGGCCGGGACAGTTCATGGGCTTGAGCTGGTATTCCGCATCATCCAGCTCCATCGGCTTGAACATGTTCTCGCTGTAAAAATTGGCGTGACCGGAAGTCTTCCACAGCTCGCGCCGCATCACGTGCGGCGTATAAACCAGCGAGTAACCGCGCGCCAGATATTGGTCGCGCATCCAATCTTCAATGATCTTGCGGATCGCGCCGCCCTTGGGATGGAAGAAAATCAATCCGGGACCCGCCAGTTCCTGGATGCTGAACAGGTCCAGCTCCTGGCCCAGCTTGCGATGATCGCGCTTTTTGGCTTCTTCGAGGCGCGCGAGGTAAGCGTCCTGATCCTTCTTGTTGAAGAACGCGGTCCCGTAGATGCGCTGGAGCTTGGGATTGTGCTCGTCGCCCTTCCAATACGCGCCGGCGACGGAAAGCAACTTGAAAGATTTGATCCGCGAGGTGGACGGAACGTGCGGGCCACGGCAAAAATCGATGAACTGCGGTCCCAGCGTGTATTCGGAGAAGACGTCGTCAGCCTTTTCGGTGATCAGCTCCTTCTTCATCCAGTCGTCCGCGTATTTTTCAAGGCCAACTTGCTTGGGCGTCAACTGGCGCTCGTAGGGCAGGTTCTTGGCCTGCAGCTCCCACATGCGCGCTTCGATTTTTTCCAGATCTTCGGGGGTGAATGGAGTCTCGCGCTGGAAATCGTAGTAGAAACCCGTGTCGGTAGGCGGACCGATGCCGAGCTTGGTCTCGGGGAACAGTTCGAGCACGGCAGCCGCTAACAAGTGCGCCGTTGAATGACGGTAGACGTTGAGCGCTTCGGGGTTCCTAGAGGTTAGGATCTCGAGTTTTGCGTCGCCTTCGAGCGGGCGCGTGAGATCCCACATTTGCCCATTCACGCGCGCGACCACGGCATCGTCGGCCAGACGTTGGCCGATGGATTTGGCGATATCGAGGGGACGGCTCCCGGCCGGAGCGGTCTTCTGGCTGCCGTCGGGCATCGTTATTGTGATGTCGCTCATTAAATTTCAGGGTAGCAGTTTCTTGTTTCTTGTTTCTGGTTTCTGGTTTCTGGTTCGTCGCCGAGTAGCAGGCTTTGGATTTTTCTTGCTGGGGTTTAGAGTGTTCCGGAACGGATTCCGCTATTCTGAGAAAGAACGGCGATGACGAAAGCATACGAACGCTGGATACGTTCCTGGGAAGACCGCTTGTGCAACCGCGCCACCAATCGCGTGGTTCGTCATTTCGATTGGGGGCTGGATTGGACGCGGCATTGGCCTAGCGCTCAACGGCATCCCAAGAACGGTGAGTCGCCTGAGGATTACCTTTTCAAACTGAATCAGGCCGCGCTTTTGGATAGCGACGAATTCTTCGGCTATGAGCGCCCGCGGGACTTCCGGCTGGAAGACGGCATGCTGCGTTTTCATTCGCCGGTCAAGTCGCCGTATCCGGAGAACAACGTGGTCCACGCGCGGTGGTTTCCGGCGAAAGATCGCAAGAAGGCCGTGGTAGTGCTGCCCCACTGGAATTGTCCCGCCGAAGCGCATTATGGGCTTTGCCGTGGGCTGCAGCGGCTGGGCATTTCGAATCTTCGCCTCAGCCTGCCGTATCACGATTACCGGATGCCTCCCGAGCTCCAGCGCGCCGATTACGCGATGTCCGCGAATGTTTGCCGCACTATTGACGCCACGCGGCAGGCAGTGATCGATGTCCGCTGTTGCTTTGACTGGCTGGAGACGCAGGGCTTCGAGCGCCTGGGCATTGTTGGCACCAGCCTGGGGTCATCCTATGCATGTCTTGCGAGCGCGCATGATTCCCGCATCGCCGTGAACGTTTTCAATCATTGCTCAACGTATGTGGCAGATGTTGTCTGGACGGGGCTTTCGACGCAACACGTCCGGAAGACGCTCGAAGAACACCTGGACTTGGATCGGCTACGCGAAGCTTGGAGGGCCATCAGCCCGATCAGTTATCTCGAAAAATTCGCGTCGCGGAAACACAAATCGTTATTCATCTATGCGGCTTACGATTCTACTTTTTTGCCGCACTTATCCAAGGACATCGTCAGCCGAGTGGGTCAGCTGGGCGTGGACCACAAGGTGGTGGTTCTGCCGTGCGGGCATTATACGTTGGGCGAGACACCGTTTAAGTTTATCGATGGATATCACATCTGCAAGTTTCTGACGAAGAACTTATAGTTCTTCGGTTCTTTAGTTCCTCGGTTCTTCAGTTCGGTCAATCGATCGTATGGCTGCGCACGAACGGTCGTGACAGCGAACCGAAGAACTGAAGAACCGATTAACCGAGGAACTTATCCCTGGCATAACAGATCGGGTCTAGCTTGCAATCCGCGCACCTTGGTTTTCTGGCTATGCATAGGGTCCGGCCGTGGAAGATTAGTTGGAGGGGGAAATCGATCCATTTTTCCTTGGGGATGATTTTCATCAGATCCTGCTCTATCTTGACCGGGTGGGTTTGCTTGGTTAGATCCAGCCGGCGCGAGAGGCGCTGGACATGCGTGTCCACTACGATTCCTGCGGGGATGTGATAATAGCCGCCTAGGACCACGTTGGCCGTCTTCCTGGCTGCGCCGGGGACGGTGAGCAGCTCTTCCATGGTCTTGGGAACCTCGGCGCCGAAATCCGCGAGGACCTTGCGCGCGGCGCCGATCAGAGATTTAGACTTGTTGTTGAAGAATCCTGTCGAGCGGATGTCTTGCCCTAGCTCCGCCTGATTGGCGTTGGCGAAGTCGGTGATGGTTGGATATTTTTTGAAGAGTCCTGGAGTCACTTCATTGACGCGCTTGTCGGTGCATTGCGCAGATAAAATGGTGGCCACTAAAAGCTCCCACGCGTTGCGATGCAGGAGCGGGATCTTCGGGTTCGGATACATCTCGTCCAACAGCTGGATGATGCTGGCCACTCGATCCGCGCGTTGGCTCGAAGTCTTGGGGCGGGGAACCAACTTGGGCGGCGTGGCTTTTTTTGTCAAACTGGGATTATCTCTTCTCGCCAAAATCTCCTGCTATGCCTCGCCGCTATCATCGCATTTGGCGGATGCCTGTGGGGCTCGTTTCATTTTGACGATTACTCACTGCTCGCCGGAGAACTCTGGCGGCCGCTCGAGATACGGCCGCTTACCTATCTGACATTCTGGATGAACCACCTGGTGGGTGGTGGAAATCCAGTTGGCTACCACGCTATCAATTTGGTTTTGCATCTGATTGCGATCCTGCTGTTGTGGGATGCGCTGGGCTCCGTGCTGCCGCCGTCTGCGCGGCTCATCGCGACCGCAATCTTCGCGGTGCATCCGTTTCAAGCTGAGCCGGTAAATTACATCTTCGCGCGGAGTACATTGTTGGCCACTGTCTTGTGCCTCGCCGCACTTCGAAGCTGGACGCGTGGACGCCATTGGTGGGCCGTGGCATGGTTCGGCGCCGCGCTCTTGGCAAAAGAGGAATGCGTGGCGTTTCCCGTTTTCCTGCTGCTGCTTTCGTGGCCGGTCTCTTGGAAATCGAAAGAGCTGCGGCCGATTGGCGCGATGCTTGCGCTTTCGTTGGCGGCTGGACTGCGAGTTCTGTTTGCGGTCCAAACAACGGCGGGTTCGGGGGCGGGAGCGCAGGCCGCGGTGAGTTGGAAGTCCTATTTACTAATGCAAGGCGAGGTGATTCTGCGCTATTTCCGGATGCTGGTGTTTCCGTGGGGATTCACGGTGGATGCAGAATTTCCGGTACGTGCTGTCTGGTTGGGCGTGCTGGCTTGGGTCGTCGTGATGGCGTTGGCCATCTTTGTATGGAGCGCACGGAATCGATCGCGGGCGGGGATTTGGTTCGTCGGCGGTTTGATATTGCTACTTCCGAGCTCGTCGATTTTTCCCGCGAACGATTTGGCTGCGGATTATCGAATGTACTTGCCGATGATTGCGTTCGCGGCCTCGATTGGCATCTTACTGCAGCGCGCACGGCTGGCATACCTTGCGCCTGTGTTCCTGGTGCTGGTGGGTCTCAGTTTTGTTCGCACGACTACTTGGCAGACGGAGGAGTCTCTGTGGGCCGATGCGGTGGAAAAAGCGCCAGAGAAAATACGGCCGAAGATCCAGCTTGCGCGGGCAGTGGAACCGGCGCGTGCTCTCGAGATTTTGGAACAAGCCAAGAAGATTGCGCCGGATGATCCGCAGATTCCTTCTGAGGAAGGGCGAGTGTATTTGAGCTTGGGAAATCCGGGGCAGGCGCTAGTGGAGTTTGGCCGGGCACTGGCGCTCAATCCGCGGAGCGCGGATGCGATGAACAATCGCGGCGCGGCGTTGCTTGCGCTCAATCAGAGAGACGCAGCGGTGCAGGATTTCGAACGCGCGCTGGCGCTGGACCCCTGCCAGTTTAACGCGCGGTCGAATTTGCGGAAGCTGGGAGTTGACGCGCCGATGCAGGCGGGGTGCAAGTTCACGGCGGAGCAAAAGTCGGCGCTGGAGGGGACGGGGCGCTGAAGACCCGGTCGGCCCACCACTAATTTTGGGTGCCTATTTGAACGTCGGTCCGAAGATACTCCCAATCCGGAATCGATGAGGAACGCAGTTGCGAATCCAGGTCGGTACGAATTTCTTTGGACTGATGTGGCCCTAACGAAGGAATCACGGCCGAGACGGTGAACAGCGGCGCGGAGCCCGCCGGATCCGAGGACGATCGTACGGCAATCCGGATGGACATGCCTGAAAGCTGCGTGGCGGAGTGGTTCACGACGATATATTGCACCTGCGATCGGTGATTGAGATCGGCCACCACTCGGAGACCCGTCACTTCCACGAACCTGGCGAAGGGGTGCTGTTCGAAAGCGGGAGCCGCTGGAGCGCTAGCTGCGACTTGGCTGGGACTTGGTGCAACGGCGGCCTTGGCCTCGTGGGCGCCAGACATGTGTTGCATCATAACGCCCACAACCAGGAACAAGCTGGTGGCGACGACAAGGCTGGTGATCCAGGCCGGCAGCCCGATCCCTTTTCTGGAACGCGTGCGCTCATCCGGCAGCGGCTCGATGAAATTTTGCAGCTCGGGTGGCAGGCATGGCCCGGCTAGCGGGGGTTTCTGCGGCCCGTTGGTGGACGAATCGCACTTCCGATCGGATGGCTTGCGGGCCGCGAGCACCGGGCGCGGCATTTTCATCCATTGTAGGTCCGGAGGAGCCGGCGCGGCCACGATGGCGCACGGAGCAGCTAGCAGCGCCAGGGCGGGACGCGCCTGAAATGTCGCTACGATTCCCTGGATTTTGGATTCATACGCGTCGAGCCCCAATTTGATCTCGTCGAGCACCGCTTCCGCTTGGAGCTTTAGCGCTTCCGAGATTGCGCCGGCTTGGCCGATGAATCCGATTGCGGCACAGAAGGGTTCGGAGGGGACCGCCAGTTTCGGAGCTACGGGTTTAGTGGCCGCGAACGGTGATGATTTGGCAGATGATGCTACGGCGGCAAGTGACGGCTGTGGCGTGGGCGCCGCGGCAGCGTGGATAAGAGCTGCTAATTTCGGAGATGGCGATGCACCCGTGCCGAGCCCTGCGATTTGGGGAGCTTGCAAGGGGAACGGTGCCGGCTGTGGCATGCGCGGTGCGGTTCCGGGAGTTGGTTGCGCGACCGGCGGCTTCGAAGATTGAATGCGTGGTGCAGTTCCACAGGGAGGGCTCGGTGGAATCGGTAGCTCCACCATTTTGGGAGAAGGCAAAGGCACGCTCAGCGGCTCCGTCTTTGGCAGCGATGTCACGCCTGGCGGCTCGGGAGATGGCAAGCTCGGCGAGCCGACGGAGGCTGCGGTCTTCGGAGAGGATCGGGCCGGAATTCGGAGCTCTGCGATTTGCGCCACACGGGCGAGGAATGGGTTCGGCTGGGCCGCCAGCCGCGGTGCTGTGTCAGGTTGCGCGGCGGATGGGTTCCCGGGCTGGATGAGAGGCGCAGTGGTCTGAGGAGGACCTATCGGCGCGGCTAGCTCAACGAATGCGGGCGTGGGGGGCTTCTTGGCAGGTGCTATTTCAACCGGCGCCGCTTTCGCGGATTCCACTAGCGGACGCACCAGCGAATCGATGGTTTCACCGCTTGGGAGGGCGGGGTCTTCCTCGGCTGCAACAGTTGTTTCGACAGCTACGGAGGAGTGTCCGTGGCCGTTGGTCAGTTCACTGGTGCTCAGTTCACCATTCGTTAAACCAAAAAGCAGATACTGTTGCGGTGCGGGAGCGAGCAACGGTACCGAAGGAACGGCACGGAGCTGCTCTAACATTGCCAACACACCGTTGGTGTTGGCTAACACACCGTTGGTGCTGGCCGATGCTCCGTTGGTTACGCTGGACGATGCTCCGTTCGTTACGCCGGTTTGTCCCTGCGCACAAGAGGGGCATTCCCGGACCGCCGGCGAACAGTCGCGCCCGCAATCGGGACAGATCCAGCACAACATATACCTACAGTAAGCCGAAAGCGCTTCCGGATCTGTCGGGGACTCACCCTACCTAACCCTAGGTACGGGCCCTACGTTGCTAAATCACTGCACTTAAAGGGCATCCCCGAGCCGAAATCTATACTGTAGGTAAGTGCAGTTCTATCGTCGATCGAGTACTAGCCCGCGGCGCCTCGGAGTACTGGCTGGCGGTTTCAATCCTCCCACGGTGGCGCATCTGGCGCTGGCGGCTGCTTCGCGCGATCACGTGGACGAAGTGCTGTATGTGGTGCCCCGCGCCTTCCCTCACAAAGAATATTTCGGAGCCACACTCGATCAGCGCCTCGAGATGCTGGGGGCGCTGGAGTCGAGCGTACCCCGATCGATTGCCGTGACTGAGCAGGGATTGATGATCGATATTGCGCGCGAATGCCACGCGGAATTTGGAGCCAAGACGCGTCTTTATTTTCTATGCGGACGCGATGCGGCCGAGCGAGTGCTTACCTGGGACTATGGACGCTCTGGCGTGGTGGAAGAAATGCTGAACCAGTTCGAGCTGCTGGTGGCATCGAGAAGCGGTGATTTTCTTCCGCCGCCTGAATTCCAGCGACGCATCCATTCGCTCGCTCTGCCCGCTGCACACGACCAGGTTTCCTCCACCGAAGTGCGGGAACGAATTGCACGAGCGGAACCCTGGGAGCATCTGGTGCCCGGGAGCATTGTGGAACGCGTACGCGAGATCTATTCGTGAAGGCTGGTATCGAGGAACGCGCGCAGCCGGTGGCTGCGGCTGGGATGGCGCAATTTGCGGAGAGCCTTGGCTTCGATCTGGCGGATGCGCTCGCGTGTGACAGCGAAGTGCTGGCCGACCTCTTCGAGCGTGTGCTCGCTGCCATCCTGCAATCCGAAACGCATCTTTATGATTTTTTCTTCGCGCGGGCTGAGGGTTTTTAACACTTCCGCGGTTTGTTCGCGCAGGTTCAGATTGATTACCGCTTCTGAAGGCGAAACCACGCGCCGATCCACGATGAAATCGCCCAGATGCGATTCTTCTTCCTCGCCCACAGGAGTTTCGAGCGAGATGGGTTCCTGGGCGATGCGCAAAACTTTGCGCACCTTGCCTACCGGCAATTCCATCTTTACCGACAGTTCTTCGGTGGTAGGTTCGCGGCCCAGTTCCTGCTGCAACTGGCGCTGCGTGCGCACCAGCTTGTTGATGGTCTCGATCATGTGCACCGGGATCCGAATGGTGCGTGCCTGATCCGCAATGGCGCGCGTGATGGCTTGCCGCACCCACCAGGTGGCGTAAGTGGAAAACTTGTAGCCGCGCCGGTAATCGAACTTGTCCACCGCTTTCATCAGCCCGATGTTGCCTTCCTGGATCAGATCCAGGAATTGCAGCCCGCGATTGGTGTAGCGCTTGGCGATGGAGACCACCAAACGCAGGTTGGCTTCGATCAATTGCTTCTTGGCGGACTCGGCTTCCTGCTCGCCGCGCTCCACGATCTGGAGGGTGCGCCGGAGCTCGGTAGAGCTGGCGCCGCATTCTTCTTCGAGCTGTTGGATGCGCTGGCTACTCTGCCGTAGCTCTTTGCGCAGATCGCGCGTAGGGCCACTAGCATGCGCCGGCTCTTCGAGCTTACGCTGGATGCGGGCGATCTCGCGTTCGAGCGGCTTTAATTCATCCACCGCCCGGCGCAGCCGGCCGGCCAAGCTGCGGCGGACGCCGATGCTGAACGCGATGTTGCGAATGATGCGCGAAATCTCAACCATGTTCCGCGCCAGCGCGTAGCGCAGGCTGCGGTGCTGCTTGGGCTTCATCTGCCGCGAGACGGCCTGCAGCTTCTGGCGATGCTGCTGCGTCTTCTTGTAGAACTTTTCAATCTCGTCGATCTTGCCTACCAGTTCGTCATGCTGAACGGTGAAATCCTCGTCGGTGATGACGAATTCCGGCAGGACCAGGATGTCCTTCACGGAATTGGCGCCGTGCCGCAGGTCATCCCCTAATTGGATGATTTCCCGGATGACCAGCGCGGAACGCGAGAGCGCTTTGCGGACTGCCCATTGGCCGCGCTCATTGCGTTTGGCCAGCTCGATCTCACCTTCGCGAGTGAGCAGCGGAACGGTACCCATTTCGCGCAGGTACATGCGCACCGGATCGTTGGTTTTGTCGCCGGCATCCTGGGCAAGTTCCAGGTCCGCCAGGTCGTCGGGCTCTTCCTTCTTTTCGAAGTCGAGCTTGGGCTCTTCCAGGATCTCGACGCCGGCGCTGTCGAGGTCGGATAGTAGATCTTCGAACTCGCGGCCGGAGGAGGGAAAATCCTCGGCGAGCAGCTCATTCACTTCGTCGTAGAGAACGAAACCTTTTTCCTTGCCCACTTCCATGAGTTGCTTCAGCCGCCCGTACTTTTCATCGGTAGCCACTGGTACCCCATTAACCCAGCGATTCGTAGCCCTGATGCCATTTAGTGTACAACATCGCTCCCCGCCGCACGGCTACGCTTGCGCTGTTGGTCGAGTTCAACTACGAGTGCACTGAGCCGCATCACCTCTTGAAAATCGCCCGCACGTTCGGCAGCCTTCACCTGTGCGCGCAATGCGGCCACTTCGGATTTCGGATCCTGCGCCTTGAGGCTCCGCAGACAGGACAACGCCTGCTCGGCGGCCTTCTCCTCCTCAAGCACTTCATCGGCAAAAAGGACAGCGGACAATAGGTCTCGGTCGGCGTCGGAAAGGCGTCCTTCGAGGTCCGAAAATCGAAACTCAGTACTATCCGTATGTAGCGCAAATAAAGCCTTAAACACGTTCTTGGTCACGAAGCTATCTACTACTATCATCGCGCGTAATTCAGGGATCACGGCATCGCGCGCGGCCTGGCTCGCGAGCAGGGAATTGAGTAACAGCCGCTCGTAGGGAGGGACGTGGGGGCCCGGGTTCACATGCCGCCGCTCTTCAGAACCTTTGGCGAAATAGTCGCGGACCAGTTTCTCATCCACGCCCAGATAGTCGGCGACATCGTTGGCTACAGCGAAGCGCTCCAGGCGATCTGAGATGCGCTGAATGGCGGGCGCCACAAATTTGAATCCCTCCAGGCGTCCTTCCACGGTGCGCATGTCGAACTTCTTGCGGGCGCGGTCGGCCAGCCAATGAAAGTACGCCGGAGCTTTCTCCAGCCGGCTGCGGTAGGCCTCGGCGCCCAGTTCCTTTACGTATTCATCCGGGTCGAGATCGCCCTCGAGTTCGAGGACGCGGACGTGCATGCCCTCGTCCAAGAGCATCTGGATGGATTTTTCAGCCGCATTCGCGCCTGCTGTGTCAGGATCAAAATTTACAACGATCCGGTCGGCGTGGCGCTTCACAGCGCGCACCTGGGTGTTGGTGAGCGCCGTTCCACAGCTCGCAACGACGTTGTGTACGCCGGCCGAATAGACGCCGATCACGTCCATGTAGCCTTCCACCAACACAGAATAGCCGGCTTTGTTCACGGGGACTTTGGCGCGGTGCAGATTGTACAGAACGTAGCTCTTCCGGTAAAGAGTTGTTTCGGGTGAGTTCAGGTACTTCGGTTCATCGCCGGACTTCATCGCGCGGCCACCGAAGCCGATCACTTTGCCGGATTCATTATGAATCGGGAACATCAATCTTCCGCGAAACCGGTCGAAGAATCCGCTCCCATCCTGCCGTTTCAGCACCAACCCGGACGCTTCTAGCGCCTCTTGGGCGAAACGTCCCTCAAAGCGCCGAGTCAATTGTTGACCCGAGGCTTCTGAAACACCCAATCCGAATTCTTCTATCTGCTCCGGTGTGACGCCGCGGCTGGCCAGGTAGTTTCGCGCTTCAGTACCAGCCGGGGACTTGAGATTCGAGTGAAAAGTACTGGCGGCGATCTCGTGCATCTCAAACAGCGCGCCGCGCAGTTTGGAATCCGGGTCCGAATATTCACGCTTCGGCATGGGGATGCCGTTGGTCTCTGCCAGCAGCTTGAGCGCTTCAAAGAAACTGATGCGCTCCAGCTCCATGACGAAATTGAGTACGTCGCCGCCCACGCCGCAGCCGAAGCATTTGTAGCGCTGCATGGTGGCGTTGACGTTGAAAGAGGGCGTTTTCTCGGTGTGGAATGGACACAGCCCCAGATACCGCCCGGTAGAGCCCATGCGTTTCAGTTTCACGCCGTAGCCCTGGATGGTTTTGACGATATCGACGGAAGATTTAAGTTGCTCGACGAAATCCATGGCTCGCTACTGCTCGCGTTTCTGGTTGCTGGTTCCTGGTTTCTGGTTCTGGCGGGGGAGTCGATCTCATGTTGACACATTACGGACTGCTCTGGCGCGCGAACCAGAAACCAGAAACAAGAAACCAGAAACGGGGTTTCATCTTTTCCAAACCGCCGCATGGATCTTCTCCGGCAGTTGCGCGTTTTTCAGATCCAGATCGTCGCTTTTCACGGGAATGATTACATCGATCGGTTTGGGCGCGGACGGGAAGTTTTGCGTGAACGTTAGCCGGATGGTTTGGGATGGGATTGTAGTTACAGAGAGCGTTCGTGTAATGTCGGCGAACGATCGCAGAAGCCGGGCCTGTTGGCGATCCTCGGAGGTCAGCAGAATTTCGTGCATCACGCGGGAATCGGAGGCGTAAGTAAGAACGCCGATGACATTCGGCTGCTTCAGGCGCGCGTCTTTGGTGTCGTCCGGCGGCACCTCCAGCCCAACGTAGCGCGTCGTGACGGTTTCCCTTGAAATGGAGAAGCTCTCGATCGGCACGTATGTATCAAACAGATGCTGGCCGTTGCCGAGCTTGTACGCGGACCACCATTCCACTTCCTCGAGGCCGCGCGACACCACAAAAAGCGCGTCATCCTTGGTGTTACCCTCATTTCCCTCGACGTTCAGAGTGTATAAGGATCTCTGGCGCAGATCGTCACCCAGGCGCCAGGCTTCGAGTGAGACATTGGCCTCCATTCCGATGTCGCCCAGAACTTCCTTGGAGCGGATGGTCTTGCGCAGCAGCAGCCGATCAGCCGGGGCGCGTCCGGGAACATTGGTTATAACTTCGTAGGAAACATTGCGGATCTCGATGGTACCGAAACCGTCGGCGGTAGGTGTGTAGTCGACAGTTGACGAAGCTTGGGCGTGCATCGGCTTGGCTGGCTGCGCGAGCAAGGCGGATGAAAGGCCGATGGAGGCGATCAGTAACCGAAACACTCGTAACCGAAACATTGGACCATGCTAGCAACAAAGCGGCAGCAGCACGCTCGGAATTCGAGAGGGG